>JACCDH011313661.1_pt1 | contig 15001 bp, 12 predicted proteins | sample 7442481 | NCBI WGS metagenome assembly JACCDH01 (sample SAMN15323433, study PRJNA562643) | freshwater metagenome | isolation source: river surface water | place: USA:Blue River Watershed | collected 2017-08-15
CGGTTTGCACCTGGGAACCGGCGAGGCGCAGGTGGCCTGGCAGGTTTTGGGCGCAGTCCGGGTCATCGGTCGCCAGCAGCACCTGCGTGCCATCCAGACGAACACCGGGCGCCACGTCGCCGCCTACGGTGGCCACCTGCAGTGGCAGCAGCACGGTGAAGATGGAGCCCTCCCCCAGCGTGCTGTGCACCAGGATGCGGCCATGCATCATTTCCACCAAGCGGCGGCTGATGGTCAGGCCCAGGCCCGTGCCGCCAAACTGGCGCGCCGTGCTCACGTCGGCCTGGGCAAAGGCCTCGAACAGGCGCTCCACCAGCTCGGGGGCCATGCCAATGCCGTTGTCCATCACGCTCAGCTCCAGCATGGGCACGCCCTGGGTCTGCTGCGCAGCGCGTACATACAAACGCACATTGCCGCGCCGCTCGGCACGGCCCAGGGTGAACTTGAGGGCATTGCCGACCAGGTTATAGAGCACTTGACGCAGGCGGGTCGGATCCACCCAGACCCAGGCGGGCAGGTCAGGATCAACCAGCACCGAGAGATCGATGTCCTTGCCTGCCGAAATGGTGACCATGAGCTGGCCAACCCCTTCAGCCAGCTCGCGCAGGTGGGTGGGCATGGCCTCCACTTCCAGCTTGTCGGCCTCGATCTTGGAGAAGTCCAGAATGTCGTTGAGGATCTGCAGCAGCGCGATCGACGAGTCGTGGATGGTGCCCACCATGCGGCGCTGCTCGCGCGTGAGTTCGGTGGCACGCAGCAGGTCCACCATGCCCACCACGCCATTCATGGGCGTGCGGATTTCGTGGCTCATATTGGCCAGGAACTGCGACTTGGCCTGGCTGGCGGCTAGGGCCGACTGCTCCGCCTGGCGGCGCTGGGTGATGTCGGTGCTCACCGTGATGTACTCGCGCGGTGTGCCGTCGGTGTGCATGAAGGCGGCGATGGTGGTGTCCAGCCAGTACAAGGTGCCGTCCTTGGCACGGTTGCACAACTCCGAGCGCCAGACCTTGCCCTGCGCCACGGTGTGCAGCAGGTCGGCATAAAAACGCTCGTCGTGCTGGGCGGAGTCCATCATGCGGTAGCTCTTGCCCAAAAACTCTTGCGGCGCATACCCACTGATTTCCACAAAACGCTGGTTGCCGTAGGTCAGGTGGCCGCCCAAGTCCATGATGGTGACAATGGCGTGCTGGTCGATCACATACCGCTGGCGCTCGAGCTCAGACAAAGCCTTGAGCACACGCGCATTGCTGGCATCACGCTCGTCCAGCAGCATCTTTTGCGCTGCGTTGATGCGCTGGGAAGCATCCAGCAGGTGGCGCTTGATCAGCACGGCCATGCGGTAAGCGACAACAAACCCCGTGGTGAGGATGGCCCACTGGGCAGCAGGGACCGTGGGTGCCACAGGCAGCAAGCGCCCCGTCACCTGCGCCCAGGTAATACCCGCGCTGGCAGCCACCGAGAGCAAGAGCAGGACCAGCCCCGCACGCTCCCCCAAAATCACTACACAGTAAATCAGCGGGATGCCCGCCAGAGCTGCCTGCGCAATGCTGACGGAGCCAAAGCGCAACATGCTGGAGTACACCCCCACAAACAGCAGCACCAGCACCACTGCCGAACTGGAGCGGACCCAGCCCCGGATGAGGAATACCTGCACCAGAGCGGCCAGACACACCAGCAACACCATGTTGCGCATGTTCAAGCCATCGGTGAAGAGGCCCAGTGCATACGCCACCACAATCACCAAGCCACACACCACAAAAATGCTGGCATTGAAACCGCGGGCAACCGCGCCTATGCCTGCCATGCCATCCTCAGAGGGAGCGCCGCCCGCGCCGCTGTCGGCGTCGGTCTGCGGCCACCACTTCATGCGCGGCGGGCCACGGGCCGTGGCGTATTAACGGGGGTACGCACCGTGCCGTGGGCAAAGAAGTCGACCAGGTTGTCGGCTGCCAACTGTGCCATGGCACGGCGCGTGCGCAGCGTGGCGCTGGCGATGTGCGGCGTGAGCACCACGTTGGGCACGGTCAGCAAATCGGGGTGGACCTTCGGCTCGCCCTCAAACACGTCCAGGCCCGCCGCCGCAATACGCCGCTCGCGCAGGGCCTGCGCCAGTGCCGCGTCATCCACCACGCCGCCCCGGGCAATGTTGACCAGGGTCGCCGTGGGCTGCATCAGGGCCAGTTCTGCCGCGCCAATCGTGTGGTGTGACGCAGCCGAATACGGCACCACCAGCACCACGTGGTCGGCAGTCCGCAGCAGGGTCTCCTTGTCCACATAACGGGCACCACACGCGGCCTCGGTGGCCGCGTCCAGGCGGCTGCGGTTGTGGTAAATCACCTGCATGCCGAAGCCCAAGGCGCCGCGCCGCGCAATGGCTTGGCCTATGCGCCCCATGCCGATGATGCCCAGCGTGGCGCCATGGATGTCAGAGCCGCAAAACATGTCATAGCGCCAGCGCTTCCATTGGCCCGCACGCAAGTAGTGTTCGCTCTCGGTCACGCGGCGGGCCGTGGCCATCAGCAGGGCAAAGCCGAAATCGGCGGTGGTTTCGGTCAACACGTCGGGGGCATTGGTGCCCTGCACGCCGGCCGCCGTCATGGCGTCCACGTCAAAGTTGTTGAAGCCCACCGCCATGTTGGCGCCGATGCGCAAGCGCGGGCAAGCAGCCAGCAATTCAGCGCTGATGCGCACGCTGCCTGTGGTCAGCGCGCCGTCTTTGTCCAGCAGGCGCTGGGCCAGTTCCTCGGGGCCCCAGTCGACGTCCGCTTGGTTGGACTCCACTTCGAAGTGCTGGGACAGGGCATCCAGCACCTCTGGAAAAATGGCGCGGGCCACAAGAATGCGGGGCTTGGCGGCGGACATGGACATGCGATTCCCTGGAAAAAGGCGCTGGACGGTGCAGCTGGCGATCAGGCGGGCGATGTGATTTGGAAGACCTGGCGCAGGTAGGCCAAGTATTTCTCGTCATCGCACATATTCTTGGAAGGAGTATCCGACAACTTGGCCACCGGTTGGCCGTTGCAGCGCACCATCTTGATGACGATTTGCAAGGGCTCGTAACCCAGATCGTTGGTGAGATTGGTGCCGATGCCAAAGGCCAGCAGACAACGCCCACGGAACTGCTGGTACAGCGCAATGGTGCGCGGCACGGTCAGGCCATCGCTAAATATCAGGGTCTTGGTGCGCGGGTTCACACGGTTGCGCTGGTAATGCTCCAGCATGCGCTCGCCCCAGGTGAAGGGGTCGCCACTGTCGTGGCGGGCACCATCGAACAGCTTGCAGAAGTACATGTCGAAATCGCGCAAGAAGGCGTTCATGCCGTAGACGTCGCTGAGCGCAATGCCCAGATCACCCCGGTATTCACGCGCCCACGACTCGAAGGCAAAAATCTGGCTGTCGCGCAGCCGTGGCCCCAAAGCCTGCGAGGCCTGCAGATATTCGTGCGCCATGGTGCCCAGCGGCAGCAGGCCCATGCGCATGGCCTGCAGCACATTGCTGGTGCCAGCCAGCTGCCCCGGGGCAGCACCGGTCTGCCCGGGACTGCGTACCGTACCCAGCTTGGCCGCCAGCACGCGCAGCACCTCTTCGTGCCAGGCGCGCGAGAAGCGGCGCCGCGTTCCGTAGTCGGCAATCTTCAAATCTCCCAGCCCCGCCTCCCGCAGCTCGGCAATCTTGATGTCCAGTCGTCGTCGGCCTTCGTCCAGATCTGGCTTGGGCTGGGAGTTGCGGAAGTAGACCTCGTTGACGATGGCGAGCACCGGGATCTCAAAGAGGATGGTGTGCAGCCACGGCCCTTCGATCACGATCTCCAGTTCACCTGTAGGCAGCGCAGTGACGGTGATGTACTTTTCGTTGAGCTTGAAAAGGCCCAGAAAGTCCACGAAGTCGCTCTTGATGAAACGCAGCGAACGCAGGTAGGCCAGTTCGTCGTCCTGAAAACGCAGGTTGCACAAGGCGCGAATTTCCTGCCGGATCTCGTCCGCGTGGACCGCCAGGTTCACCCCGGGGTTGCGGCACTTGAAACGGTACTCCACCTGCGCGCCCGGAAACTGGTGCAAGACCACTTGCATCATGGTGAACTTGTACAGGTCGGTGTCCAGAAGGCTGGCAATGATCATGGTGTGACAGGTGACGCCGCTTGGGCGCCTTGTTTCGCTATGTTATTAATAGCTGCTTGCGCAGCATCTACAAGGGCTAGAGCCCAATTTCTTATAAATATTCGGCCTTAGTCCAGCCAGTGGGTGAATTCCGCCACCGGCACGCGCGGCGTGTGGAAGCCATTCACGGGCGCTTGCGCATCCGCGTAGCCCAATGACATGCCACAGACCAACATCTCGCCTTCCCCCGCACCAATGTGCGGCAAGATGATCTTGGCAAAGCCGTTCCAGGCCGCCTGCGGGCAGGTATGCAAGCCCCGGCCCCGCGCGGCCACCATAATGTTCTGCAAGAACGCACCGTAGTCCACCAGCGAGCCACGCCCCATGACCTTGTCCACGGTGAACATCAGGCCCACCGGCGCATCAAAAAAGCGGAAGTTGCGCTGGTGCTGAGCATGCATCTTGTCCTTGTCTGCCTTGCCAATGCCCAGCAGGCCGTACAGGCCCCAGCCGTTCTCGCGGCGGCGGTCGATATAGGGGCTGACCCATTGGGCCGGATAGTAGTCGTAGGCTTCCTGGTAGTCGGCTGCCAGCACCTGGTTGGCACGTATGGCGTCGTGGGCCGCGCACACCTTGTCCACCAAAGCACTGCGGCTGTCGCCCTGCAGCACATAGACCTTCCAAGGCTGGCAGTTGGTGCCACTGGGCGCCCGGCTGGCCACCTGGAGGATCGCTTCAATATCAGTGCGCGCCACTGGCTGCCCGGTAAAAGCCCGCACCGACATGCGGGAAGTAATGGCGTCGTCCACCACGGAAGCGTTCATGCGAGGGTCTCCAATACGTGTTTAAGGGCCGGCGGCAGCGCCACTGGTTTGCGGGTGATCTGGTCCACATAGACATGCACAAAGTGCCCCTTGGCGGCAGTGAGCTCGCCGTCACCAAAGATGCCAACCTCGTAGCGCACGCTGGATGTGCCCAGCTTGGCGACACGGATGCCGGCTTGCACCGACTGCGGGAAAGCCAGCGAGGCAAAGTAGTTGCACTGCGTCTCCACCACCAGCCCGATGGCGCTGCCCCCATGGATGTCCAACACTCCCTGCTCGATCAGGTAGGCATTCACTGCGGTGTCGAACCAGCTGTAGTAAACGACATTGTTCACGTGGCCATAGACATCGTTGTCGGACCAACGGGTGGAGATGGGGCGAAACACCTTGTAGGCGCTGCGCGGCTCGGCATGGGGTTTGGCGGGTGCGTGGTCCATGGGTCCATTCTGCCAGCGCGGAGCTCGCTAGTTGCCCACGGTGACAAGGGCATGAAAAAGTGCCGAACTAGGCCTTTGCATCTAAATTGTTGCACCGCAACAAATAATGCTTGCATTGCAGTGCAGCATCGCTACAATTCACTCCATGCTGCACTGCAACATAAACAGAGCCTAGGGGCCAAGTTACGGAGCAGATAGTGATTTTCACCTTAACTACTGGAGAATGAACATGCTGACCGTTGAACAAGTAATCGCTTCCCACAAAGCCAACATCGAAACCCTGTTTGGCCTGACCAACAAGGCTTTCGAAGGCGTGGAAAAGATCGTCGAACTGAACCTGACTGCTTCCAAGGCAGCCCTGTCCGAAGTTGCTGGCCATACCCAATCCATCCTGAGCGTGAAAGACGCGCAAGAACTGCTGGCCCTGCAATCCAGCCTGCTGCAGCCCTTGGCTGAAAAGACCGCTGCTTACAGCCGCCACCTGTATGACATCGCTTCCGGCGCCAGCGCCGAGCTGACCAAGACCGTGGAAGGTCAAGCCGCTGAAGCCCAGAAGAAATTTGCCGGCCTGGTCGACAGCGCTGCCAAGAACGCTCCTGCCGGCTCCGAAGCCGCTGTGGCCATCCTGAAGAGCTCGGTCGCAGCCGCCAACAACGCGCTGGAATCCGTGCAAAAGGCAGTTAAGCAAGCGACCGATGTGGCCGAAGCCAACTTCAACGCTGTGGCCGCTACTGCGACCAACGCCACCAAGGCTGCTGCCAAAAAGCGTTAATCAGGTACAGGCTCGAAGTTTTTTTAACTATTTGAGCCTTTTCCCTAGCTACCAAGGGAAAACCCTGAGATAATTCAGTCATCGGAAACAATGTTTGTTTCCACCGGTTGTCTCCTCGGGTCCTTTCGAAACCTTCAGGTTCAGGGATCCCTTCAAGGCCTCGTTGCAAAACGAGGCCTTTTTTTTGGCCTGCCATGCCTTAGCGCATGCGCTCTGCCAAGGCAGCCTTCAACTCTGGAATCGCCCGCAGCATGGCTTGGCGACCCGCTTCAATGGAGCGCTTGCGGGCACTGAAATCCGAACTGGCGATACCCTGCAAGGCCGGACGCACCACCACATCGGCATCACGCAACTCAAAGGTGTTGATGCTTTTGCCCATGATGGAGAAAGTCTGCAGCAGGATTTCCAGCGTGCCGCCTGTCAGGCTCCCTTCGGGTGGGCTGGAAATATCGACGGCGATCACAAAGTCTGCACCCATCTTGCGCGCAGCGCCCACGGGTACCGGCGACACCAGTCCGCCGTCCACATATTCACGCCCCGAGATTTTGACGGGCTGGAACACGGCTGGTACAGCACTGGAGGCGCGCACTGCGGTGCCGGTATCACCCCGTTGGAAAATCACATCTTTGCCTGTATTCAAGTCGGTCGCAATGATGCCCAGAGGCAATGGCATGTCTTCGATGCGGCGAGCCCCCACCTGGGTATTGACGTAACGCGCCAACGCTTCCCCCCGCAGCATGCCGCGGCTGAAGATGGGCAAAGTCCAATCCGCAATCGCAGCCTCTTCCATGGTTTCGGCCACCCGCTGAAGTTGCACGCCGGTCTTGCCACTGGCATAAATGGCGGCCACCAAACTGCCCGCCGATGTGCCTGTGACCAGTGTCGGCCGGATACCGTTTTCCTCCAAGACCTGAATCACACCGACATGCGCAAAACCACGCGCCGCGCCCCCGCCCAGCGCCAAGCCAATCTTCGGCGGTGGTTTGACCACCATAGGCGGCACCACGGGTACTGCGGGAACGACATCCACAACACGAGGCTCCCCCACAGGTGCGGTGGCGCACCCCACCAATGCCAACACCACACTGGCAACACCACACATTGCCCAGCCTCGACCCAACCATCCATTGCTTTGCATCAATTAACCTTATTAAATCAAGAATTATTCTCGTTTACATTACCATTCTGTTTCCAACAACCCGCTACTGCACACGATGAAAATCTCACGCATGACTCTCGCCACATTGATGGCCCTCAGTGCAACCGGTGCCATGGCACAGGAGCAAACGCTTAACATTTACTCTGCCCGCCACTACCCGACCGATGAGGCGCTGTACACCAACTTCACAAAAGCTACCGGGATCAAGCTGAACCGGGTGGACGCGGACGATGCAGGCATTCTGGCGCGCCTGAAGGCAGAAGGCACGGCATCACCAGCAGACATTATCTTGCTGGTCGATGCCAGCCGCCTATGGCGCGGTGAGGTAGATGGCCTGTTTCAGCCCGTCAAATCCAAGCTACTGGAAGATGCCATCCCCGCCCAATTGCGTGGCAAAGCAGCCAGCGACGGTGGCACACCCTGGTATGGCTTCTCTACACGCGCCCGAGTGATTGTCTACGACAAGGTCAAGGTTAAAAAAGACGATGTGGACACCTACGAGGAGTTGGGAGACCCCAAAAACAAGGGCAAGTTGTGCATTCGCTCCGGCTCCCATCCCTACAACCTTTCCCTGTTTGGCTCGGTGACCGAACATTTGGGGGATGCCGCCGCTGAGCAATGGCTCAAAGGCATGGTCGACAACATGGCACGTGCGCCCAAAGGCGGAGACACCGACCAAATCAAGGCTGTCGCCAGTGGCGAGTGCGGAATTGCGGTCACCAACTCCTACTACCTGGCCCGCCTGATGCGCTCAGAGGCACCTGCAGACAAGGCAGTGGTGGAGCGTGTGGGCGTGGTCTTCCCCAACCAGTCTTCGTGGGGTACCCACATGAACATTGCTGGCGGCGCAGTGGCCAAGAACTCCAAAAATGTAGCGAATGCCGTCAAGTTTCTGGAGTACCTGGCCAGCCCCTCGGCCCAAGAACACTTCGCCAACGGCAACAACGAATGGCCGACCGCAAAAGGTGTGAAATCGAGCAATCCGGCACTCCAAGCCATGGGTGGCGGCTCATTCAAGAGTGAAACCATTCCCATCAGCGTGGTGGGGATGAACCAGGTCAAAGTTCAGCAAATGCTGGACCGCGTGGGCTTCAAGTAAGCTTAAGGGGTTGCGTGCTTGGCTGCGGTGAGCACGCCCCCTCCAAATGCCTTAGCTTGAAGGAGTTGCGCCGTGAAAGTCGTATGGTTTGTGTCTTTGCTGCTGTTGGTGATTGCTGGGGTGCTGCTCTTGGCTGGCCAGCTGGGCATGCTCAAGGGGGCTGCACCCACTGATTTGGGCGTCAAAGAAGGACGCTTGAAACCGCCCGCCCGAACGCCCAATAGCGTCAGCAGCCAGGCCAACCTGTACCCAGACCACCCACAAAACAACTACGCAGCCATTCCTCCACTGGACTACCAAGGCGACAGCAAAGCTGCCATGGCTCGGCTTGTGAGTGTGGTGCAAGCCCAGCCGGGCACGGTCATCGTGTCGCAGACAGACACCTATGTCTATGCCCAAAGCACCAGTCGTTTGCTGCGATTCACGGATGACGTCGAATTTTGGCTGGACTTACCCAAGCAGACGATCCATGTGCGCTCCGCCAGCCGAATTGGGCGCAAGGATTTTGGCGTGAATCGCCAGCGAGTAGAAACCATACGCGCACAATTCAACAGCAACTGACTTGCACTTTCGAATAAAAAAGGGGCGCATCGTGCGCCCCTTTTTTATTACCGAGACCTTGCTCAGCCTGCGGTTGCCTCTTCCGGCTTGGACTTGCCCTCTTTTTTAGGCAAGGGTTGAATGTCCAGAATCACCTCGGTCTTATCCGCCACCGCGTCATCCAGGTCAACCGTAAGACGGCCTCCGTCAACCAGACGGCCGAACAAAAGTTCATCGGCCAATGCACGACGGATCGTGTCTTGGATCAGCCGTTGCATGGGGCGTGCACCCATGAGTGGATCGAAACCCTTCTTCGCCAAGTGCTTGCGCAGCTTGTCGGTAAAAGTGACATCCACTTTTTTCTCAGCCAACTGCGTTTCCAATTGCAGCAAGAATTTGTCAACGACGCGCAGGATCACCACCTCGTCCAACGCCTTGAAGCCCACGATGGCGTCTAGGCGGTTGCGGAACTCAGGGGTGAACAGACGCTTGATGTCCACCATCTCATCACCCGACTCACGCGGATTGGTGAAACCGATGGTCGCCTTGTTCATGGTCTCGGCACCGGCATTGGTCGTCATGATGATGATGACATTGCGGAAATCCGCCTTGCGGCCATTGTTGTCAGTCAAGGAACCGTGGTCCATGACTTGCAGCAGCACATTGAAGATGTCTGGATGGGCTTTTTCAATCTCGTCCAGCAACAGCACTGCATGTGGCTTCTTGGTCACCGCCTCGGTCAACAAACCGCCTTGGTCGAAGCCCACGTAGCCCGGAGGCGCACCAATAAGGCGGCTCACTGCATGGCGCTCCATGTATTCACTCATATCAAAGCGAATCAGATCAATGCCCATGATGTAAGCCAGCTGCTTGGCAGCCTCAGTCTTGCCCACCCCCGTAGGGCCACTGAACAGGAAGGAGCCAATCGGCTTGTCTCCCTTGCCCAGCCCTGAGCGCGCCATCTTGACCGCAGAGGCCAAGATGTCCAGCGCCTTGTCCTGGCCAAACACCACACTCTTCAAGTCGCGCTCAAGCGTCTTGAGTTTGCTGCGGTCATCGTTGGACACATTGGCGGGTGGAATGCGCGCAATCTTCGCAACGATTTCCTCCACCTCAGTCTTGCTGATCGTTTTCTTGCGCTTGCTGGGCGACAGGATGCGCTGGGCGGCACCGGCTTCATCGATCACGTCAATCGCCTTGTCAGGCAAATGGCGGTCGTTGATGTATTTCGCACTGAGCTCTGCAGCAGCCTGCAAGGCTGCCAGGGCGTACTTCACGTTGTGGTGCTCTTCAAACCGGGACTTCAGTCCTTTGAGGATTTCCACGGTCTGGTCGATGGTGGGTTCCACCACATCTACCTTCTGGAAACGGCGAGACAGGGCCGCGTCTTTTTCGAAGATGCCACGGTACTCGGTGAACGTGGTTGCACCAATACATTTGAGCTGGCCCGAGCTCAAGCTGGGCTTGAGCAGATTGGATGCATCCAAAGTTCCACCCGATGCAGCCCCGGCACCAATCAGCGTATGAATCTCGTCAATGAAGAGCACCGCATTGGGTTTGTCCTTCAATGCCTTCAGCACGCCTTTAAGGCGTTGCTCAAAATCACCGCGGTACTTGGTACCGGCCAGCAGGGCGCCCATGTCCAGCGAGTAGACGACAGACTCCGCCAGAATTTCAGGAACGTCGTTTTGCGAGATCCGCCAGGCAAGGCCCTCCGCAATGGCAGTCTTGCCCACACCGGCCTCGCCCACCAGCAAGGGGTTGTTTTTGCGACGGCGGCACAGGATCTGGATGACACGTTCGACCTCATACTCACGTCCAATCAAGGGATCGATCTTGCCTTCCTTGGCCATCTGGTTCAGGTTTTGGGTGTACTGCTCCAGTGGGGAAGCCTTCTCACTCTTCTCAGAACCGCCCTCTTCCGCTTCGGCGGGGTTTTCGCTGGACTTGGCAGCTTCGGGGGGATCACTCTTCTTGATACCGTGGGCGATGAAATTCACTACGTCCAGGCGGGTGACACCTTGCTGGTGCAGGTAGTACACCGCATGAGAGTCCTTCTCACCAAAAATGGCGACCAGCACATTAGCGCCCGTGACTTCTTTCTTGCCACTGCCAGTGCTCTGCACATGCATGATGGCGCGCTGGATTACACGTTGAAAACCCAAAGTTGGCTGGGTGTCAACCTCATCACTACCAGCGACTTGGGGGGTGTTGTCCTTGATAAAGTTGCTCAGGGACTTGCGCAAATCATCGATGTTCGCGGCGCATGCCCGCAGCACTTCAGCGGCGCTCGGGTTGTCGAGCAAGGCCAGCAGCAAGTGCTCCACGGTAATGAACTCATGTCGCTGCTGCCGCGCTTCCACGAACGCCATGTGCAGGCTGACTTCCAATTCTTGGGCAATCATGTGAATTCCTTTTCGCCTTGCTATGTTGAATGACTGTAATGCGTTTTACATCGCCCAAAAGGCTCACGCCGCAAATACCCTACAAATCCACCGGTTCGCTCACACACTGCAAGGGATGACCAGCCTTGTGCGCCGCCTCCATCACCTGGTCCACCTTGGTAGCGGCAATGTCCTTGGAATAAACACCGCACACACCACGCCCGTCCAGATGAATTTTGAGCATGATTTGGGTTGCTGCTTCCAGATCTTTACCAAAAAACTCCTGGATCACCACTACGACAAACTCCATGGGGGTGTAATCGTCATTGAGCATGACCACCTGGTACATGGACGGTGGCTGCACTTTCTGCGTTAGCCGTTCCATCACCACGGAGCCATCTCCCTCACCAATGGAGGGGGGCAAAATTACGGGAGAGGTAGGTTTTTTCGTAGCCATGCGTGGGATTTTATCGGGCGCTTACTTCCGTGCACGCTGGCGATGTTGTTCTGAGTTGGAGGCAAGTAGCAAGGTTTCAAGCCACCCCATAAAAAAACCGCTGAGAGCATATGCGCATCAGCGGTTGGAGCAGCGGCGCTACAGACGCCACTGTAACCCTACATATTGTCAATCATGACCTGCCCAAAGCCGGAACAACTCACCTGCTTCGCACCATCCATCAGGCGCGCAAAGTCGTAAGTCACCTTCTTGCTGGCAATGGACTTCTCAATGGAACGGATGATCAAGTCGGCCGCCTCTTTCCAACCGATATGACGCAACATCATCTCGGCAGACAGAATTTCGGACCCGGGGTTCACGTAGTCCTTGCCTGCGTACTTGGGCGCGGTTCCGTGGGTCGCCTCAAACATGGCAACAGTGTCGGACAGATTGGCACCGGGGGCAATGCCAATGCCACCCACTTGGGCCGCCAGCGCATCAGAGATGTAATCCCCATTGAGATTCAGCGTAGCCACCACGCTGTACTCCACGGGGCGCAACAGGATTTGCTGCAAAAATGCGTCGGCAATACTGTCCTTGATGATGATGTCCTTGCCAGTCTTCGGGCTCTTGAACCGGCACCAGGGACCGCCATCAATGAGTTCAGCGCCAAACTCCTTCTGGGCCAAGGCATAAGCCCAATCCCGGAAGCTGCCTTCGGTGAATTTCATGATGTTGCCCTTGTGCACGATGGTCACATTGGGTTTGTCGTTGTCAATCGCGTACTGGATCGCCTTGCGCACCAGCCGTTCGGTACCTTCACGCGACACGGGTTTAACCCCGATACCAGACGTATCTGGGAATCGAATCTTCTTCACCCCAAATTCATCTTGCAAAAACTTGATGAGTTTCTTGGCCTTGTCGGACTCAGCTTCGTATTCAATCCCCGCATAAATGTCTTCTGAATTTTCACGGAAGATCACCATATTGGTCTTCTCGGGCTCCTTCAGCGGACTGGGGACGCCTTTGAAGTACTGAACAGGCCGCAAACAAACATACAGATCAAGTTCCTGCCGCAACGCCACATTCAGGGAACGAATGCCACCACCTACTGGTGTGGTCAGAGGGCCCTTGATAGAAACCACAAATTCACGCACCACATCCAGGGTTTCCTGGGGCAGCCAGACATCGGGGCCATAGACTTTGGTGGACTTTTCACCTGCATACACTTCCATCCACTGGATCTTGCGCTGGCCACCATACGCCTTGGCTACTGCGGCATCCACCACCTTGAGCATCACCGGGGTGATGTCCATCCCCGTTCCATCCCCTTCAATATAGGGAATGATGGGCTGGTCCGGCACATTCAATGTCATGTCAGCATTGACGGTGATTTTTTGGCCTTGCTCAGGCACCTTGATGTGCTGGTACATAGAAACAGAACTCCGTGCTCGGTACGGTAACAAAGGAATGCCCAAGGCTGCACGACCATGTGCAGCACCTAAGCTGAAACGAGGGAATTTTAGTTGTAAACGTCTGTGCAGCCGCCCCTGCGCATGACGCACAATTCAAATCGCTTTCGCCCAACTAACGGAATGACACCGCATGAAATCTCTCGGCAGCTACCTCCTCACGCTTTGCTTGGCAATCGCGGGGCCTGTACTCGCACAAGATGCGCCCCAAATGAATTTGCCCCGTGTGCAGCTCACCGCTGGAATGCATCGCATCGACGCACAAGTGGCACAAACACCAGACCAGCGCAGTATCGGACTGATGTTCCGCAAGGAGATGCCACAACACGAAGGCATGTTATTTGTCTTCGAACAACCCTCCGGCCTTTGCTTCTGGATGAAGAATACCTTGCTGCCGCTGACTGCAGCCTTTGTCGCTGACGATGGCACCATCGTGAACTTGGCGGACATGAAGCCGCAAACCACTGACTCCCATTGCGCCAGCAAACCCGTACGTTATGTACTGGAAATGAACCAGGGCTGGTTTGCCAAGCGCGGCTTCAAAGCAGGCAGCAAGTTGGGTGGGATTCCTTTCGACAAGCGCAACTAACTCGCAAAAAGCAATGACCCAAAAAAGCCCCTGCAGGCCGAGGTCTGCAGGGGCTTTGTATATGTCTAATGGCAGACCTCAAGAGGCCCGCACCCAACCTCAGACCTTGACCACCTTCAAAGCAGCGTTCAGCGTCTGGCTGGGGCGCATCACGGCATCCAGCTTGGTGGTGTCTGGCAGGTAGTAACCACCAATATCTGCCGGCTGACCTTGCACCGCAGCCAACTCAGCCACGATGGTCTGCTCGTTGTCCGTCAATTGCTTGGCCAAGGGGGCAAACAGCTTTGCAAGTGCAAGGTCTTCGGTCTGTGCCACCAATTCTTGCGCCCAATACAGGGCCAAGTAAAACTGGCTGCCGCGGTTATCGAGCTGGCCTGTTTTTGGCGAGGGGTTCTTGTTATTGTCCAGCAGCTTGCCAGTCGCAGCATCCAGCGTCTTGGCCAAGACTTTGGCCTTGGCGTTGCCAGTTTTCAAGCCCAAGTCTTCCAAAGACACCGCCAAAGCCAAGAATTCGCCCAGCGAATCCCAGCGCAGGTGGTTTTCTTCCACCAGCTGTTGCACGTGCTTGGGGGCCGAGCCACCCGCGCCGGTTTCGTACATGCCGCCGCCGGCCATCAAAGGAACGATAGACAGCATCTTGGCCGAGGTGCCCAACTCCATGATCGGGAACAGATCGGTCAGGTAGTCACGCAAGATGTTGCCGGTGGCGCTGATCGTGTCCAGACCACGGACCACGCGCTCCAGCGTATAACGCATTGCACGCACCTGGATCATGATCTGGATATCCAGACCGACGGTGTTGTGCTCATGCAGGTACATCTTGACCTTGGTGATCAATTGCGCTTCGTGGGGGCGGTACGAGTCCAGCCAGAACACCACGGGCATGCCCGAGTTACGCGCGCGGTTGACGGCCAGCTTGACCCAGTCACGAATCGCTGCGTCCTTGACTTGGCACATGCGCCAGATGTCACCAGCTTCCACGTTCTGACTCAGCAACACTTCACCGGTGGCCAAGTCGGTGATGTTGGCCACGCCGTCTTCCGAGATTTCGAAGGTTTTGTCGTGTGAGCCGTACTCTTCTGCCTGCTGGGCCATCAAACCCACATTGGGTACGGTGCCCATGGTCTTGGGGTCGAAGTTGCCGTGCCATTTGCAGAAGTTGATCATCTCCTGATAGATACGGGCAAAGGTC
>JACCDH010206187.1_pt1 | contig 14999 bp, 9 predicted proteins | sample 7442481 | NCBI WGS metagenome assembly JACCDH01 (sample SAMN15323433, study PRJNA562643) | freshwater metagenome | isolation source: river surface water | place: USA:Blue River Watershed | collected 2017-08-15
CTTGTTCGGACTGATCGGGATGGATCAGCAAAATGATTTCGTAATGACGCATTGAGACTCCTTGCGGTTAACCCAAAAGGTTGGAAAAGCTGCCCCCAGCGTCTGACGGGGTGCAGCAAGGCGAAGCCTCAAATTATAGCCTGAAATCACAAGCCCGGATAGCGCTCACCCTCAAGAGAGGGTCTGACCGGCACCCCGCCCCGCGGAGGCGGCAAGCACCAAGTGGCCACCATCATGGCCACAAACCCTACTGGAACCCCAAACACGCCCGCTGACAAAGGCTGAATCCCAAACCACAGACCGCCCACGGGATCCAGGGCCAGGGCATGCCGAAAGCCCGGCGCATTGGAAATCAGGTAATAAATCGTCACCGACAAACCCGCCAACATCCCAACCACCACGGCGTGGCGATGAACCTTTTTCCATGCCATGCCCAAGACCATGCCAGGAAAAAAGGCCGCGGCAGCCAGGGAAAAAGACGCCGAAACCAATGAAAGAATCTGCGCCGGTTTGAAGGCCGCGACCACGGCGGCCAACATGGCCACGGCCAAAAGTGCGAACTTGGACAAAATGACCCGACCTTCGGCAGATTTGGGTTTGCGCGCTCTGCCCGGCCCAATGTCGTGGACCAAGGCATTGCTGATGGTCAAAAGCAAACCATCGGCGGTGGACAAAGCGGCCGCCAAGCCGCCCGCCGCCACCAGGCCAGACACCACAAAGGGCATACCGCCCAACTCTGGGGTGGCCAGCATGATCATATCGGCGCCCAATTTCAATTCACCCAATTGCAAAATCCGGTCCCCATTGACATCCGAGATTTCGAGCAAACCCGAATCCAATCGAGACCACTGTGTCATCCAGGTTGGCAAATCATCGAACGGGGTGCCCACCAAGTTGTTGAGGACTTCGAATTTGACGAGCACGGCCAAAGCAGGAACGCTCAGGTACAAGAGCGCGATGAAAAAAACAGACCAAGCCACAGAGGTTCGGGTTTCGGCCACCGAGGGCAAGGTGTAAAAACGCGTCAACAAATGGGGCAAGCCCGCCGTGCCCACCATCAAACAGAAGATCAAAGCCATAAAGTTCAGCCTTGAATCGTTGTATTGAGCCACCTCTTGAGGGCTGCCCGTGGGGTCGCCTTGGAATGGTTTGGCGTGCTGCGGCATGCCTCCTAAAGGCAACGATCGTTCACGGTTTTCAAGCATGGCACGCGTCCACTGCTCTTTGGCTGCGGCTGGGTCCTTGGGGACGGCCAGCAACTCCCGCCGAACTTTGGCGATCGAGGCAAAATCGGCGCCTTGCGTCTTGAGATGGCGGATTTCATCTTCCAGCGTTTGCCGCAAGTCCACCATGGATTTGTCCACATCCACCAAGCGGGCCTCGAACACCCGAGCACGCCTTGCGTACTCTTGCCGAACCTCGATCTCGGCTGGATCATGGATCAACTTTTGTTCAATGACTTCGATGCGGGCCAACTGGGTGCCATAGGCCAGCGGGGCCAAAGGCGAGCCCATTTGCTGGTAGGCCAACCAAGACACCGGAATCAAGAAGGCCAAAAGGAGCATGATGTATTGCGCCACCTGCGTCCAGGTGATGGCACGCATTCCGCCCAAGAAAGAACACAGCAGCACGCCGCCCAAACCAAGCAAAATGCCAATCTCGAATTGAACCCCGGTCAAACGAGAGGCGATGAGGCCGATGCCGTAAATTTGCGCCACGACATAGGTAAAAGAGCACAAAACTGACGACAAGGCGGCAATCACCCGGGGCCATCGACCACCAAAGCGTTGGTCGAAGTAATCGGGCAAGGTGTAGAGCTTCATGGCCCGCAATTGCGGCGCAATCAGAAAGGCCACCAAACAAAAGCCGCCGGTCCACCCCATCACATAAGCCAAGCCTCCAGGCTGCTGCCCACTGCCCGAGAAACCTTGCAAATACAGGGCGCCCGCCAAGCTGATGAAGGAGGCGGCGCTCATCCAGTCAGCGGCGGTTGCCATGCCGTTGTAGAGCGCCGGTATGCGCCGCCCTGCCACGAAATATTCTTCTTGATCGGAGGTGCGCCCAGATATGCCAATCAAGGCATAAATCATGACCGTGCTGAACAAGAAAATGGGGCCAATCAAATTGCGTGACAAACCCCATTGCTCAGCCCAGGCCATGACCCCCATCAGAGTGACCAGAACCCCGATGTAAATGAGCACATTGCGATGAATGCGCCAGCGGTACGCAGCTGAAATGCCTGCTTGCGCTGACTTGTTCATCGCCATCTTGCCCGTGAGGGGGTCAGGAACCCAAAGCCGTCCAAGTCTCGATGACCGTGTCCGGATTCAAAGAGATGGAGCTGATGCCCCGGTCCATCAACCAATGGGCGAAGTCCGGATGGTCGCTGGGGCCTTGGCCGCAGATGCCGATGTACTTGCCTTGGGCCAAGCAAGCTTTGATGGCCTGCTCGATCAAGGCGGTCACCGCCGGATCGCGCTCGTCAAAATCGACGGCCAGCAACTCCATGCCCGAATCGCGGTCCAGCCCCAAGGTCAATTGCGTCAGATCGTTGGACCCGATCGAAAAGCCATCGAAGAACTCGAGGAAACGCTCGGCCAAGATGGCATTGCTGGGCACCTCGCACATCATGATGAGCTTCAAATCGTCCACGCCACGGCGCAAACCTTGGCTGGCCAGCAGCTGAGTGACTTTCTCAGCCTGGCCCAAAGTACGCACAAATGGCACCATGATTTGCACGTTGGTCAAACCCATCTCGCCGCGAACGCGCTTGAGGGCTTCACACTCCATGGCAAAAGCTTCGCCAAAGTCTTCGCTGATGTAACGGGCCGCACCGCGAAAGCCCAGCATCGGGTTTTCTTCTTCTGGCTCGTAACGGCTGCCACCGATCAATTTCCGATATTCATTGCTTTTGAAGTCGGACAAACGCACGATCACGGGCTTGGGCCAGAAAGCTGCTGCGATGCTGGCCACGCCTTCGGCCACTTTGTCCACGTAAAAAGCACGGGGCGAGGCATGGCCACGGGCCACAGACTCCACCGCTTTTTTCAGATCGGCATCGATGGCGGGATAGTCCAAGATCGCCTTGGGGTGCACACCAATGTTGTTGTTGATGATGAATTCGAGGCGGGCCAAACCCACGCCCGAATTGGGCAACTGGGCAAAGTCAAACGCCAGCTGAGGGTTGCCGACGTTCATCATGATCTTGGTCTTGATCTCGGGCAGGACGCCACGCTGGACTTCGCTGATTTCAGTTTCCAGCAAACCGTCGTAGATGTGGCCTGTATCGCCCTCTGCGCAGCTCACAGTGACCAATGTGCCTTCTTTGAGTTGCTCAGTGGCCTGCCCGCAACCCACCACCGCTGGAATGCCCAACTCACGCGCAATGATGGCGGCGTGGCAGGTGCGGCCACCTCGGTTGGTCACGATGGCACTGGCACGCTTCATGACCGGCTCCCAATTGGGGTCGGTCATGTCCGTTACCAGCACGTCGCCGGGCTGAACGCGGTCCATCTCGCTGATGTTGTGCACCAAGCGCACAGGGCCTGTGCCAATCTTTTGACCAATGGCCCGGCCTTCGGCCAAAACGGTGCTCTTGCCCTTGAGTTTGTAGCGCAACTCTGGTGTGCCTTTGGCTTGGCTTTTGACCGTTTCAGGTCGGGCTTGCAAGATGTAAAGCTGACCATCGGTGCCGTCCTTGCCCCATTCTATGTCCATGGGACGGCCGTAATGTTGCTCGATGATGACCGCGTATTGGGCCAACTGCTCAATCTCGGCATCGGTCAGGCTGTAGCGGTTGCGCAATTCGGTGGGCACATCAATGGTTTTGACCAATTTGCCAGATGTGGCTTTTTCCTCAGGCGTGGCAAACACCATTTCGATGAGTTTGGAGCCCAAATTACGTCGGATAACGGCCCGGTTACCTGACGCCAACATGGGTTTGTGCACATAAAACTCATCCGGATTCACAGCACCCTGTACCACCGTCTCCCCCAAGCCGTAGCTTGAGGTGATGAACACCACATCCTCGAAACCGGATTCCGTGTCGATCGTGAACATCACACCGGCTGCGCCCAAGTCTGATCGCACCATGCGTTGAACGCCAGCCGACAAGGCGACATCGGCATGGGCAAAGCCCTTGTGCACGCGGTAGCTGATAGCGCGGTCGTTGTACAAGGAGGCGAACACTTCTTTCATCTTGTGGAGCACATCGTCGATGCCCACCACGTTGAGGAAGGTTTCTTGCTGACCCGCGAATGAAGCGTCTGGTAAATCTTCTGCAGTAGCCGATGAACGGACGGCGAATGAAGCCTCGGGGTTGCCGGCTTGCAGTCGAATGAATTCTTCGCGAATGGCTTGTGCCAGGTCAGCCGGAAAGGGTTGGGCCTCGACCATGGCGCGGATTTCGGCACCGGCTGCCGCCAAGGCACGGACATCATCAGTGTCCAAGGCATCCAAACGCGCATTGATGCGGTCGGTCAGGCCATCGAATTTCAGAAACTCACGAAAGGCGTGGGCGGTGGTGGCAAAACCCGTGGGTACCCGAACCCCTTGCGGCAACTGGGAAATCATTTCTCCCAGACTGGCGTTCTTACCGCCTACCGACTCCACGTCGGTCATGCGCAACTTTTCGAAAGGCACGACCAAAGCGGCCTGATCAAACAATACAGACATGAGAAGCTCCAAAGTTAAAAACCGGGCTCCATGCCACAGGCGGCGTCATTGTTGTTCTGGTTATGGGACCGAAAGCCTATGGGCCATGGATAATCAAATCATTTTAGGGGCTCAGCAGCCCCTGAGCTTTGAAATTTTTTGGGTACCCCATGTCCAAACGCACTGTTTTCTTTGTGTCCGACGGCACCGGCATCACGGCTGAAACTTTTGGCAATGCGATCCTCGCGCAGTTCGAGATGAAAACGCGGCACATCCGACTGCCTTTCACCGACACCATCGACAAAGCACACCAAGCGGTGCGTCAGATTAACCACACCGCGGAAACCGAGGGCACCAAGCCCATCGTGTTCACCACCTTGGTCAATATGGAGGTGCTCAAGGTCTTGCAAGAGCACTGCCAAGGCATGCTGCTGGACATGTTCGGCACCTTTGTCCACCCGCTGGAAGACGAACTCGGCATCAAATCGCACCACCGCGTGGGGCGCTTTTCAGATGTCAGCAAGAGCAAGGAGTACCACGATCGGATCGAGGCCATCAATTTCTCTTTGGCGCACGATGACGGCCAATCCAACCGGGATTTGGAGTCTGCCGACGTCATTTTGGTGGGCGTCAGCCGCAGTGGCAAAACACCGACCAGCCTGTACCTGGCCATGCAGCATGGCTTGAAGGCCGCCAACTACCCCTTGATTCCAGAAGATTTCGACCGCCGCCAGTTGCCCCCCGCCCTGGTGCCGCACCGCAAAAAGATTTTCGGCCTGAGCATCCACCCCGACCGTTTGGCCGAAATCCGCGCGGAGCGGCGCCCCGACTCGCGTTATGCCAGCATTGAAAACTGCCGAATGGAAGTCTCCGAAGCCGAAGCCATGATGCGCCGCTCGGGCATTCGGTGGTTGTCCACGACCACCAAATCGATCGAAGAAATCGCCACCACCATCCTGCAAGAAATTCGGCCCGAACGTCTCATCTATTGAGGCGCCCTCACCCGCCTTGATCCGCTCAGGGCGTCAAGGTGGCGGCTATTTGCTCAGCGCATTGCCGTGCCATCTCAGGATCACGCGCTTCCACCATGACCCGAACCAAGGGTTCGGTGCCGCTGGCCCGAATCAACACGCGACCAGAATCCCCCAAGGCCAGCTCGCAAGCCTTGGTCGCATCCCACAAGGCTTGGTGACCTTGCCAATCGAAGCCGGGGGTCAATCGGACATTGATCAAGGTCTGAGGAAACAAATCGATGCCTTGCAGCAACTGCGCCATGGTCTTGCCACTGCCCACGCAAGCTTGCAGCACCTGCAAGGCACTGACCAAGCCATCGCCTGTGGTGTGCTTGTCCAATGCCAACAAATGGCCCGAGCCCTCACCGCCGAGGAGCCAGCCTTTGTCGTGCAAGACCTCGAGCACATAACGGTCGCCCACTTTGGCACGCACAAAAGCCACGCCCTTTTGCTTGAGCGCCACTTCGACAGCCATATTGGTCATCAAAGTCCCTACAGCGCCAGGTACGGATTCATCCCGCGCCAAACGGTCTGCCACCATCAAGTAAAGCAATTCGTCACCGTTGAACAAGCGCCCGGAAGCGTCCACCAACTGCAAGCGATCGGCATCGCCATCCAGCGCCACGCCATAGTCGGCTTGCTGGTCTTTGACCAGTTGCACCAAGGCTTCGGGATGCGTCGCACCGACACCTTTGTTGATGTTCAGACCATCAGGGGAGCACCCCATCGAGATGACTTCAGCGCCCAATTCATGAAACACTTTGGGGGCAATTTGATAAGCCGCGCCGTGGGCAGCATCCACCACGATCTTCAGCCCCTTGAGGGTCAAGTCATTGGAGAAAGTACTCTTACAAAATTCGATGTAACGCCCTGCTGCATCGGCCAAGCGACGGGTCTTGCCCAAAGAAGCTGACTCGACCCAAACAGGGTCCTCCAACAGTGCTGCCTCAACTGCTTCTTCCCAAGCGTCCGACAACTTGGTCCCCTGGGCGCTGAAAAATTTGATGCCATTGTCGGCAAAAGGGTTGTGACTGGCACTGATGACCACACCCAACGATGCTCTTTGCGCACGGGTCAAATAAGCCACCGCCGGTGTGGGCACCGGACCGAGCAACACCACATCCACACCCGCCGAATTGAAACCCGACTCCAATGCGCTTTCCAGCATGTAGCCCGAAATCCGCGTGTCTTTGCCGATCAAGACGGTGGGGTGGGCTTCTTGGGACTTCAGCACACGCCCCACGGCATGCGCCAAACGCAATATGAAATCAGGCGTGATGGGCTTTTGCCCCACCGTGCCGCGAATGCCGTCTGTGCCGAAATATTGCCGAGCCATGCCAACCGTCCTGTTTTTTATACTTGATCACTGATTTTATGTCTGCACAGGGGCCAAACAGATCCCATGCCATCCCTGTGTGAGCCCAAACACTGGCTCAGCTGCTGTCGCGTACCGCTTGCCAGACCTTCAAAGCATCCACGGTTTCTTTCACATCGTGCACACGGACGATGGCTGCGCCCCGCTCTACAGCGAGCAACGCCGCGGCCACACTGGCGAATTGGCGTTGATCGGCAGCAGGCGTTTGCCCCGCTCTGGCCAATACAGCGCCCAAAGAAGATTTGCGGGACCACCCCGCGAGAATGGGCAAATCGAGGCTCAACAATTGGTCTTGACCCGCCAACAATTGGAAATTTTGCTGCACCGTCTTGCCAAAGCCAATGCCGGGGTCGAGCACCAGGCGGCTGCTTGCAATTCCCACATCCTCCAAGGCAGTGACGCGTTCTTGCAAAAAGTCGATCACAGCCGCCACCACATTCCCCTGCATGGGATGTAATTGCATGGTCTGGGGGTCACGGTGCATGTGCATCAAGCACACGCCGCAGCGCGGATGCGGTGCCACTGCAGCCAAGGCACCAGGCTGACGCAAAGCCCAAATGTCGTTCACGATGTCAATGCCCAAATCGAGCACAGCATGCATCACTTCTGGCTTGTAAGTGTCGACCGAGATGGGTATTTGCCAGCGGAGCAACTCTTGCAGCACAGGCACCAGTCGCGACAACTCTTGTTCTGCGGGCACCACTTGCGCGCCAGGCCGGGTGGATTCTCCCCCCACATCCAAGATGTCAGCTCCGGCGCTGACCAAACGCTCGGCATGCGCAATCGCGGCCTTGGCATCGTCGTATCGTCCACCATCCGAAAAAGAATCGGGCGTGGCATTGACGATGCCCATCACCAGCGGCCGGGAAAGATCAAGATCAAAACGTGTGGTTTGCCAAGGCATCCAACAACTCCTGCATCAGGGGTACAAAAGCAAAACGGGGCACAAGGCCCCGTTCAATTGGCTGATCGAGCGTCTCAAGCAGCCGTGGTGGCCGGTTCGGCCTGAACAGCTGGCGTGCCACCGCTTGATCCACCGCCAGATGGTGGGTTGCGTGGTGTCCAATCTTTGGGGGGCAGCGGATCACGCCCCGCCATGATGTCGTCCAATTGGTCCTTGTCGATGGTTTCCCATTCGAGCAAGGCTTTGGCCATGGCGTGCATTTGCACGCTGTGCTCTTCGATCAATCGACGCGCCAGCTTGTACTGCTCGTCGATGATGCGACGCACTTCAGCATCCACCTTTTGCATGGTGGATTCGCTCATGTTGGTGGTCTTGGTCACCGAGCGTCCGAGGAACACTTCACCCTCGTTCTCGGCATACACCATGGGGCCCAAGGCATCGGTCATGCCATAACGCATCACCATGTCTCGGGCAATTGACGTGGCCCGTTCAAAATCATTGCTGGCGCCGGTGGTCATCTGATTCATGAAGACTTCTTCGGCAATGCGACCACCGAACAACATGCTGATCTGGTTCAGCATGAACTCTTTGTCGTAGCTGTAACGGTCTTGCTCGGGCAAGCTCATCGTCACCCCCAAGGCACGGCCCCGAGGAATGATGGTGACTTTGTGCACTGGGTCGCACTTGGGCAAGAGCTTGCCGATCAAGGCGTGTCCAGCTTCGTGGTACGCCGTGTTGCGACGCTCATGCTCAGGCATGACCATGCTCTTACGCTCAGGGCCCATCAAGATCTTGTCTTTGGCCTTTTCAAAGTCCTGCATCTCGACCACGCGGGCATTGCGGCGGGCAGCCATCAATGCAGCCTCGTTGCACAAGTTCGCCAGATCGGCACCGCTCATGCCGGGGGTACCACGGGCGATCACATCGGCTTTGACGTCTTGGCCGATCGGCACCTTGCGCATGTGCACATTCAGGATCTGTTCACGGCCACGGATGTCGGGCAAGGTCACATAGACCTGACGGTCAAAGCGACCAGGGCGCAGCAAAGCAGCATCCAAAATATCAGGGCGGTTGGTGGCAGCCACCACGATGACGCCCAGGTTGGTTTCAAAACCATCCATTTCAACCAACATCTGGTTGAGGGTTTGCTCGCGTTCGTCGTTGCCACCGCCCAAACCGGCACCACGCTGGCGACCGACCGCATCAATTTCGTCAATGAAGATGATGCAAGGTGCGTTTTTCTTGGCGTTCTCGAACATGTCGCGCACGCGGGCAGCACCCACGCCGACAAACATTTCAACGAAGTCCGAACCGGAGATGCTGAAAAACGGGACTTTCGCTTCGCCGGCGATGCCTTTGGCCAGCAAGGTTTTACCGGTGCCGGGAGGACCGACCAGCAATAGACCACGCGGGATGCGGCCGCCAAGCTTCTGGAATTTTTGAGGGTCTTTCAAGAAGTCGACCACCTCTTTGACTTCTTCTTTGGCTTCATCACAACCGGCCACGTCGGCAAACGTGACCTGGTTGTTGTTTTCATCGAGCATGCGAGCCTTGGATTTGCCAAAGCTGAAAGCACCGCCCTTGCCACCGCCTTGCATCTGGCGCATGAAGTAAACCCAAACGCCGATCAAGAGCAACATCGGACCCCAGCTGACCAGCAAGCTCATCAGCAATGAGCCCTCTTCACGCGGCTTGACGTCGAACTTGACGCCACTGTTGATCAGATCGCCCACCAAACCACGGTCCAAATAGGTCGCAGTGGTCTTGATGCGGCGGTCATCGTTGGTGGTCGCAACGATTTCGGTGCCGCCAGGGCTTTCCTGAATGGTCGCGGTTTTGATGCGGTTGCCGCGCACTTCTTCGAGGAAGTCCGAATAGCCAATCGCATTCGCACCGGTGGCACCACGGCTGTCAAACTGTTTGAAAACAGTGAACAGCACCATGGCGATCACCACCCATACGGCGATTTTGGAAAACCAGGGGTTATTCAAGCGAGGCTCCAATAGGAAATAAAACTGTCATCATTTTAGGCCTGTGCAGCTGATCTTCCTTGCGTCCAGAGGTGTTTTGGCCCTGTAAAACGCGGGATTTGCTCATGCGGGGGGCGAAATCAAGCCAATACCCACCAAAAACGTCTCCGAAGACTTGTCCCGTGAGGATTTGGGTTTGATCGGTTTGACCACCTTGAAAGTGGCCTTGAACAACTTGACCAACTGGCTGTAGCCGCTGCCATGGAACAACTTGACCACCAAAGCGCCTTGCGGCTTGAGGTGGTTTTGAGAGAAGTCGAGGGCCAGCTCGATCAGGTGGGCAATGCGGGCAGCATCGGTGGACTCGATGCCCGACAAATTGGGCGCCATGTCCGAGACCACCACATCGGCTTGCCGACCGGCAACCGCCGCTTCCAATTGGGCCAGGACCTCGTCTTCGCGAAAATCACCCTGAATGAATTGCACGCCTTCGATGGGCTCCATCGGCAACAGGTCCAGTGCCACAATGGTTCCGTTGAGTTCTCCTACAGCCGCCCCCGAAGGTGACAAACGGCGGCGCAGGTATTGACTCCACGCACCAGGGGCTGAGCCCAAATCCACCACCAAATGCCCAGGCCGGATCAAACCCAAGGTCTCGTCAATTTCTTTGAGCTTGTAGGCTGCGCGCGCACGGTAGCCCTCTTTATGCGCCAACTTGACGTAAGGATCGTTGACATGGTCGTTCAGCCAAGCCTTGTTGACTTTTTTACTTTGTGTTTTTACTTTCATACCTGTCCGTCCTTGCGAGGATAATAGCGCCATGCCTCAAATACAACTCACTCCCGCAGAGCGCAAAGTTTTCCGCGCCGATGCACACCACCTTGATCCTGTCGTCATGATCGGCGGCGATGGCTTGTCAGCCGCCGTGATCAAGGAAACCGAAGCGGCGCTCAATGCCCACGGCCTGATCAAAATCCGCGTTTTGGGCGACGACCGCGCCGCCCGCGAAGCCATGTTTGTACAGTTGACCGATCAACTCAATGCAGCCCCCATACAACACATCGGCAAGCTGCTGGTGCTGTGGAGGCCACAGCCCGAGAAGATCAAAGAAATCGACGAGGACCGCAAAGCAGGCCCACGCGACTTCAAGGTTTTGAAATACAGCAAACGCGGTGGTCAGCGCCCTGAAGTCAAAACACTGCGCGTTTTGGGAAACCAACGGCTAACTGCTGGCGGCCAGATCAAGCGCGCCAAGCCCAAACAAAAGTCGGTCAAAAAAGGCCGTCTCGACTGATGACAACCCGTCAAGCCTGAAAGCTTGATTGCAACTTAGAGCCTGGTGATGCCACAGCCTCACCAGGCTTTTTTATGGGTCTCAAATGTAAGAAACGCCCACGATCTCGTAACGGCGAACACCACCGGGTGCCTGAACTTCGGCCACATCGCCCTCTTCCTTGCCGATCAAGGCACGGGCGATGGGGCTGCTGATGTTGATCAAGCCCAGCTTCAAGTCGGCTTCGTCTTCACCCACGATCTGGTAAGTCACGGGGTCCCCGGTGCTTTCGTCTTCGAGTTCAACGGTGGTTCCAAACACCACACGGCCACCGGCATCGACCGTGGCCGGGTCGATGATTTGTGCGGCTGACAACTTGCCTTCGATTTCCTGAATGCGGCCTTCAATGAAACCTTGACGGTCCTTGGCGGCGTCGTATTCGGCGTTTTCACTCAAGTCGCCTTGCGCACGTGCTTCGGCAATGGCTTGAATGACCGCTGGCCGGTCCACGCTTTTCAAGCGTTGCAACTCTTCCTTGAGTTTCTCAGCACCACGTTTGGTGATTGGGATGGTCGACATCAGGTATTCTCCAAAAGCAAACCGCCGAGAGTTGCCTCTCGGCGGTGATTTTTAGCCATTATGCCCTGCGAAACATCGCATGGCATGGGCGTCATGCGGTCAATTGGGCATGCATTTCCTGCACGGAAATGACGTCCAGGTTATCCATGCTCTTCATGCCTTGCACGGCCGCCTCAGCACCAGCGATGGTGGTGAAGGTGGTCACGCGGTTGAGCAAAGCCGAAGTGCGGATGTGGCGCGAATCGGCAATCGCATTGCGACGCTCTTCCACGGTGTTGATGACCATGGCCACTTCGTTGTTCTTGATCATGTCCACAATGTGGGGGCGACCTTCGGTGACCTTGTTGACCAATTGCACCGGCACTTGCGCCGCTTCAATCGCCGCAGCCGTGCCTTTAGTGGCCAACAACTCAAAACCCAGGTCGACCAATTGGCGAGCCACTTGCACCGCGCGCGCTTTGTCGTTGTTTTTGACCGTGAGGAAAACTTTGCCCGAACGTGGCAGCTTGGTGCCAGCACCCAGTTGACTCTTCACAAAGGCCTCGCCAAATGTCTTGCCCACGCCCATGACTTCACCGGTGGATTTCATTTCCGGGCCGAGGATGGTGTCCACGCCAGGGAACTTCACGAAGGGGAAGACGGCTTCCTTGACGCTGAAGTAAGGGGGTGTGACTTCTTTGGTGATGCCTTGCGACGCCAAGGTTTGACCGGCCATGCAGCGGGCAGCCACCTTGGCCAACTGGATACCCGTGGCTTTGGAGACATAAGGCACGGTGCGTGAAGCACGGGGATTGACTTCCAGCACGTAGATCACATCTTTGCCGTCCACATGTTGGATGGCGAACTGCACGTTCATCAAACCTACCACGTTCAAAGCACCCGCCATGGCCGCCGATTGGCGTTTGAGTTCGGCCACCGTTTCGGCCGACAAGGAATAAGGCGGCAATGAACAAGCGGAGTCACCGCTGTGCACACCGGCTTGCTCGATGTGTTCCATCACGCCGCCGATGAAGGTCTTGCCTTCGGGGTCGCGCAGGCAATCGACATCGCACTCGATCGCATCGTTCAAGAAACGGTCCAAAAGCACGGGTGAGTCGTTAGAGACTTTGACCGCTTCGCGCATGTAGCGCTCAAGGTCACGTTGCTCGTGCACGATCTCCATGGCGCGGCCACCCAGCACATAGCTCGGGCGGACGACCAAGGGGTAGCCCAAAGCGGCTGCTTTTTCCAATGCTTCTGGCTCGGTACGCGCAGTGGCATTGGGCGGTTGGCGCAGCCCCAGGTCTTGCAGCAGTTTTTGGAAACGCTCACGGTCTTCGGCCGCATCGATCATGTCGGGGCTGGTACCGATGATCGGAACACCAGCCGCTTCCAGACCCAGCGCCAACTTCAATGGGGTTTGACCGCCGTATTGCACGATCACGCCGGTCGGCTTTTCCTTGGCGACGATCTCAAGCACGTCTTCCAAAGTCAGTGGCTCAAAGTACAAGCGATCCGAAGTGTCGTAGTCGGTTGAGACGGTCTCTGGGTTGCAGTTAACCATGATGGTTTCGTAGCCGTCTTCGCGCATGGCGAGCGCAGCATGAACGCAGCAGTAATCAAACTCGATGCCTTGACCAATGCGGTTCGGTCCGCCACCCAGCACCATGATTTTTTTGTTGTTGGTGGGTTCGGCTTCGCACTCACCGTCGCCATGCCCCTCGTAGCACGAGTACATGTAAGCGGTGTCCGTCGAAAATTCGGCCGCGCAGGTGTCCACGCGCTTGTAAACAGGACGGATGTTGAGTTCATGGCGGCGCGCGCGAACCACGTGCTCGGTCGTCTTGAGCAATTTGCCCAATCGGCGATCAGAAAAGCCTTTTTTCTTCAGGGTACGCAACTCGGCAGCGGTGATTGCATCCAGGCTGGTTTTTTCCAACTCCAGTTCAATCTTCACGATTTCTTCGATCTGCACCAAGAACCAAGGGTCGATCTTGGTCAAGGCAAACACCTCGTCCACGCTCAAGCCCATAGCGAAGGCATCGCCCACGTACCAAATGCGCTCGGGACCGGGCTCACCCAGTTCTTTTTCCAGCACTTCGCGGTCTTGGGTTTTTTCGTTCATGCCGTCCACGCCCACTTCCAGGCCGCGCAAGGCTTTCTGAAAGGACTCTTGGAAGGTACGCCCCATCGCCATCACCTCGCCCACCGATTTCATTTGGGTGGTCAAGCGGCTGTCGGCTGTTGGGAATTTCTCAAACGCAAAACGTGGGATCTTGGTGACCACGTAGTCGATCGAAGGCTCGAACGATGCAGGCGTAGCGCCACCGGTGATTTCGTTGCGCAGCTCATCCAAGGTGTAGCCAACAGCCAATTTGGCAGCCACTTTGGCGATCGGGAAACCTGTGGCTTTGGATGCCAAGGCCGATGAACGCGACACGCGTGGGTTCATCTCGATGACGACCATGCGACCGTCTTTGGGGTTGATCGAGAACTGAACGTTCGATCCGCCGGTGTCCACGCCAATTTCACGGAGCACTGCCAAAGAGGCGTTGCGCAGGATCTGGTATTCCTTGTCGGTCAAGGTCTGGGCTGGGGCCACGGTGATCGAGTCACCGGTGTGCACCCCCATAGGGTCCAGGTTTTCGATCGAGCAGATGATGATGCAGTTGTCCGCCTTGTCGCGCACCACTTCCATCTCGTACTCTTTCCAACCGAGCAGCGATTCTTCAATCAGCAACTCATTGGTGGGCGACGCTTCCAAGCCGCGTTTGCAAATCGTCTCGAACTCTTCGGGGTTGTAGGCAATGCCGCCACCGGTGCCTCCCAGCGTGAAACTGGGGCGAATGACGGTGGGGAATCCCACGCGCTTTTGCACATCCCAAGCTTCTTCCATGCTGTGGGCAATGCCCGAACGGGCCGATCCCAGACCGATCTTGGTCATGGCGTCTTTGAACTTCAGGCGGTCTTCGGCTTTGTCGATCGCTTCGGGCGTGGCGCCAATCAGCTCGACGTTGTATTTGTCGAGCACACCGTGGTGCCACAGGTCCAAAGCGCAGTTGAGCGCGGTCTGGCCACCCATGGTGGGCAAGATGGCGTCGGGACGCTCTTTGGCGATGATCTTCTCAACCGTTTGCCAAGTGATAGGCTCGATGTAGGTCACATCGGCCGTGGCCGGGTCGGTCATGATCGTGGCCGGGTTGCTGTTGATCAGGATGACTTTGTAGCCTTCTTCGCGCAGGGCCTTGCAGGC
>JACCDH010476332.1_pt1 | contig 14993 bp, 13 predicted proteins | sample 7442481 | NCBI WGS metagenome assembly JACCDH01 (sample SAMN15323433, study PRJNA562643) | freshwater metagenome | isolation source: river surface water | place: USA:Blue River Watershed | collected 2017-08-15
ACAGCGTATCCATTGTCAGCACCATTCGGTCGTGCCGTAAGAGATGTCGTCGGGCCAGGGACTCAGACAGTCACAGTTGCACAACTGAGATCCCAAGGGCTTACAGGGCTGCTGCGCCAGCTCTGGTCTATGCGCGGCGACCCGATCGTTCTGCCGATAGAAGAAGAAAACAGCTCAGCCCTGCTGCCGGTTCTTAAGTTGCTTGCAGCATGCACGCGCTCACGCTCCATTTGTGTCGTGCATCCCGATCTGCGTCGCGAAACCGTGAGCCGCTGGCAAATTGTGTTGGACGCCTTGCGTTTTGCAAGTGCCAGTGTTTCTTGCCTATGGGCCGCATACCGTGCGCATAGAGAACTATCGGCATTGCTGACGCAACCTCGCGAAGGGTCTAACTCCCTCGCTGCCAATGGTGCTGTGCTTTATCTCAAGACCAATCTTTGGTTTGGCATCAAGGCAGGCGGCTCGGTTGGTCATATCGCCGGCGTGGTCAACGGGCTTCAGCGCTTGGGGCATCCAGTGACTTTTGCCTCGGCAGAACCCCCTGTCATGATCGACGACGGCGTCAAGTTTTTGGCTGTGCAACCGCCATCAGCCTTTGGTCTGCCTTACGAGCTCAACAACTACCGCTTCCAGGAAGGTTTTCTTCGCACGCTGGAAGCTGATCCGGCCCTGGCATCGGCCAATTTGATCTATCAACGTCTTTCTGCGGCCAACTACCTAGGCGTGGTGCTGTCACGACGACATCGCCTGCCGCTGGTGGTGGAGTACAACGGCTCCGAAGTCTGGGTGGCCAAGCACTGGGGCCGTGGCATGAAGTTCCAGAAGCTCGCCGAAATGGCTGAGGAGGTCATGCTGCGTCACGCTCATCTTGTGGTGACCATCTCTGATGTACTTCGAGACGAATTGATAGATAGAGGAGTGGAGCCAGCACGCATTGTCTGCTACCCCAACTGCATCGATCCTGATGTGTTTACACCTGCCCGTTTTTTGCTGGAAGAAAGTTCAACACTGAGGGAGCGTTATGGTATTCCAAATGAGTCAACGATACTTGCCTTCATCGGCACCTTCGGGCAATGGCATGGGGCCGAGATGCTGGCGCAAGCGATTGCACGCCTTTATGTAGAAGCTCGTGAATGGCTTAAGAGTCACAAAGTACACTTTCTTTTGGTGGGCGATGGCTTGAAGATGCCGGAGGTACGTTCCATCATCGACACGGCTGGCGCTGGCGCGATTTGCACTCTCACAGGCCTAGTTCCACAGGATCAGGCAGCCTTGCATTTGGCCGCGGCAGATATTCTGGTTTCACCTCATGTGCCCAACTCAGACGGGACCCGCTTCTTTGGTTCCCCGACTAAGTTATTCGAATACATGGCAATGGAAAAAGGAATTGTGGCATCCGATTTAGATCAAATCGGGGAAGTCCTATCTCCCGGCCTCTACGCCAGTGCATTGCCAGCTACTTTCCCGGGTTCAGATAGTCCAGAACTAGCGGTTCTCTACGAACCAGGGAATCTGGAGGGCTTAATGCGAGGGATCCGTTTCTTGGTTGAGCGGAAAGATTGGCGCTGTCACTTGGGACTGAATGCGCGCCGCCGTGCTTTGGATAAATACACTTGGGCACATCATGTCCAAGCCATTCTAGATGGCTTGATTCAAGTTGAGAGGTTTTGATTTCCGAGCTTTTTCGAAAATAATATTTTGAATTTAAAATTATTAAATTTATTCGGTTTCTTGATCCCATTTGAGTTTGTTTGGACGATGGGGGCATCCGGAATATTTTCGCCAATCCTTGGGCAATGGTATGTGCTTTTAAATTTACAGACAGCCATACTTTTTTACCTGATAATTAAGATTGTCGAGAAGAATTTGGGGGCTGATTTAAAATTTTTTGCGATGCTTGCTCCATTTTTTGGATTGGGTTTGTGGGAGGCGATCATAACACGCGCGATGGGTGGTAACTCTTATTATGGGTGGACGCAATTTGTCTTTGGATTCGCCATGCCAGTTTTATTGGTTATTTTTCTTAACAAACTAACGAGGCAAGCTGCGGCAGCATTCTTTAGAAGCTTTTACGCGGGCTATACTTTTTATCTGATTACAGCGCTTGTAGTTTTATTTTTTTTCGATCAGAATTTTTATGAATTAATTGAAACTTATGGTTTGGGGGGCGGAATAGTCGCTCTTAGATACAACATCGATTCGTCTGGTTTTGGCTTGTTAATTGGTAATGCCAATAAGCAGTCAAATTATCTATTAATATTAATATTGCTTGGGCCACGTTTACTTTCCGAATCGACTCTGCTTCAAAATGGAGAGGAGGCGTCCATAAAAATATATCGTGTTTTTGTGTTTGCGGCAGTTTTTATGCTACTCATGCTTTTTTCTCGAGCTGCTTTATTATTGCTTCCGCTTGCTGCTTTTTTCTTTGGCCGATATTTGGGGTTAAAAAAATCGCATTTATTAATTTTATTCGCATTTATTTTTATTATTGTTGGATGGTCAAATATAAAATTAATTTATGATTATCTTTTATTTTCAAAATTTATAGATGGAACTGATGGAGGTGTTTCAGGTTCTTTTTCTAATAGGTTCGATCAATGGGATGAGATTCTGGAAATATTTACGTCGAACATTAGTGTTTTGGTGCATGGAATGGGTGTGGGGGCATACGGTGTGTGGCTTGGAGGAGATCCGAAAGCGGGCTCCCATAATTTATTCTTAGACCATTTGCTAGCATCTGGAATGTTGGGAGTATTGGGTCTTGTGTGCGCTATATTCCTGAGTGTGCTTTTTGCTGTCAAGCGTGGATCTGGAGATATTTTGTTCTGTATATTTTCATTTGTTTTGTTGGCTTTCCGTGAATATTCATTTTCTTACTTGTATGTAACATCGATGGGTGGGGTGGTATTTGCTTTAATTTTCTATGTAATTGCAAGGTCTGAATCTATTTCAAGCAAGACTGAGGTGGTGGCCAAAAGAATTAAGTTGGGTTCAAGAAAAGTGTTGAGTGTTCAGACTCCTTGACTTGGCGCTTTAGTTGACTGACCGTTAAAGAAGATTACTCATGAGACAAATCGTACAACACATGAACTCCGGACTCACTGAAGTTTTGGAGGCGCCGATGCCCATGGCCCAGGCTGGTACATTGCTGATTCAAACAAAGTGCAGTCTCATTTCTGCTGGAACAGAGCGGATGTTGGTTGGCTTCGGCAAGGCTGGTTGGATTGACAAGGCACGTCAACAGCCTGAGAAGGTCAAGATGGTGCTCGAGAAAGTCCAGACCGATGGGCTAATGACCACCATCGAGGTAGTGCGGTCGAAGTTGGCGCAGCCTTTGCCTTTAGGCTACTGCAATGTGGGGGTGGTGGCCCATACGGCGCCGGGTGTTGATGGCTTTAAAGTTGGGGACCGTGTTGTCTCCAACGGTCCGCATGCCGACGTTGTACGGGTACCCAGAAATCTTTGCGCACGCATTCCTGATGGGGTCGACGATGAGTCTGCATCATTTGCAGTCCTAGCGAGCATAGGTCTGCAGGGCATCCGACTTGCACAGCCTACATTGGGCGAAGCATTTGTAGTGACGGGCGTGGGCTTGATTGGCCTGCTAACGGTGCAACTGCTGCGTGCCCATGGGTGTCGCGTACTGGCAATCGACTTTGATGATTCAAAGCTGGCGATAGCCAGAAAGTATGGTGCTGAAACCTGCAATCCAGGGCGAGGTGAGGATCCGGTTGCAGTTGGCTTAGCTTTTAGTCGAACGCAGGGTGTTGATGGCGTGATCATCACTGCGTCCACAAAGTCTAACGACCCTGTGACGCAAGCGGCTCGTATGAGTCGCAAGCGAGGGCGCATTGTGCTTGTCGGTGTGACGGGATTGGAGTTGAATCGGTCCGACTTTTATGAAAAAGAACTAACCTTTCAGGTGTCTTGTTCCTATGGCCCCGGCCGTTATGACCCGAATTATGAAGAGCGAGGCCATGACTACCCTCTGGGTTTTGTTCGATGGACGGAGCAGCGAAATTTCGAAGCGGTGCTGGACATGTTGGACAGCGGTCAGTTGGATGTGAAGTCGCTGATCACTCATCGAGTTGCATTTGAAGAGGCTCAGCGCGCATACCAGACGTTGACGGATGACAAGAGCGCACTGGGCATTGTGCTGCGATACGAATCCCCCGTGGATGAGCGTGCCGCACGGAGCGTAGTGCTGGGAGCGCCTGTTCGTTACGAGGCGCATCGCCCTGTGTTGGGGGTCGTCGGTGCAGGCAACTACGCATCGCGCATGTTGATTCCTGCTTTCAAGTCCGCTGGTGCACAGCTCCACACGATTGTGACGTCAGGCGGCATCAATGGTGTGGTTCACGGCGTGCGGAGTGGTTTTGCGGAGGCGTCGACGGACTTCAGCGCTTTGTTGGCTAATGACGTGGTCAATACGATCGCCATCGTGACGCAGCATGACAGTCATGCGAGGCTTGTCGCGCAGGCCTTGATGGCTGGTAAGAGCGTGTTTGTGGAAAAGCCGCTGGCCATCGATCATGCACAGCTGGTTGAGGTGCAAGCGGCGTATGACCACGCACATCAAGCCGGGGAGGGGCCGCAGCTCATGGTCGGTTTCAACCGGCGATTTGCGCCGCAAGTGCAGAAAATGAAGACGTTGCTTGCGTCCATCACGGAACCCAAGTCTTTCATCATGACAATGAACGCGGGCGCCATTCCTGCCAGCCACTGGACGCAGGACATTTCGGTGGGGGGCGGACGGATCATTGGGGAGGCTTGCCACTTCATCGATTTGATGCGCTTCCTGGCGGAGAGTCCCATCGTTTCTCTACAGGCGCGTCGCATGGGCAATGCGCCCGGCATGGCGGTGATGGAAGACAAGGCCTCAATCACTCTCGGTTTCGAGGATGGTTCGTTTGGCACGATAATGTATCTTGCCAATGGTGCTGCGAGTTTCCCGAAAGAGCGCATCGAAATCTTTTCTGCCGGCCGTGTGTTGCAGCTGGACAATTTCCGTAAGCTTAAGGGTTATGGCTGGCCCAGTTTCGGCAAACTGAATCTGTGGAAGCAGGACAAAGGGCAAAAGGCCTGTGCGAAGGCATTCTTGCAGGCGGTGGAAACTGGCGTTCCGGCGATTCCGCCGGAGGAGATTTTCGAAGTGGCGCGTGTCACGATCGAAGCCGCTGAACAACTGCGCGGACAATGAAGCTGCGAACATGGTTGGCGCTGTACTTCCATACCCTGCGGTACTTGAAGCCGGTTCAGGTCTGGGGGCGGGTGGCGTTCCGTTTGCGCTCGCCCCATCCGGATTTGCGGCTGGCGCCTTCTTTGCGAGGCTTGGTGGCGGGGTGGTGTGCGCCTGTCCCACGCGAGCAAAGCCAGCTGGCAGAAGGGCGGTTCCGCTTCCTGAACGTGGAACATGAAATTGCCTTCGCCGAAGATTGGAATTCGCAGGCGCTAGAAAAGCTCTGGCTCTACAACCTGCATTACTTCGATGATCTGAATGCCAGGTGTGCGGAAGCGCGGCGCTCTTGGCATCTGAGGCTATTGAACCGTTGGATCGAGGAGAACCCGCCGGGTGTGGGCGTTGGCTGGGATCCCTATCCGATTTCGTTGCGTGTGGTCAATTGGATCAAGTGGTGCCTGGCTGGCAACGAGTTGAGCGAAGTTGTCAGGCATTCCTTGGCGGTTCAGCTGCGCTTCTTGTCCCGCCGGCTGGAGGTGCATCTGCTTGGCAACCATTTGTTTGCCAATGCCAAGGCGTTGCTCTTTGGTGGACTGTTCTTCGAAGGGCGCGAAGCCGAACGTTGGTATGCGCTGGGTAATAAGATCATGGGCAGCCAGCTAGGCGAACAGATTCTGGCCGACGGCGGGCACTTTGAGCGGTCGCCGATGTATCACTCGTTATTGCTGGAGGATCTGCTGGATCTGCTAAATCTCCACTGCGCGTATGGCAAGCCGATAGATAATTCTTGGAGGGAGACGATTGCGAAAATGTCCGCATGGCTGAGCGCCATGACGCATCCCGATGGCGAGATCGCATTTTTCAACGACGCAGCCAGTGGCATTGCACCCAAGGCGCACGAGTTGCAGGATTACGCAGGGCAGCTGGGTATGCAGCCTTCATCGCCGCTATCGGACCGGCCGGGCCTGCTGATCGAAAGTGGCTATGCGCGAGTCGAGAGCGGAGACGCTGTTATCTTGGCCGATGTCGGCTCAGTTGGCCCGGACTACCTGCCGGGGCACGCTCATGCCGGGACCTTGAGTTTTGAGTTGTCGCTGGCGGGCCGGCGTGTGCTGGTGAATTCCGGCACGTCGGTGTATGGCAATGGGGCAGAGCGCCAGCGCCAGCGGGGCACGGCTGCGCATAACACGGTACGTGTGGATGAGTGCGATTCGTCCGAGGTTTGGTCAGGCTTCCGGGTGGCACGGCGGGCGCGGATATTCGACGTGCAATACGACGATGCGACTTTGGCGGGAGGGCATGACGGCTACAGGCGCTTGCCAGGCAAACCAATCCACTCCCGACAGTGGACGACTGTGCGGAATGGGGTGAACGTTGTCGATGAGTTGACGGGCTGCGGCTCTCATCTGGCCGAGTTGTTTTTTCACATTCATCCCGACTGGCACCCTCATCTCAAGGGCGACGCTGCGTGTGAACTGGTGAGTGCCGATGGTTCATGCTGTCTCCTCATGCATCTGGAGCCTCGCATGAAATGGCGGCTCGAACCCTCGACTTGGCATCCTCAATTTGGGGTTTCGCTGCCCAACTTCCGCTTGGTGGGTAACCAACGGGGTGCGTTACCCCTTCGATTTGTGACCCATCTGTCTTGGCCATGCGTATCCTGATCTTGAGTTTCTATTTTGAGCCTGATCTTTCTGCGGGCTCCTTTCGGATGGCTGGGCTGGTTGAGGCGCTGCAGCGAAAGATCGGCTCGAATGTTCGGATCGACTTCCTGACGACGCAACCCAACCGATATGCCTCTTATTCCCAAGCTGCTTTGCCCGAGGAGGAGCGGGGGGCGGTGACGGTGAAGCGTTTTGGATTGCCTGCGCATCGCAGCGGTTTCTTGGACCAGTCGCGTGCATTTGCCGCTTATGCCTATCAGGTGATTAGAGCAACGCGTGGCAGTCAATACGATCTAGTATTTGCTTCCTCATCTCGATTATTCACCGCGACTTTAGGTGCATTCGTCGCGTCGAGAATGCGGGCACCGCTCTATCTGGATATTCGCGACATCTTTGTCGACACTTTGCAGGATGTCCTGTCACCGTTTTCTGCTCGCCTGATGCTGCCCATATTTCGGTTTGTGGAAAAATTGACCATGAGGCGGGCGGCTCATATTAATTTGGTCTCGGCCGGCTTCTTGGAGTATTTCAAAGATCGTTATCCAAGTGCAAGTTTCAGCGTGATTCCGAATGGAATCGACGATGTCTTCATGGGGGTTAACTATGCCAAGGAGACGATTGGATCCAAGACGATAGTGCTCTACGCGGGGAATATCGGGGAAGGGCAAGGGCTCGTGCGCATCATCCCGGGCGTTGCCGAGGCGTTTCGCGACAGTCATGAATTCTGGGTCGTGGGGGATGGGGGGCAACGATCTCAGTTGGAGAGTGCTTTCAATGATCTGAGCAATGTGAAAATCATGTCGCCGGTGAGTCGCAAAGACCTGTTGGCGCTCTATCGAGTTAGCGATATATTGTTCTTGCACCTCAATGACTATCCAGCTTTTCGCAAGGTGCTGCCGTCAAAATTGTTTGAATATGCTGTGACGGGAAAACCTATCGTTGCAGGAGTAGCTGGCTATGCCGCTTTGTTTCTCCAGCAGGTGCCTGGAGCAGTGGCTTTCCAACCTTGTAATGTGGAAGAAGGTGTAGCCGCAATAAAAAATGTCAAGCCGGGTCTCGAATCTCGGCAAACTTTCGTTGAGCGTTATCGCCGGGTCAATCTGATGAAGGAACTTGCAGGCAATCTTTTGAAGTACGCAAAAGAAAGCAAGGCGCGTCAAGAATGAGGGTTTTGGTGACCGGCGGATCAGGATTCGTGGGCGGAGCTTTATCGAATGCATTAGCTGCGCAAGCGTATGTACACGTGCGCAAAACTGTTCGACATGCAAAGCATAGAACGGGGAAGGCTGATGCTGACGTAGTCGTAGCGGATCTTTCGCCTCAAGCGGACTGGTCTAAAGCGCTGGCTGGTATGGAGGTGGTTGTTCACACCGCTGCACGCGTTCACGTTATAAATGATCACGCTACGAATCCATTGGACGAATTTCGAATTGTGAATGTTGAGGGGACGTTGAACTTGGCGCGCCAAGCCGCGATTACTGGAGTACGTCGTTTTATTTTTCTCAGCTCAATCAAAGTCAATGGTGAGGCCACATACCCGGGATTCCCTTTCACCTGTCAAACTGTAACTGCGCCTGAGGATGCCTACGGTATTTCCAAAGCTGAAGCCGAGGCCGGATTGCAGCAATTGGCGCAACAGACGGGGATGGAGGTTGTCATAATCCGGCCGCCCCTTGTGTACGGGCCTGGGGTGAAAGGTAATTTTTCTAGTCTGCTCGGCTGGGTAGCCCGTGGATTACCACTCCCTCTAGGTGCAGTAACAAATAATCGCCGAAGTTTGGTGGGTTTGGATAACTTGGTGGACTTGATTCTGACTTGTATTGACCACCCTAAGGCAGCCAATCAAACTTTCTTAGTTAGTGATGGCGAAGACCTTTCAACAACCGATCTTTTGCAGCGAATTGGAAAAGCCATGAATCGCTCAGTGCATCTGATTCCGGTACCAGTGCGTATTCTGCACATCGCATCAAGCTTGTTAGGCAAAAGGGCAATTGCAGGACGCCTATTGGGCTCGTTGCAAGTTGACATCAGCAAGACCTGTACTTTGCTGGATTGGAAGCCACACGTGTCAGTGGATGAGGGGCTGCGCAGAGCGGCCCAGCAAAGGTTGTGATGTTACGGTTGTTGGATTTGGTGTTTTCCATAACAGGGCTTCTGTTTGGAGCCCCGGTGCTGCTCGCTATCTATGTGGTGGGTCTATTTGATACGGGTTCGCCAATCTTTCGTCAGGAGCGGGTTGGCCGAGATCAAAGACCGTTTACCTTGGTGAAGTTCCGCACAATGCGACCTGATACCGTCTCTGTAGCGTCACATTTGGCTGATGCATCAGCTATCACGCGTTTGGGTGCGTTTTTGCGTCGAACCAAACTTGATGAATTGCCACAGCTTTGGAATGTGCTGAAGGGAGAAATGAGTTTGGTAGGTCCACGGCCCTGTTTGTTTAATCAAAATGAGTTGATTGCCGAACGTCATAGCCGTGGTGTTTTCAATGCCCGACCTGGCATTACTGGATTGGCGCAGGTCAACAACATCGATATGTCAACGCCAATACTGTTGGCAGAAACTGATGCGCACATGCTGCAAGGTATGACGCTCGCTTTGTACTTTAAATACATATTTATGACAGTAGGCGGCAAAGGTGCAGGAGACAGGGTGAAAACAAAATGACCGACTCAGGACTCAGGACTCAGGACTCAGGACTCAGGACTCAGGACTCAGGACTCAGGACTCAGGACTCAGGACTCGGGACTCAGGACTCAGGACTCAGGACTCGGGACTCGGGACTCGGGATTCGGGGGATTTCACTTCATGGGTGAAATCATGATCCGTACCCTGAATCGTTTTGCCGCTCCGGTCATAGCGTTGCCACGTCCAGTGAAGCGCGTTGTCGTTCTTGCTTTGGATGCCGCTCTTTGCGTTTTTTCGGTCTGGCTGGCTTTTTATCTGCGAAGTGGCAGTTTCACGTCATTGTCAGGTCCAGCAATTTGGCCCGCTGCGGCTTCTGTTGTTTTGGCTTTGCCGGTTTTCATCACCTCGGGTCTTTATCGCGCCATCTTCCGCTACAGCGGCTTGCCGGCCATGGTGGCCGTGGTGCGGGCCATGCTTTTGTATGGCCTGGCTTTCGCGGCTATTTTTACGTTCTGGGGTGTCGATGGCGTGCCTCGCACGGTCGGGTTGATTCAACCTATCTTGTTATTGCTCTTGGTCGGCGCATCGCGCGCTGCGGCGAGAGTGTGGTTGGGCGGGCTATACCACCAGCAGCTGCGCAAGGCGTCTTTGCCGCAGGCCCTCATTTATGGCGCTGGCAGCGCAGGCCGCCAGCTCGCCTCAGCCATGGCCAACAGCCCGGAAATTCGGGTGGTGGGTTTTCTGGACGATGACGACCGGCTGCATGGCCATGTGCTCAATGGCTTGCCCATCCACAACCCGGCCGACTTGGCTGAATTACTGAGTGACTCGTCGATCACTGACGTATTGCTGGCCTTGCCCAGCGTGTCGCGCCAGCGCCGTAATGAAATCTTGAATGAACTCAAGCCTCACAAGGTGGCGGTGCGTACCTTGCCGGGCCTGAGCGACATTGCCACCGGCAAGGTGAGCCTGAGTGATGTGCGAGAGCTGGACATTGACGATCTGCTGGGCCGTGAACCCGTCAAGCCCAACGGCCTGTTGCTCAACCTCAACACTTACCACAAAACAGTGCTGGTGACAGGGGCAGGGGGCAGCATTGGCAGTGAGCTGTGCCGCCAGATCCTCAAGACCAACCCCAAGCAACTGTTACTGGTAGAGATGAGCGAATTTGCGCTGTACCAAATTCACCAGGAGCTGCAGTCATCTTTGGCTGGTGAACGCTTGAACGTCAGCGAACCAGTAGAGGGCGACGTGCCTGAGGCACCAGTAGCCAGTGATGAGCCAGTCATCGAAATCGTTCCCTTGCTGGCCTCTGCGTGCGATGAAGTGCGCATGCACGAGATCATGGACACTTGGAAGCCGCACACGGTGTACCACGCAGCCGCTTACAAGCATGTGCCCCTGGTCGAGCACAACCCGGCCGAGGGCGTGCGCAACAACGTCTGGGGCACCCGGGTGTGCGCTGAGGCCGCTGCACGCAACGGCGTTCGAAACTTTGTGCTGATCAGCACAGACAAAGCGGTGCGCCCCACCAACATCATGGGCGCGACCAAGCGCTTGGCAGAAATGGTGCTGCAGGCCCTTGCCGAGGTGAATGCCGCAGTTGTGGCACAAGGGGGCAGGGCGCCCAGCGCCAAGACCACCTTCTCGATGGTGCGTTTTGGCAATGTGCTGGGCTCCAGCGGCTCGGTAGTGCCCCTGTTTCGCGAGCAAATCAAGAACGGTGGCCCCATCACCCTGACGCATGCCGACATCACCCGCTACTTCATGACCATCCCAGAAGCCGCTCAGCTGGTCATTCAGGCCGGTGCCATGGGGCAGGGTGGCGATGTTTTTGTGTTGGACATGGGCCAGCCCGTCAAGATCATCGACTTGGCCCGCCGCATGGTGGAGCTGTCTGGCCTGACGGCGCGCGATGATCTGAACCCCAGTGGAGACATTGAGTTGACCGTGACCGGCCTGCGCCCCGGAGAAAAGCTGTACGAAGAGCTGCTGATTGGCGACAACCCAAAGCCCACTCAGCACCCGCGCATCATGAAGGCGCATGAGCAGTTCCTCAGCTGGCCTCAGCTGGAAGCAAAACTCAACGCCTTGAACATGGCCATGAGCGTGAACGACGTGCCTGTCATCCGCGCTATGCTCGAGCAAATCGTCAGCGGCTACCAACCCAGCGGCGAGGTGGTCGACTGGGTCCACATGGCCTTAGAGCGCGAAGCGCTGGCCAACGAATAATTCCCACAGAACAGGAGCCAGACATGGGCCTTATGGAAAGCGTCAAATACTGGATTCAACCCCAGCGTGACCCCAACACCCTCTATGTGTCGATCGACGAAATTCCTCAGCCGCGCGACTGGGGCACAGTGCAGTTGGCCATGGGCAACGACGTGCTGCTCAACCGGGAGATGGCCCTTGTGGGGTCTGCACCAGATGAGCTGCTCAGCTGGATCCAGCGTAACCTTCCCAAGATCAAAGCCTCTGGCTTTCAGCAGGTGCACTTCGAGAACGTAGCCGAACCGATCCAGCGCCGCATCCAGGCGCTGCTCAATGGCTGACTAGCCCGACTTGTTCTTGGATGGCAGAGTGGGGGCGTGAGCCCCCTTTTGCTTTTAGGGGCCCGAGTTTCAGCGCACCTTGCGGATGCTGGCAGGCGCCACCGCCATCTTGACATCCTTGCTTAGGATGTTGAGCAGCACCATGACGCGGCCTTCGCCATCGGTCATTTGGTAGATCGCCTCCACCCCCACAAACGGCCCATCGGTCACCATGACCGGCTCACCTGGCTCAAAGTGGCGCAACTGCACCTCGGCCGAGTTGGACTGGACGCGAATGTCGGCAATCAGCTCGTCGTCTATCTTGGCGGGCGTCTGCCCAAACGTCACCAGGCGGCTCACGCCCACCGTGGAGCGAACGGGGGCCCAGCTTTGAGACTCCAGTCCGGTGCCCAGGCGGATGAACAGGTAGCGGGGAAAGAGCGGCTCTTGTACCACCTGCAATGCCCCTCGACGCAGCTTTTCAGCACGGATCAGGGGCAAGAAGCACTCAAAGCCTTGGCGCTCGAGATTTTCTAGCGCAACGCGTTCTTGGCGCATCTTGGTGTGGATCAGATACCAGTTGCCCATCAAGTCGCCCCCAAGCCGTTAAAGAATTGAAGAGCAATTCTATATGGCTGAGTGACCGGTAACTGACAGTACTGTTGACTGGAGGGGGGAGACCCTGAGGGTCAGTTCTGCGATAGCCAGGGCAACGGGCAGTCCGGCTGGGCTTGTGGGTGAGTGGGTCGAGCTGAGATGTTTTCCAACTTAACGAACTTGACAAGTCGATCCAGGTAAACGAAAATGTGATTCAAGAGCTGCAATAGAGCAGCTCGTGAGCCGGAGAGCGTAAATGTTGACTTGGGAAGAAACCACGGTTTCGGGTGAGCCTGGCACCACAGGGGCTTATGCCCACTATCAGATCGTTCGCCGTAATGGGTCAATCGTGCCGTTTGAGCCCAACAAAATAGCCCACGCCATGATGAAAGCGTTCATGGCGGTGCACGGTGCCTGGGCTTTTGCCCAGGGCATCTGCAGTGGTTGGCTCCACGGCTTTTGGCGCCCACTCAAACCATCAAGGGTCAGCGCTCATGCAGGTGATCGTGCAGCTTGTCTTGATCGCCCCATTCATATGGCTCCGCAGCAGGCCCAATCTAGGCATTTGCGTTTTTTCGGCAGCAGCAAGCTCGACATGCGCAACGCACCCTGAGCAGGTGCTCAAGACTCAATCGCCATGAACACATTAACTTCCCCTTTTTCTGTTGCCTTTGACCCCGTCAACACACGTCGCACCAGCACGGCAGACCCCTACGCAACTGAGGCGCAGACCGCTGCGTTGCTGCGCCGTGGTGCGGAGTACAGGCGTCAACGCATCAATGCGTCGGACATGATTACCACGGATGAAGCTGCCGACCTGAGCGGGACGAGCCGCGTCACGATCAATGCGTGGATCAAGAGCGGTCGCTGCATTGGGGTGACGCATTTGCGTCGCGGTTTCAAGATGCCGAAATGGCAGTTTGAGCCCTACGTTTTTCCGGTGATTCAGTCACTGTCAGAAGCGTTGGGCACCACCGATGGGTGGCAACTGCTGTCGTTTTTGGAAACGCCGCACGAGGCACTTGACGGACTGGCACCACGGATTGCCTTGGAGCAAGGCTTGTCTGGCCAGCGCATCGTTGACTTGGCAGCAGCAGAAGGGCACTGAGCTTGATTGCCCATGAAATTCAAAGATCTCAACCCAACCGTTATTGAACTTGCTGCCCCCTACGTTTTTTACCGAACCCAGCTGATTCGACCCCGAGTCAACAGCGTGCAAATGAATGGCGTGTCCATGCCGCCAGTCGGCTTGATGCATGGCCGGTATTGCTTGCCAGATGAACCGGTGGCCTATTTGGCCGACAGCCCAGACACGGCGCTGTATGAGTCACTACTCAGGCGTGAGACGGTAAGCAGAAGCTTGTCAGAGCTGCGTCGCAGGTGTTTGGTCGAATTTGTGACCACTGGCACTTTGCGGCTTGCCGATTTACGCGGCTTGGCCGAGCCATACCCTGTGTTGCAGTCGCTGCGCGTGGCACAAACACAGGAACTTGCCGCCGACTGCAGAGCCATGCATCTGGATGGAATGGTCTACGCTTCGGCCCAGCACCCGCATCACACATGCATCGCCCTGTTCCAGTCAGGCATCACGCAGCTGAGCAAGCGTAACTCCCAGCGACTCATAAAGCCCGGCACCAATCGTTTGCTGCTGGTGTTGCAAACCGCGCTGTGGCGCTCGGGTGTTCCGTTAGATGAGAGTTGAGATCGCTCCACACCGTTTGACGTGAATTCTCCGAAAAGGAAGTATCAATCTAATATTTAGGTGCCTGAAATGATCATCGAAAGAGCTATTCAAAGCCGCCATCTTTTGGCGTTCACGTACGATGGTTTTGTCCGCACGGTGGAGCCACACACCGTCGGCATTGATTCCAAGGGCCATCGAGCACTGCGGGCCTACCAGGTCAGTGGTGGAAGTGAATCCGGGGAATACGTCGGGTGGAAGATTTTCCATGTTGATGAAATCTTCAGCTTGTCTGAGCTGCCACAAGCGTTCAATGGCCCGCGTCCAGGATTCAAAAGAGGTGACAGCGCCTTCAGGGTCATAACGGCTGAGCTTTGAGGGTGCTTTAACTCAGGACGCGGACGCCGGTTCAATTCCGTAGTTTCGTTGAGTGATTTCTGGTTTCTGCTGTTTCCAAAGCAGGCAAAAACTCATGCGTAGGAGCGGGGGGCAGCCGTTTTTACGCCCAGCGGGACAACATCATGCCCGTTTGATCGCACGCACTTTTGAGAGAGAACTGGCGGCGAGCTCTTTCAACACCGCACCGCCACCATATGCAAGCAAAAAGCCGCTGGGTTAATACCCAGCGGCTTTTCTTTTTGGGTGGTTGGGCTTGCCCTGGTGGGGCTGATCAGGCTTGAGCAGCCGCAGTTTTGTTGTTGTCCTGCGTGTGC
>JACCDH010126977.1_pt1 | contig 14990 bp, 12 predicted proteins | sample 7442481 | NCBI WGS metagenome assembly JACCDH01 (sample SAMN15323433, study PRJNA562643) | freshwater metagenome | isolation source: river surface water | place: USA:Blue River Watershed | collected 2017-08-15
CATCTAGTCCGTTATTACAAGGTATCACTCGTGCATCATTAGGTACTAAATCGTTTATCTCTGCGGCTTCATTCCAAGAGACAACGAAAGTGTTAAATGAAGCAGCGATCAATGGTAAAGTTGATGTGTTAGGCGGATTGAAAGAAAACGTAATTGTCGGACACTTAATACCATCAGGTACAGGTATTCGTAAATACGATAAAATGATTGTCGGTTCTAAAGAAGAATACGAGGCATTATTAGCTTCGAAAGAAGACTAGTTCATGTGCTCGTGTGCTCATGTAGCGAATAGAATCTTTATCAAATAATTAAAAGGCTTCCGAAATTCGGAAGCCTTTTTTTGTTTAACAATACCCTCAGATTACGTACCCCACGAGCACACGAGCACATGAGCACATGAGCAAATGAGTATGTTAATTTAATGTTAACCTTTCGTTACCCTTTAGTTAATGTATTGCGCTAAATTAATTTAGTGTTAATTTTGGCCACGCTAAGGTTAAAATAATATTTACTTAATGTTAAACACTTAACCTTAAATAAACATTAATTTTTTAAACATGCGCCAATTTTACCTGATTGTACTAGTAGTTATCGTATCTATTTTTTCTTCGGATGTTCAAGCTCAAGATAATACTCAGCTCGGACTTAGTAATAACAAGAAAGTAAAAGAGTGGTATGAAAAGATTCAATTAAGAGGTTATGCTCAGGTTAGATACAATAGATTGTTAGAGACTAATGGTCAATTAAAATGCGAGCAATGCGATAGAAGTTGGGGCGAGAATGGTGGTTTCTTTTTACGTCGTATGCGATTGATCTTCTCTGGTCAAATTTCAAAGAGAGTATATATTTATATTCAACCAGATTTTGCAAGTTCTGCAAGTTTAACAGGATTGCATTTTGGACAAATACGCGATGCTTATTTTGATTTAGGTTTTGATGATAAGAATGAATTCAGATTGAGACTCGGACAAAGTAAAGTTCCATTCGGATTTGAGAATATGCAATCATCACAAAACAGATTACCTTTAGATCGTAACGACGGATTAAACTCTGCAGTTGCAAATGAACGTGATTTCGGTGCATTCTTTTATTGGGCACCTGATTCAAAAAGAAAATTGTTTTCTTCATTGATAAAAGAAGGTTTAAAAGGTTCAGGCGATTATGGAATATTTGCATTTGGTTTATACAATGGTCAAACGGCAAACAAGCCAGAACAAAATAATGAACCTCATGTAGTCACAAGAATTACTTGGCCTGTAGAAATAGGTTCTCAAATTATTGAAGGTGCATTACAAGCCTATACTGGTAAATATGTAGTGACTTCAGATCAATTAAGCTCTTCTACCAAAACTACAAAAGATCGTAATTATACTGATAGAAGAGTAGCTGCAACATTTGTATTATACCCTAAACCTTTTGGTATTTTAGCTGAATATAACATTGGAGAAGGACCTCGATTCAATAAAAATACTGATTCAATAGAAGTGCAAAAACTAAATGGTGGTTTTATCACTATGACGTATATGTTAAAGTATAAGAATCAAGTCATAATGCCATTTACTAGATTACATCATTACGATGGAGGGAAGAAATTTGAAACTGATGCACGTAGCTATAATGTAAATGAACTAGAAGTAGGTGTAGAGTGGCAACCAATGCCTTCGTTTGAATTAGTTACGATGTACACTTTTTCAAAAAGAAGATTTGAAGATTATAAACTTCAAGATAATTTACAACAAGGTAGCTTGTTAAGATTACAAGCACAGTTTAATTTTTAGTTTTCTTACAAGGTATAACCTATTCAGAACTGTTGATTTTATTTTGAATCTCATTTTGCTATCTTTATTGTTTAATAAATAGAAAATGGAAAATCAAAACGATCAAAATCAAATTAACATAGAGTTAAGCGAAGAAATTGCTGAAGGAATTTATTCAAACTTAGCTATCATTACACATTCTAATGCTGAGTTTGTATTAGACTTTATTAGAATGATGCCAGGTGTACCAAAAGCGAAAGTTAAATCTAGAATAATATTAACGCCTCAACATGCTAAAAGATTATTGGCAGCTATGTCAGATAATCTAAGAAAATATGAAGAGATGCACGGCAAAATAAAATTAGAAGAGCAAGCATTTCCATTGAATTTCGGTGGACCTACAGCACAAGCTTAAAATAAAAAAAGCGCTCTTTATAGAGCGCTTTTTTTATTCAGTATAATGATTACTCTTCTTCTGCTTTATTCTTCATAGCCATTAAAATTTGATAAGCACCTTTATCAACTATTTTCGATTTCTTTAATTCATCGCTTACATTTAATATTTCTGTAAAGCCATTCTCAGAACTTCCTGATTTGATTGAGACCATTTCAAATGTAGTACCATCCTTAGAAATAATTAAATATTCTTTGTTTTCGTATCGTTGAATAGAGCTACTAGGTATTGCTAATGCTTGGTGCAATGAAGACTCAATTTCTACATTCATATACATGCCTGGTAATAATGCATGGTTTTCATTTTCAAAATGACAATGCACGTCAATCGCCTTGTTTTCATTAAGATCTCGACCTATTAATATTATTTCTGCATTATACTTTTTATCAGCAAATTCATTGCTAAACGCTGTAACTTTTTGTCCGATTGATAATGCTTGAATATCTTTCTGATAAATTTGAATGTTTAAATGAATATCGTCAGGATTGATTAATTCAAATAGAACATCATTTGAAGATAAGTATTTACCTACGTTTACATTCACTTTTGATACATAACCATCAATTGGAGATTTCAATTCTATTTTAGAACTTATTTTATCAGCACTTAATTCATTGGTATTAATACCAATTAGTTTTAATTTTTCTTCAGTCGCTTTGAAATCAATTCGCATGATTTCTAAATTACTTTTTGCTTCTAAAAAAGTTTTTTCAGCAATTGCTTTTTGCTGATATAATTCTTTCTGTTTTTGAAAATCATTTGTAACGAGTTCAAGTTTATTTTTTATACTTAAATATTCTCTTTCTAATTGAATAAACTGTTGATCTTCAATGATAGCTAGTGTTTCACCCTTTTTGACTTTTTGTCCGGGTAATAACCTAGTGTATTTTAAATAACCACCATAAGGTGTAGAGATATTAACTAAACTTCTTGGTGGTACATCTATTATTCCAATAGCCTTTATAATATTACTTATGGGTTTCATCGTTAACTCAGTATTTGAAATTTCTATATTTTTCAACTGGTCAGCGCTTAATACCAAGGTGTTTTCTGATGTTTCAGTAGTTGAAGTATTCGACTCTTGTTTTGATTGGCAAGATGTGAATGCGAATAAAATCAATGTATATGTGATGATATTTTTCATTTTACAATTCATTGTTTAATAGTTTATACTCAGTTAAATTTTGTATGTAAGAGAGTTTTAATTCATAGTACATATTATAACTATCGGTTAATTGACTTATATATTGTGACCATTCAATATGCTTTATATTGCCGGCATATAATTGCTTATTGGCTGCTTTCATAGCTTGTATTAACTCTGGTATTAATACATTTTGATAATTTACACATTGAATGTTTTTTGCTTTTATTAAATCAATTAGTTCTGACTTTTTGATTTTTAATTTTTCAGATTCTAGCTCCTGAATATATTTGCTCTGTTCCCATTCAAGCTTTGCCATTTTATTTTTTGCATTTTGTGCAGTAAAAAATATTGGTACACTTATTCCTGCGCTAATAAATTGAAAGCGATCTGTATTTACAGCTGGTCTACCATAATCTAATATGCCATTCAAACTTTGATTTGTATAACCGATTTTGATATCTGGGTATAATTTTGATCTTTCTGTTTTCCAAGATAGTCTATTAATAGTTTCGATCTGCTTCAGTTTTTTTTCGAATATACCTTCAGTAGAGTTAGTGTTATTAGAATTTAATATTTCAATTGAATAGATAGGAGAGTATTCATTGTTTTTACTTCCGAGTAACAAGTTGAAATATAATAATTGTTGTTTCAATTCTATTTTCTGAATGTCTATCTCTCTTATGATTTTGTTCAGACTAAAACTTACACTTGATTTTTCTAATACACTTAATTGCCCTAATTCGTATTGTTTAATTACGTTTTGCTCAGTCTGTTTTATTTCATTTTGAACCTGATCTAAAAATTGCAATTTTTCTTTAATGGTATTGATCAAGTAATATTGATAATGCAATTCAGATAATAATTGAATTTTATTGATTTCAGCATTAAGAGTATTTAGTTCTTTATTTGCTTTAAATAATTCATTGTTATTTATATAGTAATTCGGAAAATGAAATGACTGAAATACTGAATAAGATTTATCAGTTTCAGAACTATTGTATTGTCCTTGTTGATAGGTAAACTCAGTTTTCGGAATTTCATATCCACCAGCTTTTATATTTTTCATTTCAGATTTATACTCATCAATTGCTTTGAAATAATTATTGCTAGAGCTGATTTTTAATTTTGTATCATCCCAACTTAAGTTTTCTTGTGCACTAGATGTGAATGAAATTAACATCATAATAATAATTGCAACACCAGTAGTTGTTTTAGTTTTTACCTTACTAAAACTCGCATACAATACAGGCAATACAAATAATGTTAACACTGTTGCTGATAACAATCCGCCTATTACAACTGTAGCTAAAGGTTTTTGAACTTCAGCTCCTGCGCCAGCACTTAATGCCATAGGTATAAAACCTAATGATGCTACCGATGCAGTCATTAAAACTGGGCGTAATCTAATTTTCGTTCCTTGAATCACAATTCTCTTTGGATCCTTTAATCCTTCTTTTTTTAGTCTGTTGAATTCAGCAATTAAAACAATTCCATTTAACACTGCTACACCAAATAAAGCGATGAAGCCAATACCTGCTGAAATACTAAATGGCATATCTCTTAGGTTCAATGCGAACACACCACCTATAGCTGATAATGGTATTGCTGAAAATATTAATATGCCTTGTGAGATTGAACCAAATGCGAAGTATAACATGATTAATATCAATAGTAATGAAATGGGTACTGCAATAGCTAATCTCATTTTTGCAGCTTCTAGATTTTCGAATGCTCCACCATAGTTCACAAAATATCCTGGAGGCAGGTCAATTTTTGTATCTACTTTTTTCTGTAACTCTTCAACAATACTTTGAACATCTCTACCTCTCACATTAAAGCCTACAATAATTCTACGCTTTGCATCTTCTCTTTGAATTTGATTTGGTCCTTCAATAATTGAAATGTTAGCAACTAATCTAAGAGGTATAGCATTTCCATTATTGGTAGGTATTAACAATTCATCTAAATTATGTTCATCAGATTTGAATTTCTTATCCATACGTAATACTAAATCAAATCTTTTTTCACCTTCATATATTTTACCTGCAATTGCTCCAGCATATGCAGTTTGCATAACTTTATTTACATCATCTACTCTAATGCCATATTGAGCCATAGCCGCTCTATTATATTCTACAACAATTTGTGGCATACCACCAATAGGTTCAACGTATAAATCTTTAGCACCATCAACAGTTTGAATAATTTTGCCTAATTCATGCGCATACTTTTGTAAAGTATCTAAATCTTCTCCGAAAATTTTACAAACAACATCTTGCCTAGCGCCTGTCATCAACTCATTAAAACGCATTTGAACTGGGTACTGAAATCCGAATGTCACCCCTGGCACATTTGCAAGTTTCGCACTCATCTTTTCTGCTAATTCATCATACGTTTCAGCACTGGTCCATTCTTTTTTATTTTTTAAAATTACCATCATGTCACTAGCCTCAATAGGCATAGGGTCTGTAGGTATTTCACCACTACCAATTTTCGTGACAACTTTTTCAACTTCAGGGAAACTATCAACTAATATCTTTGCTGTTTTTTGTGTTGATTCTATAGTAGTATTTAAATTACTACCTGTAAGTATTCTTGTGTCAACTGCAAAATCTCCCTCTTCTAATTCCGGAATAAATTCACCACCCATATTTAATAAAACCACAACAGATAAAATGAATGCTATTACAACTGTTGTTAAAGTTGCCTTCGGATGTTGCAATATTTTTTCTAACCACGATTGATATTTTCTCTCAATCGCAAACATTGCCTTATCAGAAAAATTGGGTTGATGTTTAATTTTTTTGCTGATGAACAATGAACTCATCATTGGTACATATGTCAACGATAATAAGAAAGCTCCTAATAATGCAAATGCAACTGTAGCAGCCATTGGTGCAAACATCTTACCTTCTATGCCTTGTAAACTAAATATTGGAAGGTAAACTATTAGAATTATTATTTGTCCGAATACAGCCGAATTCATCATCTTCGATGCAGATGATTTCACTTGTGTATTCATCTCATCTTGATTTAATCTTGTTACGTTTGAAAAGCTTTTTGAATGACTGAGTTGATGCATAATCGCTTCAACAATAATTACAGCACCATCCACAATTAAACCGAAATCAATTGCTCCTAAACTCATTAGGTTACCACTCACGCCAAATATGTTCATCATAATAATGGCGAATAACATAGAGAGAGGTATTACTGATGCTACGATAAGCCCGGCACGTAAATTACCTAAGAACAACACCAATACAAAAATTACAATTAACGCACCTTCTAATAAATTTTTCTCAACAGTGCCTATTGCATTACTTACCATTTTGCTTCTATCAAGAAATGCTTCGATCTCTACACCTTCTGGTAATGTTTTTTGTATGTCAGCAATTTTTGATTTTACATTTTTTATTACTTCTGACGAGTTAGCACCTTTCAGCATCATAACAATTGCACCCGCTACTTCACCATCTGCATTATAACACATAGCTCCATAACGAATTGCTTCTGCCTCTTTAACTTCAGCTACATCACCTATGGTTAATGGTGTAGAACCTGCGTTGTTTTTTATTACGATGTTTCTGATATCATCAAAATTTTTCAATAAACCTTCTGAGCGTATGTATAAAATACCTTCCCCTTTTTCAATATAAGCACCACCTGTATTCGCATTGTTTTCTGATAATGCATCGTAAATTTCAGAGAGGGTGACTCCATAAGCTTGTAGTCTATTGGGGTTTATGCTTACTTCGTATTGCTTCAAAGATCCGCCGAAACTAGAAACATCTGCGACACCTTTTACTCCTAAAAGTTGACGTCTAATAATCCAATCTTGTATTGTTCTTAACTCTGTTAAGCTGAACGCATTCTCATATCCTTTTTTAGGTTTTACAACATATTGATAAATTTCTCCTAATCCAGTAGTAACAGGTGCTAGTTCAGGGTTGCCGACACCACTAGGCAATTCAGTTTGAACTTTAATTAATCTTTCTGCAATTTGTTGACGTGCCCAATAGACATCTGTCGCATCATCGAATACTATCGTCACCAATGATAATCCGAAACGAGAAAAACTTCTGATTTCCTTTATACCCGGTATATTACTATTCGCTTGTTCAATCGGAAAAGTAATAAGACGTTCAACATCGGGGGCTCCGAGTGCCGGACTTACAGTAATAATTTGTACTTGATTATCGGTTATATCTGGTACTGCATCAATTGGTAGACGGGTAGTTTCATAGATACCCCAGCCAATTAAAGCAAAAGTGAATAAAGCGATAATCAATTTCTGTTTAACAGAAAACGATATAATAGCATTTAACATGAAATGAGTTTTTAAATATTTTTAAAGAATTGTTTAATCGAAAATTAATTAAGCAAATCGAGGAGGCTGAAATATCTCTTCTAAATATTGAGATATATTATTGGGGTTGATATAATCTTTGTGATTTGCAGAATATTCAATGAAGGGAGTTGTAATACTGAACTCTTGTTTAATGTCTGCGGCATAACTTGAATTTACAGAAGAATGGCAATCATTGTGTGTTTTGAAAGGCAATTGCATATCTTCTGAGTAATCATCATCAACAATAGTGGGTTGTACATAGTGAATGTCAATGAATTCAGCTAATGATAAGTTTTCATTAGCCTTTTTGTGTTCAATATAATGCTCAATGAAGTAACCTATCTTCAGTAGCTGAGAGAGCTCTGTAGTTCCAATCAAGTATAGAGAAATGAATAAATAGGTTAATATTTTTTTCACATTCAAATTTAACCAATTAATATTTGATTTCACAAAAAATCAAGAATTAGTATCTTCGCCTTCAAATGAAGCATTTTCTAACACATCCGGTTTTTAAATACGTTGCAGAGGTCGCAGCAGAAACTAAGACACCAGCGTACGTAATAGGAGGGTTTGTTAGAGACAAACTGTTAAATCGACCTTCAAAAGACTTAGATTTTTTGATTATAGGTAACGGAATGCAGTTTGCCGAACTAGTGGCACAAAAGATCGGTAAGAATGCCAAAGTCAATGTATTTAAGAATTTTGGTACTGCTCAACTATTTTATCAAGATTGGGATATAGAGTTCGTTGGTGCTAGAAAAGAATCATATAGAACTGAGTCGCGTAAGCCTATCGTTGAAGATGGTAGCTTGCAAGATGACCAAAATCGTAGAGATTTTAGTATCAATGCAATGGCTATAAGTCTAAATAAAGTCGACTATGGGCAACTAATTGATCCTTTCAATGGTTCTGAAGATTTAAAAAAGAAAATCATACGTACACCATTAGATGCAGATATTACTTATTCTGATGATCCGCTTCGGATGATGCGTGCCATACGATTTGCCTCACAATTGAATTTCAATATTGAGTCTGAATCTTTTGAAGCAATAAAGAGGAATGCACATCGTATATCAATTGTTTCAAAAGAAAGAGTGACTGATGAGTTGAACAAGATCATATTATCGGCTAAACCTTCAATCGGATTTATTCATTTATTTGACACAGGCTTATTGCAATTGATTTTCCCTTTGATGGCTCAATTGCACGGTGTCGAAACCGTAAATGGTAAATCACATAAAGATAATTTTTATCATACGTTACAAGTTCTTGATAATATTTGTGAGCATACAGATGATTTATGGTTAAGATGGGCAGCAATCTTACATGATATAGCAAAGCCTGCAACAAAGAGATTTGAAGAAGGTACCGGCTGGACATTTCATGGTCATGAAGATCGTGGAGCTCGAATGGTTCCGAAAATCTTCAGAGATTTACGATTGCCTCAGAATGAAAAGATGAAGTTTGTTCAAAAGTTAGTACAACTTCATTTGCGTCCGATTGTATTAGCTCAAAGTGTTGTTACTGATTCAGCAGTAAGAAGATTATTGTTTGAAGCAGGGAAAGACATAGATGCATTAATGACATTATGTAATGCAGATATAACTACGAAGAATGAATACAAAATCAAGAAATATAAAAACAACTTTGAATTAGTAAAACAGAAATTAATAGAGGTAGAAGAGAAAGACAAACTTCGAAATTGGCAACCTCCAATTGATGGTAATGATATTATGGAGTTTTTTGGAATTGGGGCAGGCAAAGAGGTCGGATTAATAAAAAATGCTATAAGAGAGGCTATATTAGAGGGAGAGATATTAAACGAGAGAGAGGCAGCAATGCAGTTTATGTTTAGAAAAGCAGAAGAGTTAGGACTAAAAAGAAAAAAATAAGAGATAAATAAATCATTTTTTATTTATTTTGTATAAAGAATTAAACATCACATGGCAGTATATAAATTCAGAGTTAGTTTTGAAGATTACGATGATATACATCGTGATATAGAAATAAAGTCAAATCAAACATTTGCTGATTTTCACAAAGCAATTCATAAATCAATTGGTTTTGATGGAAATGCAGCATCATCATTTTACATGAGTAATGATTACTGGCACAAGGGTGAAGAAATAACTTTATTAGAGTCGTCAAAAAAAAATGATAAAGTCACATTGATGGAAACATCCGTATTAAAAAACTTTATTATTGACCCTCACCAAAAAATATATTATATATTTAATTTAGATAAACCTTGGACTTTTCAAATCGAGTTGATAAAAATTACTATCAACGAAGATGCAAAAGTAGAATACCCAATCTGTGTAAAATCATTAGGCGAAGCACCTAAGCAATTTGGTAACGCTCCTATTATTGCAAGTGATAACGAAGATTTAGATTTCTTAAATGAGATGGAGTATGGTGAAGATGATGAAGAAGCTACTGACGAAATGGGATTTGATGATGCTGAAGAATCGGAAGATGACGAAATAAAAGACGAATTCAGTTCTGATTTTGAAGAAGAAATTTAAACACTCGCTAATAGTTATTCTAGGACCTACAGCTGTAGGGAAAACTTCAATGGCTATAGAGCTAGCTAAAAAATTCAACACAGAAATTATTTCGGCAGACTCTCGACAATTTTATAGAGAGTTAGAAATTGGTACAGCAAAACCTTCTTTGCAAGAATTAAATGAAGTTCCCCATCATTTAATCAACTCTCATTCTTTTACTGAACTAGTAGATGCGGGTACTTTCGAGCGTTTAGCAATACAAAAAGTAAAAAAAGTTTTCGAAAATCATGAATTAGCAATTGTAGTAGGTGGCTCGGGTCTTTATATACAAGCTTTATGCGAAGGCTTAGACCCTGTAGATATTCGTGATGAGGAGTTAAGAAATAATTTATCACTAAAAAGTTTAACTGAATTACAAGAACAACTAAAATTATTAGATCCAGAATATTACGCTGAAGTTGATATTCAAAATCCGCAGCGTCTAATGCGTGCATTAGAGGTAATTATGAGTACGGGCAAAAAATATTCTGAACAAAGAACAGGAAAAAAGAAATTAAGAGAATTTAATATTATCAAAATCGGATTGACAGATGATAGAGAAGTTTTGTATGATAGAATTAACAAGAGAGTTGATTCGATGGTGCTAAACGGATTAGAAGAAGAAGCTAGAAAATTCGAATCGCATAAGAATTATTATACTCTACAAACTGTAGGTTATTCAGAGTGGTATGATTATTTTGATGGTAAGACTACAAGACAAGAGGCAATAGAACTAATTAAAAGAAATACACGTAGATACGCAAAAAGACAACTTACTTGGTTCAGAAGAGATCAAGAGATAAAATGGTTTAATCCACACGAATTAGAATTAATTCATCAACATATTTTAGAAAAAATAAATGCTGAATAAAATTATAAGTCCGTATAAAAAAATCGAAAAAGCAGTTCTCTTCATGATTGCTGCTGAGTTTTTTATACAACTTGTAAATGCTGCATTTATGATGGTCTTGAATATATATTTAGCAAAAAAAAATTACTCAGATCCTGAGATTGCAGATTTTATTTCATGGCGTTTTTTAAGTGTAATGTTATTAGCTTTTCCATTAGGCTTATACATTAAGGGCCGAAGAATCATTCCTTTCTTTCGAGTATCAGCAATAGGTGTAAGTTTATTTTCAATTATGATATTAATTTCAGTTGAATACAATTGGAATTTCATGATTCATTTATTCTTAGCACTATGGGGTATTAGTTTTGCGTTTATGCAAGTTTTAGCAATGCCCTTCATATTAAGAAATACATCATCAAGCAATCAAAGTGCAGCAATATCATTGAGCTATTCTACTTACAGCTTCGGTATGATCGCTGCTGGTTCATTAATATATTTATTACATATGTCTAATGAATCTTATTTCGATGAATATAAATCATTGATGGTTCTCTCATCATTATCAATAGTTAGTATATTTTTTGTATTGAGAATGGGAGCAAGAGAAGTAGTGCCAGCTTTCGATGGTAATAGAAAAGATCTAGGGAATTTTGATTGGAAAATTATAGCAATGGCGATGACACCCTCATTAATATTGGCAGTAGGGGCCGGATTAACGATTCCGTTCATCAATTTATTTTTCTATAAAGTTTATGGTATGACCGCCGAAACTTTTTCGATTGTAAATGCATTTTCATCAGTAACAGTTGCCTTCGCAGCATTGCTTGTTCCACATATAAAAAATAAATACGGATATAAAGTAGCAATCACTCGAACACAAACAATTGCCGTAATATCTTTAGCATTGCTAGCCATCACAGAATTTTATAGTACAGAAGGTTGGGCTTATTTTGCAGCAGTGTTTTTTTTCTTACTACGTCAACCATTAATGAATATGGCTGCACCCGCAACTTCTGAATTAGTAATGAATTATGTTGGTGAGAAAAATCAAGAGATTATCTCAGCTTTAACCGCATCTATTTGGTCAGGTTCTTGGTTTTTAAGTGCTATAATATTCAGAGTTTTTAGGAGCAATGGTATGATGTATGGTAATGTGTTTCTTATTACAGCAGCACTCTATGCGGTAGGAGTAATTTGGTATTACTACTTAATCAAAGCCTATCAGAAAAAAGTTTAAGGGTTTACTTTTGTAGAATAATTATCTTCCCGTTCGGTTCCAATGAAATAATGGTTTTTTCTTCTTCGATATAGTTCAGGTTAAAGTATTTTACATCCTCTAAAGCATGTTCAGTTTTGATTTTTACTAATGCGCTTCTATACTGATTTAGAATTTTATTTAAAGGCTGATTAGTCTCAGCTCTGATACCTATATTACCATTTGCATTTCTCCAGCTAGCTGAAATTAACATCGAGTTCGGCAATATCAAAAGCATAGGTTTTTCTGAGAACTCAACGAGGTCATAAACCATCGGATTAATTTCAGAAATATAAGACTCTATTTTATTAATGTTATCAATCAGAATTTCTCTACTTGCATCTTCATATGTACCTAATTGAAACTTCTCTGAAAAAGATATTTCTTTTGAATCAATAAGTGTATAATAGGCATCATCAGTACTAATGCCCACAATCTTTTTTGATTTTAATTCATTAATAATTTCCGTGATCATTTATTGAGAATTTCTGTGTAGTAATTCATTAACTCATCTGCAATGTTTTTTGCATCAAATTTTTTTACAAATTCTAGATTGAATTCAATGATTTTATTTATTTCTTCAGATGTCAATAATTCATTAATTGCCTCGAGTAATTCATCAGATGAGTCAGGGTTAATGTATTTTGACATTGTTCCACCAGCTTCTTCTAAGCAAGAACCTTTGGCAGCAATTACAGGTATTCTGCTATGCAATGCTTCAATGATTGGTATTCCAAAACCCTCGTATATAGAGGGGTATATAAATATTGTAGCTTGTTGATATATACTCGGAAGTTCATGAAATTTTACATCGTGTAGAAAAAGTACTCTATCATGTAATTGATTAGCATTCATATATTGATTTAATTCATTACAGTATTCAGTTTTTTTACCAACTAGTACTAATGAAATTTCAGATTTTAAATTTTTGAGTGCTTCAATAATTAATTTAGTATTTTTCCTTCTTTCAATACTTCCAACACTTAATAAATATTTATCAGGTAATTGATATTTTAATTTTACTTCTTGCTTTATTTTTTCATCAGCATTTTCTTCGAAAATTGAAGCACAGCCTTGATAAATCACTTTTATTTTTTCAGGATTTATATTATAAAATTTTACAATATCTTTTTTGGTACATTCTGAAATTGCGATTATACCATCAGCTGTTTCGCATGCATGTTTGAATTTACTGTCGTAGATTTTTCGATCAGTAAGTTTATAATATTCAGGGTAAACTTTGAATATTAAATCGTGAATTGTAACTATACTTTTAATGCCTGTTTTATGAATGTTTACTGGTATTTCATGACTCAATCCGTGATATAAATCAATTTTATCTCGAATAATATCTGCAGTAATACCATACCTTCTCCAAGTCGAAGAAAACAATTCGAAGAAAAATGATTGCGGTATTTTAATATGAACTTTTGCGTGATGGGGTAGGTCTAAAAATTTTATCTGATGTTCATCGGGCACTCTCGGGTTGTATAAAAAATATTCATGTTCAGGATGTAGTTCGGTCAATAGTTTTATTGTTGACCGACTATAATTTCCTAAGCCCGTAAAATTTGAGAATGCTCGTTTGGCATCGAAACCTATTCGCATAAATTTAGTATTGGAGTATCTAGTAGTTAGTAGCTAGTCTACTTTCTAGTTACTAGCTACTAGCTACTTTTGTACTCATTTAAACAGCAACATTATATTCTCTCAACGTATCATTCAATGACGTCTTGAGATCTGTTGATTCTTTACGTTTACCGATAATTAATGCACATGGCACTTGATATTCACCTGCAGGATATTTCTTAGTATATGAACCAGGTATAACTACTGAACGAGAAGGTACTACACCTTTATATTCAACTGGTTCATCACCTGTTACATCAATAATTTTTGTTGAGCCAGTTAACACAACATTAGCTCCAAGTACAGCTTCTTTTTCAACACGAACTCCTTCAACAACTATACATCTTGAGCCAATGAAACATCCGTCTTCAATTACTACTGGAGCAGCTTGAACAGGTTCTAATACACCACCGATACCAACGCCGCCACTCAAATGAACATGCTTACCAATTTGTGCGCATGAACCGACAGTTGCCCAAGTGTCAACCATTGTGCCTTCATCTACATATGCACCAATATTAACATATGATGGCATCATGATTACTCCACTTGCTAAATATGCACCATATCTTGCAACACCGTGTGGTACCACTCTAACACCAGCTTTTTTATAATCGGTTTTTAATTTCATTTTGTCATGGAATACGAACGGACCTACCTTCGATTCTTCCATATTAGAGATCGGGAAATATAAAATCACTGCTTTTTTTATCCAGTCATTTACATGCCAACGATTCATTACTGGCTCAGCAACTCTTAATCTTCCTTTGTCTAATTCTTCAATAATGAATTCAATTGCTTGAATAACATCCGGATAGCTAAGCATATTTCTATCGTCCCATGCTTTTTCTATCAGTTCTCTGTATTTATTAATCATATGCGTAATTTTGTTCGATATTACGAAACAATACTTAAACTATAAACATTATTAGGTAAAATTTCCAATGGCAACATCAGATTCAGAGAAAATACGCATTGATAAATATTTATGGGCTATAAGG
>JACCDH010663387.1_pt1 | contig 14988 bp, 20 predicted proteins | sample 7442481 | NCBI WGS metagenome assembly JACCDH01 (sample SAMN15323433, study PRJNA562643) | freshwater metagenome | isolation source: river surface water | place: USA:Blue River Watershed | collected 2017-08-15
AGCAGCGCTCCATGATTCTGCTGTCCATGCTCAACAAGCCAGTGGCCATGCGCATTGAGCCGGGCAAGTTGCGTAAATGTGGCTGATCGCAAAAAAGTCTGCACAGATGGGCCAGAAACGACTTGATAGCTCTGCCGCTTCGAAGCCAACATGGTCCGAACGAACAGAACCAAGCAGTCCACAAGTCCACATGACCCCAGAAGATCCACCCAAAACATTCCGCGCCGCGCAGTACGTGCGCATGTCCACCGAGCACCAGCAGTACTCCACCCACAACCAGGCTGACAAGATCCAAGAATACGCCGATCGGCGCGGCATCGAGATCGTGCGCACCTATGCTGACGAGGGCAAAAGCGGCCTCTCCATCGACGGCCGCGCCTCCTTGCAAAAACTCATTGCTGATGTCGAATCCGGTAACACCGACTTCAATCTCATCCTGGTCTATGACGTCAGTCGCTGGGGTCGGTTTCAAGATGCGGACGAATCGGCCTATTACGAATACATCTGCAAGCGCAAGAACATCCACGTCGCCTACGTGGCCGAGCAGTTTGAAAACGACGGCTCACCGGTCTCCACCATCGTCAAAGGCGTCAAGCGCGCCATGGCCGGTGAGTACAGCCGCGAGCTTTCGGCCAAGGTCTTTGCTGGCCAGTGCCGGCTCATCGAGATGGGGTTTCGCCAAGGAGGTCCTGCAGGCTATGGTCTGCGCCGGGTGCTGATCGACCAGACCGGCACCATCAAAGGCGATCTCAAAAACGGCGAGCACAAAAGCCTGCAAACCGACCGGGTCATCCTGATGCCCGGCCCCGATCATGAAGTGGCCACGGTCTTGCAGATGTTTGCCTGGTATATCCAAGACGATCTGCCCCTTGCTGAAATTGCCAAGCGACTCAATGACCAGGGCATCCGCACCGACTATGGCCGGCCCTGGACGTACAGCACCGTGCGCCAGGTGCTCACCAACGAAAAGTACATCGGCAACAACGTCTACAACCGCCGCTCTTTCAAACTTAAGAAAAAGCACGTCAACAACCCACCTCCCATGTGGATCCGCAAGGAGGGTGCGTTTGAAGGTGTCGTCCCGCTCGACACCTTCCTCAAAGCCCAAGAAGTGCTGGCCGAGCGCACCCGCCGCTACAGCGACGAAGAGCTGCTGGGTCACCTCAAGCAGCTTTATGCCGAATGCGGCACTTTGTCAGGCTTCATCATCGACCAAGCCCCTGGGCTGCCGTGCGCCATCACCTTCGCCCAGCGCTTTGGCAGCCTCAACCGAGCCTACGAGCTGGTGGGGTTTCACACCTCGCGCGATCAAGGCTTCATTGAGGTCAACCTCGCTTTTGACGCAGCCACACACCCTGCCCAGCGGAGATGCTGACCTTGATCGGTTCGAGCGGTTTGCTCGCGAACGCTTGCCCTTTACCTTCGTCCGATTCAGTGACGGTGAAATCGAGATCCTTCGCAATCGAAAGTTGATAATTGCGGGCGGTGTGACCGAATTTCGCGGCAAGCGCTTCTCGAACCAGTTCCCCGAGTTTGACCAGAAGCGCTTTGACCCGAGGCGTGGTCAGGATGTTCGAGGTGACCTGCTCGCTTCGGCGATCTTCTGCGAAAGTGGCTATTTCAAGGGGGTGCCCACGCGGCACAACAACGCCCTTGGCGATCGAGAGTTTATGCTGCGTCTCAATGGAGGCTTTACGCCGCAGATGACCTTTTCCGATCTGTTCCTCAACTCGAATTTCCTGCGCGCCCGTGCGAGCTTCTTCCCGTTTTTAGCGGCGTCTTTCGACGACCTGCTCGTAGTGGGCAACTGGCGCTGTGAATTGAAGGGGTATCTGGAAAAAGGGCGACTCATTCAGATACCGGATGACTTTTTTTCGTCGTACCAGCAGACGCTGGATTCGGTGCAGGCGGCATTGCAGAATGCCCCCGAGTCGGCGCTGATCCTGTCCTCGGCGTCATCCCTGTCTAATGTCCTGGGGCACCGTCTCCGCATCAATCGCCCGGATCTGACCTTCCTCGATATCGGTACCGTCCTGAACGACCTCATGGGTCTTCCGCTGGGCACGCGCGCCTATCACAAGCTAATTAATCCCCGTACGCTGCGCGAGCGGCTTTCGGCCTGGCGCTATCGTCGGCACCAGGAATACCAACTTCAATGGTGAATGAATGATTACTGTTGTCCTGAACGCTTTTAAGCGTCAACAATACCTGAAGCAGCAGATCGATTGTGTGCTGTCGCAGTCGGTGCCTGCGAAGAGAGTCCTGATCTGGAACAACGGCGAAGAGTTGGATTTGCGTGGCTATGGTGACGAGGTGATGGTTGCCAATAATTCGCACAACTTGGGTGTCTGGTCCCGTTTCGCGTATGCGATCAATGCTGAGACCGAGTATGTCTGCATGCTGGATGACGACACCTTCCCCGCGCCACGCTTCTTTGAGAGCTGCCTGCAGCAGATGGAGCTTGAGCCGGCGCTGCTCGGCGCACGTGGATTGCGATTTCTGAGTGCCGCCCGCTACCACCCCTTTGTATCGTTTGGCTGGGATGCGCCTAATGAAAAGGCTGAGGTCGTTGACATCGTCGGGCATGCCTGGTTCTTTAAGCGTGAGTGGCTCGGCGCGTTCTGGCGGGAACTGCCACCGCTCGGCACGTCTCGGCTTGTGGGGGAGGACATGCATTTTTCGTTCATGCTGCAAAAGCATCTAGGTATTCGCACTATCGTACCGCCGCATCCCGAGTCGGAACCGGCAATTTGGGGTAGCGACCCGGAGTTGGCGATGAGGCTCGGGACATCGAAAGAGGCCGTTTCACAGGGTGACGAAGCGCTGCGTAAATTCGATACGGCTTTACGGCATTGCACGTCGAGCGGGTTCCGTCTGTGCAAGGACGGCGTTGATACGGCGTCTGCGGGGATAGTCATCGGCCCCGGCGTCACGCGCATTCGATTAATCAAGCAACTGGCAGCTAAATACCCTCGGCTAGGGAACTGGGGTCGGATACTTCAGCGCAAGCTGGCTGAGAAAAACATCCATATCTGAAGCGGGGACGAGTGTGAAAAAAATTTGTGTCGTAATCGGTACGAGACCAGAGGCCATCAAGATGGCACCCGTAGTGCTGGCGTTGCGTGCGCAACCGGATGATTTTGACGTCACCATCTGCAGCACCGGTCAGCACACCACTATGCTTGACGGCGCGCTGGCGGCGTTCGATCTGAAGCCCGACGTCGAACTGGGCGTGATGAATCCGGGGCAGTCCCTTGCGGAGCTGACAAGCCGGCTGCTGGTCGCACTTGATGCTCACTTTGATGCGACGAAGCCCGATCTGGTGCTGGTTCACGGCGATACCACCTCCGCTATGGCGGGCGCGCAGGCAGCCTTCTAGCCGTCTAATGAAAGCACCGGTGAGCATCCGCGCATTTGCGCCGGAAGATATGGATGCGGTGATCGACTTGCTGCAGGATGTCAGCGCCTTTCGGCCTGATGCGGAGACCGTTTCGGTTCTGGCCGAGGCGTTTGCGTCCCAAGCGAACTGCTATGCCTGTGTCGCCACACAAGATTGCAGGCTGATCCCTGAGGGCAGGCTGGCGCATACTGTCCGCGACCATGCCTAGGCTGTTCGTCCATGCCATCAATGTGCACCAGGGCGGTGGCGCGGTGCTGTTATGCGACCTGCTGCGGGCCATCCCGACGGACATCAAAGTGGTCGTGCATATTGATGCGCGCATGGTTGTTCCGACCGATCTATCGGAACATATCCATGTTGAGCGCGTCGAGCCGACACTGCTCGACCGGTTTGCGGCGGAACGCCGCCTAGCGGGCACGGTGGAGCCTGGTGAACGGGTCTTGTGTTTTGGCAATCTGCCGCCCCTATTCAGGCTGCGGGGCGAAGTGGTGGTATTCTTGCAGAATCGTTATCTCGTTGACCCGTGCGCGCTGCTGGGTGCGTTGCCGCTCAAGCCTCGCGTCCGGCTTTGGCTGGAGCGAGTCTGGCTTCGTGGGTGCCGGTTCAATGCTAGCCGGTACATCGTGCAGACGATGTCCATGCAACGAATGGCATCGGAGCTGCTCGGGGTGCCTGTGAGTTGCGTGCAGTTCGTTCCCGCAAGCGTCCTGTGCCAGGCGGGTGGTCGCGCAGAGCTACAGTTCGATTTTCTCTATGTAGCCTCCGGTGAGCCGCACAAAAATCATACTGCACTTATGGATGCTTGGGTGCTGTTGGCAAATGATGGGCTTTTTCCATCCCTGGCCTTAACGCTTGCGCCAAATGCAGCGCCGGAACTCTGTACACGTGTCGCGCAGGAGGCGGCATCACGGGGACTGCGTATTCAGAACCTAGGTATCCTGCCACATGATCGATTGCTGGGCTTATACCGCCAGTCAGGTGCGTTGATTTACCCATCTAGTTTCGAATCTTTCGGACTGCCTCTGATCGAGGCGCGCCAGGCTGGTTTGCCAGTGCTGGCACCAGAACTCGATTATGTGCGGGATATTACCGACCCGGACGAGACGTTCGATCCGCGCTCGCCAGTGTCCATAGCTCATGCTGTAAAGCGTTTTCTCAAATGTCGGCGGCCTAACGCTGCCTTGAAAGCGCTTGCTCCAAAAGCGCAACTGTTGCACGGCATTTACGTCGACCAGTCTGACAGCCTGCTTGCCGCCTTTACAAAAAGCCGCCCGCAAGTCGTGATCAACTGCGTAGGCTTGGTCAAGCAATTAGCCAATGCTGACGATCCTCTGGAAGCGATACCGATCAATGCCTTACTTCCACATCGATTGGCGAAGTTGTGTGATTTGTCGCAGGCCAGGCTGGTGCATATCAGCACCGATTGTGTTTTCTCAGGTAACAAAGGCATGTACAGCGAATCAGACATGCCTGATACTGAAGATTTGTACGGTCGCTCAAAATTACTTGGTGAGGTCAGTGATCGGCACACGATCACCTTGAGAACGTCCATCATCGGCCACGAACTAGGGCGTGACCATGGTTTGATTGGCTGGTTCCTATCGCAACAAGAGCGCGTGAAGGGCTACACCGAAGCCATCTTTTCCGGCTTGCCCACGTGTGAATTGGCACGGGTAGTGCGAGATCATGTGATTCCAAATATTGATTTACATGGTCTTTACCAAGTGGCTGCCAATCCCATTTCTAAGCACGATCTGCTTCAGATCGTTAATCACATTTACGGTAAGGCGCTTCAGATCGAGCCCGATGATAGGGTGAAGATCAATCGGTCGCTGGATGCATCACGGTTCAATCAGGCCACGGGTTACGTGGCGCCTGCGTGGCCAGATTTAGTTGCGCAAATGCATGTGTTCCGGTGAAAGGAAATAAATTGTTCAATAACAAAACCCTGATGATCACAGGCGGTACTGGCTCGTTCGGGCAAACGGTGCTGAAGCGTTTTCTGGATACGGAGGTGAAGGAAATCCGTATTTTTAGCCGAGATGAGAAAAAGCAAGAGGACATGCGCATTGCGCTCAATCATCCCAAGCTCCGGTTTTACATTGGGGATGTCCGAGATGAAGCTAATCGTTGCTTTGACCAGCGTGTGCCTGAAGAACTCAACCGCAAGGTGCTTGATCACCTGAGCGACATCAACCTGGTGCTGACCGAGCACGCCCGCCGTTATCTGATCGCCGAAGGCATCCGGCCTGAAACGATCATTAAGACTGGGTCGCATATGCGTGAGGTTTTGGACCACTACATGCCCAAGATTCAGGCCTCTGATGTGCTCCAGCGCATGCAACTTCAGCAGGGCAAGTACTTTATCGTCAGCGCTCACCGCGAAGAGAATGTGGATTCGGAGGAGAGCATCCGGGACTTGCTGGATTCCCTGAATGGATTGGCTGAAACCTATGATGTGTCAGTGATCGTATCAACTCATCCCCGTACTCGTAAGCGCTTAGATGCCCTGTCTGGGATTGAACTGGATTCAAGGGTCCAGTTCATGAAACCATTTGGCTTTTGTGACTATATCCGCCTACAGATGGACAGTCTGTGCGTAATCTCTGATACGGCCCACCAACATCATGGGCGCAACCAAGCGCCTGGCTGAGATGGTGCTGCAAGCCTTGGCTGAAGTGAACGCGGCGGTGGCCGCACAAGGGGGCAGGGCACCGACTGCCAAAACTACTTTCAGCATGGTGCGCTTTGGCAATGTGCTGGGATCCAGCGGCTCGGTGGTGCCGCTGTTTCGTGAGCAGATCAAGAACGGTGGCCCCATCACCTTGACGCATGCCGACATCACCCGCTACTTCATGACCATCCCAGAGGCGGCGCAGCTGGTCATCCAGGCGGGTGCCATGGGGCAGGGGGGCGACGTGTTTGTGCTGGACATGGGGCAGCCGGTCAAAATCATCGACTTGGCCCGCCGTATGGTGGAGCTGTCTGGTCTGACGGTCAGAGATGAAAACTATGTTGAGGGCGATATCGAGATCACCGTCACCGGCCTGCGCCCCGGAGAAAAGCTTTACGAAGAGCTGCTGATTGGCGACAACCCCAAGCCGACGCAGCATGCACGCATCATGAAAGCACATGAGCAGTTTTTGCCTTGGAGCCAGCTGGAGGGCAAACTCAATGCCCTGAGCATTGCCATGAGCGTGAACGATGTGCCGGTGATCCGTGGGCTGCTGCAGCAACTGGTCTCAGGCTACCAGCCCAGTGGCGAAGTGGTGGACTGGGTGCACATGGCCCAGGAACGCGAAGCGCTGGCCAACGAAGAGTGAAAGCCTGAAGCGGTATGGGCATCATTCAAAACTTAATGGGGAAGCTGTTCCCAAAAACGGATCTGGCGACGCTTTATGTGAGTATTGATGAGCTGCCCAACCCCAGGGATTGGGGCACGCTAGATTTTGTGATTGGCAGCAAATCGATCTTCAGTGAAGACATCAACTTGGCTGCACCGACGTTTGATGCGATCGAAGCCTTGATCGGCCAGCACTGGCAGGAAATTCAATCCAGCGGTTACCAGCGCATTGTTTACGACAACGTGGCCGAGTGGGTTCAGGAACAGATCGAAGAAAAATTGGCCTCAGGGCGGCTCAGTTGACTTTGCGAATGCTGGCCGGTGACACGGCCATCTTCACAGACTTGCTCATGATGTTGAGCAGCACCATCACTCGGCCTTCGCCGTCGGCCATTTGGTAGATAGCTTCCACCCCTACAAACGGCCCATCGGCCACGACGACCTGCTCACCCGGCTCAAAGTGGCGCAGCTGCACCTCGGTGGATTCGCTCTTGGCGCGCAGTTCGCTGACCAGCGTGTCATCGATCTTGGCGGGTGTCTGACCAAAGGTGACCAGCCGGCTGACGCCGACAGTTGACCGAATGGGTGACCAGCTTTGTGATTCCAGTCCGGTGTCTAGCCGGATGAACAGATATCGCGGGAAGAGTGCCTCTTGAACCACCTGCAGTTGACCACGGCGCAGTTTTTCTGCGCGGATCAGGGGCAAGAAGCATTCAAAACCCTGGCGATCAAGGTTTTCTAGAGCAACGCGTTCTTGGCGAATCTTGGTGTGGATCAGGTACCAGTTGCTCATTGCGATGTCTCTCAATTATAAAAATGTTATTTTACTGGCATGAGTGACCAGTAACTGACAGATCAGGGCGGTGAGGTTACAGACTGGGTACAGTTACATTTGCCCTGATCGCTTCCACGGCCAGATTTCCTTGTCATAGCGGTTGTGGATTTGGCGGACCATCTTTTTGGACAGTGTGTCCGTGATGCCGTCGACAAAGTAGGCGCTCTTTTCGGCAAAGGGGCTGCGACGATCGGGGTCTCGCTCGTAAGTCAGCCCCTCGTGCAGTTCCGTCAACTTGGCCCGTTCTTTGAGCACGGCGGCTGAGTTGAACACCCAGTCCACAAAGTCCGTTTCTTCTGGCGTCCAGTCACAAATGGGCGCGTTCAGATAGTCGGCCGCCCACTCGGCACCGTCGCGGTTGCTGCCGTGCCAGTACAGGTGCTCCGTCAACACCGTTCTGCCTGTGAGCCCCTCCGCAATGTAGGGGTTGGCAGCAATCCCGCGCCGTATGTAGGTGCAGGCAGAGACGTAATCCCCCTCCCTGAAAGCGATCTGGCCGGCCTGGTACCAATGGGCTGGTGAGTACTGGGCCTCATTCAAAAAAGGCATTTTGGCCGTACGGGTATCTCCCAGCATCAGGCTGTTGTCGCCCATGCGCATGCGCACGCCCAGGTTGTCTGAGGGGCACCAAGCCAGCATCTTCTTGGCCAGCGCCTGAGCCGCTTTGGCTTCTTTACGGTCGATCAGGCCCTGCAGGTAGCCGTAAGCCACACGCAGAAATGGGCGGTTGTCGATTTCGAACCAGATGATTTGGCCTTGGTAACCCTTGGGGATGAGGGCGCTGGCCTGGCTGTAGGCCTTGGCCCAGACGTCGGTGGCTTCATCACGCATTTCCAGCGCCCACAGGCGGTTGGCCAGGTAGTTCTGGATTTCCAAATTTCCGGGGTACTTGGCCAGCAGCTTTTGGGCGTGCAGCAGGGCCTGTTTGTCGTTGATGCGGCCCGCTTCCAGGCTGTCCATCAACTCGTCGAGTTCTTGCTCATGGTCCCAGTTGCGCGAAAAACAGCCGAATTCGATGGGCTCGTCGGTGTCGGGGTCGAGTTCCTGGCGGATGTGGAAGGTCAGGCCATCGGCGGGTAGCGTTGACTTTGGGCTGGTAGGTGTGGGTTTTTTGGGCATCGGTAGGGCTCGTGGTCAGGTGGCATGATCCGGACCGGAGGTCCGTGGCAATCCGTGGGTGGTGTAGACCCGCCCCTGTGTGGCGATGTAGCGCCGAATTTCTGGGGCCATGTGCTCGGGCACCAGCATGACACTCAGGCCCATTGCCTCGGCCACGCGCTCGATGGACGATAAACGCGGATCGCGCTTGCCGCTCTCAATCTCGGACAAATGCTGCGGCGACATGCCTGTGGCGCTTGATACCGCCTCCAGCGTCTGACGACGCTGATTGCGCTGGCGGCGCAGGGCAGGGGGAATGAAGGAATCCATAGGCAGTAGAGTAGATCAATTGCGTGGAATTCTTTCATATGATCGTATGAATTCGTTTGGTGTGAGGTGATTGTGGTGGTTTGGATGCGTGCCTTATAGTTCATGCGTGATCAAAATTAGTAACGTGGAGAGTTGATGACGGTTCTTTTGACGGGTGCAAGCGGATTTGTGGGTAGGGCAGTTTTGAATGCTGCTAAACAACGCGGAGTAGTGGTGCGCCCAGTTTTCCGTTCACTGGCCTCGGTAAAGGGGCAGGCTGGGGCTGTTATGGTGCCTGGGCTGGATGGCGAAGCCGATTGGTCGCAAGCGCTGCAAGGCGTCGAAGTGGTCATCCACGCTGCAGCCAGAGCCCATGTGATGCGCGAAGAGGCGCTGGATCCATTGACCGAGTACAGACGCGTGAACGTGCAAGGCACGTCAAACCTTGCGCGCCAGGCCGCTGCCGCCGGAGTGCGGCGCTTTGTGTTCATCAGCTCCATCAAGGTCAATGGTGAAGGGACTTTGCCTAGCCGTCCATTTACTCCAGAAGACGCCCCCGCTCCTGAAGATGCTTATGGGATATCAAAGGCTGAAGCCGAAACAGAATTGAGGCGCATAGCGCAGGAAACGGGAATGGAAGTGACCATCATCCGTCCTCCTTTGATTTATGGACCGGGAGTCAAAGGTAATTTTTCCAGTCTGATGAATTGGGTACGCCGAGGATTGCCCTTGCCTTTGGGCTGTGTGACCCACAATCGCCGTAGCCTGGTGGGCTTAGACAACTTGGTTGATTTGATTTGGGTCTGTGTTGAGCATCCTAAAGCCGCGAATCAAACCTTTCTGATTTCCGATGGGGAAGATCTTTCGACGACGGAACTGTTGAGGAGGATCGGCAAGGCTTTGAGCCGTCCGGCTCGATTGCTCTGGGTGCCTGCGGGCTTGATCGCCTTGATGGCAAGCTTGCTGGGCAAGAAGGTGATTTCTCAACGTTTGCTAGGCTCATTGCAAGTGGACATATGCAAGACTTGTGAGTTGCTGGATTGGAAGCCGATAGTGGCAGTAGATGAAGGACTGCGCAGAGCAGTGGAGTAAATTTTGATGTTGCGGATATTTGATTTTTTATTCTCGTTGTTTGGGCTCATTCTTGGTGGCCCGGCGTTGCTGGTGATCTATGTGATCGGCCTATTCGACACAGGTTCACCGATTTTTCGGCAAGAGCGAGTAGGGCGGAACCAGAAGCCTTTCACGCTTGTGAAATTTCGGACCATGCGGCCAGATACCGCATCTGTCGCATCCCATTTGGCTGACGCTTCCGCGATCACCCCCTTGGGCGCGTTTTTGCGACGAACTAAGTTGGACGAGTTGCCGCAGCTTTGGAATGTGCTCAAGGGCGAAATGAGCCTGGTGGGCCCTCGACCTTGCCTGTTTAATCAAACGGAATTGATCAACGAGCGAGCTACTCGCGCGGTATTCGGTGCAAGGCCAGGCATTACTGGATTGGCCCAAGTCAATAACATCGACATGTCCACCCCGAAGCTGCTGGCTGAGACGGATGCTCGCATGCTGCAGGAGATGACAGTTGCCACCTATTTCAAGTACATCTTCATGACGGTGGGTGGCAAGGGCGCGGGGGATGTGGTCAAAGCGAAATGAATCAAACGCCTAAAGTTCAGACGTTGGATCTAGGGCTGAGAAGGCGATAAAGCCAGTATGTTCGTTCTCTCCAAGCTGCTCTCCGCCATCACACAGCCCGTGTTCTGGTTGGCCCTGTGGTGGGCTCTGGCGCTGTTGCTGCTGGGTTTGACCGATCGTTGGCGCAGAGCGGCCTTGGGCATGCTGTGGGCCGGATTGGCAGTGCTGGGCTTGCTGGGATTCAAAGCCATTCCCGATGCCCTGCTGCGTCCACTCGAAAACCGGTACTCCGTGCCTACAGCCCAAGAGGTGAGTCGCCACGTGGGCATGATTGTGCTGGGTGGGGCCACCCAACACCCGAGCGTGTTTTTGGCGCACGGCCAAGTGCCCTTGGGTGAGGCCGCTGAGCGCATGAGTTCTCCAGTGGGCCTGATGCGTCAGCACCCCAAGCTGGAGCTGGTGTTCTCGGGCGGGGAAGGGCGCTTGCTGGCTACCGGCACCACCGAGGCCGAACTGGCCCGCGCCTTTTATGAAGAGCAGGGCGTGGACATGTCCCGCGTGACCTTGGAAGGCGGCTCACGCACCACCCGAGAAAACGCTCTTCGGGTGGCCCAATTGCTGGGTAGCCGCTGCCAAGAGCCCTGGCTGCTGGTTACATCGGCCTGGCACATGCCTCGCTCGATTGAAGAGTTCGAGTCTGTGGGCTGTAACGTCACTGCGTACCCCGTAGATTTCAGGACAGGTGCATCTACCTCAGTGACCGAGTATTCGTTAGCAGAAAGCCTGCAGCGTTGGCAGACAGCGTTGCACGAGTGGTTGGGTTTGTGGGTGTACGGGGTGACTCGGTGAATTTATTCTTTGTGATTTAATAATCATTATTGTCAAAGGAGATCGCTGTGGCCAAAAACACCAAGCAAACATCAGCTCAGATTGCCAAATTGGCCGCCGAAACGCTTCAGGACAAACAAGCATCCCAGATCGCCAAAAGCCTAGCGGCATCTGCTCTGGCGCAAGCTTCAGGCGGTAAGCAGACGGGTGCTGATATGGAAGACAAGGCGGCACGCGTGTTGGCCAGCGAACGCTATTCTGACCAGACCAAACAGCTGGCTGCATCGGTCCTGGCCCAGTCCAACAAAGAGCGCTGAGGACGCGGTAACTAAGCGCTTTGTGTCGCTTGCGAGCTAATAGCTGTGGGTGGCTGGATGCACGTTTAGCTCAAGCTGGGTACCGAACGCCATGTTGCGCCGGGCGTTGGCCCTGCAGTGGTCATGCCTGCAGGGACATGGCACGCCGTGCTGGCGTTCATGCCCGACACAGTGTTGCTCGAAGGCAAGGCCGGTCCCTTTGATCCACAAGGGCCACGTGAGTTTGCTGACTGGTCGCAGGAGGAGGGGACGCCGGAGGCTCTGGTGTTGCTTCGGCAGTGGAGAGGGCTGTTTGAATGTGTTTGATAGGCCGACATTGGATGGGGCAGTTATGACCTACAGCGAGAAGATTCAATTTTTCGTAGCCAATGGGAGTGCGGCGTCTTTTGCCTATGAACGCCTTCATTTGCATCTTGCCGCAGCGCGATTGCAGATGTATCGGATTGGTCAGGCCATAAGCGCGTCACACAGTGCGCGACCAGAACCGACAGCAGACGCAACTCCAGAACAGTTACGGGCTTACGTCAGAGATGGGCAGCAACGCATGCATGCTGTACTGACTGAGGTGCATTTTTACTTCGTGTGCTGGTCAGGCTGCCGCAACATGCTGCAAATTTTGGTTGGTCAGCCGGAGTTCATCGAAGCGAAGAAAGTCTTTGATGGGTACCGAAAAGAATTTGAGCATTACGTTGCGGGCCGCAACAGCTTCGAACATTTTCATGATCATTTGCCTGGCCAATCAGGGGCGGGCCGTGTCAAAGCTGTGCAAGCAGAATCGGCAGGTCCACGCCGAATTTACGCTGGGTTTTCTTCAGGGAAATACACTCACTCAAGTTTGGAGTGGGACATCACGCCCAACAACATGGAGTGTCTTCAAAAGTATGTTGATGAAGTGCTGGTTGTTGTCCATCGGATATTGACCAGTGATCACGGCTGTAGCGAGCGAGAGGCAGTAGCTCTTGGCACTGGTTTGGGGCCGAACAATTGATTGATGATGGGTGTATCCAACGTGAGCTTTAATCAGGTTTTTCTCAGCTTGCCGGAGTTTGTCTGGCAGGGTATTTTCAGTCTTGTATCTACGTTGATTACGGGGTTGATCATCGCCTTCGTGACCACGTTTTACCTGAAGAAAAAAGACGAAACCACGCGTGTTGCCGGAGTGATACTGGAAAAGAGAATGAACAGCGAGCAGGTGATTCTTGATTTCCTTGAAAACGCATCCTTCACTGTTGAAATGCCGGCCAAAAGCGGGAAAGCGTTCTATGAGCTCATGTTGGCCCATGAGTTGGAGTTGCCTCATGGTCCACATCTCCAGTACTCGAGGGTTTTTTCGAACAGTCTTTCATTCCAGGAATTTTTTAGGGCATTCGAACAACATGTCAGCCGAAATAAGCTTTGGCTTGGCCAGGAGGTGCGACTTCATCTGGAATTGATGCAAGCCTATTTGTCGTGGATCAATGCAAGTGCTCTTGTACTGAATCGCATCCCGTTACCTGAGGGCGTTTACCTGACCGAGGATGAAGTCAAGAAATTTTCTGACGACATCGTTTTGATGCACGGCGTCAGTCTGGATAGCGAGTTCAAAGGGCTTATCGCGCACCTTGAAGTACTGATGGTGAATTCAATCTACCACCTGAAATTGGACCGAGTAAAACGCAGCTTGATGCGCAATGGGTTCAAGAATCGCGACACTCTGAAAATCATCAGGACTCTTGAAGACGAAACAATCTTGGGAGCTCAACGAGAAAAATTCATGGCTTTGATTGTTGCAACAGTTTATGCCGCCAAGGGTTTGGACTTGGAAGGGTTTGATCCTAAAAATTTCAATGTCTGACGTGCCCTCTGGTCAAGTTGTAGATCGGTAACTTGTTCCCGCCCCTCTGGGGCTTTATTTGGCGGTAGGGTATTCGCTCAAGTTGAAAATTTGCCTGCCCACTCTCGTATGTGTTGGCGGGTCGACATGTCGGCGAACTGGTCTACGGCGCGCTGCAACGCAATGGGGTCGAGGGTGGTCAATTTGCTGCGTGCGTGGTGCAGCACCGTATTGATGTTGGCGGCTAACTTGCCCAACGTGTTGACCAGATCGACGAATAGGACTTCGGGAACCAGTTGTTCCTTGTCGATCGCGATCTGACCTTTAGTCGGGTCGCGGTGGGTGATTTTTAGGGTCATCAGATGGACATACTCTTCCACGGCCTTGGCCGAATCAGCGATTTTTTCGTGCCAGAACAAATGATCAAGGTAAGCTTTGATGATCGCCTCAGATCGTTTTTCGGAAAATTCTGGTCGCCGCAATCTGCCGCTGATGGTCTTGACTGTACGCTTGGCTGGTTCGGCCGCCAGTTGCCCAACCACCCAGTCTGTCCTGCTTTTGAAGCGTAGCTCATACAGCTCGACCTCTGCCACGGTGTAGCGGATTTGATGCCCAATTTTGATGAAGCATGGCCCTTTGCCGTGCTGTCGCCACCTGACGAGTTCATCGCTGGGAATGCCCAATCGGTCGGCAAGTTCCCGGGTTGATAATGGTCTATTGCTCATCGGTGATGTAAAGGCTGTAGACGGCGGTCATGACCGGTGAGGTTGGATCCAGAGGAACCAGGTGGGATTTGATTTTGGGCGGCGTGGCATTCGCCAATCGATAAAGTTTGTTTTGGATTCGGCTGGAGGATTTTGAGCCACCCAAGCAAGCTGCCTGGATTTGACAGAGGGTGGCTTGGCCCGTTTGCCCGAGGTACAGCAAAATTTCATCGGCACCTGCAAAAGCAACGTTCGTTCTGGCCTGGTTTTCGTACTGCTCAATGACTGCCATCGAGTATTGGACTTTCTTGCCGAGCTTGAGATATTCAGGACCTTGCTTCGTGGTTCGCCAGCGCTGTAAGGTTTTGGGGCTCATGCCCCATCGGGCTGCGAGATCGATTTCGTTCAGGGTTGTAGACAAGCTCCATGCTCCTTGTTGTGACGGAGCTGGCATTCACGCCTACTTTTCCCCAGAAGTCGAGAGATTTTTGATCGGTGTCCAATGTTCTGATTGATCACCGCTCATTCGCTACCTATTGCTTTTTAATGGGAATAGAAAGGTTGGTAGTTGACGTGCAACCACTACCATTCACACCAACAACCAGGCCCGCTCATCACCCAGCGGGCTTTTTTGTTTCTGGGCTCAATTGGCCCAGTCAATGGCCGCAGGCACATTGCCCCATTGGGTGGTGATGCTTCGCGCCTGACG
>JACCDH010037191.1_pt1 | contig 14987 bp, 11 predicted proteins | sample 7442481 | NCBI WGS metagenome assembly JACCDH01 (sample SAMN15323433, study PRJNA562643) | freshwater metagenome | isolation source: river surface water | place: USA:Blue River Watershed | collected 2017-08-15
CAGATGAATAAAAAGCTAAAAGCAATCACTGTTATTGTGACCGCGCTCCTGACAGGCTGCGCGGGCTACTCACCGCCGAAAGACATCATCGGTCAGCATCGCGATGTCTTGATTGCGCAGATGGGCCCACCCGAACGGGAATTGGTCTCGGAAGATTACAAAGTACTCCATTACCCCAGAGGCCCTGCGGGCAGTCATACCTATTTCATTTACACCGACGACAATGACCGCGTCGTTCGCTGGGAACAGGTATTGAAGGAGGAATTGTTCGACAAGATCAAGCCCGGCATGACAAGTGAGGAAGTGATGCGTATTGTGGGCATCACGAAAATCACGAACATGCTCGGTCGTAATCGTGGCTATGTCTGGCACTATCGCTATGAGAGCCCTTTCCGCTGCAAGTCATTCGTGATTGAATTTACGCTGGAAGACGTCGTCAGAAGTGCGGGTTATCGGCTTCGTAGCGGCAGACGGTGTACTTATGTTGGCTCTGGCTGAGCTACCAACCCAACTTCATTTAACCCGGTATAGCGCTGTGCGCAGAGCGCAGAGGCTGGCGTGTTGATGCCCGTCGCCCGACCCAATTCCTTCTTGTAGCACCCTTCTTGTAGCACCCTTCCTGCAGCTCCCTTCTCAGATTCGCGCAGCCTGTTGTTGCCGAACGGTTTCGCGACCTGTCCATCAGCCGCACCCGCCTGACATTTCTCAGACGCCGGCGCGAGCTCTCCCACCTCCCTGCTGATGTCTGCCGCAACGCCATCGCAGACCTCTCTGTCGGCGACGCGATGCGCGCAGACATGGACGACAGATCTCACCGATACGTTTGCACGAGCTCGCGTGACGATTGAGTACTGACAAACGCACGCGTCACGCTGTTTGAGCGTGAGCGTCATTGAAGGTCTGCATCTCTCCAAACTCTCGGGATACCTGTCAACCACTGGAGGGATCGTAATGAATAAAAAGCTACTTGCACCGGCCATCCTGGCGCTGCTGGTGAGCGGCCCGGTATGCGCGCAGGCCGGGCTGACACTGTACGGAAACATCGATGCCTCTGTCGTGACGGCCAGCGGTATTGGTGCAGGCACTGACCGACGCACCAGCTTCGGCGAGGGCAACTGGGCACCCTCGGTATGGGGTCTGAAAGGCACTGAAGACCTTGGTAGTGGCATGAAAGCGCATTTCCGTCTGGAGGGTGGCTTCAATTCTGGCAATGGCGGCATCGCCAACGGCGGTACAACGGGATTGTTCAGCCGAATGGCCAATGTCGGATTGAGCGGTCCGTTCGGCTCGGTGACGGCCGGCCTGAATCTCTCGCCGTTCATCGCTGCCTACACATCGACACTGGCGCTGGCGGGTAACAACTTCTACGTGCCTGCATTGCAAATGCACCGCACCGGCACCGTACTCAATCGTGCAGGCGATCCCGTTGCCGTCTTCCCGGGCGGTACGGATGCTGACCCCGCGCTTGGCACCACCGGCGGCTTCTTCATTCCCAACTCGGTAACGTACAGCCTGCCTTCGGAAATGCTGATGGGTGCGACGGCCAGCGTCATGTACGCGCTGGGTGGCGTACCGGGATCGGCGACGCAAAACCGCTTTGCGTCAGGTAATCTGGGCTATGCGTTCGGCGAACTGAGTGTGGTGGCCGCGATTTCCGATCGCGATTCTCAGTACCGCCAATGGTTGTTTGGCGCCAGTGTGCCGGTCGGCCCGCTGAAGGTCGCCACCAACTACATCCGCTTCAATCCGCAGACGGGGGACACCACCAGCACGTATACCGTCGGCGCATCGATGAAGTTTCTGCCGAATGGCAGTGTCGGCGTGAATTACGCACGCAATGATGGCCCGGGCCGGCCGACGATTATCAATGTGTCCACGGTGTACGCGATGTCAAAGACGATGAACCTCTATGCCGCCTTCAATCGCGCGACGGATGGCATACCGTCCTCCTATTCAGCCATCGTCGATGGCGGGGGCGATGCGACGCTCACACAGCCGGGCACGTCGAACGCCTTTATCGTGGGTTTGCAGAAAGGCTTTTGATATCCGATGCGCACGACCCCGCACTGACCTCAACCGGGACTCCTTTGCATCCTTTTTGCCCGCATCACTGCGGGCTTTTTTTGCCTGCATCACCGGGGACTTTTGTTTCGCACCGGGCGAAAGACTGATACGTCATCGTAGAACGCCTCGTCCTGTCCGCGCCACCAGCCGGGTACGCCCAGCACCGGCAGATGAGAAAAATCGCGGCTGACAAAACCGGGCGTGATGGATGCCGCAATGCACTGATCCACATCTGCGAGGGACGGCGACAACGCGGGTGCGACGGCGGATGCCACCTGACCGACATCGTCAGCGATCAGCTCACACCATACGTGCGCGGTGATTGCCTTGTAGGGATGAACCAGCTTTTCGAGCAGCGCATGCCCGAACAGAATGACCCTGCCACGCCGGGCAAAGTGAACCGGATCGGCCAGCAGCAGCGCCTTCCACTCATGCCGGGCGAGTTGGTCGATCATGGCAGGATCATTGCTGAGAAAGAGCGCAGCGTTTTCATCGAACAAGGTCGCAGCATCTCGCTGCGCACCGCGTCGCGCTGTACTCTGATTGTGCTGTATGGCCTTCGCCTGCAGCTGATTCAGCATGCGCTTGGTCGATGGAAAATGCAGCCAGATCAGCGCATTGAAGAAATCATGCAGATTGTCGCGCGTCGGCACCTGCCCGGTCGCATGAATATGCGCCTCATATCCGGCCGCCTCAGGCACGCTGTGCTGTGGCACGAAACGGATCGGCAGTCCCGCGGCATTCGACACGCCTTGATGCCGGGCCAGGGTGTTGGCGGCCAAAAGCCAGTCGGTTGACGCGGCGAGTGGCTGCCCGATATCACGCAGGTGAGCGAGCCACGGCTGTTGCCAGTCGATGGCGGTGACATCCATCGACCGTCCCTGTCAGTTCAGTTTCCAGTGCAGAGTCTGGCCGGCATCGAGGGGGACGACGGTCGCCTCGCCCATTGGCAGCTCGTCGGGGAGCGTCCATTCACGACGCTCCAGCGTGACCTTGCCCTCATTGCGGGGCAGGCCATAAAAATCGGGGCCATAAAAACTGGCAAAGGCTTCCAGCTTGTCCAGCGCTCCGACCTCTTCAAAGGCGGTCGCATAGAGCTCCATCGCATGCAGCGCGGTGTAGCAACCCGCACAACCGCAGGCATGCTCTTTCAGGCCCTTGGGATGCGGCGCGGAATCGGTGCCGAGGAAGAACCGGGCGTTGCCCGATGTCGCTGCGGCCAGCAAGGCCTGCCGGTGCGTCTCGCGCTTGAGCACGGGCAGGCAGTAGTAATGTGGCCGCACGCCGCCTTTGCACAGCGCGTTACGGTTGTACAGCAAATGATGGGCGGTGATGGTGGCGGCGATCGGCCCCTCGGCCTCTTGCACATACGACGCCGCATCGCGGGTGGTGATGTGCTCGAACACGACCTTGAGCGCTGGCAGCTGCTTGCGCAGCGGAATGAGCACACGCTCGATGAACACGGCTTCCCGGTCGAACAGATCGATGTCGCCATCGGTGACTTCGCCATGCACCAGCAAGGGCAGGCCCAGCGCCTGCATCTGCTCGAGCGCGCTCATGCAGCGCCTAAGATCAGTCACGCCCGCATCGGAATTGGTGGTCGCACCCGCCGGGTACAGTTTGACGCCGTGCACGATGCCGCTCTCTGCTGCGCGCCGGATCTCGTCCGCCGAGGTGTTGTCGGTCAGGTAGAGCGTCATCAGCGGCTCGAAGGACATTCCCGCAGGAAGCGCAGCAAGGATGCGATCGCGGTAGGCCTGCGCCCTCTCGGTCGTCGTGACCGGCGGCTTGAGATGGGGCATGACGATCGCGCGCGCGAACTGGCGAGCCGTATGCGGCAACACATCGCGGAGTACTGCACCATCGCGCAAATGCAGGTGCCAGTCGTCGGGGCGGGTGAGAGTGAGCGTGGAAGTCATGAACAGGCGGGCCGCAATCTGAAAAAACAACACCTTCTCGAATTTTACAGGACGAGAATCACCCGATAGTCATTCACGTTCGTGCGGGTAGGTCCTGTGACCAGCAGATCGCCCAGCGCCTCGAAATAACTGTAACCATCATTGTTGGCCAGCAGGTTTTTTGCGCTGACACCCTTGGCCGCTGCACGCGCCGGGCTGTCAGGGAACAACAGCGCACCCGCATTGTCCTCGGTGCCATCGATGCCATCGGTATCCGCTGCGAGCGCATACACGTCCGGCATGCCGTCCAGCTCCACGGCCAGCGATGTCAGGAACTCTGCGCAACGCCCACCCCGGCCATTGCCGCGTACCGTGACCGTACACTCGCCGCCGGAGATCAGCGCGACCGGCGGGCGGAACGGCTGCTGGTGCTCCCGAATTTCTCTGACCAGCGCGGCATACACTTTGGCCACCTCGGACGCTTCGCCGGTCACGGTATCGCCCAGCACCACCGGCGTGATCTGCTGCGCGCGAAAAAACCCGGCGGCGGCCTGCAGGCACTGATGCGCGGTGGCGATCACCTGGTTGTCTGCATGGGCGACCGCCGGATCGCCGGGCTTGGGCGTCTCGGCAATCTGTCCTGCCACGCCTTTCTCGAGGTGGGCGATCACGGACGCGGGCGCCTCGACGTTGAACCGGGCAATCACGTCCAGCGCATCACGATAGGTGCTGGGGTCGGCACAGGTCGGGCCCGAGGCAATCGCGCTGGGGTCGTCTCCGGTCACATCGCTGATCACCAGCGTCAGTATGGGCGCACGGCAGGCAGCGGCCAGACGGCCGCCCTGAATCCGCGACAGGTGCTTGCGCACGATGTTCATTTCGGTGATGGGCGCGCCGGAGCGCAGCAGGGACTGCGTCACCGCCTTCAGATCGGCCATGCTGACGCTCTCCACGGGCAGCGACAATAGGCTGGAGCCGCCGCCGGAGACCAGCGAGATCAGCAGGTCGTCCGCAGTCAGCTCGCTGACTCGCTCGAGAATCTCGGCGGCGGCCGCTTCACCCGCGCCGTCCGGAACGGGATGACCTGCCTCGATCACGCGAATCCGGTCGGTGGGCATGCCATGCGCATAGCGCGTCACGACCAGCCCCTCGAGCGGCGCCGATGCCGGCCACGCCAGTTCGACTGCACGGGCCATGCTGGCGGCGGCTTTGCCGGCGCCCACGACGAGCGTGCGTCCTTTGGGTGGCGATGGCAGGTGGGCGGCCACGATCTTCAGGGGATCGGCGGCAGCCACGGTGGCATGAAAGCTGTCGGTCAGCAGGCGTCGGGGATTCATGGGCAGAGTCTTCGTCAATGAACAGATCTGCCGCATTGTAAGAGACATCCGGTTCCGGGGTGGCCCCGCCCGGTCACCCGGCTCAGGCGCGGCCGGGGATCAGCGCATCGGGCGCGGTCTCTGGAGGCTCGTCGTCCTGTCTGGCTCGCTGCCGCTCCCACATCTGCGCATAGGCGCCACCGGCCATCAGCAGCGCCGCGTGTGTGCCGCGCTCGATAATCCGCCCCTGCTCCATGACGAGGATCTGGTGCGCATCGGCGATGGTGGAAAGGCGGTGCGCAATCACCAGCGTCGTTCGCTCGCGCGCAATCTCTTTCAGTTGGGCCTGAATCGCCTGCTCGGCGCGGGAATCCAGCGCGGACGTCGCCTCATCGAACACGAGGATGGCCGGATTTTTCAGCAAGGTGCGGGCAATGGCGACCCGCTGCTTCTCACCACCGGACAGCTTCAGACCACGCTCGCCGACCACGGTGTCGTAGCCGTCCGGCAGGCTGATGATGAAATCATGAATGTACGCGGCGCGCGCGGCAGCGACGATCTCTTCCTGTGAGGCGCCCGGACGGCCGTAGGCGATGTTGTAGGCGATGCTGTCATTGAACAGCACGGTATCCTGCGGCACGATGCCGATGGCTGCGCGCAGCGATGCCTGCGTGACGGAGCGCAGATCCTGCCCGTCGATCAAAATCTCGCCGCGATCAACGTCATAAAACCGGAACAGCAGACGCGCGAGCGTGGATTTGCCTGATCCGCTATGACCGACGACGGCCGTTGTGGTGCCCGCCTCCACGGTGAAGTCCACGTCAAACAGGATCTGCCGTTTTTTTTCGTAACTGAAATCGACCCGCCGGAATTGCAGTTGCGCCGCACGAACCTGCAGGGGCTGCGCAGCAGGTGCGTCAGCCACTTCGCGGTGCTGGTCGAGCAGGTTGAACATCTTTTCCATGTCCGCCATGCTCTGCTTGATCTCCCGATAGACCACGCCGAGAAAATTCAGCGGTATGTACAGCTGGATCATGAAGGCATTCACCAGCACCAGATCGCCGAGTGTCATGCTGCCATTGATCACGCCGAGCGTCGCCCGCCACAGGATCAGCGTGACGGCAACCGCAATGATCAGCGATTGCCCGGTATTGAGCAGGGTGAGCGAGGTTTGTGAGCGGATGGCCGCCCCTTCGTAACGCTGCAGGCCCTCGTCATACCGTCTGGCTTCATAGTCTTCGTTGCCGAAGTACTTCACGGTCTCATAATTGAGCAGCGAGTCGATCGCGCGTGTATTGGCTTTGGAGTCGAGGTCGTTCATCGTGCGACGGAAATGCGTACGCCATTCCGTCACGATCACGGTGAACGCGATGTACGCGACCAGCGCAATCAGCGTGATCGCGGAAAACCAGAGATCATATTGCAGCGACAGATAGCCCAGTACCAAAGCGATCTCGACCAGGGTCGGCAGGATGCTGAACAGCGTGTAGGACACCAGCGAGGAGATGGCGCGCGTGCCGCGCTCGATATCCCGCGTGACACCCCCCGTCTGACGGTTCAGGTGAAACCGCAGCGACAGTGCATGAAGGTGCCGGAACACTTTGAGCGCAATCGTCCGTACCGCCCGCTGCGTGACCTTGGCGAAAAAGAATTCTCGCAGCTCGGTGAATAAGGTCGTTGACAGGCGCAACGCGCCGTACGCGAGCAGCACGCCTACGGGCAGCACCATGGCCGACGCTGGATGGGACGGCGTGATCGTCAGACTGTCGATCAGCTGCTTGAGCACCAGCGGCACGCCGACATTGGCCAGCTTGGCCCCGACCAGACAGGACAGCGCGAACAGCACGCGCCACTTCCACTGCCACAGGTAGGGAAGCAGGGTCTTCAGGGTGGCCCAGTCGTTTCGGGTGCCCTGATTGGCAGGAGCCTCGGGGAAGTGGCTGGACGGCGGGGAGTGACGGCGCATGATGAGGGTACTGACCTTGCTTGCAGACTGTCTGGGTTATGCTCTGAGGGCATTGTAGCGTTTATACCGGCCGCCCCACTGCCGGACACTAGGAGATCAGATGACCACCCACGAGGAAACCACCCGCCTTCCCGAAGGCATGCCGACACTGCGCGTGATGCCCATGCCATCGGACGCGAATGTGCATGGCGATGTGTTTGGTGGATGGATCATGGCGCAGGTGGACATTGCGGGAGCGTTGCCTGCCGTGCGTCGCGCGAACGGTCGGGTGGGCACGGTGGCGGTCAATTCTTTTGTCTTCAAGCAGCCGGTATTCGTGGGTGACCTGCTGTCGTTCTATGCAAAAATCGTGAAGACAGGCACGACCTCGATCACGGTGACTGTCGAGGTCTTTGCCGAGCGCAACCGGCTGCAATCCGAGGTAGTAAAGGTTACCGAGGCGACCCTCACCTACGTTGCCACAGATGACCAGCGTCGTCCTCGTCCGCTGCCACCTCTGCCACCGCTGCCGAAGGCGAGCTGAGATCAGGCCGTAACGGCCGCCTTGGCATCGCGCAGTTCGCGGCGCAAGATCTTGCCGACATTCGTCTTCGGTAACTGATCGCGGAATTCGATGATCTTTGGCCGCTTGTACGCCGTCAGCTCCTGTTGGCAGTACGCGATCAGGTCTTCTGCGGTCAGGGCAGGATCACGACGTACAACGAAGAGCTTCACGGCCTCGCCGGTGCCGGCATCCGGCACGCCGATCACTGCGCACTCGAGCACGCCGGGATGCATGGCCACCACCCCTTCGACCTCATTCGGGTACACGTTGAATCCTGAGACCAGCACCATGTCTTTCTTGCGATCGACGATCGTGACATAGCCGCTGGCGTCCATGAAGCCAATGTCACCGGAACGGAAAAAGCCATCGGCCGTCATGACCTGCGCGGTGTCGTCCGGTCGCTGCCAGTAGCCGGCCATGACCTGCGGCCCCCGGATCGCGATCTCGCCGACTTCCCCTACCGGCAAATGGCGCCCGCTCTCGTCGAGGATGGCGATGTCGGTCGATGGCAAGGGCAGGCCGATGGTACCGGTGAACTCGGTGGCATCGGACGGATTGGCGGTGGCCACGGGCGATGTCTCGGAGAGGCCGTAGCCCTCGATGATGCATTTACCCGTGACGCTGCGCCAGCGCTCGTTCACCGCCTTTTGCACGGCCATGCCGCCGCCGTTGCACAGCTTGAGCAGGGAGAAATCGAGCTTCGCAAATTCCGGATGGTTCAGCAGGCCGTTGTAGAGCGTGTTCACGGCCGGCAGGATATTGAAGCGATACCCGGACAAGGTCTTGATCAGACCGGGAATGTCCCTAGGGTTGGGAATCAGGATGTTCATCGCACCCACGCGCATGCCGACAAGGCAGCAAACGGTCAGCGCAAAGATGTGATAGAGCGGCAGTGCGCAAACAAAGGTCAACGATTCGACCTTCGGCGCCTTGTCGAGCGCAGGCTGGAGCCAGACTTCATTCTGCAGCAGATTGGCGATCACATTGCGATGACTGAGCATCGCGCCCTTGGACAAGCCAGTCGTGCCACCGGTGTACTGAAGGAAGGCGATATCGGACGGTTCAGGCCGCACGGGTCGCAGCACCCGGGTCGCACCTTCCTTCAGCGCCTGATTGAAGCGAATTGCATTCGGCAGATCAAAGGCGGGCACCATTTTTTTAATGGTGCGAACGACGAAATTCACCAGCCGGCCCTTGAAGCCACCGAGCAAATCCCCCATGCTGGCAACGACAGCGACCCTGACCTGGGTGTGCGCGATTACCTTCTCCAGCGTATGCGCAAAATTTTCGAGCACGATGATGGCCTCGGCGCCCGAGTCCCGGAGCTGATGCTCCAGCTCACGGGCCGTGTAGAGCGGATTCACGTTCACGACGGTATAACCCGCTCGCAGCACGGCGGCGATCGCCACCGGATACTGCAGCACATTCGGCATCATCAGCGCAACGCGTGCGCCCGCCGACAAGCCCTGATGCTGCAACCATGCGGCGAGTGCGCGGGACCGGGCATCGAGCTCGTCAAAGCGCATGGTCTTGCCCATGCAGACATAGGCGTGACGATCCGCGTAGCGCTCAAAGGCTTCTTCCATCAGCTGCACCAGCGAGTGGTAGCGTGAGGGATCGATGTCGGCAGGGACTCCTGCCGGATAGGACTTCAGCCAGAACTTCTCCATGCAGCACCTCGTTGTGATGGGCGACCGCGAAGTCTGGGCGACAGGTCGAGAAATCACCCGACGACTGGGCAGCGTCTTTTCTTACCCTTCGTGGATGCTAACGGAAAGCGGATGAATTGTGTTTTTATTGCAATGCAGCAGCCTGCTTTGCCACATTCGTGGCTTCGGGCTGCATCACCTGCCTGTAGCGCGCAATCATCGTGTCACGCTGGCGGCGCTCCATGCGCGCCATCGCGACCACGGCCCGGTAGAACTCGGCGAGCGTCGGCTTCTCATCCATCAGTGCGCGGAAAGCCGGGACGAGGTCATGGTAGGTCGAGATCAGCGCGAAATGGGCATTGGACAGGGGTTCGCTGAACCAGCGGTCATAGCCCGCGTACCCGTCCCATGACGCCTTGAGCGCCGCATAGTCTGTTTTCATCCCGGCCATCAGCTCGGCTTTGCGCTGGCGCTTGGCGGTATCCGGCAAGTGACTCTTGTACACGCTGTCCAGACGGGCGCGATAGGTCTCCAGCAGTGCGAGGAAACCTTCGCGCCGCGACCGAAACGCGCGATAGGCTTCCCGCGCCTCGGCATCGCCCCGCGCCGCCAGCCAGCGCTCGACGCCGAACTCCTCGACCGCGGTCGCAAAGGATTCATTGAACTGCGAGTCGCCCGGGGCGTAGGCGACCTGATGCGCGAGCTCGTGGAAGACCAGGCGCGCAAGCTCGACATCGGGATAGTGTATGAAGGTCGACAGCACCGGATCATTGAACCAGCCCAGCGTGGAGTAGGCAGGTACACCACTGACCCTCACATCCAGCCCTTTGACAGTGAGCCCTTCGGCAAAGCGCTGCGCCGACGGATGATCGTAATAACCGCGATAATCGACGCATCCGGCGACGGGGAAGCACCAGCGCTGGGGCGTCAGTGACAACTCCGGTGTGGCGACCACATTCCACATCACGAAGCTGCGCTCGAGCCGTGCGAAGCTTTTGTAGCTGCCGTTATCGGGCAGGCCAAGTTCGCGCGCAGCGAACTCCCGGATCTCGCGCACGCGCTGCAGCCTCAGCTTCAGATCCTCTTTGACCTCAGGATCAGCCAGCCACCGGTCAATCGGACGTGCGCCTGCCATCAGGGACATCTGCCCCCGTGCCGCCTGCGCGTAATAGCCAAGATCCGCACAGCCACCGAGCACAGCCGTCAGCAGCGCGGTGCAGGCCGCTCTCATGAATGTCGTCATCAATCCTCTGATCATCAGGAAGGACACGACACCCCGTGTCCCGCGCGCGGCTCAGGCTTTCTCTACCTGCACCAGCACATCGTAAAAAGCGGGGGCCCGCCCCATATCGGTCAAACGCTGGTGGGTCAGCTCATTGGCATTCTTGCCATCCGAGGCGAGCTTCTTCCACCAGATCGACAAGGCCACCACCAGCCCGGCGCGTGCGTTGTCGGTCAGGTGCACTTTCGCGACCATGCCGCCGCGATCATTGAAGATCCTGACGTTGTCTCCCTCTGCAATGCCTCGTGCTTCAGCATCCGCAGGATGCATCTCGAGATGCGGTTCCCCCTCGGTATCGCGCAAGCTCTTCACATTGACGAAGGTGGTGTTGAGAAAGTTCCTTTGAGGCGGAGAAATCATGGCCAGCGGATATTTTTTTGCCAGCTCCGGTGCGCTTGCCGGAGACTCATAAGGGGGGATGTAGGCCGGCAAAGGATCGAGCCCGTCGCGTGCCATTTGCTCACTGTAGAACTCACATTTGCCCGAGGGCGTGGGAAAGCCTCCGTGGGCAAATGGCGCATCGGCGACGTTAAGCTTCATCCAGCCTTTTTCTTTTATCCGAGGCCAGTCGAAATGTATCGCATGCACATGCGTGGCATCAAAGGCCTGCGCTGCCAGCTCCTCATCAGTGTCGCGGAAGCAGGGATCATCGAATCCCATGCGGGCGGCCAGCAGGCGAAATATCTCGCTGTTGGGCTTGGCCTCGCCGAGCGGCGCAATGGCGGGCTCATTGGCAACGATATATAAATGGCCGTAGGTGGCATGGATATCGGTATGCTCGAGCTGCGTGGTCGCAGGCAGCACGATGTCTGCATAATCGACGGTATCAGTCTGAAAGTGCTCGAGCACCACAGTGAACAGATCCTCGCGCGCAAACCCGCGCGCGACCTTTGCAGATTCAGGCGCGACGGCAACCGGATTAGAGTTGTAGACAATGACTGCCTCGACTGCCGGGCCAAAGGCCTCTGACGAGGGTCGCAACAAGTCATCGCCGATGGTGCTCATATTGATGGTGCGGGGCGGCTTGGTCTGATCGACCGGCATCAGGTCGGGGCGCTGTAGTTCCCGGTCTTTCTTCGGGAAGGTCTCCCCGGACGACAACAGCACGCCGCCGGCGGGATGGCGCCATGCACCCACCAGCGCCGGCAGACAGGCGATATTCCTGACCGCCATGCCGCCACCGTGGGCGCGCTGCACGCCGTAATTCACCCGAATGGCGACCGGCTCGCCGCGCTTCGCGGTCTCGCCATACAGGCGCGCGAGCAGCTCGACCTGTTCGGTGCTGATACCGCAAGTCTGCGCGGTTTTTTCCGGCGTCCACTCGGCTACGCGTTCGCACAGTTGCTCAAAGCCCAGCGTGTGATCCCGGATGTAGTCATGGTCGAGCCAGTCGTTACGTATCAGCAGGTGCATCATGCCAAGCGCCAGTGCCGCATCGGTGCCCGGCAGAACCGGAATATGATGCTGACATTTTTCCGCCGTCAGCGAGCGATACGGATCGATCGCCACCAGCACCGCACCCTTGCGGCGCGCGGCCTGAGCGCGCATCCAGAAGTGCAGGTTGGAGCCGATGGGATTGCCGCCCCAGATCAGGATCAGGCGCGATTCATCATAGCGTTCCGTGTCCATTCCCATCTTCGCGCCCAGCGTGTATTTGAGGCCGACGCCACCCGCCGACGAGCAGATCGTGCGGTCCAGCCGGGTCGCGCCGAGCCGGTTGAAAAACCGCATCGCCATCGACTCACCCTGAACGACCCCCATCGTGCCGGCATAGCTGTACGGCAGTATGGCGCGGGAATCCCGCGCAGCAATGGTCTTGAGCCTGCTGGCGATGGTGTCCAGCGCCTCGGACCAGCTGATCCGTTCGAATTTACCCTCGCCCTTTTTCCCTGTCCGCTTCATGGGATATAGCAAGCGTTCCGGGTGGTAGGTTCGTTCCAGATAGCGCGAGACTTTGGTACAAAGCACGCCCGCGGTATTCGGATGATCGGGGTCGCCTCGGATCTCGGTCGCAACGCCGTCCTTCACGGTGACCAGCATCGCACAGGTGTCGGGGCAATCATGGGGGCAGGCGGCTCGGACTACACGGGTATTCATCGGCGCTCCGTAGGGGTAATCGGTTTATTTGATTGGCAATTATGGCAGCCTGATCGCCTGCGGTTAATATTACACAGACGGTCGCCCAGACGGCCGGTCCCCGGGAAAGCCCATAGGGGTTCTCCGTAAGGCACTCATTCAAAGCTAGGAAGAGACCACCATGAAGCTGATCGATCCGATACTCGCTTTCCACGACGAACTCCGGCAAATCCGGCGCACGATTCACGCCCATCCTGAACTGTCCTATGAGGAGTTCAAGACCTCCGACCTCGTCGCAGCGAAGCTGACCGAGTGGGGCATTCCGGTGATTCGTGGCCTGGGCGGAACCGGCGTGGTTGGCGTGATTCGCAATGGCACCAGCTCACGCGCCGTCGGCCTGCGCGCCGACATGGATGCGCTCCCGCTGCAGGAGCTCAACACCTTCGAGCATCGCTCGTGCCACGACGGAAAGATGCATGCCTGCGGCCACGATGGCCACACGGCGATGCTTCTGGGCGCCGCCCATTACCTCAGCAAGAACAAGCAATTTGACGGCACGGTGTACGTGATTTTCCAGCCTGCCGAGGAAGGCGCGGGGGGCGCGAAAAAGATGATGGACGATGGTCTGTTCGAGCAGTGCCCGATGGAAGCGGTATTCGGCATGCACAACTGGCCTGGTTCGCCTGCGGGCACCATGGGCGTGGTGTCGGGCCCGATGATGGCGTCGTCTAATGAATTCGAGCTCGTCATTCAGGGCAAAGGCTCCCATGCGGCGCAGCCTCATCTGAGCACTGACCCGGTCATGGTGGCGGTGCAGATTGCCCAAAGCTGGCAGACCATCATTTCCCGCAACAAGAACCCGCTGGAAGCCGGTGTCCTGTCGATCACGCAGATTCACTCGGGCAGCGCGACCAACATCATCCCCGATTCGGCGAGCATGATCGGTACCGTGCGCACGTTCACGATGGAGGCACTGGATCTCATTGAGAAGCGCATGGGCGAGATTGCTGAGCACACTGCCGCAGCTTTCGGTGCGAGTGTCCAATTTCATTTCCGGCGTAATTACCCACCGCTGATCAACCACGAGCCGGAAACGGAATTTGTGAAGGAAGTGATGGCGGACGTGGTCGGTGCCGAGGGTGTGCTGAAGAAGATTGAGCCGACGATGGGATCGGAAGATTTCGCTTTCATGCTGCTGGAAAAGCCGGGCTGCTATGTCTTCATCGGTAACGGCGACGGCGAGCACCGGCTTGCCGGTCACGGTCTTGGCCCGTGCAATCTGCACAACCCCAGCTACGATTTCAACGACGAGTTGCTGCCTATCGGGGCGAGCTACTGGGTCAGACTGGCTGAGCAGTTTCTGGCAAGACCGCCGCTGCGGTAGGCGGCTGCGCGTCGTTTTCTGCTCGTTCGCTGGCGGTGGGTAGTGCGCGGCGTTTAGTGAGCTCGACAGGAGATACGCGATGGCATGTCCAGTTTCGGTTTTGTGCGTGCGGGAATTTGTGCGACGTCGGGTCGTCGCGGCCGTAGGGCTGTGTATGAGCGTAGCGCTGTCTGGCTGCGCTTCCTATGCACCCGATCGGAGTGTGATTGGCCTCAGCAAAGAGGAGGTTGTCGCGCGGCTGGGCGATCCGCATCCCGCACCCAGCGGTGTTCGCGTAAATCGCCTCGATTTCCCACGCGGCCCGTACGGCAAACACACCTACTTTGTCCACTTTGACGAGCAAGGAAGAGCCACCCGCGTCGAGCAGGTGCTGTCCGAGGAGCGCTTCGATCAGATTGCTCCCGGTATGAGCACTGACGAGGTCATCCAGCGCATCGGCATCTCGCGTTCTACCTTCGGGCTTGCGCGTGAACGCGGCTTTGTCTGGTCGTACCGCTATGAAAACCCGCTTTGCCGGTGGTTTCAGATCGAGTTCACCAAGGAAGGCACGGTGCGTTCTGCCGGCTACTCAAAACCACCCGAGTGCCGCGGTGCAAGGGCGCTGGTGTTCGGTTTTTGATAGCGGGTGTCCGGGTTTTGATATCTCAGGCGCAAAACAAAAAGCCAAAATAAAAAACCCCCGACTGAATCAGCCGGGGGTTTCTCGAATAGTAGCCTGACGATGACCTACTTTCACACTGGTTGCAGCACTATCATCGGCGCAAAGTCGTTTCACGGTCCTGTTCGGGATGGGAAGGGGTGGTACCAA
>JACCDH010282739.1_pt1 | contig 14983 bp, 12 predicted proteins | sample 7442481 | NCBI WGS metagenome assembly JACCDH01 (sample SAMN15323433, study PRJNA562643) | freshwater metagenome | isolation source: river surface water | place: USA:Blue River Watershed | collected 2017-08-15
CAAAGCAAGAAAACACTGGGCGGTGCAGTCGTTGCCACGGCTTGCAGCACGGCGCGGGTGAGCGCCTCCCAACCCAGTCCCTTGTGGGCCGCCGGCTGCCCGGATTCCACCGTCCAAACCGCGTTGAGCAACAGCACGCCCTGTTTGGCCCAAGGCACCAGGCTGCCACTGGTCCGGTGGCGTTGACCGGACGGTGGGACGTCCAGGACGATGCCAGCGCCCCCGTACTCGCGGTGAATTTCCTTAAATATGTTGCGAAGCGACGGCGGCACGCGCACACCGCGGGGAACAGAGAACGCCAAGCCTTCCGCCTGTCCAGGCCCGTGATAGGGGTCTTGACCAATGATGATGGCGCGAACCTCTGCAAGGGGCGTGAGAGCCAGCGCCCGCAGGGGGTTTGGGGGGTAGACGCAAGCGCCTGCAGCAATGCGCTCGCCGAGCAAGGCGTGTAAACGCATGCCTTCGACTGAATTCCAAAACGCAGCCACGACTGGCGCCCACGAAGGGTCCACGGGCTCATGCAGGGCCGCAAGAGAAAACCGGTCGTCGGGGAACGGGCTCGTCAGGGCCGTCGACATGGGAGGGCTTGGATTGCGCGAGGGGACGTGCCTGCTCCAGGCTTCAGGTCGGTGGGAAAAACAAGGCCGCCAAAGCATCGCCCGGATCCGCTGCGCGCATGAACGCCTCTCCCACCAAGAATGCGGGCACGGACGCCTCTTGCAGGCGGCACACGTCGGCACGGTTCAGAATGCCGGACTCGGCCACCACCAAGCGGTCGCCGTCCACCAAGTGCGGCAACTCTCGAATCAGGTTGATGGTGGTGTCCAGGCTGACTTCAAAAGTGCGCAGGTTGCGGTTGTTGATGCCGACCAGTGGGGTCCGCAGGCGCAGGGCACGGTCCAGCTCCGGCCGGTCGTGCACCTCCACCAGCACCGCCATGCCGAGCGAGTGCGCCAGCGCCTCGAGGTCGGCCATCTGCGCGTCGTCCAGGCAGGCGGCAATCAGCAGAATGGCGTCGGCGCCCATGGCCCGGGCTTCGTAGACCTGGTAAGCGTCCACCACGAAGTCTTTGCGCAGGACGGGCAGGTGGCAGCTGGCACGGGCTTGCTTGAGGTGGTCGGGACTGCCCTGAAAGTAGTCGCGGTCGGTCAGTACGGACAGGCAGGCGGCACCGTTGGCGGCGTAGCTTTGGGCGATGTCGGCAGGGATGAACTCCTCGCGCAACACGCCCTTGGATGGGCTGGCTTTTTTGACCTCTGCGATCACAGCAGGCCGGCCTTTGGCTTTGCGGTCGCGCAGTGCGCCCACAAAGTCGCGGGTGAGGGGCCGGCTGAGTGCGTCGTCGCGCACCACGGCCAGGGATTTGCGCTCGAGGGCTGCGGCGATTTCTTCGCGCTTGGTGGCGACGATGCGGGCAAGGATGTCGGTCATGTGGCCAAAAATCAGGATTGAAGGGGCGACGCCGCGGCATGGCGAGCGCCGAATGACACCAGCGCGTCGAGCCGGGCGCGGGCGGCACCGGAGGCCAGCGCCTGGGTGGCCCGGGTCACGCCATCGGCAATGGAATCGGTCACATCGGCGGCGTACAGCGCGGCTGCGGCGTTGAGGATCACCACGTCGCGGGCCGGGCCGGGCCGGTCGTCCAGCACACCCAGCAACATGGAACGGGACTGCTCGGGCGTTTCCACCCGCAAGGCGCGGGTGCTGGCCATGGGCAAACCAAAGTCTTCGGGGTGGATGTCGTACTCGGTGATTTCGCCGTTCATCAGCTCGCCCACGCGGGTGGCGGCCCCGAGGGAGATTTCGTCCAGCCCGTCGCCACCATGAACAACCAGCGCATGCCGCGCGCCCAGCCGCTGCAGGGCGCGCACCTGAATGCCGACCAGATCGGGGTGAAACACGCCCATGAGGATGTTGGGAGCGCCAGCAGGGTTGGTGAGCGGCCCCAGGATGTTGAACAGGGTTTTGACCCCCAGCTCGCGACGAACGGGCGCCACGTTCTTCATGGCGGGATGGTGGTTGGGCGCAAACATGAAGCCCACGCCCACCTCTTCAATGGCCTTGGCGATGGCGTCGGGCGGCAGGTGGATGTTCACGCCCAGGCTCTCCAGCACATCGGCGCTGCCGCTTTTGCTGCTGACGCTGCGCCCGCCGTGCTTGCTGACCCGCGCCCCGGCCGCAGCGGCCACGAACATGGCGCAGGTGGAAATGTTGAAGGTGTGCGCGCCGTCGCCACCGGTGCCCACGATGTCCACCAGATGGGTGCGGTCGGCCACGTGCACAGGAGTGGCGCATTCGCGCATGACCTGGGCGGCGGCGGTGATTTCACCGATGGTCTCTTTTTTGACCCGCAGACCGGTGATGAGGGCGGCCGTCATGACCGGCGAGACCTCGCCCCCCATGATGAGGCGCATGAGGTGCAGCATTTCGTCGTGAAAAATCTCGCGGTGCTCAATGACGCGCTGCAGCGCCTGCTGGGGAGTGATGAGGGACGACTGGGGCATGGCGGGTCTCCGGTTGAAACTGGGTCGCAGCAAACGATTCAGGGCTGCGGGGCTTGGGCCGCAAAAAACTGGCGCACGGCCACGACGGCCCGGTCCACGGCAGCGGCGTCCACATCCAGATGGGTGACGAACCGCAACCGGTACAGCCCAGTGGCCAGCACGCCCTGCTCGCCCAGGTGGCGCAGCAAATCGGCCGCGCGGTCCCGGGCGGCGTCCATCAGGTCCACGAACACCAGGTTGGTGTGGGGCGGCTGCACCTGCAGCCCGGCAATGCCCGCCAGACCCTGGGCCAGACGCTGGGCGAGGCGGTGGTCTTGGTCCAGGCGGTCGATGTGGTGGTCCAGCGCGTACAAGCCCGCTGCTGCCACCATGCCCGCCTGGCGCAGGCCCCCACCGGCCATTTTGCGGATGCGGTGTGCCCGCCGAATGAAGGCCGCCGAGCCGCACAGCACGGAGCCCATGGGCGCCCCCAGACCTTTGCTGAGGCAGACCGAAACGCTGTCAAAGCCTTGCACGATGCGCCGAGCCTCGTGCCAGTTGCGTTCGGTGGCCGCCCCCTGGAACGCGGGGTCGGCATCGTCGCTGGTGGCTTGCGCCACGGCGGCATTGAACAGCCGTGCACCGTCCAGATGGGTGGACAACCCGCGCGCATGCGCCCAGCCGGTGGCCGCCTGCAGGTAGGCCATGGGCAGGCGCTGACCGCCCAGCGTGTTTTCCAGGCACAGCAGGCGGGTGCGGGCGAAGTGGGCGTCGTCGGGCTTGACCGCGGCTTCCAGGTCGGCCAGCGACAGCGTGCCATCGGCCTGGTGCGCCAGCGGCTGCGGCTGCACGCTGCCCAACACGGCAGCCCCGCCGCCCTCCCACCGGTAGCAATGGGCCAACTGACCGACCAGGTATTCGTCGCCCCGCTGGCAATGCGCCATCAGCGCACACAGGTTGCTCTGCGTGCCGGTGGGCACGAACAACGCCGCCTCGAACCCCAGCCGCTCGGCCAGGGTGCGCTGCAGCGCGTTCACCGTGGGATCGTCGCCAAACACGTCGTCGCCCAATGGGGCCGCCAGCATGGCGGCTTTCATGGCGGCGGTGGGTTGGGTGACGGTGTCGCTGCGCAGGTCTATTTTTTGCATGAAATTTGGCCTTGGCGCACGTCTGTATTGATTTTTAAGCTATTCAATTCACTGGTCAAGAAACCGCTTGAGCAACGCGTGACCGTTCTCGGTGAGGATGCTTTCGGGATGGAACTGCACCCCCTCAATGGGCAGGCTGCGGTGCTTGATGCCCATGATTTCACCGTCGTCGGTCCAGGCGGTCACCTCCAGCTCGGGCGGGCAGGTGGCGCGCTCAATGGCCAGCGAGTGGTAGCGGTTGACCGTGAACTGGCGCGGCAAGCCTTCAAACACCCCCGTCTGGCTGGTGGTGATGCGGCTGGTTTTGCCGTGCATGAGGGCCTGAGCCCGAACGATGCGCCCGCCAAATGCCGCGCCAATGCTCTGGTGCCCCAGGCACACGCCCAGTATGGGCAAGCGCCCCGCCAAATGGCGAATGGCGGGCACGGAAACGCCCGCCTCCGCCGGCGAACACGGCCCCGGCGAAACCACCAGCCGCTGCATGTCGCCGCGGGCCAGCCGCTCGTCCAGCTGGGCCAGGGTGATTTCGTCGTTGCGCACCACCGAGACCTGGGCCCCCAGCTCGCCCAGGTACTGGACGATGTTGTAGGTGAACGAGTCGTAGTTGTCGATCATCAGCAGCTTCATGCGGCCCTCCCGGTGTCTGGAGCCGGTGCGTCGGCCGCTTCACGCAGCCGGGCAAACTCCTGGTGTTCAAACGCAATGCAAGCCTCCATCAGGCTGCGGTAGATGGTCTCCATCAGGTCGGCCGAGCCGCCCTCGGCCTGCGCCCGGGTACGCACCCGTTGCACGATGGCTTCGATGCGGTCTTCGTCGCGCACCAGCGAGGCGTCGGGCTTGATGCGCGCCGCCTGCGTCATGTAGCCGCTGCGGGTCACCAGCAGCGGCACCAGCACGTCGTCCAGCGCGTCGATGCAGCGGCGCACGTCCTGCATGCTGTCGCAGGGCTGCACCCGGTCAATGGCGCGGGCGGTCATTGCAGCCCCCCTTCCACCAGTTCGGCGGCGCGCAGCACGGCGCGGGCTTTGTGCTCGGTTTCTCGCCACTCCATCTCGGGCACGCTGTCGGCCACCACGCCGGCGGCGGCCTGCACGTACAGCATGCCGTCTTGAATGACGCCCGTGCGGATGGCGATGGCCACGTCCATGTCGCCGCCAAAGCTCAGGTAGCCGCAGGCGCCGCCATAAACGCCGCGTTTGACGGGCTCGAGCTGGTCGATCAACTCCATGGCGTGCACCTTGGGTGCGCCGCTGAGCGTGCCCGCCGGGAAGGTGGCCTTGAGCACGTCCATGTTGGTCATGCCCTCGTTGAGAACGCCCTCCACGTTGCTGACGATGTGCATCACGTGGCTGTAGCGCTCCACCACAAAGGCTTCCGTCACTTTGACCGATCCGGTGCGGGCAATGCGACCGATGTCGTTGCGGGCCAGGTCGATCAGCATCACGTGCTCGGCCCGCTCTTTGGGGTCGGCCAGCAGGTCTTGTTCGGCGGCGGCGTCGGCCTCTGGCGTGGCGCCGCGCGGCCGCGTGCCCGCCAGCGGGCGGATGGTGGCCTTCTTCACCGGCAGGGGGCCGGCGGCCTCGCCTTCGGCCGCACCCACGGTTTCCTGACGCACCAGAATTTCGGGCGAAGCGCCCACCACATGGAAGTCGCTGCCCCGCGCGTCGGCACCGTGGAAGTTGTAGTAATACATGTACGGGCTGGGGTTGAGGGAACGCAGCGCGCGGTACAGGCTCAGGGGGCTTTGGGTGTAGGGCTTGGCAATGCGCTGGCCCATGACGATCTGCATGAAATCGCCCTGCGCAATCAAGGCCTTGGCGCGGTCCACGGCCGCCAGAAAGTCGGCCTTGGCGTAACCGCGGTGCTCGGGCTGCCGCGGCGTGGACGGCACGGGGGGAAGGGCCACCGGCGCGTGCAGGCGGGCCTTCAGCTCGGCCAGCCGCTCACCGGCCTGACGGTAGGCGTCGGGGGTGGCGGGGTCGGCATACACCATCAAATGCAACTGGCCCGACAGGTTGTCGATGACGGCCAGCTCTTCGCACTGCAGCAACAGAATGTCGGGGTTGCCCAGCGCGTCGGGTGGGCAGGAATGCGCCAACCGGGGCTCGATGTGGCGCACCGCGTCGTAGCCAAAATAGCCGGCCAGGCCGCCGCAGAACCGGGGCATGCCGGGCTGCACCGCCACGCGGAAACGCTGCTGGTAAGCGGCCACCGCGTCCAGCGGGTTGCCCGGCAGGGTTTCCACCACCGCGCCGTCGGTCACCACTTCGGTGCGGGCCTGGTCGCCAAAGCCGCTGGCGCGCAACCAGGTGCGGGCGGGCAAACCAATGAAGCTGTAGCGGCCAAACCGCTCGCCACCCACCACCGACTCCAGCAAAAAACTGTTGCCGCCGGGCTGCGCCGCGTCCCAGCCGGGCGGGCGGGCGGTGTGGGCCAGCTTGACGTAGGCCGACAGGGGGGTCTCCAGGTCGGCGAGCGTGCTGAGCACCAGGGCAATGCGGTTGTGGCCTTGTTGGGCGAGGCGATGGAATTCGGATTCGGAAATCACGCGAAACACCTTTGAATGTGCGGGGCTTGGCGGGACCGCTGAAAGGGCACCCAGCGCCAGGCCGGTTCGGGCGGGGCCAAGCAGAGAACCGGAGCCGTGGGCTTTCCCGGAACACCGCCGGACCGAGAGGCTTTCGGGAGAAAGCCGGACCACCCCATGCGCCCGAGACTGGGCGAAGCGGCGGTCAGGTCAGCGCAGCCGAACAACGCCAGGGCCAGGCTCCCCGGTCGCTGCAACCTGTGGTGGTGGTGCGGTGAACGAACATGGCAACCAGTGTAACAAAGGGGGCTGCCGGTCAAGCCCCGCCAGCCGGCGGCTGCGGCGGGGCGGCCGGCACCGACGCCCACGGGCCTGGCGGAACCACCAGCGGATGCGGCGGATCGGATCTGTAGTGCGGGGACATGATTTGCACGCCGCTCTCGTTGAAAGCGTCTTGCACGGCCGCGTGGAGCTGGCTGATGACCTCGGCCCGCCGGGCGGGCGCGTTGCGGTGGCTTTGGGCGCACAGCCGGTATTCCACATAAAAGTCGGACAGGGCCGTCTGCACCACAAAAGGCTGGGGCTCTGTGGCCAAGCCGGGCGCGCGGCGGGCCGCCTCCAGCAGCAGCGCGTGAACCTGGCGCCACGGCGTGTCGTACCCAATGGTGACGGTGACGTGAACCATGAAGCGCCCGTCGTGAACCAGACGCGAGAAATTGCGAATGGGCTGCCCAAAGGCCACGCTGTTGGGCACGCTCACCTCTTCGCCCATGCCGGTGTGAATGCGGGTGGTGAACAGACCCAGTGCCACCACCGTGCCTTCGGTGTCGCCCACCCGCACGTATTCACCCACCCGCCACGCCTTGGCGTACAGCAGGCTGAACCCGGACAGCGCCTGCCCCACCACGCTGGACGCGCCCAGCGACAGCATCAGGCCCGCCAGCACCGAGACGCCTTTGAAGGCCTCGCTGTCGGCGCCGGGCAGGTAGGGGTAGGCCATGGCCAGCGCAAACAGCCAGATGCACCCCCCGATCAGACGACGGGTGGGCAGGGCGGTGTCGGCATCGATGCCGCGCACCTGCAGCTCGCCGCGTTCAATGCGTTGCAGCAACAGCGACGCGGCGCGGGCCACCAAGCGGGCCACCACAAAAATGAACGCCGCCACCAGCAGGCCCGGCACCGCCGAGGCCACCGCCGACGCAAACTGCCCCAGCCGTTCCAGCAACCAGTCGGTGGACCGCTCGCCCCAAGGGCGGGTGTAAGCAAACTGGCGCAACACCAAGGTGGCCCAGGCGTCCAGCAGCAGCAGGGTCACCCCCCAGGTCAGGGCGGTGGAGGCGGTGCGCGCCGCCCGGTGCACCGGGGTGAGGTGCTCCAGCATCACCCGCCCCACCGCGCTGTGCCGCCGCTGGCGGCGCAGGCGGCGGCGCACCCGCACGTCCAGCCAGCGGCGCAAGCGCCACAGGCCCCGCAACAGCCCATAAGCCACCAGGGTGAACAGAACCGACAAGGCGGCGCCGCGCGCCAGTTGGCGCGGGTCGGTGCGCTCGCGCGTTTCGGCCACCGCTTGGTGCAGGCGTTGCGCCACCTCCCGCCCCAGGGGCTCCAGCAAGGCCACGGGGCGGGCGGCGCCCTGATCTCCGGGCACCAGCAACACCACCGGGTGGCCATCCACGTCCAGCCGCCAGCCTTCGTTGACCCGCACGCGGTTCACCACACCCGGACCCTGCGCCTCCAGGGCCACGTCCAGCGCCTGGCGGGCCAGTTCCACCCGCTCGGCGGGGGTGTCGCCCGCCCAGGTCGCCCGCAGGGTGGCAATTTTTCGGTGGTTCAGCGCCCACTCGGCGGGCAGTGCGTCCGCTTCCACCGCCCATGCGGGGGCCAGGGCGGCACCGCCTGCCGTCAAAAACAGGGCGTTCAAGCCAAAAAAAAGAAGAGCTACAAACCCTTTATGGATGTGCGCCAACGGCCAAAAAAGCTTGAAATTCATGCGCCACCCAGCCAATCGGCCACGTCGGCCATTGAGTCCAAATGGGCGTCGGCATCCACCGCGTGAATGGGCTCGCCGTGGTTGTAGCCGTAGGTCAGCAGCACCACCGGGCAACCGGCGGCGCGGGCGGCCTGGGCGTCGTTGGCGGAGTCGCCCACCATCAGCGCCTGGGCCGGCGCCACGCCCAGCGCCTCGGCGGTGCGCAGCAGCGGCAACGGGTCGGGCTTTTTGCGCTCGAACGAATCGCCGCCAAACACGTGCTCAAAAAAACCATCCAGTCCTTTTTGGGCCAGCAGCGCGCGGGCAAAGCCCACGGGCTTGTTGGTCAGGCAGGCCAGGCGCAAGCCGCGTTGCTGCAAGGCCTGCAGCCCGGGCTGCACGCCGTCGTACACCCGGCTGTGGCGTCCGTTGACGGCGTGGTAATGCCGCTCGTAAGCGGCCAGTGCGGCGTCGAAACGGGCTTGCGCACGCGCAGGCCCGTCTTGAGGCGCCACATGCAGCAGCGTGCGCAACACCAGGTGCTGCACGCCTTTGCCCACCATGGGCATCACGTCTGCAGCGGCCAGCGGCGGCAGGTTCAGCTCGCGCAGCATGCCGTTCAGGGCGGCGTCAAAGTCGCCCAGCGTGTCCACCAGCGTGCCGTCCAGGTCGATCATGGCCGCCAGCGGCCGGGGCAATGCAGGGTTCATGTCGGCTCCAGCCCCCAGGCGGGGCACCATCTTGGCAGGCATTGTCCCTCAGCCGCCGCCGGGGCCACTGGACGGGACGGGCATCCGACGCCACACTGCAAGGCATGTCCGACGCGCCCGCCCCCACCCAGCCGCCGCCGGGTGCGGTGCCACCCGAACCCGTGCCACCACCGGCGGCAGACGCCCGCCCCAAACGCCCACCGCCGCCAAAGCCCGGGCTGACCCTGGCGCTGGCACCCGACGGGCAGGCGGTGGCCGCCACCTGGTGCCCCTGGCCGCCCGAGACCCCAGCGGCCGACGCCCTGCCCTTGACGCCCGAAGCCCTGGAAAAAGCGTTGACGCTGGGCGGCTGGGGCGCATGGTGGCGGGACGATGCGGCCGTCACCAAGCTGCTGCACCAAGCCGCAGGGGCCACCCAACCGCTGACGCAAACCGTGGCGCAGGCCCTGAGTGCGCGCTGCGTGGTGCAGGTGGCACGGGACAAGCTGTCGGCCACGGTGAACGCCCTGGCCGCACAAGGCGGAACACCGCTGACCCGTGCCCAGCTGGACGCCGCGCTGGCCGAGAAAGGCGTGCGCGCCGGCCTGCTGGAGGAAGCCCTGGACGCCCTGGCCGCCGCGGGCAGTGGCCAGGCCGTGCCGGTGGCGCAGGGGCAGGCGGCCGTGCACGGGGAGCCCACCCGGTTCGAAAAGCTGGTGGACGACATGGTGGAGCGCCACCCCCACATCGACGAAGACGGCATGACCGACTACCGGGACCTGGGCGACATGCTGCTGGTCAAGGCGGGCACGCCGCTGCTGCGCCGCGTGCCGCCCACCGCGGGCACACCCGGCTTCGACGTGACCGGCGCCGTGCTGCCCGCCAAACCGGGGGCCAACAAGCCTTTCGCGCCCGGCCTGAAAGGCGTGGCACCCGACCCCAACGACCCCGACCTGCTGGTGGCCACCGTCAGCGGGCAGCCGGTGATGGTGACCAACGGCGTGAAGGTGGACCCCACCATCGTGCTGCCCAATGTGGACCTGTCCACGGGCAATGTGACGTTTGACGGGGCCATTCAAGTCAAGGGCCTGGTGAAAGACGGCATGAAGGTGTCGTGCACCGGCGACGTGATGGTGGGCGGCGGCATTGAGGCGGGAGAAATCGAGTCGGGGGGCAACGTGGTCATTCGCGGCGGGGTGTTTGGCCACAGCGAATACAACGGCCACCTGTCGGACCGCAACAGCTGGTTCAGCGCCAAGGTGCAGGCCAAAGGCAGCATTCAGGCCCGCTATTCCGAGAACGCCTGCCTCGAAGCCGAAGGCGACGTGGTGCTGGAGGACTACGCCATGCACAGCGAAATCACCTCGCTCACGCGCGTGGTCATCGGCAAGCCCGGTTCGCGCAAGGGACGGTGCATGGGCGGCCACACCCGGGCCACGGTGTCCATCCGTGTGGCCGAAGCGGGGGCCGACACCAGCCCCACCACCGTGCTGCAAGCGGGCCACAACCCCATGGTGCAGGAAGAGCTGGACCGACTGGCCCTGCGCATCGACAAGCACCGCGCCGAGATCGCCAACCTGCAAAAAATCATCGACTTCGTGCACGCCCACCCCGAGCGCAACACCAACGACCTGATCGGGCGTGCCGTGTTCACCCAGGAAATGCACCAAGGCCAGCTGCTGGAAGAAGAAGCCACACACGCCGACCTGTTGGCCACCCTGACCCTGGCCGACGACGCCCACATTGCCATCGAAGGGCCCATTCATGGCGGCACCGAAGTGCGCCTGGGCGGCAAGGTGTGGAAAACCGCAGAAGACCACCCCAAAACCGTCTTCCGCCTGGACGAGCAGGGCCAACTGCTGCTGCAGCGCTGACGGCCCCCACGGCCGCCCACAGCACACCGAAGGGGTGTTCAGCCCAGCGACTCGGCGAACGCGGTGATGGCGGCGGGGTCGGGCGGCAGCGTGGTGAATTCAAGGCCCTCGCGCTGGAGGATGGCTTTCAGGCCCTCGTCCACCTCACGGGCCTGGTTTTCGTCCTGGAACCGGCCCGAGCGCACGTAGCGCTTGTCGGGGTTGCGCTGCACCATCACGTTCACGTTGTTGCACTGGCCGTACCAGGCCAGAATTTGCTCGCGGGTTTTGGCCACGTCGCAAATGTTGTCGCGGTAATGCTCGTTGTAGTACAGCAGTTGCGGCAGCGAACATTCGGTCACCAGAAACTGCACCTGGCCGTCCAGCACTTCCATCATGCCGTAGTGGTGCTGGGCAATCAGGTACTGGTTGCGCAGGGCCTCGTAGTCCTTTTGCCAGACCAGCGATTTGGCGTGGTCGGGAATGGTCTCGACGGTTTTGTTGCGCAGGTGAAAGTTCAGCACCATGGCCGAGCTGTAGAGCGACTTCTCGCAACCCGGCCCGCCAATGATGTTGATGACCCGCGTGGGGTACAGCCGCAGCTTGTTTTCGGGGAGCTGGGGCGAGACGTAGGCGTAGCGAAGGGTCATGGGGCACCTCGGGTCTGCGCCCAACGGGCGCGGGTGAAAACGCCTGCACAGCATAGCAACGCCCTCTGCGGCTGAATACCCCCCGCCGCGCAGCGGCCTGCGGCCAGCCGGGCGGGTTCTGCCGCCCTGGCGCGTTACAGTGCGGCCCATGGCGACCCACTCGTTTCGCTGCGAAGCGCAGCCCGAATACCGGCCCGAGGCCTCCGACCCCGGCCATGGTGTGTACGCATTTGCCTACACCATCACCATTGAAAACACCGGCAGCGTGCCCGCCCAGCTGATTGCCCGGCACTGGATCATCACCGACGCGCAAGGCCACACCCAGGAGGTCAAGGGCCTGGGGGTGGTGGGCCAGCAGCCGCTGCTGCGCCCCGGTGAACGGTTTCAGTACACCAGCGGGGCCCAGCTGCGCACACCCACCGGCCTGATGCGCGGCAGCTACCTGGTGGAGGCCGAGGACGGCACCCGGTTCGACACGGAAGTGCCCGCCTTTGTGCTGGACGCCGGTGTGGCCGTGGCGGGGGAACGCGTGCTGCACTGAGCGCGCACCCGCTTCGACACGGCCCGCCCCTTGCCCATGCGCCCCACCCCGCCCGACTTGCCCGCCCTGCTGGCGGCCCTGAACCCCGATGCACCGCTGGCCGAGCGCCATTTGTGGCTGATGGCGTTGCTGGCCTGGGTGCGCGGCCCGGCGCTGGCGCCGCAGGCCAGCGCCGAACGGGTGGCCCTGCTGCTGGACGTGGCCAGCCAGCGCCCCGAATGGCGCGCCCGGTGGGCCCGCTGGTGGCAACGGTTTTGCGACGACGTGGACCCCGCCCCCCTGCTGGCCGACTTTGGGTTTGCCCCGCGCACGGCGTTTCTGAGCGAGCTGGGCCACCGCATCCGCCACCGCCTGCTGCCCGGCACGCCCGAAACCACCGACCCGGGCGAACTGTTTCACCTGCTGTTTCCTCATGCGGACGATGCCGAACGCATCCGCGCCCTGCCGCCGCAGTTGCTACAGCGGCTGCAGGCCGTGCTGTTTGAAGCAACGGCAGCCGACCCTGCGGCCGGGGTCGCAGCCGCGGCTGCGCCGACGCCAGCGCCCACCGCCCTGAGCGACTGGCAACAAGCGGTGCTGGACGCGGTGCTGTTCAGCGTCAGCCAGATCAGCGCCACCGGCTGCGCGGCGGAGATTCGCATTCGCATGTCGCCCGAAGCCCGGCACAGCCGCAGCTTTTTGGCGTTGCCCACCCAACTGGACGCCCTGCGCCGCGCCGTGACGACGCACGGCCCGCGCAGCGCCCCCGCGCAGCACGCCGCCACCGAACTGGTGGCGCTGCTGCACGCCTGCCGCCGCGCCGCCAACACGGTGTACGCCCACCTGGACGAACACGGCATTTCCGTGGGCATCGTGTTTCGGCTGCGCCAATTGCGCGACCGCATTGAGCGCATTGAACGCCTGCTGGCCTGTCTGGGGGCAGAGCAGCCCGCCGTGGCCACCGCCGAGCTGCTGGCCGAGCTGGTGACCGTGGGCCACCAAAACCGCAGCGTGCGCGCCCTGGTGGCCAGCAGCACGCACCTGACGGCGGCCAAAGTGGCCGAACGCAGCGCCGAGACGGGCGAGCACTACATCACCCGCAACCGCAGCGAATACGCCGCCATGCTGCGCAAGGCCGCCGGTGGGGGCGCCGTCATCGGGCTGACCACCTGGGGCAAGTTTTTGCTCTACGGGCTGGCGCTGTCGCCGTTCTGGATGGGGTTTGCGGCGGGCATGAACTACGCCGCCTCGTTCGTTCTGGTGCAACTGCTGCACTGGACGGTGGCCACCAAACAGCCCGCCGTCACGGCCCCCGCCATGGTGGCCAAGCTGAAAGACATTCAGGCCCCCGGCGCGGTGCGCCGGTTTGTGGACGAGGTGGCCCATCTGTTTCGCTCGCAAGTGGCGGCCATTGCCGGCAACCTGGCCCTGGTGGTGCCCGTGGTGCTGCTCATCAGCACGGCCCTGACGCTGGCCACCGGCCAGCCCATGATCGACGCCCAAAAAGCCCACCACGTGCTGCACGACATGAACGTGCTGGGCCCCACGGTGCTGTTTGCCGCCTTCACCGGGGTGTTGCTGTTTGCCAGCAGCATCGTGGCGGGCTGGTTTGAAAACTGGTTCGTCCTGCACCGGCTGGATTCGGCCGTGGCGCACAACCCGCGCTTCACCCGCGCGCTGGGCGTGGCCCGAGCGGACCGCTGGGCCAAGTTTTTGCGGGCCAATGTGTCGGGGTTTGCGGCCAACGTGTCGCTGGGGCTGATGCTGGGCGTGGTGCCCGCCTTTGCCGCGTTTTTTGGACTGGGGCTGGAGGTGCGGCACGTCACCCTGTCGGCCGGGCAGGTGGCAGCTGCGGTGGCCGCGCTGGGCTGGGACAGCCTGCTGACCCCAGGGTTTTGGCTGGCGGTGGCGGGCGTGGTGCTGGTGGGCCCCATCAACCTGGGCGTGAGCTTTTATCTGGCCTTCCGGCTTGCGCTCAAGGCGCAGGCCATCAGCGGCGTCAACCGCGAACGCATTGGCGCCGCCCTGCGCAGCCGCTGGCGCGACGCCCCCCTGAGCTTTCTGCTGCCCCCGCCAGACCGGGTGGACGCGTCAGAGGCAGCGCCAGACGCCGCACCGGTGGGCGACGCCACGGGCGACACGGCGGGCCATGCGGCTGGCGACGCGGTGGCTGCACCGCCCACCGCCCGCCCCGGAGGCGAGCGTGGGTGAGTTTGAGCTGATTCGCCGCTACTTCCAGCACGACCTCAAACCCCCCGGGGTGGCACTGGGCAACGGCGACGACTGCGCCCTGCTGGCCCCGCAAGCGGGACAGCGGCTGGCGGTGTCCACCGACATGCTGGTGGAAGGGCGGCATTTTCTGTCCACCGTGGACCCGCAGGCGCTGGGGCACAAGGCGCTGGCCGTCAACCTGAGCGACCTGGCCGCCATGGGCGCCGAACCGCTGGCCTTCACCCTGGCGCTGGCCCTGCCCCGCGCCGACGAGGCGTGGCTGGACGGCTTTTCTCGCGGGCTGCTGGACCTGGCCGACGCCCACGGCTGCGCGCTGGTGGGCGGCGACACCACCGCCGGGCCGCTGAACCTGTGCCTGACCGTGTTTGGCCAGGTGCCCGAGCACCAGGCCCTGCGGCGCAGCGCCGCCTGTGTGGACGACGACATCTACGTCAGCGGCACGCTGGGCGGGGCGCGGCTGGCGCTGCAGGCGTTTCGCGGCGGCGTGCGGCTGGAGGCCGACGATTTCGCCGCCGTGCGCCGCTGCATGGAATGGCCCACCCCCCGGGTGGCGCTGGGCCAGGCCCTGCGCGGGGTGGCGCGGGCGGCCGCCGACATCAGCGACGGCCTGCTGGGCGACCTGGGGCACATCCTCCACGCCAGCGGCGTGGGCGCCGACCTGCACCTGCAATGGATGGAAAATTCAGGAGCAATAAACCCAATACTGTCGTGCGCCAGCAGCCATTTTTGCCATGAATATGCACTGACCGGCGGCGACGACTACGAGCTGGTGTTCACCGCGCCGCCCCATGCCCGCAACGCCGTGGCCGCCGCCGCCCGCCGGGCCGACACGCCCGTGCACCGCGTGGGCGTGGTGCGCGCCCAGCCGGGCGTGACGGTTCACCGCGCCGATGGCACCGCGTGGCAGGCCAC
>JACCDH010971724.1_pt1 | contig 14978 bp, 14 predicted proteins | sample 7442481 | NCBI WGS metagenome assembly JACCDH01 (sample SAMN15323433, study PRJNA562643) | freshwater metagenome | isolation source: river surface water | place: USA:Blue River Watershed | collected 2017-08-15
AATGCCCCAGACCAAGAGGGCCCGCTTGAGCTGCATATCCGTCATTTACCTGGTGGCTTGTTCACTGATTTTGTATTTGGTGCAATAACACCTGCTTTAAAGGAAAAGGATATTCTCCGTTTTGAGGGGCCTTTGGGTAGTTTCTTTTTAAGAGAAGATTCTAAAAAACCGATTATCTTCGTTGCTGCTGGCACAGGCTTTGCTCCAATCAAATCCATCATCGAACAAATGCAGGCAAAGAAGATAGCGCGACCCATTCATTTGTATTGGGGTGGAAGACGCCCGAGTGATTTATATCTAGATGACTTATGCAAGTCTTGGGAAAAAGACCTGGCTGACTTCAAGTACATCCCCGTGATTTCCGATGCCCTAGCAGAGGATAGCTGGCATGGGCGTACTGGATTTGTCCATCAAGCTGTTATGGCAGATCACCCCAATATGCAGGATTTCCAGGTATACGCCTGTGGCGCTCCAGTGATGGTCAATGCAGCCAGAAATGACTTTTCATCACAATGTCACCTGCCTGAGGAAGAGTTCTTTGCAGACTCTTTTACTAGTGCAGCTGATTTAGCCACAGCCTAAGAACAGTAAAAGTCGATTCAGCGAGATAATAGAGCCTTAACCTCAAACCCATCACCTTAAGCCAGCATGAATAAGCCAATCCAGACTATTGATACCCATTCAGTCATGTTTATCACCCCTCGTCCTGAAGTGATCATGGTCGAAGGTAAAGGATCTTGGCTAACCGATAACAATGGCAAACGCTATTTAGATTTCTTACAAGGCTGGGCCGTGAATTGCTTGGGCCATTGCAATCCAGGGATGATTGAGGCACTCAACGCGCAAGCCAAGAAACTCATTAATCCAAGCCCTGCGTTCTACAACGAACCCATGGTTGGTTTATCTAATTTGCTGACCGAAAATAGTTGCTTTGACAAAGTGTTTTTTGCCAATAGCGGTGCAGAAGCAAATGAGGGTGCCATCAAGCTCGCTCGCAAATGGGGTCAACTCCATAAGTCAGGCGCCTTTGAAATCATTACTTTTGATCACAGCTTTCATGGTCGCACCTTAGCCACTATGAGCGCCTCTGGAAAGCCTAACTGGGATACGATGTTTGCACCACAGGTAGCAGGATTTCCAAAAGCAGATTTAAATGATCTTGAGTCTGTAAAAAAACTGGTGACAGATAAAACAGTAGCAGTGATGCTTGAGCCTGTTCAAGGTGAAGGTGGTGTCATTCCCACTACACCAGAATTTATGCGTGAGCTACGTAAATTCACCAAAGAAAATAATATTCTGTTGATTGCCGATGAAGTGCAGGCTGGATGTGGCCGAACAGGCACCCTCTTTGCCTACCAAAACTACGGTATTGAGCCTGACATCATGACCTTAGGCAAAGGAATTGGTGGTGGCGTTCCTCTAGCAGCTTTGCTGGCCACGAATGAAGTCGCTTGTTTTGTACCAGGCGATCAAGGTGGCACCTATAACGGCAACCCACTCATGACTGCAGTAGGTATTAGCGTGATTGAACAGTTATTGGCACCAGGCTTTTTAGAAAGTGTCAAAGCTAAAGGAGCCTTACTCAAATCCGAACTACTCAAACTGGCTGCTGAATTCAATTTAGAGGGTGAACGTGGTGAAGGACTATTGCGCGCCCTCATGCTTGGTAAAGACATTGGCCCCAAACTCGTTGAACTGGCGCGTGATCGCGGTCCCGAAGGATTACTGATTAACTCACCAAGACCAAACTTGTTGCGCTTTATGCCAGCCTTAAACGTTTCTGATGATGAGATCCGTCAGATGTGCAACATTCTGCGTGAGCTGCTAAAAGAAGTGGCTTGAGTACTTCCGCACTGCCGATGCTGCCTGCTTATTCCCCTAAGTAGGCTGCTCTTACCCTTGAGTCTTCTAGCAACGCTTTACCAGCACCACTCAAAGTAATCAAACCACTCTCCATGACATAAGCGCGGTTTGCCATTTGAAGAGCCAAGCGCGCATTTTGCTCTACCAACAAAATAGTCATACCGTTGGCAGATAAACTCCGAATCACGTCAAAAATGGTTTCTACCATGATGGGTGATAAACCCATTGATGGCTCATCGAGTAGTAAAAGCTTAGGCTCAGCCATCATAGCCCTACCCATCGCCACCATTTGCTGCTCGCCTCCAGACAGAGTTCCGGCCAATTGAGATAAGCGTTCTTTTAGTCTTGGAAAATACGAATACACCTCTTCAAGCTTGCGCTCAATTACTGGTCTGTCTGATTTTAGATAAGCGCCCATTTGGAGATTCTCCAAAATAGTCATGCGTTTGAAGACGCCACGACCCTCCGGCACCATTCCCAAGCCCATGGCAACCAACTCGTAAGCAGGTCTTTTTTTGGTGGACTGTTTTGCAAATTCAATCTCTCCTGCAGATGGTGTCAGCAAACCTGCAATCGCCTTTAGACTCGAGCTCTTACCAGCGCCATTAGCGCCAATTAAGGCCACTAGCTCACCTTCATTCACATGCAGATCGATTCCTTTTACAGCGTTAATACCGCCATAGGACACTCTCAGATCCTTGACATTGAGTAAAGCACTCATGCGGCCGCTCCCTGTCCAAGATAAGCCTTAATAACCTCTGGATGTACACGAACATCGGCTGGCTTACCTGCGGCAATCACCTTGCCGTAATCGAGCACCGTGAGACTATCGCAAATGCCCATTACCAAACTGACGTCGTGCTCGATCAGTAGAATCGTTTTACCGTCAGCACGAATCTGCAACAGTAAGTCGCGTAATTCCAACTTCTCCGTAGCATTCATACCAGCCGCGGGCTCATCAAGCGCTAACAGTTTTGGCTCGGTAGCTAATGCTCTAGCAATCTCTAGGCGTCGCTGATGGCCATAGGAAAGATTACGCGCCTCCATTTGCGCATACTCACTCAAACCAACATAAGCTAACAGTTCCCTGGCTTTCTCACGTATGGCCCGCTCTTCACGTTTAGTCGAAGGGAGGCGGAATATAGCACCGAGCAAACCAGCATGAGTACGGCAATGACATCCCACCATCACATTTTCAAGGACGGACATTTCGCCAAAGAGACGAATATTTTGAAAGGTTCTGGCCAATCCTGCCTTAGTGACTTCCGATACCGACTCTGGAAAATACGATTTAGCATCAAATAAAAAGATCCCTGAGTCTGCTGGGTAAAGGCCAGTAATGACATTAAAGAATGTCGTTTTACCTGCACCATTAGGACCGATTAATCCCACAATAGATCCCTGCCGCACCTGTAAGCTAACGGAGTCAAGCGCTTGCACACCACCAAAGCGCTTAGAGACATTCGTTACGTCGAGGAGCAAAGATGAGCTCATTGTCCGCCTCCCCGCTTTTGCCAAATACCACCTGGTCGGTAGAGCATGATCAAAATGAGGGCTAAGCCATAGATGAGTTGACGAATGATTTCAACATCAATCACAACATGGCCAAATAGGAACTGCTGCAAAGGCTGCGCAATACCGCGCAGGATCTCAGGAAACACTGCTAACAACACTGCGCCCAAGATGACTCCAGGAATGTGCCCTATTCCGCCAAGAACAACCATGGCGAGAACAACAATGGATTCCCAAAGAGTGAACGACTCTGGCGATACAAAGCCTTGAAAGGCGGAGAACAACACACCGGCTACCCCAGCAAAGGAGGCACCAATCGCAAACGCTAGTAACTTCATATTGCGGGTGTTAATACCCATCGCTTTAGCTGCGATCTCATCTTCTCGAATAGCAATCCAGGCGCGCCCAATACGGGAATTTTGTAAATGCAAACAAATGATAGCCACAACAATCGCGAGCAAAAGAAATAAATAAAACACCAAGTACAAGCCTGGTATCTGAATAAAACCTAAATCTAATGGCTTCGTAAATGAGATGCCAAAGAGTTGCAGCGGATCGATTCCAGAGATTCCTTTAGGGCCATTCGTGAGATTCAGTGGACGATCTAAGTTATTCATAAAGATACGAATGATTTCACCAAAACCTAAGGTCACGATTGCCAAATAATCACCGCGTAATTGCAAGGTTGGCAAACCTAAAAGAATGCCAAATAAGGCAGCCAAAATAATCGAGAACACTGCAACCATCCAAGGTGAAAAGTGCATACCCTCCGGGAAGGAGGCGGCAATTGCTTCAAACTGAGTAGGTAAGTGTGGAGAAGCGAGCAAGGCAAAGCTGTATGCACCCAGTGCATAAAAGGCGATGTAACCTAGATCCAATAGACCAGCAAAACCTACAACCACATTTAGCCCCAGAGCTAAAACAATGTAGAGCAGAGCAAAGTCGAGCACCCGGACCCAATAATTACCACCAGCAGCGCCCGCCACCCAAGGTAATAGAATTAATACAACTACTCCAAGCCATAGATACGTAGAGCGACTCAAGCGATTGGCAAAAAGACTTTTAGGCACGGTCCGAAACCTTCTCGCCCAACAAGCCTGTAGGACGTAAAACCAATACCAGGATTAAAACCAAAAAAGCAAAAATATCTTGATAGTTAGAGCCAAAGACTCCACCAGTAAGTTCACCAATATAGCCAGCCCCCAAAGATTCAATCAAACCCAAGAGCAAGCCTCCCAGCATGGCTCCCTGTAAATTACCGATACCCCCGAGGACTGCTGCAGTAAAAGCCTTCAATCCAGGAATAAAGCCCATATAAAAATGAACGTTTCCATAGTTACTCGCAATCATCACACCTGCCAAACCTGCTAATGCACCACCCAACATGAAGGTAATCGAAATCACGCGATTGGGATTCACACCCATCAGCGCAGCAATTTGTGTTTGCTCAGCAGTTGCACGCATTGCCCTACCAAGCTTTGTTTTCTCGACCAAAAATAATAAAGCGGACATCACTAGCAACGCTACAACAATGATCACAATTTCTTTACCTGTAATCGTGGCGCCACTTCCAAACAAATCAATTGGTGTGGAAGGCAATAACTGTGGATAGGTCATGGGATTTCGAGACCAAATCATCATCGCAATGGTTTGCAGCAGAATCGACATACCAATCGCTGAGATCAGCGGAGCAAGACGAGGAGCATTACGCAGCGGACGATAGGCAATGCGCTCAATCCAGTAACTTAAACCAGCACATACTGCCATTGTGACTGGCAGCACAATCAACAGTGTTAGCCAAGCTGGCAGGCCGCTAGTCAGGTCAAGAATGACCCGCAGCAATGTCAACGAAACCATGGCGCCAATCATGAGTACTTCGCCATGCGCAAAATTAATGATTCCCAAAACACCGTAGACCATGGTATAGCCCAAGGCAATCAAGGCATAAATACTACCAAGCACTAAGCCATTAATGATTTGCTGAAGAAAAATATCCATGAGCTATAGAAATGAATGCAGTCTTGATAAAAAAATAGCACCGCAAAAGCGGCGCTATTTTTTATTCATCGATCATTACATCTTAATCACATCAAGAACATTCTTCTTTTTGTCTTTGAAGTCATACAGAGTGATTACACCCTCTTTCATATCGCCCTTGTTATCAAAAGCAATATTGCCTACTAAGCCTTGCATTTTGGTATCGGGCATTACAGCCAAGATCTTTGCTGGATCTGTTGAGTTTGCACGCTTCATCGAATCAACTAAAACATAGACAGCATCATAGGTAAAAGGTGCATAGATTTGGACATCAGTATTAAAGCGCTCCTTGTAGCGTTTTTGGAAGTCTGCGCCCTGCGCCATCTTAGACAAGGCCATACCCGCTTCAGAACAAGTCACGTTTACTACCGCTTCACCCGCTAACTCAGCAAGCTTCTCAGTGCACATACCATCTCCACCGACTACCTTAGCCTTGATGCCAAGTTCAGCAGCCTGCTTTGTTAAAGGGCCACCAGTTGCGTCCATACCGCCATACATAATGACATCCGGCTTACTGCCTTTAATTTTTGTCAATATAGCCTTGAAATCGGTTGCCTTGTTATTGCTTGCCTCGCGATTAACCACTTTGACACCAGCCGCTTTGACTGTTTTCTCAAACTCGTCGGCCAAACCTTTGCCATACTGTGTGGAATCATCAATGATGGCCACTGTTTTTGCTTTTAAAGTATTGACAACGTAGTTTGCTAATGCCGGCCCTTGTTGCGCATCGGTTGCCACCAGACGATAGGTTGTTTTAAAACCCTGCTTGGTGTAATCCGGATTAGTTGCAGAGGGAGATACCTGAGTAATACCGGCATCACTGTAAATACGTGAAGCAGGAATACTCGTTCCTGAATTCAAATGGCCTACTACTCCCACTACCTTAGCATCTACTAATTTTTGCGCCACTTGCGTAGCTGTCTTCGGATCTTCCGCATCATCCTCGGGCACTAGAGTCAGGACCACCTTCTTACCATCGATGGTTAAACCTGCTTTATTGATTTCTTCAAGCGCCAAGCGCGCGCCGTTCTCATTATCTTTACCCAAATGTGCAATCGGTCCAGTGAGTGGCGCCACATGGCCAATCTTGACCTCAACCCCATCAGCAGGAGCTGCCGCAGTTTTATCTCCACTTTTGCCGCAACCAACCAATATCAAAGTTGCTGTCGCTAGTGCAATAGTACTTTTCATAAAAACTACTTTTGATTTACTCATATACAGCTCCTCTGTGATGAATGAATACTTCAGCCAACTAAATTTTTGGGTAGAGAAAATGTCACGTCCTCAACAACGCCATCGAGTGCGCGCACCTGTCTGGGACCAAACTCCTGAATGCGGCTAACAATAGACTGTGCCAAGCTTTCTGGCGCCGATGCACCTGCCGTCAAACCTACTCGTTTTTTTCCTTCAAACCACTTCGGCTTAAGTTGCTCTGGGGCATCCACCATGTAAGCCGGTACACCTAACTTTTCAGCTAGTTCACGCAAACGATTCGAGTTTGAGCTCGATGCACTCCCCACCACAATAACGACCTCAACTTGAGGTGCCATAAATTTCACAGCATCTTGGCGATTTTGAGTGGCATAACAAATATCTTGTTTACGAGGTTGAACAATATTGGGAAATTTTTTCGTTAGCGCTTCCACAATTTCTTTAGTCTCGTCTACTGAGAGCGTTGTTTGGGTGACAAAGGCAATCTTCTCATCCATTGAGAAGGTTAAAGCATCGATATCTTCAATACTCTCAATCAAGAACACTCCTTCTTTGACCTGGCCCATCGTTCCTTCAACTTCAGGATGTCCCGCATGACCAATCATCAGAACGGTGAAGCCATCTTTACACATTTTGATGACTTCAAGATGCACCTTGGTTACCAGAGGACAAGTAGCGTCATACACCCGCAAACCACGCGCTTCTGCATCTCTTCTCACCTCCTGGGAAACCCCATGAGCACTGAAAACCACAATTCCGCCAGTAGGAACCTCGTGCAATTCTTCTACAAATATCGCACCTTTATCACGCAACTCATTCACTACGTAGGCGTTATGAACAATCTCATGACGAACGTAGATTGGTGCACCAAAACGAATGAGCGCCTCATTCACGATATTGATAGCGCGATCAACGCCCGCACAAAAGCCACGGGGTTGAGCCATCAAAATTTCTGCGTTATTAGCTGTACTCATGTTTTACAGAATCGCCACAATTTCAGCTTCAAAAGTCACAGATCTACCTGCAAGAGGGTGGTTAAAGTCAAACCACGCGCCCTCGTCATTAATCGACTGCAAAACGCCAGCGTATTGAGCCCCACCGGGCGCATTAAATTCAATCACGTCACCAGGATTAAATTCCACATCGTCATCACGCCCCTCTTTCAGCGCTTTCAAAGAGACCCATTGCACTAAATCCTCCTTGCGCTCACCAAAACTTTCTTCAGGGTCAAGCAATGCACTTTTTTTATCACCAACACCCAAACCTAATAACACCTTTTCGAAGCAAGGAGCAAATTGTCCAGATCCCATCAGAACCGTCGCAGGTCGATCAACAAAAGTGTTGATGTAATCCTCCCCATTGGGCAAAGTGAGCCGATAGTTCAGAGTCAAATAGGAATTGGGCAAAACAGTAAGCTTGGTCATAAGGTGATTGTATCTAGGCCTGCGTTAAGTTTGCACTCTCCTATTACCGAGTGGCCAAAAAATCAGCAGCCTAGGGAAAAACTACGCCTGAATGGCGCAGCAGCACTTTCCGATGCAGAATTGCTCGCTATTTTTCTGCGGGTGGGTGTTCGCGGAAAAAGTGCGGTGGCTCTCGCCAAGGACTTACTGCATCACTTTGGAAGTCTTCCTCGTCTTTTAGCTAGCACCCCTCAAGAATTGACCAGGATTCACGGTATGGGTATCTCCAAGTGGTCTCAAATACAAGCAGCATATGAGCTTGTTAAGCGTAGCCTGGAGGATGACCTTACTCAGAGATCCATTTTTTCGTCACCGAATCATGTCAGGGAGTTCTTACAGGCCAAAATTGGCCGCCTTCCTCATGAGGTCTTTGTGTGCCTTTACCTGGACTCTCGATTGCATTTGATTGAATGTGACGAGCTTTTTAGGGGCTCCATTACCCAAACCGCTATTTACCCTCGAGAAATCCTGAAAGAGGCTCTCGCCAAGAATGCTAGCGCCCTCATCGTGGCTCATAACCACCCTAGCGGTAATCCACTACCCAGCAAAGCTGACCAGGAGCTCACCAAGCTACTTGTCCATGCCCTGCAACTGGTCGATATTCAGCTCCTGGATCACTGTATTGTCAGTGGTAGCGGATTTTTCTCTTTTTCTGATGCAGGCTTGATAGATATTGAGAGAATGTGATAGTAAATACTAACTTATCCGATATTTTGCTGATTTTTTAGCCCATTCCTTACTATTTTGACCCCATAACCCCTTAGCAAAGGCATTTAAGACTAGCCCAAAATAGGCTGGGACTGATACAATCTTCTTTTTTCGCAATTAATGGAGTTATGTCATGGCAAAAGTTTGCCAAGTCACTGGGAAGAAGCCGATGGTTGGCAACAATGTATCCCATGCAAACAATAAAACTAAGCGTCGTTTTTTGCCGAATTTGCAAAACCGTCGTTTTTGGGTTGAATCTGAGAACCGCTGGGTTAGCTTGCGCTTAACCAATGCTGGTTTGCGCGTAATCGACAAAAACGGCATCGATGCTGTGTTGTCTGATCTGCGTGCACGTGGCGAAATTTAAGGAGCGCACAAATGGCTAAAGGCGGCAGAGAAAAAATCAAGTTAGAGTCATCAGCAGGTACTGGTCACTTTTACACCACTTCAAAAAACAAGCGTACTAAGCCTGAGAAAATGGAGATCATGAAATTTGATCCAACTATTCGCAAGCATGTTGCTTACAAAGAAACCAAGCTGAAATAACTTATTCAATAAGTCATCAAGCAAATAAAAAACCCGCTGTAGTAGCGGGTTTTTTATTATCTAGAAATTCTTTAGATAAATGCTAAAACCATTGCTCATCACTTATACGTAACGACGCAATCTCAAAGAGAACTCACGTAAGCTTGTGAGACCACTCTCTTCGGCACGCTGACACCAGTTGTGCAACTGAGAGAGTAATTGCTCTTTGCTGGCTGAAGAGCGACCCCATATTGCCTGTAGATCACGGCGCATCTCAATCATCTTGCGTAACTGCGAATTGCTAGCCATCAACTCTTCCAGCTTTACTTTCTCTTGATCAGTTAAGCGGGATTCATCTTTGGATAACCAAACACGGGCATCACTTAAGTGGGTTGCCAGTACTTGCATATGCTGAACTTCATTACTAAAGAAGTTGCGCAAAGTCTTGCTATAGCGCGCCATGATTTCGTAACGATTTGCAATGATGGCCTCTAAAGTATTTTGGTCTGCAGGGCGTAAGTCGCTCAAAACTGGTTTGGGTGGCGTCTTCTTCACTTTCGCCAAACCCACCGCACTCATGATCTGGATATACATCCAACCAATATCGAACTCGTACCATTTGTTGGATAGCTTCGCACTAGTAGCAAAGGTATGGTGATTATTGTGCAATTCTTCACCACCAATCAAAATACCCCAAGGCATGATATTCCGAGAGGCATCCTCGCAATCGAAATTACGATAACCCCAGTAGTGACCGATACCATTAATCACACCAGCCGCGGTAATCGGAATCCATAACATCTGCACTGCCCAAACAGTTAATCCAATTCCGCCGAATAGAAACACATCGACGATGAGCATGATCGCAACACCCTGCCAGGAAAACCTGGAGTAAATATTCCGCTCGAGCCAATCATCAGGAGTTCCGTGTCCAAACTTATCTAAGGTCTCTTGATTAGCAGCTTCTTTTTTATACAGCTCAGCACCGCGAGATAGGACAGTGTTGATACCCAAAATTTGTGGGCTATGAGGATCGTCAACGCTTTCGCATTTCGCATGGTGCTTACGGTGAATGGCTGCCCATTCCTTAGTCACCATGCCCGTTGTTAACCACAGCCACAAGCGGAAGAAATGGGAAACAATGGGGTGCAGGTCCAAAGCACGATGGGCTTGGCAGCGGTGCAAGAAAATGGTGACGGCTGCGATGGTAATGTGAGTGGCGGCTAGAGTGAACAAGGTAATCTGCCACCACGACCAATCTAAATATCCATTGGCAAGCCAGTGGAGAAACAAATCAAAACTTGAAGCTGTATTCAAAAGGGAATCCCTAAAGAGATCTAAAACTCTATTTTAAATCCTCTGAAGCCTTCTTGGTCTTGATCTGAGTCTCTTTTTGAGGGGGTTTTACTGAGTCAGCAGTTGGATAGGCCCTCTTTTGAAAGACTGCCCCAAAGAAGCCATCCGTACCATGAATATGGGGCCATAACTGCCACCATGGATTATCAAGACTGCATCCCAATGGTAATTTATCCTTAGGAAACAATGGCTTAAGAACTTCTGCCGCAGGAACAACCTCAAATTGGGGATGTTTTGCCAGAAAATCTTCAGCAATTGCTTGATTTTCCTGGGGCAAAAGGCTGCAAGTGGCATAAACCAAACGTCCACCTGGCTTTAAAAGCCGGGCGGCCGAGGCCAAAATGCTGGTTTGCTTTTGATTCAGCTCCAAAACCCCTGCTGGGGTTTGACGCCACTTCAGATCAGGATTGCGGCGTAAGGTACCCATACCACTGCAAGGGGCATCAACTAGAACACGATCAATCTTGCCAGCCAGACGCTTAATTTTGGCGTCATTTTCACTATCAATCCAAACTGGATGAACGTTAGAAAGACCGCTGCGAGCCTGTCTTGGCTTCAAATTTGCCAAACGACGCTCTGATGTATCTAAAGCATATAAACGTCCTGTGGAGCGCATCAGCGCACCAATGGCCAAGGTTTTACCACCAGCACCAGCACAAAAGTCGACAACCATTTCTCCACGTTTAGGCGCCAACAAGTAGGCTAAGAGTTGGCTGCCCTCATCTTGCACTTCAAACATACCTGCTTTAAAGCCTGCAGTATTTTGTAATGCGGGCTTACCCATGATGCGTACACCATCGGGAGCATATGGAGTAGGTATTGCTTGATACCGTCCACCCAATGCATTCATCTGCGCGAGTAATTCCTCGCGATTGGTTTTCATGGTGTTTGCACGCAAATCTAACAGTGCAGGATGCATCAAAGACTTAGCAAGATCTTCACGCGTTTCTTCACCTGGGTATTTTCCAAAAGCATCCCATAACCACTCAGGTAAATTATTACGAACCAGCGGGTTTAATGCAGCAGGATCAACAGTAGCGAAACGTTGCAGCCATTCATATTCACCAGGCTTCAGAACGTGCGCTAAGTCAGCTATGGCGCTCTCTGCACGATTGGCAGATCCTAAGCCACCTTCTGATAGAGCAGACAGCAAACCCAATAGGGATAAGCGTCTAGCCTGGGAACCCTCACCGCTAGAAGCAAATTGCGAGAACTCATTCTTGCGACGCAGAATCGCAAATGCACTCTCTGCAATGAGTGCGCGATCACGATTTCCGAGTTGTGGTTCAGCACGAAAATAACGGCTTACTACTCGATCAGCGGGTTGCTCAAAACTCAGCAACTCTGGCAGTAAACGCTCAAGATGTATGGCATGCTGCGGTAACGCTTTTGCATTAGAAAAATTCTTTTGGCCTTCAGGCGCAATCAAATTACCACTAGCATTGCGACGCTCGGGACGACGTAATGGATCTTTCGATTTCGTGGCATAACTTTTATGGGGAGCTAGTCTGCTGCCAGATTTGCGGGGTGGACGTTCTGCACTCATAATTTAAAAAATTGCGACTCTGGGGGTTGTAACTTCACTTGATTACCTTCTATTCGCAATCGTCCATCGAGGAACCATTTTACGGCCCGCGGATAAATTTGATGCTCAGCCGCCAAAACACGGGCAGCCAAAGTATCGGGATCATCACCTTCTAGTACCGGAACGGAGGCCTGGCAGATAATCGGCCCCTCATCCACCCCTTCATTCACAAAGTGAACTGTAGCCCCATGCTCCTTGACTCCCGCCTCCAAGGCACGCTCATGGGTATGCAGGCCAGGAAAAGCGGGCAGAAGTGCTGGATGAATGTTGATCAAGCGACCATCAAAATGGCGAATAAATCCTGGCGTCAGAATTCTCATAAAACCGGCAAGAACCACTAAATCAGCCCCTAAAGCATCAATCTGCTGGATTAATGCTGCATCAAAAGATTCGCGGGTGGAGTGTTCTTTATGCTCGATCGCAAAGGCAGGAATACCCTGCGAGCGAGCAAAATCAAGGCCTTTTGCAGCCGAGTGGTTGGCGATTACCCCGGCAAATGTAACGGGCCATTGCTCTTTTTGAGCAGTTTTAACGATCGCCTCGAAATTAGATCCGCGGCCTGAGATTAAGGTGACGATAGAAGGCATGCCCACAATATAATTGATGGCTACCCTGAAAGCGATTTTGTGAACGTATTCCGTGGCCCCACCCAGTTTTCTGCAGGACCGGCTTGTGCCCTAACCATCGGTAATTTCGATGGCGTGCACAGGGGTCATCGCGCCCTGCTTGAAGAGCTCATCAAAGGAGCCAAAAAACGTGGTCTGATCAGCTGCGTCATGACCTTTGAGCCACACCCAAGAGAGTTCTTTTCACCAGAACAAGCACCGGCTCGTATTCTCAATTTGCGCGACAAATTAGCTGCACTTGCAAAGCTTGGAATTGATCGTGTCGTTGTTGAACATTTCAACGCTGCTTTTGCCAAACTCTCGCCAGAAGAGTTTGTCTCAGAAATTATTGTCAAAAAACTGAATGCGAAATGGATTTTGATTGGTGATGATTTTTGTTATGGTGCAAAACGTGCAGGTAATTTTGCCACTCTCAAAGCTGCAGGTGAAAAGTATGGCTTTGAAGTATCCAGCATTCAAACCGTTGAAGAAAATGGCTCACGTATTTCTAGCTCTGCTTTACGGGCTGCACTGGCTGGCGGAGATATGAAGCAAGCTGAAAATTTATTAGGTCGACCTTACGGAATTTCTGGTCATGTGATTCATGGGCAACAACTGGGTCGTCAACTCGGCTTTCCAACTCTAAACTTAGCTGTTGCCAATCACTTGCATCATCGCAAACCAGCAACCACCGGTATTTTTACTGCCCAAGTATTAGGGCTTACTGATAAACCTTTGCCAGCTGTAGCTAGCCTGGGCGTGAGACCAACTGTAGAAGACGAGGGCAGAGTCTTGCTAGAGACTCACATCTTTGATTTCAACTCAGATGTTTACGGCAAGATCATTACCGTAGAGCTCTTAGAAAAAATTCGTGATGAGGCAAAGTATCCTAATCTCGAAACACTTACAAAAGCGATTGCAGCAGATGCAGCGCATGCCAGAAATTATTTCCAGAAAAAAGCATATGTCTGAAAAAGAAAACTCTTATCCCGTTAATTTGCTAGATACCTCCTTCCCGATGCGAGGAGATCTTGCTAAGCGCGAACCACAGTGGGTTGCTAGTTGGCAAAAGAATAAGCTTTACGAAAAAATTCGTGCAGCCCATGCAGGTCAACCAAGGTTCATCTTGCATGATGGTCCTCCTTATGCAAATGGTGATATTCATATTGGTCATGCTGTGAATAAGATTCTGAAAGACATGATCGTGAAATCTCGCTGGCTTATGGGTTTTGACTCTGCCTATGTTCCTGGTTGGGACTGTCATGGTATGCCGATTGAAATCCAGATTGAAAAAGAGTTTGGCAAAAATCTTCCAACCGCTGAAGTCCAATCGAAGGCTCGTGCCTATGCTCATGTGCAAGTGGAAAAACAAAAGAAGGATTTTGAGCGCCTAGGCGTATTGGGGGATTGGAATAACCCTTATCTCACGATGAATTACCGTAATGAGGCCGATGAAATCCGCGCATTAGGAAAAATCTGGGAGAAGGGCTATGTATTCCGGGGCTTAAAACCAGTGAACTGGTGTTTTGATTGCGGATCTGCCCTTGCTGAAGCAGAAGTCGAGTACCAAGATAAAACAGATCCAACGGTAGATGTCGGATTTGCATTTGACGATGCACAGCGTCCACAGTTAGCAAAAGCGTTTGGATTATCTGAGTTACCGAATAAGCCAGGGCAAATTGTTATCTGGACCACCACTCCATGGACCATTCCCGCCAACCAAGCGATGAATGTTCATCCAGAGCTCAACTACGCTCTAGTTGATGTTGGTGACAAACTTCTAATCCTTGCACAGGATCGTGTAGAAACTTGTCTGCAGGATTACGGCCTAGAAGGTAAAGTCATTGCTAGCTGCCAGGGACAACAATTAGCCAATATCTCTTTCTGGCACCCACTTGCGCCTTTGCATGAAGGTTATAAACGTCTCTCCCCAATCTATCCAGCAGAGTATGTCACCCTAGACACCGGTACCGGTATTGTTCACTCTGCTCCCGCATACGGCGAAGAAGACTTTAAATCTTGTAAAGCAAACAAACTGGCTGATAAAGATATTCTCAACCCAGTCATGGGTAATGGCGTATATGCATCTTGGTTACCGCTCTTTGCCAACGA
>JACCDH011320923.1_pt1 | contig 14978 bp, 4 predicted proteins | sample 7442481 | NCBI WGS metagenome assembly JACCDH01 (sample SAMN15323433, study PRJNA562643) | freshwater metagenome | isolation source: river surface water | place: USA:Blue River Watershed | collected 2017-08-15
CCTGTTCCACCTGCAGCACCTTGCATCACAGCATTAACCGCGTTCACCAGTTCTTGTAACTTAGGGACCGTATTGATGTCTGTGTTGTTCTTGATGTCAAGCACATCGCCCAGCAAACTTGTTTTGACGCTACTGTCGACACCGGTTAACCCAATCGACGCATAAACATTGGCCGCAGGGTTGTTGTTATTGGGTGTGTCATCACTGTCATTGGCCAAGTCAAACAAACTTTGGTAGGCATCTACCAAGGCTTGGATGTCTGCTGCTGTTCCCACGTCGTGGGCTGTGATGGTTGAAGTCGCTAGTGCCGTATTAAAGCTGGCAACATTGGCCGCCGTAACACCCGTCACTCCTGCATCAATGTAGTGTTGATGCGTCGGCGTTGCGTTGCTGGCATCATTTGCGTATGCTTGAATCAAGTTCAGGCTAAGTTCTGTGGTGTAGCCATCCACCAGGCTTTGTATCAATGCGGGCGTACTCACGCTTTGTGCATCGATATTCAATGTGGCCAGTGCACCATTGATCACGTTAATGTTATTGATATCTACGCCATGAATGCCCAGCACTTCAAAGTCCGCCACTGTGGGTGCGGGTGTTGCAGCGTCATTGGTGTTTGACTGTGCGAATGCGCTGACATTTGTCAACAACTGAAGCACACCTTGGTTGACTTGGTAGGGGTTGTACACCCCCGAATCTGCGCCATCAGCCCCGGTCAAACGTGCGCTCAAATTTTTTGTGCCAATACCGCTTTCAGCCAATTGCAAAACCGTCAATTCAACATTGGCGAATCCACGCGCAATGTCGCTACCAGTCAGTGTGTAAGTGACTGTTTGCGCAACGCCACCACTTGAAGCCGGCAAGCTGACCATCAATTGGTCACCCACCAACGCTTCAGCAGATAAAGCAACAGGCAGTTTGAGCGCTTGGCTGCTCGCGTTTAACAAAATTTGACCATCTGCTAACTCTTTTTGTACGTTTGCAAATGAATTAGCACTTTGGTTGCTTCGTAAACTGGCACCGGTTTCTTCGTCTGCCTTGAGTTGGTTCATCGTCACAGGCGCGCGCAAAGTACGCAAATTAGCGATAGGGACCGCCAATTCCGCAAACGCTGCATGTGTCCCCTGTTCAAAAGTTTGTGCACCTTGCAGTAACATTTCTGCAATCACGATTTGTGCGTTGCCACTGTTTGAAGCCAGCGCTTTGACATATTCATCAATCGTTGCTGCGGTACTCCCTGTGATGGCATCGTTGCTAGATAGTTTGGCGAGCAGTTGCCCATACAACTCACCATCTGAAAGCCCGTCAAATTCGTTGTATTGATTGTTCAGAGTGCCGCTTGCATTGATGACGGTTATAAAAGCATTGAGAATACTTTTGCCGCTCAACAAGCTTTGGCTCACGTGTTGATTGCTATCAATGACCACCGTACTGCTAAGCGGCTGTGTTGATGACAGCGGCAGCGCTAACCCATTTTGAATGGCTAATTTCACGGCCATTTCGGTGACGGGTGTGATGGAGACGTTGAGGGTCGTGTCGTTAGTTGTGACGACCACAAAGGCACGTAAACTGTTTGTGAGCGACAAACTTTGTCCGGTATGTTCATCTACATAATCAACACCAGCGGCATTGGTGTCGGACATTTCAATCAGAATGGGCCCCGTGTAATGGCTTGTCAAGGTCAATGTGCATGTGCCATCTGTCATGACCGTGGAGGTGATCAATGCGCCATCACTGCCGTACACCTTGATGAGTTGTTGGTTGATCATTGGCCCTGCCGCCGCTTTAATGATCAGTTGCCTGTCTTGCGTGAGGCCGTTCACGGGCTGAGCCATGTTCCCGCCGACGGAGCCACCACCACCACCGCCTCCACCTGCACTTGCCGCTAAAAGTAATAGGGGAGCGCCAAGCGCTTTGTTGCCATAGTTAAATGCTTCTCCCTCAGCGCTGGTGGATGATGCTGAAGGACTAACCTGCGGGCTAGCCAAACTACTTGATTCGCTGGGTGCCTGAACATACGAAGCCTCTGTGCCTTGTGAAGCTTCCAAGAAAGTGTTTGCAGCAACTTCCTGGTCATCCAAAAATAAAAAAGTGGTGGAGGCATCTTTTTTCGCGTATGCCGCGCCCTGTTGAATGACTACTTTCTTGCCCGATTTGAGCGTGATCACGAAGTCGGCCTTCTCGATCGAAACCTGAGCCACATCGGCATGTCTTACGTTCACGAGAAACCGTTTGTATGAATGGAGGTCAATCGAAGAGGATGGTGTGGTGTTTGGGGTCGCCATGGAAGTCGCTTGATATTTGGTCCTAGTCGCAAAAGGCGCGACTTCTAATTGCTGTCAAAAATGTCAAGTTTTCAACTAAATTAGCAATTGTTTAGATAACTAAATCAATTAAATAGCTATTAACTGCTAATTACGGTATTTAAGACCGGAATATTTCGGGGTTACCTCTCGTAACACCAAGAAATTCATTTTTATTGCACCAACACGCTTTACCAGTATGGGTAGCAATGTCGGTCGGGTGTCACTTAAAAATAATGAAAATAATATCTTTACATTCATAAACTTACATTTAGATGAGTAAATGAAATCTAAATAATTCGTGCAATTGTCATTGGCCGAATTTGCACGGAGTAATGAATGAGTTCCCTAGTGTCGGTTTTTATTGTCAAAAGGTACTGTTTATGAGTGCCACTCAAAATGTGCCATCTGTTTGGCCTGGCTATGTGGCCGCCATTGCCAGTTTGGTCTTGAGCCTTTTGCTGCTTCTTGCCATCTTGGTGTTTGCGCTGACACAAGTGGGTAATTTGGTTTCTGCTTATATGCAGGAGTTGTTGCGCGACAGCTTAAAAGCTGAGCAAACCTATCCCAAGTCTTCGGCGAAGGGAGGAAGTCAATCGCAGAAACTGCACGGTCTTCCCCCCGAACTGTCGCAAGAGTCAGTTGCACCCGGCACGCCAATGCGACAGCTCCGGCTGATTTTTGCTGCTGAGTTGGCCGATATTCCTGCCAACCAAATGGGTGAATTGGTGGCTTCAATCAAGCAAATGCAAGCCCCAGAAGATGCAAATTGGCTGATCTGGAGCGACGTGCTGTCCTCAGACACCGTGATGGAACGCTCAGCCTATCGATTGATGCTGGTTGTGCGAAAGGCTTTGATGACTCAAGGTGTTTCAGAAAAGCAAATCGAACTACAAATTAAAACCACAAAGACCTTGCCCCTGCGTTATTCACAGGGGGAAATTGTCATCTACGTGGCTCCCTTGCATGTGAAGTCAACTGAAAAGATGCTGCCATGAACCATGACCAGTCCGATGAAATCAACTATTGGCCAGCATACGTTGATGCGCTGATCAATGTCGTTTTGAATTTGTTGTTCTTGGTCGGTGTATTCACCATTGGTTTGGTGTCATTGAATGAGCAGGCGTTATTTGCCGAACAAGAAGCGAACAAGCGAAAACTCGCAAGTCTTGAATTGGCAAGCTCAGTACAAGAGCGAAAAAAAATAGTTGATGAATTGCTACGAGCGTTACCACCTGCTCCAGTGATGAATAAAGCTGAGCAACCGAATATCACGGAAATTCTGTTCAGGTCAACGCCACGGCTCCAAACACTTGCTGACTCAGATGCTGCTAAAGGCGTTGACACATCGTCTGGCTTAACGATCGATCAATTCGCAGATGTACTGGCAAAAGACGGAGAGTTGACGCGTATTTCGTTTGAATTGAATCAATACAAACAGCCTGCAAACTGGACTTGGCCATATGAAATCAAGTTGCGCGCATCGCAAAACAATTGGTCACTCTATGTCATCGCTGATCCCACTAATGCACGCCTGAGCAGAGAGGCTTATGCACGCTTGGTATTTGTTCGCTCTACCTTGATACATGCAGGTGCATCGCCTGAGCATATTCAGATGAAAGTCACGCCCGCACAGGATGTTGTTGCACTACCCCAAGGTATTGAACGCACTGTCTGGGTTGTTGAACGTGCGCGTTGACCCCCAAATTTTGAAAGGCTTGTTCATATGAAGTTAAAAAAATCACCACCAGTGCTCACAAAACAATTTGTGCATCACCCACTGAGTCAAGATCGCAAATTAAAAGTGTTTGGATACTGGCTGGGATCATTGTCTCCCGCCATTGCAGTCATTGCTGGCGCATTGTTGGTGTTTCGTGATGCAGTTTTCTCATCCATCGCATCTACCCCTCATCCTGAGTTGGTATATGCCATATTGGGTACGTTTCTGTTGGGCGTATTTCTTACCAGTTTAACTTTGTATCGATACACCATTGAAGGCAATTTGATACACCATTGGTCAAACATCCGTTCGCAGCAGAGAGAGCGTTTGCTGATTTCATTAACGTGGAAATCCTATCTATTGCCTTTGTTTGAAATCATGCAGGGTGAGCGACAGTTGAGTGCCGGTAGTCGTCAGGCCGTGATTGAACAAGAAATTGTTGCAGTCAGCGATCGTTTCAATGATCGTTTATCACTTCCCAACTATTTGGCAGGTGCATTGGTTGGGTTAGGGTTGGTGGGCACGTTTGTCGGATTGTTGGGAACTTTAGAAGACCTAGGCAAACTTTTTGGTGCACTGGTGCAAACCGGTTCTGCTAATACCAATCCTGTCGATGTTTTTTCAGACATGGTGCGTCGCCTGCAAGATCCAATGCGTGGTATGGGCACAGCATTCGTCGCATCTTTGTATGGATTGCTTGGCTCATTGATTTTAGGGTTGCAAATTTTGGCAGTAGGAAAAATTGGCCGCGGTTTGATCCATCAACTGCACGTATTGGTGCGTCGCGCAGAAATGGTGAATCCGGAAGTGATTCAACTCGACCATGTCACAAAGCACGGGCATGAATCCGTTGATTCGCTGGGAAAACAAATCCAGGCTTGGGATGAGCTGCATCGCTTGTTGCGCATGCAATATCAACAACAGCAAAAAGAAAATGAGTCGCTACGTCGCGAAGTACTTCAGGTCGTGCAACACAACCAAGTCATGACTGAAAAAATATTAGAACAAGTGTCACAGACTTCAAAAACTAACCTTGAAGAGCAAACCAATCGATGGCAGGAAATGGTTGCCACATTTCGCGTGCAGTTTGAGCAAAGTCACGCCGAAACACAGCTCTTGCGCCGTGAGATTTTCAAGGTCACACAAACTTGTCAATCGCTAGCAATTACTGTGCGTGAGAGCTTGACAGCCGATGAAAAATTTCGAGAAGCCGTTCCTCGCACACGTTATTGGCAAGAGGCCTGGACCAAAGTGCAAACCTATTTAGATCGCTCACGTGTCGAACAGACACTCAATGAGTTAACGCGCATTTCAAAACATAACAGCGAAAGCTTGACCGATATTTCGGCCACTTTGGAAACATTGCGAAGCAATCGCGTGCGCAATTGAAATTTTAATTATTGAAAGTGAATCATGGCCACCACACAACCGGTCTCTCCAAGTAACGCTAGCAGTAAATCGACAAGCGATTCTGTTGAATTTACACGCCCTGAAGGCGCTGCTGCCAAACAGTCACGACAGGTGACGAATGGTGTGTCAACCAAGTCAGTCACCTTAGATGTTTTGCGTAAAGACATCACACGTGTAGAGGTAGCAGATACAGACTTCGTGCTGACGACCAAGTCGGGTCGCAAAATACTGATTCGTGATGGCGCCTTGAGCTCTGTTACAGATGAAGAATTTTCAGTGATTTTTTCGGATGAAGAATCAGTCACTGGAAAAACGCTCTTTAGTGAAACACAAAATACGGCCATTGACGCGGCACCCCTCAATTGGAGTGATGCCGCAGCTTCGGATGCGTCATCTTTGGTAGTTCCAGTTGTCGCAAGTACAAGCGGCATTTCGTATACAACTCTAGGTGTTGCCGCAATATTGGCTGCAGCTGCTGGGGGCGGGGGTGGAGGTTCACCTGCGCCTGACAACTCTGCTTTGGTTAAAGCAGCCCTTGACGCTATAGGCAAATTTGCCAATGAAAATGATGATTCCATGCCTACATCTAGTGGGCAATACAAAGGTACTGTACCCACAGCGGAAACCTACATTACGGCTGGTGTCAAAGGCGTCAATGCGCTGAACGTTAGCGCTATCAATGATTCGTTGGCCACTAAAACGGTGACAGCCGCAACGGTTGATAGTTTGGCAAAGTTGCAAGCCTTGGTTGACGCATACAACTTAGTGCTGTCGCTCGCCAACGGGGAAGCTAATTCAGATGCCCCGCGACCTACTGCAGAGCAATACACCCTGCTTGGTCTTGGAGGGCTGGAGCCTGTCGATACGCAAAACACACTAGCTGTCGATTTGCGTTCAGCCAAAACCAAGCTTTTAGGTGATGTGATTGATCGAAAAGTGTTTGGCGATGTCAATACCATCAAAGAAATACAAGCACTCCTTAACAACGTTAACGCAGTCATGAATGGGATTGCTGGTGGAGCCTTAACCAAAGATCAGCTGAGCAGTTTGGGTATTCAAAATGTGACCGATGCAAATTTGGCTTTGATCATCAATGCGATTGATAAAACCAAGGACGATGGCACAGATATCGACACCTACATTGAACTGCAAGCCTTGGTTGACACAATCAACGGGGGTTCAGATGCTCGCAAGGCTATGGACATTATTGTTCAATATGCTGATAACAACGGCAACGGACAAAGTATTCCGCCCGAAGCGGGTCATTACATTGCAGCTGGTGTGGTGACGCCTTCAAATAACAAAGTGACTGTGCAAGAGGCAAGTGCTTTCAACGATTCCTTGCGAACCGATTTTGTGAAGGGTGACAGCGTCAATACCCTTGAAAAATTACAAGGATTGGTCGATGCCTATCGAAAAATATTTATTCTGGCGGATGGATTCCCAAATAATGCGGATGACAGCAAAGACCTGTCGCAAGCAGAATATCAGCGCATTGGGGCAGACATCAGTAACCTCAATAACAACGCCAGTCGTTTGCGTTTGCTCAACGACATTGTGGATGGGCAGAGCTTTGAGGGCGTAAACACCATTGCGGAAATCAATAATCTCATTCGTATTGCCAATGCGGTACAAGACCAAGCCACTGGGAAAGTGAGCAAACTTTCTGTCGATGATTTTAAGAAAATAGACATCAAAGGCGTCACTACCGACAACGTCAATGATTTGTTAGATGCCGTGGCCAAAGAGGGGGCTCTTGGCACCGATACCGTACAAGAACTGCAAAGCCTGCTCAATTCAAGCTTGATCAATGGTTTAACTTTTGACGCAATCAGCGAAGACAGTGGCTACAGCAGTCGTGATTTCATTACCAACGACAAAACCTTAACTTTAAGCGGTACCAGCAAAGCAGAAGATGGCACCAAACTGCGAATCACGTTAAAACGTACCAACTCTGAAGACATCGTGCTAGAAGGCAACGTCAAGCAAGGTGCGTGGCAGGTCGGCAACGGTGTTGATTTGGCGGATGGCGAATACACCATCGTTGCTCAGTTGTATGACGGCGTTCAGCTTTTGTCACAAATTAAAGAGTTTGCACAACATGTGGTGATCGATACCCAGTCAGATGCCAATTTGAACGACAAAAGCATTGTGATCACAGCCATCGTTGATGACACGGGCGACGCTACCGATTTCAAAACCACCGACAACACGCTGCTTTACAAAGGGACCAGTACGGCTGCCAATGGTACACAAGTGGCTGTGAAAATTGACGGTGTGTTGTATTGGGGTGCTGAAGTTAAAAACGGTCAATGGTCGTTGGACAACACGGGGCAAACGCTTTCTAAGGGTACCCATCAGATTGAAGCCTATTTGACCGATGAAGCCGGAAACCAATATGGCCAAAGCGACAAGAAAACGGTGACCGTCGACAGTGCCTTGTTAACACTTGATAGCAAGACCACTGGTCCTATTGGCATGGCAACCAATTTGGAGTTGATATTCAGTGCGCCAGTCAACGCAGTAGGCAAAAAAAATATTGTCATCACAGACTTGTCAGACAACTCGATCTTTGCAACTATTGACGCAGATGACACAACACAAGTCAGCGTTGACAGACTAGACGGTCGCAAAGTGATCATCAACCCGACATTAGATTTGGTGAAGAGCCATCAATACCGCGCCACTATCAAAGCTGGAGCGTTCCAAACGATCGGAGGCGTGAGTTTTGAAGGTTTGTCCGATAATGCAGGATGGACCTTCACTGCCGTTGACCCATCTATGACAGTGGCCTTTGCTGGCGCTGGCATTGATTCTTCAGATGGCATCAACAAAGCTGAGTTTGAGACTGGCAAACTGGTTGTCACAGGAGAAATTTCAAGCGTCAATTTGAATGCGGTCTCCAATACACGGATCACCGAAATCACTTTTACAAGCTTAGATGGAAAAAGTAAATATACATTAAGCAGCACGGACTCGTTGAAAAATGTAGATGGTCTGACGTGGAGCGTTGATGGCAAAACTTGGACGTTGGCCAACAGCACCTGGACGAAAGAATTAGCTTCTGGCAAAACCTACACTATTTCTGCAAAACTAGAAGCCGATGTCTCATCTGAATCTATCCCACCCGCGACCTTCTTGAGTGCACCTGTGTTGCTAGACACAGAGTCGCCGCTGCTTGCAAGTGTTATGTGCGATAAGACGCTGATTGCAAAAAATGCTGTTGCAACATTTACCTTCACTTTCAGCGAAGATCCAAAAGAATCCTTCACCATAGATGATTTGGTAATTGCCCAAGTCGAAAATCAAAAAGTGGGCACTGTTTTGTCAATCACCGGCAGTGGAAACACGCGCACCGTCTTGTTTCGTGCTAACGACAACGTCACGTTCACGCCATCCGACAGCTCTCCCACGTTGAAAATCGATGTGGGTAGTTTCAAGGACGCTGCTGGTAATGCTGGCAACTTTCAAGCGGGTCTTGCATTTCCTGCGCTTGCAATTGACACACAAGGACCATCTGTTACTGGTGTAGCCATTACGGGCATACTGACAAGAAACAACTTTGCCGAAACAACCAAAGAAACCTTGTATGAGGGGGACAAAATCAGAGTTGCTGTCACCATGACTGAAAACTCTCTGGTGATGGGTGTTCCCACTTTTAGCCTGATCATTGGCGACTCAACGCGTCAAGCGAGCTATGTCAGCGGCGGTGGTAGCAAGGTCTTGGTGTTTGAATACATCATTGTTTCAGGTGATGCAGATAAGATCGGTGGCATCACGGCTAATGCCAACAGTTTGTCCTTTGGTACGGGGCGTATCAGCGATGAATACAACAATCTGGCAGTACTTAACACGCTTCCCATCGAAAATGCCAATGAGTTGGTGGTGGATGCAGCGGGAGCTAGTGATGCATTCAATCGTATCCTCAAGTTTGCCAAAGACAACACAGTTCCCGACAAGTCAGTCTACAAGGGTACTGTTCCTTCTGAGCAAGATTACAAAGATGCTGGGGTGGACGGCGTCACGAAAGACAATGTCGAATCCATCAACAATGCCTTGGCCACAGAGGTGATTACCGATATAAGCATTGGCAAATCATTAGATGTATCAGGTGCATCAAGGGTATCAGCCCTACAAAATCTGATCACGGCTTACAACCAAATTTTGAAGCTGGCAAATAAATCTGACGATACTTTGATTGATGGCTATCCAAGCTTCATTCAATATGGCTTGATTGGTGTATTGCACGTCGACAGCGTCCAAGCCCAGTTGCTAAGTGATGTGATTGATTTCAAAGGTAAATTGGATGTTGACACCATCCCAAAAATTCAGGCCTTGGCCGACGCAGTCGCAGCCGTGATGAATCAGGCCAAGAACGTCTCTGGCTTGACAATTGATCAACTCACAAAACAACTCAACATTCTGCGTGTGACAGATGACAACTTCGCTGCGATCAAGCGCGAAATCACCGATACGCTGGACAATGGTAGTGAAGTTGATACATGGGTAGAACTACAGCAGGTGGTTGATCGAGCCGCCGCCAAAGCTTCTAATGCTTTTGATGCATTACAGATTTTTGCTACCGACAACACCGAGTCCTTGCCTATTTCCAACAATGGAAATTACAAAGGTACTGTGCCCACATGGAGTACATATAAGGATGCAGGCATTGCTAGTGTGCCTGGCATTAGCGATGCCGATTTGACCAGCTTGATCAACGACGCGTTGGCTACTGAAAAAGTGACGGGTGACAGTATCAAAACCTTCGTGACATTGCAAGGTGTTGTGAATGCTTATGTGTTGATTGCGAATTTGGCCAACAATCGTGCAGACAACAACATTCCCGATCTACCCAGTTCAGATCTTTATGCAAATGCTTACAACCTGCTTGGTGTAAAGGGCTTCGAAACACCTACAGAGACATCAAGCAAAACCAAGGCGCAGTTGCTGAGTGACATCATTGACCGCAAGGGTTTTGATGACATCAATACGGTCAAAGAAATTCAAGCATTGGCGGATGCCGCGGCTGCTGTGATGGCCAACGCAGCAGGCACCGGCAGCGTGACCGGTGATCAGCTCAAACTGCTGGGTTTTGATGTATCCCCCAACATAGTCCCTCTCGTGGCCAAGGCGATTGCTGGTACCAAACCAGATGGCACCGATGTTGATAGTTTCATAGAGCTTTCTAAGCTGATTAACAGCCAATTGACAGTGTCGGATCAAGCGATTCAACAAATCGCCATCTTTGCCGACGAAAACACAATTTCAAAACCCACGCCAGAAGGTAGCTTTGGGTATCAAACCAAAATGGCGCCAGAGCCGACGGCTGACACTTATAACAATGCGGGCATCACAGGCGTTAACGGTAAGGTTAGCGAGCTGGAGGCTTCTGTTTTCAACGATGCGCTGGCTACAAGCAGCGTCACGTTCACCAGTGTCAATAACAAAGAAAAAATTCAGGCTTTAGTCGATGCCTACCGCCTCGTCTTGGCTGCGGCAGATGGCTCTCCCACATCCTCGCTCGCTAAACCTACGCTTGCGCAATACGGTTTGCTGGGCGTGACCGGCTTGGACATCACGCAAGAGGCTACCCAAGCACGCAGCGAGGAAGTGATAGCGGCGCGCGTGAAACTTTTGGGTGACGTGATAGATCGAAAAAACTTCGACGAAGTGAACACCGTTTTAGAGATTCAAGCATTGGCCGACAGCGTCACACGGGTGATGAACCAAGCCAAGGGTGTGGATGGTTTATCAACAAACGACCTCGCTTTGCTGGGTATTCAAGGCGTAGATAACGACAATCTCGCTGCAGTTCTGAAGGCCATAAGTGACACGCTTGACAACGGCACGCAGGTTGACACCTATGACGAACTACAGAACTTGGTGGTCAAACCTGCTGTTGACAGGCTCAAAACTGCGCTTGCGTTCATCCAACAATATGCTGACGCGAAAGAAGATGCCGCTAATCTTGGAAGTGTGCAAGAGCAGCCAAGTGTTCAGACCTATGCAGACCTTGGCATTGCAAGCGTCAATTCAGACAATTTGAAGTCGATGAACAGTGCCTTGGCCACGAAGAGTGTGAAAAAAGACAACGTGCTCACCGCTCAAGCTGTTCGCGATTTGGTCAATGCCTACATTGAAATTCGCATAGCCGCAGACAGCTCTCCAGATGCTGATGTCATTCAGGCCAAAGACTACACATTGCTTGGCATTGAAAATATTGTCGGCAGTCCAAGTGGTGTCAAAGAAAGACTGCTCAGCGATGTGATTGACCGCAAAGGGTTAGACGAAGTTGATACAGCCGACGAGTTGCAAGCGCTGGCCGTGATTGTGAATGCAGTCATGAAAACAGCTGCTGACCCTACTGGAGCCGACTCTACTTCAGGTTTAAGCCTAGATCAGTTTAAGGCACTAGGTGTTACCGGCGTCACCTCCGATAACATCAAAAATGTGCTCATTGCCATTCGTAAGACTGGCACAGACGGAACAGGCGTAGATACCGTTAAAGAGTTGCAAGACTTGGTGAATGTTTTACTTGGAACCCAAGCAACCGCTTTGGGAGTTATCGGTGATTTTGCGGAAAACAACAAAGTTTCTCGCACCCTAGGCTCTGATCCGTTCACATACAACCAAAGCTCAGTAGAGCCGACCAGGCAAACTTATATAGATGCAGGCATTAGCGGTACTGTGAGCGATGACGATGCAAAATCATTCAATGATGCGCTGGCCACCCTTAGTGTTACAAGAGCAAGTGTTGTTGATCCAAGCAATCTGAGTGATGCCTCCAAACTTCAGATACTGGTCAATGCCTATCGAAAAATTTTCGATTTGGCTGATGGTCCTGCTAATCTCACAACAAAAGCATCACTAAGTTTCACAGATTTAGAAGTTTTGGGGGTTCCAGCCGCCATCTCTGGCGTTAACCGCTTGAATTTGCTCAACGACATCGTAGACCGACAGCCTCGTACTGGCGTGGACACCATTAACGAAATCGATCGACTCGTCAGCATTACAAACGCTATTCAAGATTTGGCAGAGGATAAGCCACTCAACCAAACTCAAAACAGCATTTTGTCTGTCGAAAACTTTGCGCTATTAGGAATACGAGGGGTACACGCGGGAAATTTAGATGCTTTTTTAGCAGCTATCAAAGGCACAGATGCTTTTGGTAGTGACAGCGTGCCGGATTTGCAGGGCCTTTTGTATAACAGCCTGATCTTTGACTTCCAAGCCATCAGCGATGACACGGGCCCAAGCAACAACGACTTCATCACCAGCGACAACACGCTGACCTTCAGCGGCACCAGCAATGCTGCAGACGGCACCAAGATTCGCATCAGCCTCAAGCTTGGCAGCCAAACCTTCACCCTCGATGGCTCGGTGATCAACGGCCAGTGGCAGGTCAGCACGGCCCACGCTTTGTCGGATGGCGACTACACCGTCAGTGCACAGCTATTCGACGGGGCGTCACCCTTGCCCAAGGTCTCCACATTCGCCAAACATGTGACGATCGACACCTCAGCCGTGAATCGCCCCGATGGCTCACCCGACACCGACTTGGCCGGCAAGACCGTGACCTTCACCACCATTTCGGCCGATACCGGTGTCCAAGGGGATTACAAAACCAGCGACACCACGCTCATCTTCAGCGGCACCAGCACCGCCGCAACCGGCACGAACATCGGTATCAGCATCGATGGTGGCCCCTTGCGCTTCACCAAGGTGCTGAGCGATGGCACCTGGCAATTCGACAACACGCAGCAGGAATTGAGTCCTGGCACGCACAACGTGGCGGTGTATTTGATCGACGCTGCCGGTAACAAATTCAGCACTGGCGATTCGCATAACGTGGTCATCGACACCACAGCCATTCGCTTGGTCAGTCAAACCTCTGGCCCGATTGCGAGTTCTGCGCAATTGAAGCTCACCTTCAACTCAGACATGGTGGCCGTTGCCGGCAAATTCATCCATCTGACCGACGAGAGCACAGGGGGCAGCACGATCGACATCTCGGTCAAAGACGCCCAAGTCTCCATCAGCGGTACCACCGTCACCCTGATCCTTGCCGGCGGCAACCAACTGGTGGCCGGTAAAACCTACCACGCTACTGTCGATGCGGATGCTTTCAGATCGACTGCCGGTGCTTCGTTTGACGGGTTCTCTGGCGCGCAGGACTGGCGCTTTCAAACCGTCGACCCTACCACCACCATCACCCTGGGTGGCACCGGCGTCGATGCGAGCAATGGCATCAACGCGTCCGAGGTGGGCTCGCTCACCATTTCCGGGGTGGCCACCAGCCCCAGCTGGGTCTCGGTGAACAATCCCAAAATCACCAAGCTCACCTTCACTAGCACCGATGGCCTGAGCACGTTCGACATCGTCACCAACCTGACGGTCAATAAGAGCGATGGCACTTGGATACTGTCCGCCTCGTCTTGGTCAAGTCAGCTCGTTTCTAACAAAACTTACACTCTCAAGGCGCAGCTGGAAAGCGACATCGGTGTCACTCACCTGACGTCGGTCATTAACAACAACACGCCGGTGCTGGTGGATACCGTAGCGCCAGGACTCGTCATCACCTGCGATAACTCGCAGTTGGCGTCCGGACAAACAGCACTTCTTACCTTCACTTTCGATGAAGTACCTGTGGGTTTCAATGTTGGCGACATTAATGTGCGGGCCAACCAAGGAAACGCCCTCGGTTCGTTGAGTGATTTCAAGGTCACGAGTGACCCCAAAATTTACACCGTCGTCTTCACGCCTACCGCAGATATCACAATTCAAAGCACGTTTTTGCTGGGAGTTGCACAAAATGGCTACACCGACGGCGTGGGCAATTCAGGCAAGATTGATGCTGTTTCGCCTAATGTCTTGATTGACACCCAAGCGCCTTCAGTCACCAAGGTGAGTATCAGTGGTGTTGATAGTAGCAATGCTGCCAAAGCTGCCAACCTAGATGTCGGCGACAAAATCAAGATCACACTCACCACGAGCGAGGTCACCACTGTGGGCGGGGGTAGTACGCCCATATTCAGTTTTGATCTGGGGGGCGTCACTAAAATTGCTAACTACGCCAGCGGTAGTGGCAGCAACACGCTTATCTTTTACTACACCATTGTCAGTGGGGATAACGATAAAGACGGCATCACCGCAAATAAAGACAGTTTGTCGTTAGCCCAATTGTTGGACGCATTGAACAACGTTGGTTCACAAAACACACCTACCGCAGACTCCAACACCATCGTCGTGGACACCACAGCCTCATCCTTGAACAAGCTGGTTGTGGCTGCAGAAAGGAACGAAGCGAAATCAGGGGGCATTGATTTCGCAGTGTATGCAAAAGCGGGTGCTTTGCGCTTGGTAAGCAGCAACGTAGCGTCATACAACAGCGCGCTAGACAGCACCACGGTGACTGGTACCTCTGTCGACACCACTGGCGAAGTGCAAAACCTCGTCGATGCCTACAACACCATTTTGAGCTTGGCCGACGGTAACAAAATCACAGCGCCCTTTGCGACAGACCAGCAATATCAACTGATCGGTGTTAC
>JACCDH010242222.1_pt1 | contig 14976 bp, 15 predicted proteins | sample 7442481 | NCBI WGS metagenome assembly JACCDH01 (sample SAMN15323433, study PRJNA562643) | freshwater metagenome | isolation source: river surface water | place: USA:Blue River Watershed | collected 2017-08-15
AAGGAAATGAAGAAACAGATATTTCAGTTCAAGGATGATGTATTAAATAACAGGTGCTAGGTTTATGAATTAAAAAAGGGTCATACTATCAAAGTATAACCCTTTAATCTTTATATCTGCTCCCCTTAAACTTACATTTTCAAACCAAACCATTCAAAATCTAGAAACCATTTCGGCTCTAAATGATTATATATCAGATAGTTAATATCTCTGTTTTTCAAATAAAACTATTTCATTTTAAACCCTTGAAAAAAAGACATTTTAAATAAAACTATCTAAATTTTATATCATGAGAATTGGGATTTATACTAGAAAAGATAACCATAAATTACCAACAATTGAGTGGCTTATCGATAATGGCTTTAATGCTTTCGAAATCTACGAAGAGGATGTGATGGAAGAATGTAATGATATTGCTGAACGCGAAGCGTTAAACATGTTGATCTATGACGGGCAGTTCAAATTTATAAATGCTGTATACGTTCATGATCTTTCTATTTTGTCAACTATAACCATTAAGATATTACAAGCTCTAATTGAGTTGCAAAAAGTAGAAATGCCAGTGTACCATAAAAATGGATGCATAAAATCAGACGAATCAACAATTAGAACATTTCAAGATCAAATCTTTGAGCATTGGGAAATAATCAAAAAACAATCGCGATTAATAAAATTAATTGATGAAAAAGAGAATGATACATAGAAAGTTCCCTTTTTAATAAAAAGGGAACCTTTAACAAGCTGTAATTCAGTTAATTAATAAAAAATCACTTCTAAGAGGTGCTATAAACATCAAAAAAACTCAAAATGGGAACTATGAATGAAAAATTAAAATCAGCAGAACATTTGGAAGAAGCCGAGTTAAACAAACTATTAAAATACCTTCTTCAAAAAGAAAACTACGTATACTATTTGTTTTTAAGATTAGGTATTTCGACAGCACTTAGATATAGTGACTTATCAAGGATTACTTGGTCAATGGTATTAAACAAGACTAGCTTGGTATTAAAAGAAAAGAAAACTAGTAAGTTTAGAGAAATCCCTATTCAGCCAGAATTAGGTCAGACTATAATTAAAATGTACAGTAAGTTGGGTAATCCAGATCTTTCTGCTTCTATAATCCCATTACATATTCGGACTATTAATAAACAGATTAAAATATATGCATCCAAAGCGGGTATCAGAAATAAAAGGATAAGTACTCATACTCTTAGAAAAACCTTTGGAAGAGAAGTTTGGAAAAGAAATGGTCAAACAGAAAGTTCTTTAGTAAGATTGTCATCACTATTCAATCATTCCAGCGTTTCTATAACCAGAATCTATCTTTCGATAACGAAGGAAGAAGTTGATAATCTGTACGATCTCCAGGATATGTTCGTTTACTAAAAGTTGAGAATATAATTATTCTTACGAAGGAATTCAAGGAATTCGATGTATTGTACAAGAAAAGCATCTGAAGAAGATTCTATGTTAAGTAATACATCGTCTTCGAAGTTGATTTCAAACTGCTTAATGAATCTAAGGGCAATCTTAAAGTCATTTGAGTCTATTTCAATATCAGTTGAAAAGTATTGATCAAGATAGATTCTTCTAAATTCTGGATTTTTAAATTTTCTGTTTATGTTTTGCATAATGGTCTAATACTTTGATAATTTATTATTACAATAATTATCTGCTAAATGTTATTAAACCTGAGAAATAGAGATTTTTTTGGCTAAAAGTAAAATACATATTTTACGACATGCCTGATCCATATTTGTCGATCATTTCTCGTAGTATTTTACTCTTATCTACTGGATTAAGACTATTTTTAGTACCTTTTTTTCTCTCTTTTGCAATTGCTTCAAGAAGCCTAATGTATTGTTCTGAAGAGATTCTTACTATTAAAGTCTTATCATATTTTACCGTTGATTTTCCCATATAGCAATAAATATGTATTACCTTAGGAAATAACAGTAAGTTTAAAATTAAATTTAAAAATTATGATAAGGCTATATTAACGAATTGATCAATTGATGAAATATACTCTAAACTAATCTTAGAGTTTGTGTCTTTTGATAACTCTGCAAAGTGTCGCTTTCCACATTCAATCTTACCAGCTTCCGAAGGTCTCAAAAATTCTAATCCCATTGAACCTTTGCTCTCAACAACAAAATACAACTTTTCTTCACTGTCTTTTTCGAACATTACCGCCCAGTCCGGATTATAATTACCTAAAGGTGTTTCTATTTTAAACCAACTTGGCAATTTGACATAAACTTTGATATTAGTATTTCTTTCAAACTCTTTAGCTAAGTCAGATTCAATACCACTATCAAACACTACGTATTCAAAAGGTGACTTGCTACTTTCTTGCATATTACTTTTTAGGTAACCTACTAGTTCTTCATTTTCAAAGAGCTCCTGACTGTAAAACTCGTTATTCCCAATTTTCTTGTAGACAATCCCATCTATAATATGCAACCTCATTTGTTCATTAATCAGTTCGATACATCCCTCAATAAATTTCTGAGGGTTGATTTTGAAGAATCTTATATTTGTAACACCTTGTAAAATTGTAACAATTGATTTTCGCGTCAGATTGGTCTCATTTTGAAGATAGGTAACAATATCTGGTAATTGGGTCACCTCCTGATCTAATATTCCATAAGTGGTTTCAGGATCCTTAACAGCGCTAACACCACCTTTACTAATTGCCAAACTAGTAGTGGTGTAGGTTAACTTACCTCTTGATATAACTAAACGATCACTAATATTTTTGATACAAGCATCTATCAATTTATCTGAATTAAACTTTACAGAATATGTTGTTTTATATTTAACTCTTTCCCATAATTCAGAGAATTCAGGACTTAATAGTACTTGCTTTCTAACTTTAACCGTTTGCTTATCATCATTCTTCTTGATTTCCAGTTTACCTGCTACTTGTTTTAGCGCTGTAATAATTTGTGCCTTAACATGATTTTGTAAGCCTTCTGGCAACTCAATTGAACCTGATCGCAAATCATTTTTAAGTAAGTCTTTAACTTTCCCATTCGAATCAATGTATTCTTTGGATTTCAAAAAATTAAAGAGTTCCTCTGATTTCTCTTGACCCAGAAATACTGGATCATTTCCATTCATTTCAACTGTAATATTGCTAAAGCTATGTGATTGTATTAATCCAAAAACAATTCCAGTCTCTTCTTCTATTTCTTTCTGGAAGTTCTTTACAAATTCTTCATAGGACTCATTAGCCATAACAGTTAAGGTGTTAGTATCAAATCCTTGTATTCTTTCTCCATTCTGATTGACACATAATCTTAAACCTCGACCTATTTCTTGTCTTCTAGACACGTCTGTCCCACCTGAATCTTTAAGGGTACAAATCTGGAATACATTTGGATTGTCCCAACCTTCTCTTAGCGCAGTGTGAGAAAAAATAAATCTCAACTTTGAATCAAAACTTAGAAGCTTTTCTTTGTCTTTCATGATGAGATTGTACGTCTCTTCATCATTTTTCGTCTTTCCAGTTGAATCTTTAAAATATTCAAACTTGTCCTTGTTATTGCTAGCTTTTGTTTTCTTGTCAATTGCGAAATAACCATTATGAATTTCATTGGCCTCCGCATCTAAATCTCTAATTCCGTCAAAAAGCACACTGTACTTTTGTCTTTTTATAATTTTCTTGTATTCTTCCTCGAAAATACTTGCATATATTCCATTTGTTTGATTTCCATCGTCATCATATTGACGATAATTGCTAACCTTATCAATGAAAAACAAACTCAAGACCTTTATGCCTTTTTGATTTAATTTGAGCTCTTTATTAAGATGTTCTTCAATAGTTTTTCCTATTTGCGAACGTTTTATTGCAAGATCATCCGTACCACCAGTTGAAGTGTTTAATTTTAATGAGACATCATTTGTAAAGTCAATAGCCTCATTATCTTTATCAGTATAGATATCTCGAACCATATATCCATCATACTGTTCAAGGCGTGTTATTTCTAGAAGATCGTCGCCTTGTTTTACTTCTTTTGTTTCTCTTTTTACTACACCATTTCTACCTTTTACATCCAATTCTAACTTAGCTTTAAACCCATTTGAATTTGAAACTTTAATTAGTTTTAAATAAGACCCAGAAGAAGCCGAGTTTTCAACTTTTACCGAAGCAACTTCAATTTGCTTTACTAATTGCTTGTTGTATGCATCAACTGCATCTAATTTATACAGAAGGTTAACTTTTTCCTTATGAGTTGCTGAGTATCGAACAATTGCCAAAGGATTTAAGTTATTTACAGACTTCTTTCCTAATGGTGTATTCAATACTCTTTGTGGTTCATCCACAATAACAATTGGCCTAGTATCTTGGATGAGTGATATTGGCTTATAGCCTAGTTTATCATTGTAATTCAATAAGATTCTATTCGTATTGCTGTTACTGTCATCAACATCTTTTGCAAATGCTTGGATATTAATAACCATTATCTGCAATTGATCACTAGTAGCAAAATCTCGAATTTCATTCAATCTAGAGCTATCATAAACAAAATACTTATAATTAATATTCGCAAAATGATCTTTTAAATGTGGCTCTGTAATTTGTAAACTTTTATAAACACCTTCTTTAATTGGTATCGTTGGTACTACAATAATAAATTTAGTAAATCCATATTGACGATTCATTTCAAGAATCGATTTCAAATAAACATATGTTTTACCGGTACCAGTTTCCATTTCGACACTCAAGTCAAGATTCTTGGCATCAATTTCTTCTCGGCTTGAAGGTTTTAGACCATTCTTTAATTGAATGTGTTGTATGTTTTCTAATAATTGACCTTCGGTAAGATGTAGCTTATTCGCAAAACCCAACTTGTTTGTTGAATCATTATCAGTGAATAGCTGATTTTTAGCCAGGAACTCAGGAGAGTAGACTGTAAAATTGGAACTACATAACTCTTGTCCCTTAAAAACATCAACTAAGGATTCAATTGCATCTTTTTGGTAAGATAAACTGCTTTCAAATTTTATTTGCATCACTTTTTACAGTTTATTTAATTATATAGTGTTTACTTCTTCTATGCCAAATCGTTTAAGAATTTGCATACAATTTGTTTTCTCAACATCAGAGAACCCATTGTCTTTGAAGATCACTTTCGTAATTACAGGTTGTAATTCGTTTTTCCATTTTCCAATGCCTTCAGCAATATCAGTAGTAAGATCATCTCCAAGACAAATAAATAAGGTACCATCTCCTATAGTATAAACAGTTTTAGTAGCAATTGTTTTTTTATCAATAGGTTGAGTCAAGTCTAGTCCAAATTTTAATAGGATTTCATAAAGCACATCGTTTTCACTACGTCCTTCTTTAATATTATTACTTGCATTAAATAAGGTCTTTTCTAAATTTTCAGGATCGCCATCCCAAGCATTTATGTTCGAACTATCTAATTTAAATGATCTAAATCCTATATCAATAGTATTTAAATCGTTTGTAAATAAATCTTTATTAGTTTCATTTTTTATCTTTTCTCCAGCTCTTCTAATTCTTTCTTTAGTAATATCAGATATTTTAAAGTAACCGGCTTTATACGCTTCCGAATTCTCATCAGTCTGTTCAGGTAATTGAACACAAATAAATTTCCTTGCACCTCCATCTTCTGAATTTAGTTGCATAATTGCTTGTGCTGTAGTACCAGAGCCAGCAAAAAAGTCTAAAATAATATCACTTTCGTTACTTCCAATTATTGCACATTTTTTAATTAAATCGATTGGTTTAGGATGATCAAAATATGTGTTTTCAAAAATTGATCTTAACGCTCTTGTACCATTTTCAGTTCTCATTTCTGTTTCATCCCATACTGATTTGACTTTAGAAGTTGATCTTCTATTCTTCTCGTATATATTCCAATTACCATCATTCTTTATTTTTGCAAGAATTTGTGTGCTATCAAAGTCAGTGGTTGATATATTAACTTTTGCCTTATCTTTTCCCCATCTCCAAACACTCTCTTTACCTTGACTATTGTATGGTTTAACCTCGATATTAAATTTTTCAGATCTCTCTAAGCTAACTAAACAATATCCATCTGTGTTAATTTCTCCTGCATTTACATAAAAAGGATAAAAAAGATTCGGCCTGTTACCACTATGGAATTTAGGATTTCTATTTCTGAGTTCTCGTGTATTATAACCACCTAAAATATCATTAAAAGTGAAAGCCACTTCTTTTGCAATTTCATTCAATACCAACTCTTCTGTTTTAGAATAAACAAGCAAATACTCATTAGTTACTGCAATTTGTTTGTAATCTCTTCCTCCTGGGTTAACAATTGGTATAATGTTTGCCTCAAAATTAACTTCACCAAATATCTCATCACATACTTTCCGAAGATTATATAGTTCATTATCATCTATAGAAATGAATATGACACCATCATCACTCAATAAGTTTCTAGCAAGTTTTAGTCTAGGGTACATCATGTTCAACCAATTACTATGAAAGCGCCCATCACTTTCACTGTTAGTAGTTGTACGTTTTCCTTCATCATCAAGTTGACCAGTTATCGCTAAATAGTTTCCTAAATTATCATTATAGTTGTCCTTGTATACAAAGTCCTTACCGGTATTATAAGGAACATCTATATAGATCATTTTAATTTTATTGCTATAGCTCTTTTGCAATAATTTTAAAACTTCTAAGTTGTCACCTTCAATAAAGATATTTTGAGTTGTATCCCAATCTTTGCTACTTTCTAAATCTGGTCTTAAAGTGGCAGTGCTAGGTTTATTTGCTTCTCTTCTTGCATTACTTTTACCTGCCCAAGTGAATCTATAATATTCCTCTTCTTCTTCAATTTCTTGACCTAGTAATGCCTTTAGTTCCTCAATATCAATTTTTCCCTCCTTGACTATGGTTGGGAATAAGTTCTTTAAAATTTGGATATTATCATGTACAAAATCTGGACTTTGTGATAACGGGGAACCTGGTGTTATTTTTTCCATAGTAGACTACTTTCTAATAATTTGTTCAAAGGTATTGATATCGTTTCTTTTAAGTTGTATCTCTTGGTTTAATTTGACCCTATTGCTCATTTGAGTCTCTTTTTGGGCTATTTTTTGCAATTTTTCTATCTCTTTCTTCAATTGAGCAATCTTATTCATTAGCTCTACATCCTCAATTGTTTTAGCATGGTCTTTCTGATGAAAATCCCCATTTATTTGAGAAGTTGACAAAGCAACTATGCTCTGCATGTACCCATTAAAAAATGACTGTAAATTATGTTTGCTTATATTACTGAATTGTAGGCTTTTTAAGAACTTTTCTTGTTTTGAGTCTAATTTATCCAGGCGAATGGATTCGGTCTCAAATTTGGCGCTTATAATGCGTTTATTGGCATCATTTAGATTGATTTGTTTCAATGAGACATTCATAATGAAGTTTGTGCCGTCGTTGACAATTACAAGACTATGGTAAGGAATGTACTTCTGAATAAAATCAACCAATTTATACTTAAACTTATCAAATGTCTCTTCTGATGTTTGAATACCTATTATTTGAATTTCTTCAAAGGTGCTATTTTCAACAATAATAGCTGGAATATTGGAATTGGTGGGGCTAATAGATCCAATCCAATCAATTGAATTTACAATTGCAAAGTCTTCTAACATACCTTTCTCCGATATGGTCATATCAAAGTTCCTTTTAAAAAAGGCTTTAGTAATTTTTTTCTTTACCAATACCCTCTCTGGAAGTCTAAGTATGTTTATTAACTGTTCTATCATTTATTTAACAATCAAATAGCTTATTAATTCAAAAGACTCGTCTGAGCTTGTCTGACTCATTTTTGTTCCACCTGGAAATGCTAATGACTCTAAACCCATTTCATCCTCAACACCTTTTACACTCGATATTGCTGTTTTTAACAGAGATGCATATTTCTCCATGCTTTTGCCATCTTTTACTTCTTTGTTGAATGATGTAAGTAATTCATTTATCGGTTCTTTTTTACCTAAGCAAAGTTTTTTATAGTAATCTAAAGCCTTTTTAGGATTATTGGCTTCAATAAAAACTTCTCCACTATATTTCACATAGCATAAGCTGTAAGGATAAATGGCACTTAGTGATAACCCAGTTTCTTGATCATTATTTAAATCCTTTATGCAAAAAATCACACCACTTGAGGCTTCATCTAAATTAGCATTGGTCAAAGAAAAGATCGCATTGGGGGTTAAATTAAAAACACTTCTATCTTCCTGAGACAATCTATCTGCATCAATTTTAAAATCATTAAAGGTCAGGTCAGTGATACTAATACCTCCATCAATGTCCTCAAGATCCATCACCTGAGTTTGCAGTTGCTTCAATTGTCTTCTTCGATAATCTAAATCATTATGCTCTGCACTTGATTCTTCAATAATATTGTCATCTCCAGTGGCTGAAACATCTAATATTTGCATTCTTCCTTTTACACGCCCAATTAAATCGATATAAGTGTCTAAGGCCAAATTTGGAAAGAAGTTCACTAGCTGAATTTTATCATTCTTTGAACCAATCCTGTCAATTCTTCCAAATCGTTGTATAATTCTAACAGGATTCCAATGGATGTCATAATTGATTAAATAGTCACAGTCTTGAAGATTTTGACCTTCAGAAATACAATCAGTACAGAATAATATATCTATTTGGTCAACTGCATTAGGAAAGATCATTTCTCTCTTTTTAGACAATGGAGAGAAGTTTGTAAGTATTGAGCTTAAGTCTGATTTACAACCTTTTAAATTAGTTTTATTTGAATCACCACCTGTAACCATAGCTGAATGAAGATCGTGTTCTTCTAAAATCCAATTTTGAAGGGAATCATAGAGATACTTTACGGTGTCACTAAATGCTGAGAAAATGATAATTTTCTTATTTCCAGGGTTGATTGGATTACTGACTTTATCAACTATAATCTTTTTTAATTCATCTAATTTCGCATCTCTATTTAAATCAATATTTTTTGTCTGAGCTAATAGATTTGAAAGTCTTTTCTTGTCATCTATTAAGTCTTCTCTACACTTAACAAGATCAATATCTTGAAGCAATACTTTAACTTTTCCTCCCGTAATTAAATCTTCTAGTATATCATCATCAAGATCAATTGTATTGATATCCAACTCATCATCATAATATTCTTGGTTATTTAAAGTATCAATTTTAGTTATCAATGAATCTATTTGGGAAAGTACTGCTTGAATGGTAAGTCTAAATGCATGAATTGAGCTCTCAAGTCGTTTAAGGAAATTAACACGCATTAAGTGTATTAAACTGCTTTCTCTTTCAATTTGCTTAAAGATTGATCCTTTAGTAGTTGTTATATCATACTTGTCTTCATATGACTTCTTTTTGTCTTCCCTAACATAAGATAATGGGGAGTAAACACCCAGATTTAAAGCGTTTAATTCATCATTAACCTTATCTAATGCTGGGAATGCACTACTCAAGTCAAAATCAGCATATTTGTTAATTGGAGGTAAACGATCAGGAAATTTACCAATATCAGAAACGTCATAATATTTTTCAATATGACGTCGAGATCTTGCAATTGTTAAAATATCAAGAAGTTTAAAATATGTTCCGTCTAATGTAGAAATTAGAGATTCTCTATTGGTTAATTGACCATTAGATTCTTTGAGCCATGTATTAAATCTGGCTTGAGCCCTTCTCAAAGTCTGTTCAATACTCACAATCCCAAAAGCCTGTAAAGCATCATCTTTTTGTTCCGTAATAAATGAAATCTGATTTTTAATGTCATTCATTCTAGTATTAACAGGTGTTGCTGAAAGCATCAGAACTTTGGTTTTTACACCAGATTTGATAATTTCATTCATTAACCTTTGATAACGGGTAATCCCATCTCTCTTTGGATTATTATTACGAAATGAATGTGATTCATCAATCACAACTAAATCATAGTTTCCCCAATTGATAGTTTCAAGATTGAGATCTCCTGAAATTCCATTCTTCCTGGATAAATCAGTATGGTTTAGAACATCATAGTTGAAACGATCTTTACCTAAAATATTTCGAATATCATTTTGTGTGTAGATTACCCAGTTATCTCTCAATTTTTTAGGAGCCAGAACTAGGACTCTATCATTTCTTAGTTGATAATATTTTATTACAGCTAATGCTTCAAATGTTTTACCTAGTCCAACTGAATCAGCAATAATACAACCTCCATAGGTTTCAATCTTGTCAATTGCACCAAGTACAGCATCCTTTTGAAAATTGAATAACATTTTCCAAACTTCGGTTTGCTTAAATCCAATTTTATTTATTCTCTCCTCATTTTCACCATTAAACAATGAGTTTTCAAAAATTTTAGATAAAGTGAAATTGTAGATAAAGTCAGGTGAGTTATTCTTAAACGCTTTATTAATGGCTTGTAATATTTGATCTTTTAAGTCCTTTTGACTAATTGACCAAAACTGTTTAAAAAGCTTAAAGTATTGCTCATTGGTATCTTCAAAATACGAAAGGAATGTAGGCTTATCAGATTTGTTTATACCTAATGTAATTGTATTTAAATCTTGAGGAACAAATGAGAAACAATGAATTTTGTCTGTATTCTTTACTATCATGAACTTTTGACCTCCAAGGTTTCCAGACTTGATAGCTGACTTGCTACTCAATAACTCGAATACTTTTTGAGCTTTATAACTTGATTTCAAATCATTATAAAGTAGAAATTCATTGGGATCATAAGAAAACCTATTATCATTTTCTACATCTGAATCAATCAATATTTCAATTGATTTAACCACCGAAAGCTTATCTATTAACTCAAAAAAGGAATTGATAGAGAAGTAGGTTGAAGCGATACAAACTTCTGTTTCAAGTTTTAACAGAGGAGCTAACTCATCAAAAAACCTGATATCTTGATTATTAATTAATTTCATTTGTCTTTAAATAAACAGGTCTTTAATATCAATTTTTAGCTCATTAGCTATCACTTTAAGTGTCTCAATACTTGGATAATTACGGTTATTGACCCAATAATTCACTGATTGTTTGGAAATCTTCAACCTTTCAGCTAGGGATTTTTGAGTGATTTTTTTCTCTTGCAAAACCTCATTCAATCTTAAAATGCCTTTTCTCATCGAAGTAATAAATGTTTCGATAAAGTTAAACTAATTTTTGAATTAGAGAAACTCACTATTTAAAACATTTAAATAAAAATATTTGAAATCGAAAAGACAGTTCGTCTATATAGCACAATTACAGAAGAACAGAATAACTAATAACTTTAGAACAAGGATTGATCAGGAGCACACATTGAAAAACAATCAGAGTCTTTATTATATGTTTTTAGAATGTAATTTTCTCCATACATTTCCTCTTTGAATTGTTCAGCAAAATACTCCCATTTCCTAAATTTTGATTTCCCTAAAACTTTAAGCATTCCATTTTTTAATTGGTTACTATCTACAGTATTTCCATCTTTAAAAAGAAAAAAATGAATATGGCGATGGTTATCGTCATATTTAGAATTCACATGCTTGTTTTTAATATCTATCGAAAGTTCCGTTGAATAAGCTATTCTAATATTTTTTGTCCTCAAGTTCTTGGCAAGAAGGTCAGTATACTTCATAATAGCTATATCCCAATCCTCTCTACTCATATATCCTGTTGTTGCAATTGTGATGAAATCATCCCAATTCATTTTTTTTATTTCAGAAATTATTTTTCCTTTAATGCTAGTAGTATCAATTTTATGTTCTTTTTCTCTAGGTGGTTTTATTACATTATAAGGTACCGGCCTAGATACTTTTCTAGTTTTAATCTTATTATGATATAAGAACCTTTCATTAAGAAAAATTCTTGCATCTGAATAGAAATAGTCTTCAAATTCCTTCCCTTTACTAGTATATAGTTTTCTTAGACTATTTTCGGACGTTTTGAATTTAGCAATAACCATTGTGGAAGTAAGGAAGTGTTGATCATTAATGGTTGCTCCTGTAGTTATTTGGATGTTTTTATTATTTTTTATGTCTCTTGTTAGACATTGTTCGTAGTTAACTTTTTTCATTTTTCTCACTTTTTTAATTTATTTATTGATTTTGGGGCAATAGAGATCCTTTAGGACTAAATGCCCTTTTTTAGTGATAAATACTGCGCAGTACACCGCAAAAACACTTTTACTCAAAATATTTTAAAATTTTGATTTTAGGTTTTGGGGTAAGCCAATTATCAATGAAAAAAAAATAATTGTAAATGCTTTTTCAAGTTTTCTCACTTTTTACTAGAAATTTTTTTTTCGATATTGAGAGGAATGTCAATTTTTGGCTTTTTCCTGGGAAAAATTTTTTAAGGGGTATTGATGGGGCTCTAGACGTCAATATTTCGATTTTTAAGCGAAAATACGGGGCAGCCCCTGCAGGATTTTCCGGCAGGTAGGGGTGGGTTTTCACCTAAAAAGGATTTTTAACTGAATATTAGTTGTGAAAAATTTTATGCCAAATAGTTTGTCATTTGTAAAAACACTATTACTTTTGCTTTATGATTCAGAATTTCAGAAAAAACAAGACATACCTAGCATTTATTGATTCAATAAAAAAATCAAATGATAGCGGGAATCTAAAAAGGCTAGTCAATATATTGGAGGACAGCGATTTAGAATCGATTGACACTCCATTAACTTATCGCCAAAAGAAATTACTGGGTCATTTAGATGTATTGATCCTTGAAACTATTTCTTTTCTAAGTTTATCTTCAAAAGAATTGCTTCCTGAAAGAAATATTCTTGACATAATATCCAATGTCGATCAGAAGCTACTTCAAATTCAAAAATTGCGTATGACCATTCTTCCAGAAATTATACCAAACACTGTCATAAACTCAATTACAAAACATAAATACGTAGTATTAAGGTCTTTCTGGCTTAACAACGATTTCAAAAAAATTAGAAAGTTTTCAATAAGTCTAGGCAATGCGGAAAAATTAGTGGATTTAAAAAACATAAAACCAATTGACTTCAAAGCCGAATATGAAGAATTATCAAAGAAAATGGTAGAGTTATATCATTCAGAATATGGGTGATTTTTTTTGCCCCTACAGTTTGTCAAATATTATAACACAACTATAAATTTTCAGATATGATAACAGTAAATGAAGCAAATAAAATTTTGACTCTTTCACAAGAATCAAAAAAATACTACAAAAGAGATGAGATCGAAGCACTTACAGAGCTTATAAATCAACTCGCAAAAATCGAATTAGGAAATCTTTCAGATGATTTCTTTTACACAAATAGCAAATCCGCAAATTAAAATTTCATTACCTAAACAATAATAATTATGCAACAAAAAGCAAACGTGATCGGGTATTGCCGAGTTAGTACTTCAGATCAAAAAGAAAAGGGATTTAGTCTCCAGCATCAAGAAGATGCAATTAAACGTTATTGTGAAAATCGAGGCTTAAACCTACTCGATATTTACAAAGAAGACCATACAGGTAAATCTGATTTTAATAGACCTAAGTGGAACCAAATTCAAACTTTTATTAAACGAAATAAAAAGTTGGTAAATGGAATTATTTGCCTTAGGTGGGACAGATTCAGCAGAAATACGTATGAAGCATATAAAACGATATATGATTATAAAAAAATAAACATAGAAATAATTACAATCGAAGAACCAATAGACTTTGATTCACCTGATGGAAAGCTAAAACTTGGAATTTACCTAAGTTTTGCAGAAGCCGAGTCAATGAAGAATTCAATAAGAACTAAGGAATCTTCCAGAAGGTGTCGACTTGAAGGGTGTTGGACAGGAACACCTCCATTTGGTTACAAAAATCATAGGACCCCAAACGATAAATCAACATTAATTCCTCATACAGAAAATGCAAAGCTGGTTAACGAAGTTTTTCAGAAATATTCAACGGGTTTATTCAGTCGCGAGGAACTTTGGAAAGAATATCGAAAAAAAATTAAGATGTCTAAAAATAATTTCACAGACATGTTTAAAAAAGTGGTTTACAATGGCAAAATTGACATTGCTGAATTTTATGATGAACCAAGACAAATTGTTAATGGTTTGCACCCTGCAATAATTGACGATGAACTATTTTTAAAAGTCCAAAACGTTCTCAATGGTAAGTATAAAAAAATGACCTTTAAAAATGACCAATTAAATAAGTTCCCATTGAAAAACATGGTCGTTTGCCATAATCACAATAGATTGATTACTGCAAGTTCATCAAGAAGTAGAAATGGTTCAAAACATGATTATTACCACTGTTCCATAAGTAATTGTAAAAACAGAATACGCAAAGACACCTTGGAAAATCTGGTAGAAGAAAAGCTCAAAGAAATAAAGATAAACGGAGAAATTGTAGAACTATATTTCGCCAGTCTTGAAAAATCTTTCAAAGAAAAACGAAAAGGATTTTTAATCGATACAAAAGATATCGAAGATCTTATCAACTCAATTAAGAAAAAGATAGAAAAAACTGACGACCTGTTATTATCGGGGCAAATTGAACCATCTAGCCATCAGCGACTAATTAGCTCATTGAATCAAGAATTAGAAAGCCATGAAATGCAACTATCTGTTCACAAATCTGAAAAGGTTCCGTATTCTCAGTTGCTTAAAAAGAATCGACATTTATTACCAAATATCTTTGAATACTACACCAAAGCTGACGGTATTACCAAAAACAAGATACTTGGTTCGATCTTTGCAAATAAATTTGAAATTGAAAATGGTGAAGTTCGAACCGCAAAATGGTTGCCAATAATTGAAGATATATTGCTGATTAACAATGATTTAGAAAACGATAAAAATAAAAAAGAGGTCATTTCTGACCTCTTTTCTCAAGTTGCTCCCCCTTCAGGACTTGAACCTGAGACCCTCTGATTAACAGTCAGATGCTCTAACCAACTGAGCTAAGGAGGAGTGTTCCCATTTACGGGACGCAAAAATAATGAAATTTACCAAAGAACAAAA
>JACCDH011503314.1_pt1 | contig 14976 bp, 17 predicted proteins | sample 7442481 | NCBI WGS metagenome assembly JACCDH01 (sample SAMN15323433, study PRJNA562643) | freshwater metagenome | isolation source: river surface water | place: USA:Blue River Watershed | collected 2017-08-15
CAGGAACGGATACCATATCCTTAGCTGAAATGTATATTAAATCCAAAGAATGGCGAGAAGTATGGAATGAGAAACCGAAGTTAAAATCGATACAATTTCCACCTTTGACCAAACGCAAGTATTTTACTAGAGAGCACGATAGTATCATGGGTAAGATGTACGAAGATTTGTCGAAGACCAGTTTGACCGTAGCTCAAAAAGATAAAAAGATATCGATTATTAGTATTGATGTCAAGTCTGAAAACGAGGCGTTTGCTAAAGCGTTCTCAGAAACATTAGCGAAGCAGGTGTCTGATTTTTATGTGGATACCAAAAGTAAAAAAGCTCGAATAAATATGGCGATCTTGCAAAAGCAAACCGATTCTATTCGTACGGAATTAAACGGAGCGATTACCGGAGTAGCGGTAGCCAATGACAACACCTTTATGTTGAATCCTGCCTTGAATGTGAACCGTGCACCCTCTGCTAAACGTCAAGTAGACGTGCAAGCCAATACCGCTATTTTAACTGAATTAGTGAAACAAACGGAATTGGCCAAAGTAACTTTGCGTAAAGAAACCCCTTTAATTCAAGTGATAGATCGGCCAATTTTACCTTTACCAAAAGAGCGATTCGGGAAAGCTAAAGGAATTTTGATGGGTGGAATTGTAACAGGGTTTTTGACCGTTTTAGGTTTAATTCTAAGAAAGATTATTAAAGAAATAACTAGTTAATTATGGTACAACAATTATACATAGATCCAGGTAGCGGAAGTTTGGTATTACAAGCCCTAGTTGCAGGGGTTATTTCAATGGTACTATTTTTTAAAAATATTAAGATGATAGTTGTCAACTTTTTTGCAGTACTAATTGCAAAATTTAAAAGCAAGAATGATTAAAGAAGTAAGTTCTTTTAGAGATCCTGATGCGAGTTTATCTTATGATTGTTCTTATTACTACAGACGTATTAGTCTGAATTATGAGAAACATTACAATCATTTTATTGATTCAGGTCTTAAAGAAAGATTACTACAAGAGGGATTTATTTTACCTTTTATAGAGATTATTGAAGATTCACCTGAAGCAGGTGTATCATCTCGAGTTTTGCGAACGGATATTCTTCCTTTTGTTTCTTATCCTTATGAATGGTCTTTTAACCAATTTAAAGAGGCTGCTTTATTGACTTTAAAAATTAATCTAATAGCACTAGAATATGGTATGATTTTGAAGGATGCTTCTATGTTTAATGTTCAATTTATAGGATGTAAGCCCGTTTTTATAGATATGGCCTCTTTTGAAGTGTATGAGCAAGACACCCCTTGGAATGCCTATTACCAATTTTGTAAACATTTCTACGGCCCCTTGTTTTTAGCAGCTAAAAAAAATATCATACTACCCAAACTATTGCAGTATTTTATTGATGGCATTCCATTGAAAGAATTAGTTTCATTGTGCAGCTGGATGGATTTTTTGAATTCTGGTGCTTTTTTGCATTTGTATTTACACGCTAAAGGAGAAGGAAAAAAAGTTAAAAGTGCTATTGAAAATAAAGTATCTAAAAAACAGCTGAGCAATATTTTTACACATTTAGAATTGGCTATTACCAATTTAACGATTAAACAAAAGCAAACTGTTTGGGATACTTATAATCTTAATAATAATTACGAGATTGAGAGTCAGCAGCACAAAGTTGAAATTATTAAAGGATTTTTAAATCAAATCGATGGTGAAAAAGCATTGGATATTGGTGCTAATGATGGATTGTATTCTCAATTATTAGCTGATAGAGGCATGTATACTTTGGTGGTTGATATTGATGAGTTAGCTGTTGATAGGGCGTTTAAAACCCAACATGACCTAATACACCCTTTACAAATGAATTTAGTCAATCCTACCCCAGCTATTGGATGGAATAATATAGAGCGAAAATCCTTTTGGGATCGCTGTCATGTTGATGTCATACAAGCGCTAGCTATTGTACATCATTTAGTCATTACCCACGATATTTCGTTTGATGAAATTGCAGAAAAACTAGCGCAACACACCCAATATTTGATTATTGAGTTTGTTGATCCAGAAGATTCTCAAGCACAAATTTTGTTACAAAATAAGCCACATCATAGTTTAAATTATAACCAAATGAATTTTGAAAAAAGTTTTAAAAGTAAATTTAAATTAATTGTAAATAGTAAAATTAAAAATTCAAAGCGGGAACTATATTTATTTGAAACTATAAATAACTAAAGTGAATTTAATGATATATATTTTAGCTGCATTTTCATATGCTATCTCTATTTTTATAGATATTTCAGTCTATCACTTGAAATATTATATAAATGATAATAAAAATGTACGATATCTACTTTCACTAATAAATATTTTTCAATATTCAGCAAGGGCTTTTGTTTTAATTTTTATACCCATCATGGCGTTTATTACGGAGTCAATAAAGGATAAAAATTTAGTCTGGAATATTACATTTTTGGCCCACTTTTTTGTGATAATTTTATTAATACCATTGTTTTTTCGTAAATTTTCTTCTTACTTATCTATTAAAGTTATAGAAATATTGAATTTTATTTTTGGAAAGTCTAAGAAAATTAATATAAATAAATCACAAATTCAAAATTCTTTTTTAGTGGAGAAAAGTTTATTTAATTTAGAAAACATATTTTTTTTCATAGTAACTTTTATAGCTGGATTTTTATTTTCTATTAGTATTACTTTTTTATACTTTTTAAGTTTTTCATTTCCGCAAAAAGCCTTAATGTTAAGTTCCTTTACCCAAATTATAAATATGTTTGGATCTTTAATATTGATACTATTTATTGATCCAAAAATTATGAGCTCCATTGATAATGAAAAAGGTTATAATGAAATTGTGTTATTAACTATAAGTAGAGTGTCAGTTCATGTAGTTTTAGTTGTTTTACTTCTTATTATCAAATGATTTTTTATATAATTACAGCTATATTTTCATTTGTTTTTTACTATTTATTATGTTTTAATAGTCAAAATATTATAAATAAAATATTTTATATAGGGCTATATCTCCTTTTTGCCATTATTTTAAGATTTATAATTGCTCCAGAATTAAATAAAGATTATTATGGGTATTTTGATCTTCATAATTTTGAAGACCCTGAAGATACAGTTTCGTTTTTGGTTTCTGAGCCCTATTTATACTTATTGTATAAATCGTTTTCATATGTTTTTGATAATAAGGAAACTATATTTATAGTTATTTATTGGTTCAATTTTTTACTTACTAATGTATTTTTTATTTGGTTAGCTACACGGATAGATTTGAATGTCTGGAAAAAAATGGTGTTGTTTGTATTCTATTATTTTTTATTTGGGTTTGTACTCTTGAGGAATGGTCCAGTTTATATTCTATTCGCATGTTTTTTCTATTACAGTTATCGTAATCAAAAATTTAGTAAAATACTTTTTACTCCATTTATGCATTTAAGTGCACTTTCATTAATAATTACTTTATTTCACAATAATAAATATTATTTAAAGATCTTATTTACAACATTGTTTTTATTATTGCCTGTTTTTATATTTTATATACTGCCGATGTTGAATGATTTAATTGCTTTGCAAAGTTCGATGCATAAAGTAGATTCTTATTCTGAAGGAATTGGAAATGTTAGTGTTTTTCATACAATTTATTTCTTTTTTATTTCAACAATATTGGCAATAGCAGTTTTAGTTTATAAAAAGTATGCATTTCATCCAATTTTGATAACAACTAGCTTATTTTATTATATTGCTTTTTATGTAAACCCAGTGTTGGGGTTTAGGTTTTCACCATATGTCGTAATTGCTGTTTTATTCTTTTTTTCAGAAAATATAAAGAAATCAAAATGGAATAAATATTTAGATATTGTTTCAGTTTTGATGTTACCTTATTTTGTATTTACTTTAATGGATACTCATACTATATGAAAGTTCTAATAATTTTAGCTTCATATAATGGTGTAAGATATATAGAGGAACAAATTGATTCTATTCTTATACAAAATGGAGTCGATATCTCATTGTTTATATTTGATGATGGTAGTAGTGACGGCACTATAGATTTGGTTAATTCAATTAAAATGAATAAATCAATACAATTCATAGAGAATTCTTCACCAACAGGTAGTGCAGCGAATAATTTCTTTAATGCCTTACAAAGTTTTGAAGATTCTTTTATAGAAATGTATGATTATATTGCATTTGCTGATCAAGATGATATATGGTTACCTGATAAAATTAAAGCGGCAACTGATAGACTTCAATTAGAAAAGGCAGATTTATACATGTCTAATTTGATACTTTGGGAAGAAAAAACGAATAAAAAATCAGTAATTAACAAATCCTATCCTAAAAAAAAATTCGACTATTTATTTGAAGGAGGTAGTGCGGGATGTACATATGTTTTTACTACATTTTTTGGAAAAAAATTAAAGAAAAGATTAAATAATATCGATTATAAAGATTGGCAATTTTTTTCCCATGATTGGTTCGTTTATTTTTTTGCTAGACTTAAAAAATATAAAGTAGTTATGGATGAAAATGCCTATATTTTATATAGAGTACATGATACAAATGTACATGGTCAATTAAATACTTTTTCGTTGTATGCAATAAGAGAACGATTAAGATTAATTAAAGAAGGTTGGTATTTTAAGCAAGCTAAAGGGTTTGTAAAGCTATTAAATCCAGATTCTGACGAATATAAAATTTACAAGTTATATTCAAAAAATTATTTTACTAGACTACTAGTAATATTCCGATATAATTTCTCATTAATTAGAAGCACAAAAAAAGCAATTCAATTTTTTATAATTAGTTTGTTGCCTTTAAGAATTAATAAATAAAAATGTACAAATTAGTAATTAAATCCACAATAGATTTTTGTGTAGCTTTAGTAGTTTTGATAGTGTTGTTTCCAATATTATTTGGATTAGCTGTTTTATTATTTATTGCTAATGATGGTAAACCTTTCTTTTCTCAATTAAGACCAGGTAAAAACAGTAAAATATTCAAAATAATTAAGTTTAAAACGATGAACGACAAGAAGGATGGAGATGGAAATTTGCTTCCTGATGCCTTCCGATTGACAAAAATTGGTCAATTGGTTCGAAAGACTTCGTTGGATGAGTTACCTCAATTGATCAATGTATTAAAAGGAGATATGAGCTTAATAGGCCCAAGACCTTTATTGCCGGAATATTTAACTTTATATAATGAAACTCAAAATAGAAGGCATGAAGTTAAGCCTGGAATAACGGGTTGGGCACAAGTAAATGGTAGAAATGCAATTAGCTGGTCACAAAAATTTGAATATGATGTTTGGTATGTAAATCATGTTTCATTTTTACTTGATTGTAAAATTGTATATTTAACAATAAATAAAGTGTTTAAACGAGAAGGAATTACTGCAGAAAATTCGGTTTCTGCAGAAGCTTTTAAAGGAAATTAATATTATGAAGTGTAATTTTATTGAATATTTTGAAAAAACCTTAAATGAGGTTTCAAGTAAAGTAGCTATTGATGATAATCAAGGTAAATTAACTTTTAATGAGTTAAATGTTAATTCAGACAAAGTTGCTATTTCAGTTCTTAATTTTTCGGAAGAATATAGAAAACCAATTCCAGTTTACATTCCCAAAAGTAGATGGTCTGTGGTTTCTTTTTTAGGTATATTTAAATCAGGAAATTTTTATGTGCCATTAGATGTCAAATCACCTGTCGAAAGAACTCTAAAAATATTAGATGCATTAAAATCTGAGTGTATCATAACTGATAAAGAACATGAAATTAAATTAATTGAAATCGGTTATCAAGGAAGAATAATTACTATTGAGAATGTATTAGATATAAATATTTCTGATTCTGAAGTAATGAGACTATCTAAAATTAAAAATTCCATAATAGATTTAGATCCAATATATTCAATATTTACATCTGGTTCAACAGGAACACCAAAAGGTGTTTTGATTTCTCATAAAGGTGTTATTGATTATATAGAGTGGGCAATACAAACATACAATGTCACAAGTAATGAAATTATAGGAAATCAAGCACCTTTTTATTTTGACAATTCAACTTTAGATATATATTTAATGCTTGCTACTGGGGCAACCCTAAATATTATTCCCGAAGATAAGTTTACTTTTCCAATTAAATTAATTGAATATGTAAATGAAAAAGAAATAAATTTTGTATTCTGGGTGCCTTCGGTATTAAATAGTGTTTCAAATTTCGATGCTTTCTCGTCAATTTTACCTAAATATCTTAATAAAATATTATTTGCAGGTGAAGCAATGTCTAATAAACATTTGAATTATTGGAGAAATAAATATTCAAATGCGTTATATTCTAATCTTTATGGGCCAACTGAAATCACTGTAGACTGCACTTATTATATTGTTGATAGAAAATTTAACGATGATGAATCTTTGCCCATTGGTAAAGCATGTAAAAACACTCAAATTTTAATTTTATCTGAGAATGGTAAATTAGTACAAAGGGGAGAAATTGGAGAATTATGTGTAAGAGGTTCTTCTTTAGCGTTTGGATATTATAATGATTCAGAAAAAACTAAAAGTGCATTTATTCAAAATCCGTTACACAATTTATATCCTGATATTATATATAAAACAGGAGATTTAGTATATGAAAATGATTTAGGAGAGTATATTTTTATGGGTAGAAAGGATTCTCAAATTAAGCATATGGGGTACCGCATTGAATTAGGCGAAATAGAAACGGCAATTCAAGGTGTACAAGGTGTAAAAAATGCATGTGTATTATATGATGATACTTTGAAACAAATTGTAGGTTTTTATATTGGAGATATTTCAAATATAGAAATTAGAAAAAGCTTAATGAATACATTACCTAAATATATGATTCCAACTAAATGGTTTATTGAAATGGATTTTCCACTTAATGCAAATGGTAAAGTTGATAGGTTAGAATTAAAAAAGAAATTGGAATGATAGAATTATCTTTTTTTAATGAATTAAAGCAAACATCAATTTATACCAATTATTATTCAATTGATACTGAATTATTTGATAATGACGGTAAATGTAAATATGAATTTAGGCGACAAGATGGATTAATTTGTATGTTCAAAGAGACAGGTTATTTTTTTAAAAGAATGTTTTTTTTCTTGGATAAAGAAAGACTAAATGAGAAAGCAGGTGTTTTTAAAAAAGAAGATTTATTGGTAAGTGAGTTTGTCTATTCAGAATCTCAAAAAGACCAAGAAAACTTAATTTCAGATTGGTTAATTAATAATGCTAATTTTCACTATAAAACATTTGTGAGAATGTATAAAACTGTTAAAGATGATTATAATGAAGTTGATTTTTTAACAATACAAACCCCTTCTTTAGAAGATGTATATGAAATTAAAAAAATATTAGAAGATAATTTTGATATTCTGTCGGAAAGAATTCCTTCTATAGAAGAGTTGTTAGAGGTTAAAAACAGTACTTTTATAATTAAAGAAGACAATAAGATCGCATCAATATTGATATCTGAAATAAAAGGTAAAACCAAAGAATTGCGATACTGGTTGGTATTGCCTGAGTATAGAAAAAAAGGCTATGGTAGTTTATTGATGAAATATTTTTTAAATTCAAATGAAGAAACTATTAGGTTTACTTTATGGGTAGATACTTCAAATTTAAATGCGATAAAGAATTATGAGATAAATGGATTTAGAAAAGATAGGTTAATTAATAAGATATTTATAAATAATACAATTATGAAAGATAAAATAAAAGAGATTTTGAAAGATACAAGACCCGAATTTAATTTCGAGGAAGATGTTAATTTCATTGATGCGGGATATTTAGATTCATTTGATTTAATTACTATTGTTTCAGATATAGAAAACGCATTTGATACGAAGATTAATGGTGCATTAATAGTTCCAGAAAGTTTTCAAAGTGTTGATTCAATTGTAAATTTAGTTCATAGTTCAAAAAATGCATCTTAAGTTTAAGAATAAACGGATATCAGGTATTTTATCTATCCTGCCTAGTAACGAAATTAATTTTTCAGATGAGATTTCAAACTATAATTTTTCTGAGAAACAGAGTATTAAATTAGGAAAAATTATGGGATATGGGACAAGAAGAATTGTAAACACAGACACTTGTGTTTCTGACTTGTGTACCCATGGTTTAAATTATTTGTTTGAAAATGATTTATTAGATAAAAATTCATTTCAAGCATTAGTTTTATGTACTCAATCACCGGATCAATTTATTCCTGCTACATCTAGTATTATTGCTGGAAATTTGAAGCTAAATGAAGATGTAATATGTATGGATATTAACCAAGGATGTGCAGGTTTTGAGGTTGGACTTATGCAGGCATTTATGTTATTAGATACTGGGTCAATTAATAAAGTAATTCTTCTTAATGCTGATGTTTTAAGTAAAAAGGTTTCGATTAAAGATAGAAACAGTAGACCTTTAGTTGGAGATGGAGCTTCAATTACTATTATTGAGAATTGTAAAAATGACGAAATTATAGATATTTTTATTAAAATGGACGGCTCTGGAGCATTAAGCTTACAAATACCCGCTGGTGGGTTCAAATTGCCATCTAATGAAGAGACTACGATGTTAGTGGAAGATTCAGCTGGTAATTCTAGATCTTTAAATGATTTAGTTATGAAGGGAGATGAAGTATTTAATTTTGTTCAGACAAAGGTTCCTGAGTTATTAGGTGAGATGTTTTATAAATTAAATATAGATAAAGAATTTTTTGATTATTATTTCTTTCATCAACCTAATAAATTTATGTTGGAAAAATTAGCAGAAAAGTTAGAAATACCATATGATAAAATGCCTAATAACATTTGTGAGAAATATGGAAACGGCAGTAATAATACTGTCCCTTTAACAATTTGTGAAAATTTAGGAAGTAAATCATTGGATGGAAGTTATAATGTATGCTTAGGTGGTTTTGGTGTTGGCTTGACGTGGAGTTTAATTAAATGTAAATTAGAGAATTTACAATTTTGTGATATAATAAATTATTAGATATGAAAGAAGAATTATTAGATAAATTAGCTGAAATACTAGAAGTTGAACTAGTTTCTTTAAATGATGAGCTTGAAAGTTTTGATGAATGGGATTCTTTAACAGCATTGTCTATCATAGCTTTAGCAGATTCTGATTATAATAAAAAATTGACTAATGATTTATTGAAAGAATTTAAAACAATAAATGATTTAGTAATTTTCATTATTGATTAAGTGGAAACTATATTAATTACTGGGAGTACATCTTCAATAGGTGAAGAGTTGGCCATATCATTATCAAAAAGATATAGAATTATTCTTTCTGGAAGAGATAGTTCTAAATTGTCAAAATTAAAAAGCCAAATGTATGGTGAAAATCATTTAATATGGGTTTGCGATTTTGTTAAAGATAATATAGGTATGTCTTTATTAGAGTTTTTAAATGAATTTAAGATTAAACCTGCACATTTTTTACATGTTGGAGGAGATTTTTCTATTTCACCTATACGTCTGCAAAAGAAAGAAAAAACCATTGAAACATTTCATATAAATGTTTTTTCTGCTGTTGAAATAGTTAGTGTGTTAAGTAAAAAAGAATTTAAAAAAGAATTGAAAAATATTGTCTTTTTTTCAAGTATTTCTGCTTTAAGAGGAAAGTCAGGTTATGCTGTATATTCGGCAGCTAAAAGTTCATTAATTGGATTAACTAAATCTCTCGCAGTTGAATTAAATCCAATAAAAGTTAATTGTTTTGTTTTAGGAGCTATTATAACTAAAGCTACTGAAAATATTTTAAGTGATAAAGAAGAAATATTAAATTCTCATATTCCTTTAGGTCTTGGTAAAGCTAATGCTTTAAATGATTGGACTTCATTTTTATTAGATAAAAATAATTGGATGACTGGACAAGAATTAATAATAGATGGTGGAGCCACTATTTTGTAATGTAAAAAATAATTCAACATTATACAGATATATCTCAGATATGTTTGGAGTTTGTTCTTATTTTATTTTAGAACAAGATAAGTTGATAATTATAGATCCAGGTAAATTTGACGATTCTATATTTGAATGGTTAAATAAATTTAATAATTTAAGAAAAATTGTGTACATAACACATGAACATTTTGATCACCATTATAATGCAAATAAAGTTTTTGAGTTAGAGAAAACATATTTTTTCTCTCCCTGTGAAAATTTTAATCTTGTAATAAAAGATGTTCGTAAAAACTTGTCATATTACTATAATGATCCAATAGAAACGGTTGTAAAATTAAATACCGTAATATCAGATCTTAAAATAATAAAAACTCCAGGTCATAGTAAAGAGTCTTATTGTTTTGTTTATGATAATCTATTATTTGGTGGTGACACAGTAATTGAAAAAAAATATTTAGTATTTAAATTACCAGGTGGTAACAGAAATGATTTTAATTATTCTATTAAAAATATTAGAGATAATATTGATTTAAACACGATAGTACTTCCGGGTCATGGAGATTTATTTTATTTTGATGAATGGGTAATATGAAAAAAGTAATAATTGTTGGTGCGGGTGCACATGCTGCAGAATTAGAAGAATATATATTAGAAAATAACGCTATAGAAAATAGTTTTCAAATTATTGGTTATTTAGATGATTCAAAAGAAAATTATGAAAAATCAAAATTGAGTTATCCGTTGTTAGGAGGTCTTTATTGTGATAATTTAGCTGATGATATTGAATTGATTTTATCAGTTAATAATATTAAATTGAGACGTAGCATAATTGTTTTTTATAAACAAAAAAGCATAGTGTTTTCCAATTTTATACATCATACGTCAAGAGTATTTAGAACCGCAGAGATGGGAGAAGGGAATGTTATTTGTCCATATTCTCAAATTGGTCCTAATGTAATTATTGGTAATTTTAATACTTTTAACAATAAATCTAGTATAGGACATGATTCATTTATTGGAAATAATAATGTTTTTTGTCCTAATTTAGGGCTTTCCGGTAACACGAAAATTGGTAATGATAATTTCTTTAGTCTTAATGTGGCTACAATTCCTAGTGTTTCAGTAGGGGATAATAATGTTATAGCTCCTAATATGGTAATAGAAAAGGATATTGATTCAGATTCCACGTTTTTTCAAAGGTTTAAAGAAAGGGTCTTAGTTATACAAAAAGATAAATAGTGTTATGAATAATTCAAAAATATGGCTTTCCTCACCACACATGGGAGGAACCGAACAAAATTATATAAAAGAAGCATTTGATGCGAATTGGGTAGCGCCACTAGGACCAAACGTAAATGGATTGGAAAAAGACTTAGAAAACTATTTGGGTGCTGATGCTCATGTTGGCGCTCTAAGTTCAGGAACAGCTGCCATTCATTTAGGTTTAATTTTATTAGGAGTGCAAGCGGGTGATGAGGTCATTTGTCAGAGTATGACATTTTCGGCATCAGCAAATCCTATTTTATACCTTGGTGCAATTCCTATTTTTATAGATAGCGAGGAGCAAACTTGGAATATTTGTCCCGTTTCTTTAGAACAAGCCATTCAAGATCGCATTCAAAAGGGCAAGAAACCCAAAGCTATTATAGCCGTGCATTTATATGGCGTGCCGTATCAAATTGAAGCCGTAAGAGCTATATCAGATAAATACGGTATTCCAATTTTAGAGGATAGTGCGGAAGCATTAGGCAGTTCGTACAAGGGACAAAAATGCGGTACTTTTGGAGATATTGGGGTCATATCCTTCAATGGAAACAAAATAATTACTACATCTGGAGGTGGTGCTATAGTATCAAGAACTAAGGAGCTAAAAGAAAAAGCTGTTTTCTATGCTACACAATCACGAGATAATTCACCGCATTACCAACACAGCCATATTGGCTACAATTATCGTATGAGCAACATTTGTGCAGGAATTGGAAGAGGACAAATGGAAGTATTGGATGATCACGTTGCTTTACGAAGAAAAATGCATGATTTTTATGTGGACGTATTTGCATCTATTGAAGGGGTAGTAGTATTCTCGGTACCTAATGATGATTATTTTGCCAATTATTGGCTTTCAGCTATTACAATTGATGCAACTAAAACTAATGGAATTAATCGTGAATCATTGCGTTTAGCTTTCGAAGTTGATAATATTGAGTCACGACCTTTATGGAAACCGATGCATTTGCAACCTATATTTGAAAACTATCCGTACTATGGTAGTAGGATTTCTGAACAGTTATTTGAAAAGGGATTGTGTTTGCCATCGGGATCTAATTTGACTGAAGATGATAAACATAGAATTAAAAGGGTAATTTGTCAATTATTTAAAGCATAGTCTTGGATATTAAATCGCGAAAAATAAATTTAATAATAGACAATAAAAAAGGCTACTTATTAGTATTTATATTTACAATATTAGTTGTTGTTAAACAACTATTTGGTATTTATAAAAATGCTTCTGAAAACATAGATTTAATTATTTTTAATAATGTTACTTTTTTATACTACATAAGTTTATTATTATTGATTATAGGCTTAAGAAATAAGTTAAAAATTTTATTTGCATTACTTTTAATATTTTTTTCTGATTTTTTTATTGATCTTAAATACGCGATTCAACCATATACTTTTCCTCTAGCTTCTAATTTATTTTATAAGCAAGTTTACACTATAACTTGTCTATCAATTATAGGGATATTTGTTTTCGTATTTATAAATAAATATTTTAAGTATACTCTACTATTTTTTATAATTAAATATTCTATAGGGATAATTTTCCTTTTATTTTCAAAAAATCAAGAATATAAACAAGTCAAATCAGATATTAATTTTGAGTCAAAAAAAAATTGTTATATTTTGTTGTTTGACGAATATCCAAGTCAATATGTCATAAATACTTTTTTGCATCATCAGGATTTATTTTTGGACAATTTTAGTGTTAAAGAAAAATTTCGTCAATTAAAAAAAGTGCGAAGTAATTACACCAATACTGAAATGTCAATTCCTTCTATTCTTTATGGGAAAAAAAGTAACCATTTTAAGGTTAGAGATGCAATTAACTCTTTAAGTATAAATCAATTTAGTTCAAAAAATAAATTTGTAGGATATTCGTTTTTTGATGAATCTAATAGTAGAGATGCCATTAATAATTCTAATTTCATTCATTCAATAAATAGCTTTGTTACTCGTTATTTTTTCCCATTATTAATTCGATTAGTTGATGGAAAAGGACATGGAGTTTTTTATAATATTGAAGAATACCATAAAAATGCGTTTGAGTTGTTAGACAAATCCTCTCATTATAGAGGATTAAAAAAACAAGTTGTTTTTATCCATTTTTTCACTCCTCATGATCAAGTTTTTTCGAAACGGAAAAATATGTTAGATCGAATTCAAGAAGCTAACGAGTACATGGTCAAAAGCATAAATATTATTAATAAAAACGATCCAAATGCCTCTGTGGTTATTATGAGTGATCATGGATACCGTGGTATTGAAGTACCACAATATTATACATATAATAGTTTACTGATGTATAAAAACATAATTATCGATACCAACGTAGTTAATAAGCAAGGTATTTATAGAATTTTTAATAATTAAGTATAATTATAAAATTAAAATGAAAAATATTTTTCAGTTTATTTCAGATCAATTAATCACAAATAATTTTGAAGTGTTTTTTTTTGATATTAAACGACCTTGGGGTGGTTTTTACGTCATTGTTGAGGAGCAAGTCCAAGACTTTTCAAATTACTATTTTGACGGGTTGGATATATCTACCTTAAAAAGAGGTGGGGAATTGAGTCCCAAAATACTTATAGTTGCTCCTGGTAAACGATTGTCGTGGCAGTACCACCATCGCAGAGCCGAGATATGGCGCGTTGTCCAAGGTCAGGCAGGGGTTAAACGCAGTACTAACGATACAGAAGGAGATTTGGAAATTTTAAACGTTGGAGAAACTATTACTTTACAACAAGGAGAACGCCACCGTTTGATTGGCTTAGACGATTATGCTGTGATAGCCGAGATATGGCAACATACAGATGCCAATCATCCTTCGGATGAAGACGATATTGTACGGTTGCAGGATGATTTTGGGAGATAAGTTGATGTACCATTTAAAATAATTAGAGATTGCGTCACTTCGTTCGCAATGAAAGACAACCGAGAACAGACAACAGTAACAATGACAATAGAAACAACCCCAATTCAAGATTTAGTAATCATCAATCCCACTGTATTTGAAGATGCGCGTGGGTATTTTTTTGAAGCCTATAATCAAAATACTTTAGCAGCTCAAGGTATTAACATCCAATTTGTGCAGGACAACCAGTCGTTTTCCAAACGCGGTACTTTGAGAGGTTTGCATTATCAAAATCCGCCTTTTGCTCAGACGAAATTAGTTAGAGTGCTACAAGGCGAAATCATCGATGTAGCCGTAGATATTAGAAAGCAATCGCCTACTTACGGCCAGCATTTTTCCATTAAACTTTCCGCCGAGAACAAAAAACAATTGTTGATTCCGCATGGTTTTGCACATGGTTTTTCAGTCATCAGTGAAACCGCAGTCGTATTGTACAAATGCGATCAGTTTTATAACAAAGAAAGTGAAGGCGGGATTCGTTTTGACGATTCGAGTTTGAACATCGACTGGGGTATGGACTTAGCAGCCGCTATTGTGTCGGATAAGGATTTAGTGTTGCCGGGGATAGAGGGGTGTAATAGTCAATTTTAAGAGGTACGATTTACGATATAAGAAGTGTTCAGTGTTAAGCTATAAGTGTTCAGTTGATTTGACTTAAACAAATTGAATTAGGAATTATTAATCACGTCCCAAGGCGAAGCTGAATGGAGCAAATTAAGAAGTTCGATATTCAAAATTCAAAATTTCATGTTGAATATTCAATAGTAGAACAACGAATGTTGAACATAGTATAAATAACCGATAACTGATAACAAAAA
>JACCDH010710946.1_pt1 | contig 14974 bp, 12 predicted proteins | sample 7442481 | NCBI WGS metagenome assembly JACCDH01 (sample SAMN15323433, study PRJNA562643) | freshwater metagenome | isolation source: river surface water | place: USA:Blue River Watershed | collected 2017-08-15
ATACCAACGGGTAGCAGTTGAAGCAACTACGATTGATTGTGCATCAATCATTTTGCCCATTACTCCGCCAGAGCTATTAGCAGCGCCCATTAGATTAGGGCTTAAGCCTAATTGATCAGCCGCAACCGCGTTTTTGTGAACTATTTATTCCGGTAATAAAGTAATTAGTCACCATCTGCAGTTACTGCCTCGGGAAAGATGCGAGGGGAAAATAATAGCCAAGAGAATCCAAAGATTTGAATGAGCAGGTAAATGCCTAAAGACAAGTCAAAGGCTTGCGTGACTGTTAATCCCCATGAGACTCCTTTGTCGATGCCATAACCAATACCCCACTGTGTTAGGAATGCACCAATAAAAATAGTGATGTTATAGGTGGTGGATGCTCTACCTGAGTGTGATTTTGGGAATCTCGTGATGATGAGGCTTTGCGCTAATACAAAAGAGGCTGATGTGGCAGCGTAAAGGTACCACCAAAATACTGTGGCTGATTCATGAAGGAAGTATGCGCCGCCTTGCGCTACCAGTGAAGCGCCGGTCATCCAAATTAAATATCTAACTGTATGAATACCAATCTTTTGAAGTTTTGGTAAAAAATAGGTATTAATTGCGTAGGTGAATAAAAGAACAGCATTGAACCAAAATACTGTTTGAGAGGCGGCATCTGATGATTGACCTTTCACGTTAATTAACCATGGGCCCAGCCAAAGGGTTTGAATTGCCATAAACCCGCCTAGAGAAATTGCTCCCACAGGAAACAGTCTCCAATAAAAAGCATTTGCCAAGATGGGGCGATAGTTTTCCCATGAAAATAATTTTTGAGAATCATGTGTGGCAACATTTATATTTGGATCGCCTCGAGAATTCTTTGTGGGTAGATATAAGTACAAAATTAAAATTGATAATGTGCAGGCTATAGCAAGCAAAAGAAATAAGCCGCGCCATCCTATATACGGCAAAATCATGCGCGCTGGTGAAGATGTTAGTAAGGCTCCGGATGTTCCAAATATTAGTATGGCGGAAGCCAGTTGCGGTTGCTGAACGATTGAATACCAGCTTCTAAATCCAGTGAGGGCTGACATTAGGCAAGAGGAGACTCCAATACCAATAAGCATTCTTGCTATGAAAAGAATGATTAGATTATCGGCAGTGTAAAAAAGTAAGGCTCCAAGAACCGCAAGTGACATCAATCCTACTTCGGTGATTCTTGGGCCATATCGATCCAGAAGGATTCCTACTGGAATTTGGGCAAGACCAAAGCCAATTAAGTAGGCCGATGAAAGCAAGCCCAAATGATTATTGTTTAGCTGTAAATCAACGATTAGCTCAGGTGAGATAACGGCATTAATCGATCTAAATGAATATGAAATAAAGTATGCAACAGCGAAGCATAAGAATACTTTTAAAGCATCACTTCCAGTTAAGGGAAGTTGAATTGTTTTTTTGTTTGAGTGCCAGTGGGCGGCCATAGCTAGGCGAAAGTAAATTGATGGAAAGCTAGTAGGTTACCTAGAGACTATTGAGTTCATTATTTCAAAGCCTGCGTATTGCTACTCTTTACTAGCAGCGCAGCTACATAACTCATTACGGTTTCGCCGTTTTGATTTTTAGTAAGAACCTTCACTTTTAAAATGCCATTATTTGGATTTGAGCTAGAACGTCTAATGTCCACCACTTCAATATCGAGCGATAGTTCGTCGCCTGGATAGGTTGGAAGTGGCCATTTCAGCTGCTCAATTCCAGCGCCAATAAGCCCCCCAGCTGGTTTGAGATTGCTTTCTACAAGTAGTCGCATGGCGATTCCAGCTGTATGCCATCCGCTTGCTACTAATCCCTTAAAAAAGCTACTCTTTGCTAGTTCTACGTTTGTATGAAATGGTTGAGGATCAAATTGCGTTGCAAATTCTTGTATTGATTTTTCATCAATAATATAAGTGCCGGATGTAAATTTTTGACCAATCTTAAAATTTTCGAAATAAAGGGTATTTGTAGTCATGGTATGACTCAAGTCTAACCGATTCCGTTGAAATAAGAATTTCAACCCAAAGGTTGACGTTTTTCTAATTCCGGTCTCAGAACCTAACTTTTTAACAACCAAAATCACAAAGTGTGCGATTGGGTTATTAACACCAAACCTAGCATCTATAAGGGTTTGCAGCAAAGACCAACGGATTGATAATTGAAGTGTGTCTTGGGTTTTTGGGCATGGCCCGCAAAGCCTTATTTTATATGGTGGGTCGGGCGAGATTCGAACTCGCGACCAACGGATTAAAAGAAGTCGTGGGTCTTAAAAAACCTATATAAATCAATAGTTTGTAAGACCAAAAAATGAGTGTGCGATTGACTGTGCGATTGGATCCGATAAGTCTACAGCTAATTCTTTGCAATCAGTTTTTCGATAGAGCGTTTATTTTTATTGTAGAACTGACCCAATTCTGCCAAGGTATTGAGTCCAAGCTTATCTTTGAGGAAAGATCGATACATCTTCACGGTTCGTATCGATATTCCCAGCAACTGAGAAACTTCATTCTGCAAATGCCCTTTGCCCAAAAGGAGTAATACCTCGGCCTCTCTTTTGGTAATGGGGATATCTGTATGAGCATCACTATTAGGATTTGATGATTCAATTGGCGGATTATTTAATTGAGAAAACAACCTCTCCAATGCATCGGTGACCTGAGTTGGAGTGAATGGCTTTAATACAAAGTCAATTGCTCCACCGCGCCATGCATTAATGATGTCGGCTTGCTGGGCATTCCCACTCATAAAAACAATTGGAAACTTGGCATTCATGAGTTTGAGGCTTTCTTGTAACTCAACACCATTCATGCCTGGCATTTGAAAATCGAGCAAGATGCAGGTAGGTAGACCCTCGTCTAATTCAAGCTGGTTAAGAGCGCTTAAAAATGAATCAGCGGAATCAAAGCTGATAACTTTGTAGTCTCGAGAGAGCCAATTTTCAAGCCCTGAGCGGACGATGGGCTCATCGTCAACAATAATGACTTTCGCGTTCTTCATGTGGGTTAATTTATTCGTATTCAAATAATGGTATGCGAATCTCAAAAATAGCACCACCCTGGGGATTTGGGCGGGCGGTGATGCTGCCTTCATGTTTATCAATAATAGTTTTACTTAACCAAAGACCAATTCCCAAGCCATTTTCTTTGGTGCTATTATAAAGTTCAAACATAGTTTGGGAAATTCCTGCCTGAATACCGGTGCCATTATCTTGAATTGTAATAATGGCAAAGCTACTATCTTCAGAAACAATAAGATTTATTTCTCGTAAGTCTTTACCGATGCTTTCGATAGCATCGATAGCATTATTGAAGATATTAATAAGCACCTGCTGAATCTGAACGGGGTTACCAAGTGCAATTGGATTGCTTGTGTATAGTTTTTCTAAAGAGATATTTTTAGCTTCAAGAGTAGGTTTAATGACCTCTAAAACCTCATCGCAAGCATTTTGAATGTGAAAAGGCTTGAATTCACGATCTTTTGAGTCAAACAGCTTTCGAAGGTTATTGACTAATTCGGAGAGTTTTCCAAGTTGATCTGTGACGGTATTTAGTGTTTGTACGGAAGATTGTTGGTTGCCTTGCTCAATGAGGTCGCGTTTGACAGACTCGGTTTGCAAAATTACTCCGGTAATGGGTTGGCTAAGCTGATGCGCAAGGGAATTGGCGAGTGCACTGATACCTAGAGCCCTATTCGATGAGATGAGGCCTTGCAGAAAATGGTTTTTTTCCTTTACCAGTTTGACTAGACCTCTATTGAGGATATTTCCTTCACTAGATCTGGGGTCTACCCAACTAATTCTTAATGACTGGTATGAAAAATATCTAAAAAGATTTACGGTAAGCCAAACTGAAAATACCAGAATAGGCAGAGTGCCTGGATTGACAGTCATCATCGGCGCATCAGAAAAAAAGCTTTTTATTCTCAACAAATGGATTGCGATCAGAGCTAGCTCTGTATACGCAATCCATTTAATAAAAATATTTGACTCTAGGCCGTTGCTATTGGTTCGTTTGCAGGTAATGTAGGTGGCAGATGCTATGCATAGTGAGAAAATAGAAGCTATAAGCAAAGGCAATCTAGGACTTACAAATTCTCGGCAATATTCAATAGAAATTGAAACCACAAGAACAAATACAATCCAAGACAAGAATTTCTCGATATCCACTTCTTTGGTAAGCGCTTGAATACTAAGTAGCAAAGAGACTTCCGAGAGCAGGACGCTTAAGCTAAGGGCAAAGTAAATGGGGTGCCCAGCAAGACTTTCATTAATGTTGTAGGTAATTACAAGCAGTAGCCCGATTAGCCATAAAAATTCTGCTAGCAAAAAATAGCGGCCAGAAGTGTCAACTCTTCCCTTGAATGAGAAAAACAATGTTGTTGCTGATGCCAGGGTTAGCAAGACGGGTATGACGAGAACCAAAGTAAAAGTGTTCATGCAGACATTACCTAAAGAGTCGAATTTACTAATTGTATGAACTTAGCCGACGAAATTGCGCATTTTTTGAATCTTGTATGGAAAAGAATTGTGACTACGTACTTTAGTACATAGTATGTTGGGGCGTATTTTTAATTTAACAATTTAGGGAGAATCCATGTATCTCATTTACATAGTGTGTCATTGAAAGAGTTGTCATATGAAATTATTGGAAATTAAGAAAATTGCAATCACCGCAACATTTCTAGCAGGAAACCTAATTGCATTAAATGCAAATTCACAGTCTGTTACGCAGACGATTGGTGGAGTGACATATACGATTACCTTATCCAGTAGCTCTACGTACAACTCGATTTCATCAACATTGCAAGCATCATCCATATGGGGAGATGCATCATTGGCTAATGCACTCGCTATTAGCGTGGGCAAAACATCCGCGCTTGGTGCACCAAACAATGGCGCTGGTCCGGCTTTCGCCTATGGTGTGAATAGTGTCAATGGCAATGTTAGATTTTATATCGATACACCTGGAGGGGTCTTCAATAGCAGTGCAATAAATAGCGCATCTTTTTATTGGGCATTGGTTGCTGGTGGTGGTTCGGCATCTGGACCGTCTGTAGCCAACACACAAGCCTCTCTCCAAATCACTGCTGGCGCTTTGCAAGGTATTTACACATTACAAAATGCAGTAATTGCGAATAGCTTTAGTTACGATTGCGACACTTTTGGTGCGAACAATGTTTGCGTCTCTGCTGGTGGTCGTAACACTGCCGTATCAGCCACTAATGGATTGAACAACACTAGCGGTCTATTGATTGCTGCTTATCGTCCACACGCAAACTACCGTATTGGCGCTTACGCTGACCAGAACTTATCTGTGAACAATGCTGGTTCTACAGTAAATCTTGGTAACAACACACCCTTGATTGGCATATTTGGTGCTTGGAATGAGCGTTTAGATGGCACAGGCGCAGAAGTGAAAGTATCTGCTGCTTATGGTCAAAAGAACACCACCATTACTCGTCAAGTCATTGGCACAAGTGAAGCTGGTTCAGGCAGCTCTCAATTAAATAGCCAAGGTGCCCAAGTAGCTGTCAAGTATGGCTTTGGTGTTGCTACTAATACTATCGTTTCACCATATGTTGGTATCCGTTATACCCAAAATAATATGGGTGGCTACACTGAAGGTGCTTCAGGATCTGTAACAGCGCCATTGACCTACAGCGCTCTAAATACCAATGCAACAACTGCATTGGCTGGTATTGGCGCTTCTTATCGCGGTATTCCAAAAACCAACTTGTTTGCAAGTGCTGGTATTGAGTCTGATACCAATACCTCTGCCGGTTCTTATTCAGCAACCGGTGTTTCTGGTTTGGTTCCAGTTAACTTCAATGCCAACCCTGTTAAGAACCGTGCAACAGCTACCGTTGGAGCCACTTATGATGTTGAGAAGAATCAACGCTTGGGTGTAACCGGTATCTATCGTCAAGAGTCATACCAGGCAGTTTCCACAACTACTGTGATGGCTACTTACACAGTTGGTTTCTAATTGGAGCTGAGTTGATTCAAATGAAGCCACCTACGGGTGGTTTTATTTTGTCGGTTAAACCGACAAATCACCATGACTGTCCCATAAAGAGACCCTCACGGTCACCCAGCGTCCGTTATTCTGACTCATCTCGACCCTATAGATTAACTATTGAGTCTACACAGTAGCAACACATTTCTAATTCACCAAAAAAAGGACCACATTGCTGTGATCCCTTTGTATAACTGGTGGGTCGGGCGAGATTCGAACTCGCGACCAACGGATTAAAAGACTTAAGAATTGTATCGAACAGTAATCAAAACATTAAGCTAAACCCGTCTAGAAAGTACCGCGATATCGGCGGCTAGTCATGTGGGTTTGATTGGCGTGAGCAGGAGGTCAATTGGCTTTGACAATGTCGTGTTGGGATATCGCCAAAAAATCTCTAGCCTGGACTTAGTTTGATTTGGTGATTTTGGAGGATGGAGTTATTTAATTTGCTGCCTTGGAAAAAAATATCAAATTTTGATAAATCTTTGCCAACGATAATGAATGGTGCTTTCCCATTTACAGTTTTTGCAGCACCATGTTTTAAATTCACATTCGTTACGATATTTTCTGAGTCAATGATGCAAACGCTGTCATCCCCTTTGGCAATCAGATGCACATAGTTTGCTGGCTTATCAGGGGCGCTATTAATGTACGAATACAGATTATCTTTGCTGTACTCACAAGGATTGGACGTCGCTTGAGTTGATAGGCTCTTTTGATCAGGAGTGGGCGCCTCTGATGTAGAAGCCCCAGATCCTTCAATGACTTCTGCGGGGGTTTGGGTAATTTCCGTGGCTGACTCTCGTGTTAATTTGCCAAAATTTCCCCCAAAAGCAACTACTAGGTAGCCAACGCCAATCGCTAATAGAGTAAAAACTAGCTCTTGACTGCGGTTGATTAGTAGGCCTTTTTTCTTGTGTCGGCTAAACGAAGTTAGTGCAATATCTTGTTTGTCGATATTTGTATTTAAATGCTCTGCCTCTGGTTCTTCACTAGTGTCATTTAGGCATGCATCGGCAGCCTGAGTATTTTCAGCAATTACAGACCTTTTAATAATGAATGCGTTTTCATCGGATAGGTTTAAGTGTGCCGCAATCTTTTTCGCCACTTGGTATCTATGTGCCAGGGAAAAGAAGATTGCAAGGTTGTTGTCTTCAATGTGCTTAATATGTTTTGCAGATAGGCAAAGTGTATTGGCTAGCTCTAGCTCAGATAATCCCGCAACTTCTCGCGCCTTTCTAAATGCTTCGCCATTTAATTCAGGAAATGAAGTGTTTTTTTTAAGGTGCATATGTTGTATTTGGTGCTACCCCATCTAATTCGCCTCACAGAAAAAGGTGTAACACGCCTGCATTAAGATTGTTTGGATGATTTTTATCTTATTGCTGGAAATGGATATTTACAGCTAGCATTAGGTATGGGAAAACCTATACCTTGGTATAGGTATACAGATGCCTATTGATGCCTTAGGATTAAATAATGACGATTTTGTTGATTTTGTGAAAACTGTAGAGATATTTCTTGTGGAGTCCGATGATGGCGGACGGGCTTACTTGCAAAATGCTTTTGAGCAAAGCGGATTTTTTGTAAAGCCGTTTAGTTCATCCGAATTGATGCTGATTCATTTGATGCGGTATCCGACTAATATCGGCAATTATCGATGTGTGGTTTTAAACGAACATCAGCAGGGTATTGGGGGTTTAGAGGCACAGGCTCAAATTCGAAAGCTAGAGCCAGGTCTCCAAGTAATATTCTTTAGTTACAAAGCCACCGTTCAATCCGTTATTAGCGCCTGGAGAAATGGTGCCGCTAGCTTTTTCTCTGACCCCTTTGATGCAAATGAATTAGTGGTTGCGATTAAGGATTGCCTAAAGCAAGGGGCCACTGTTCAGCAGCCAAATGATAGAGCAGCAGTTGAAGCTTTGCGGATTTCCTATAAAGCATTGACATCTAGAGAGCGAGAAGTTCTACTCTTGATTTCAAAAGGCCATAAAAACCATCAAATTGCGAGTGACCTGGGAATCTCGATTCCCACAGTCAAAATGCATCGCGCAAACTTAATGCGAAAACTTGAGATTGAAAATATTGCCCAACTGATTAGCTTCCACCATAAATGTGTTAGGTTCTTGCAGGTTTAATGCTTTGGATCCTCTTGGGGGTATGCTAATTTGCCTGATAAGGCGCTGACCTTATTGATGATTTGCAATAGCTGAACTTGGAGATTATCGCCCCCTACGCCTTGAGATGTCAGACTTTGCAATGCCGGAGATTTCAAAAGATTAATGAGATCTTCGACTGCTTCTGATAGATTATCCGAGGCATTTTTAATGATTTTTGAATTGCTAGCGGTTGTATCGACCGCCAAAGAGATGGCTTGAGCTAATTCTTTTCGGTTTGACTTGAGAGTCTCCAGGGCAGCGTTTGTGCGATAGGTCTCATAAATCAAAGCTAGGTGATTTTCGACAATATTTTTGAATAATTCCACAATGCCCTGAATGCGGGGAGAGTAAGAATTCTTTTTGGAGTCTAGGATGCAAATGGTTCCATAGATCTTACCATCTGGCCAGACCAGCGGAAAACCAAGGTAAGAGATCATCCCCAGCTTAATGTCAGGGTTGTTATTCCATGCTGGATCTTGAGTGGCGTCAGGAATAAGTAGAGGGGAATTATGGGCCATGACATATTCACAGTACAGGCCGCAATTTAAATTCTCTTTATCTCCAACTTTATAGGGAGTCGTCGATGTATTTGCAGAAGAAAATACTTCAATTTGATCAGGGTGTACTCGCATGATCAGGGCGGATGGGACATCACAAGTCTCCGCTAAAAGATCGAGCAACTTATTCAGCCAATTAATGGCTGAATCGTTAGGGGCTGGGTAGGGTGTGGTGTTGTGCATTGTGCTAAATGAGACTTCAACTCTTCTGGGATTTTAACTCTTGAGTGATAGATATTCTAGGGTGGGTTTATATGAGTTTAGAAGGTTGGCTGTGAAGGTCAATAGGTTTTGAAAATGTCATGTTGGAGTGTCCGGAAACGTGACACTCGGTTGTCGGGAAAACCGACAAATGTTGCTGGGCTTTCAAGTCAAAACCTGGGATTTCCGCGAAATTTATTATGAGTAAACTTATTGGCCAACTCATTTTCTTGCGGGAATGGGATCGCTTAAGCATAATTCGTAAATGACTTTTAAAAGATTTCTCTGTCTTTTGGTGCTGACGCTCAGCACTTTCACTGTAATAGCAGGCGACTTTGTAACCGAGCGTGGCTGGGTAGAGGACCCCAGTGGAGAAATGACGCTAGAGCAAGCTCAGCAAGCAGTTGAAACGCCTCTAAATAGTAAACTTTTTACGCAGGGATATAGTCACTCCACTTTCTGGATTCGTCTTCGAATTGATCCCAATAGTTTTGAGCATAAAAATACTGAAAAACTGGTCGTTCGTTTAAGGCCACCCTATCAGGATCATATTCAGATTTTTGACCCGTTATCTCCGAAAGATAAGGTACGAATTACGGGTGATCATTATGATTGGTCCGGCGACGAATATCGCTCCTTAAATTTGAATTTTGTAATCCCCGTTGGTAGTAAGCCCCGTGATATTTGGCTCAAACTCAAGGCAAGCGTGAGTACGCTAACCTTCATTGAGGTAATGACTGAGGATCAAGTTCGAGCCGCAGATCGTCGCCAAGAAATCGCTACGATGTTGTATCTATCGGTGTTATTTCTATGTTTTGGCTGGGCCGCTCTTTCGCGTATTAATAAAAAAGACAAGTTACTTACGTTTTACCTCATTAGAGAAGTGGTAGTGATTGCTTATGCTTTAGCTATTTTGGGCTACCTTCGTGTTTTTGCGTCTACGTGGCTGCCAACTAATCTGCTTGATCTTTCTACCAACCTATTGGGCTTTATATTTCCTGCGGTTGTTATTTGGTTTGACTCGCGCTTGATTGGAGAATTTAAGCCCAATCGCTGGCTGGCACGAATTTACTTTAGTCTGCTCTTGTTCCTTCCAGTTTCTATATTCTTGGTATTGACGGGCAGGACAATAGAGGCCGCACGCTTCACATCCATAGTCATTATTGCCGCTATTTTTCTTGCTATTGCCTGCACTATTTCAACTCGTGCATGGGTTGAGGCCCGCAATTTACCGCCTGAGGACCAGCCAGTAATATCTAAAGGCTTTTTAGTATTTTTGTACGTATTTGTTGCGGCAGTCATTTTGCTTCATCGACTCCCCATCATGGGCTCTTTCAGCGGTAGCGAATATTTTGTCTATTTCAATCTAGTCTACCCACTACTAACAAGCGTCACTCTAATGACCTTGATACAAATTCGTCTTTATCGCTTATCAAAAATCCAACAACAAAAGCAGCATCGACTTGAGCTTGCTGAGATTGAAGCGCGCGCCGAAAGGGCGCAACGAGTCGAGCAGTCAAATTTTTTGAAGATGCTCGCGCATGAAATGAAAACCCCCTTATCAGTAGTGCGTATGGCTGTTGGTAGCGCATCCTTGCCAAATAAAACCCATGAGGTGGTAGATCGTGCCGTAACGGATATGGATAGCATCATTGAGAGACTTCTACAAGTGGAGCGTCTTGAAGACCAGCAAATTGAAATCAATCATCAAAAATTTGAGCTTGCCGAAATGGTAAAAAGGGTTTGTTTATCACTGCCAGAAGGTGGACGAGTTGACCTACATTTAAGTGGGGATCTATGGATTTATTCTGACCAACAGTTTGTGAGAGCAATTGCATCGAACCTGCTAGAGAATGCCTTGAAATATAGCCCCCATGACAGTCGCATAGACGTCGAGCTTACTGGTGCTTCTGGTAATGTGCGTATGGCGGTTAGTAACCAGGTCGGAAATGTTGGTTTTCCAGACCCCGAACGTATATTTAATAAATATTATCGCTCCGAGTTTGCTCACGCTCGCACGGGTTCTGGTTTGGGTTTATATCTCGTCAAAGCCTTGCTGGTTATATTGGGTGGGCGCATCTCCTATGCTCCAAGTAAGGAAAAAGTTCGCTTTGAGCTTGAGCTTCCGCGGCAGTACGTGAAAGTTTAAGAAAGTTTTCAAAATCATGATTGGCTAAATTGATGACCAATATCAATCAAAGCATCGCGTTGGAAGCTAGCTCAGTGGAGCTGGCTAACGATGCTCAGTCAATTATTATGCGCGTTATTGTTGTTGAGGATCATGGAGATTTGCGTCAAGTTTTCATGGATGAATTAATCCGTGAAGGCGTTAACGCGGTTGGTGTTTCTTGTGGGGAAGAGTTGGATGAGTGCATGTCACAAGGCGCAGTTCACTTAATTGTGCTCGATGTCAATCTTCCTGGAGAGTCTGGTTTTGATATAGCCAGAAGGATGCGTGCAGCAAATCCCAGCATCAATATCATCATGCTTTCGGCGCGTACTGCCGAAGCGGATCGGATTCTTGGTTATGAAAGTGGCGCAGACTTTTATTTGTGCAAACCCGTTTCGCCTGCCGAGCTCTCGGCTGCTGTAAAGGCGGTTAAGCGCCGTGTAAATGCAAGAATTAGCACAGGGACTGAAGTGGTCTTAAGTATTTTGGGGATGACTATATCTTCTGAAGAAGGGGTAGCTAGCCTAAGCAAGTCAGACGTCTCTCTTCTGAAAGCTTTGGCAATGGCTCCAGACTATCGTTTACCCTATTGGAGGCTTTATGAGGTTACTGAGCGCCAAGCAAATGAGCAGGCCAAGGGGCAACTTGAGCTTCAAGTTTTTAGACTGCGTAAAAAGTTAGCTGAAATTGGAATTCCAGAGAATTTTATTAAATCCATGCGCTCTGAAGGCTACCAGCTTACGCAATTGATACGAATTGACGCCTAAACTTCACACATGATTTAGGCCCAATATGAAAGTTTAGGAAAGTTTTGGGATTGACCATTCCGTAACATAGCGCGCATGCATGCGCGCGTGATTAATATCGTTTGGCACTTTCTTTTTTTGACCCTCTTCTTGGGGTTAGTTGCTTCGTCCCATGCCCAACCTTCAGCCGGTCAATTACTCCAGCAGAACCGTGAATTAGAGCCACAGCCGCCAATATTGCCAGAGGCCACCCGAGAGCCAGAGCTGCGCCAAATTAAACCGCTTGAACTCAAACCTGGTCAACCCACTATTGTTGTTAAGCAATTTGTGTTTACTGGTAACACCAAGATCACCAGCAGTGAGCTTTATCCTATTGTTGCTGGATTTATTGGTAAATCTATTGGCTTTGATGATTTAAAGCTCATTACAGAAACCATTACTGAGTTTTATCAGGAAAAAGGTTGGCTCGTTCGGGTCATCTTGCCGCAGCAAGACATTACCGAGGGCGTTGTCACCATTCGTATTATCGAGGCTAAATTAGGTGGCATCAAAATTGATAATCAGTCTAAGCGTGTTAGCGATGTCAGAGTAGAGCAGTGGATCTACGGCGTTATTCCGCAGGCATCAGAGCTTTCCTTGAGTGAGCTCGATCGCGCACTCCTCACATTAAATGATCTACCGGATGTCAGGGTAGCTGGAACTTTGCAGGAGGGCGCAAAACCCGGCGATACAATTTTGCTCCTGACTGTTACTGATAAGCCGCTGATAAATGGGCAAGTATCTGCTGACAACTACGGGGATAGCAGCAGCGGCACTGCCCGAGGCTCAGCACTTATTAATATTAATGCTCCTTTAGGTATCGGTGATCAGCTTTCGGTATACGGCATGTACTCCGAAGGCAATAGCTATGGCCGGATGAGCTACACACTACCGGTTGGCAGTAATGGCCTGCGTGTTGGTGTGAACGGTAGCTCCATGAGTTACCGTGTACTTAACAGCAATTTTCAAAGTGCCTATGTCAATGGCTTTGCTAATACTGGCGGTGTAGAAGCAACTTATCCGATCATCCGAACGCGGCCGATGAACTTGGTGAGCATTCTGAATTGGAATTACAACCAATTTCGTAACTGGAGTAATGGCAGCAGCGTTCCTGAAAATAGCTATGACACCAATGTCGCTCAATATGGCGCTTCCGGAAATTTAATCGATGGACTATTTGGTGGTGGCCTGAGTACCGCTTCCTTAATTGCCTCTTCTGGAAATATTCAAAAAAATGCCTCTACTATTGCTGGCCAAGCAGCAGGTGTTGCCGGTAATTTTTCTAAATTGCGTTATGCCCTAAACCGCAATCAAGCAATAACCGATTCCCTGAGTTTTTACCTTGGTGTTTCTGGTCAGGTAGCCAGCAAAAACATGGATAGCTCAGAGCAATTGTATTTAGGCGGCCCTTTAAATGTCCGCGCATATTCTTCCGGCCAAGGCGCAGCTAGTCAAGGTAATTTGACTACGATGGAGCTGCGTCAAAATTTGCCCTATCAAACTCAATTAGTCGCTTTCTACGACCTGGGTAATGTTCAGATGACCAAGTTCAATACTCAGAACCTAGCTTACAACAACTATGTTTTGCAAGGCTATGGTCTGGGCTTGAACTGGATAGGTCCCTATGGTGTGAGTCTGAAAGCAAGTTGGGCGCAACGTACAGGCCAACTTAGCCAGGCTGTACAGACTTACCTTACTCAAAATGGCGGCACTAGCTTAAATCGGTTTTGGATTACTGGCTCCATTCAATTTTAAGAATGCTCTAATGACAATCAAAACACGCACACCGGTAGCTACGATTGAACCAGTTACGGAAAAACCAAAGCGTAAGACGGCGGTTCGAGCTAGTAAATCAGAATCTAAGAAAAAGACACTTGCGCAAGCTGAGCCAACGAATGAAGTAGCTAAATCACATTCCCCCCATTTGGATAACTCTAAATCAGAAGTATTCCTAGAGGGTATTGATCGTCCAGTTACTGGCCGCAGTGTATTTGCAGTGCGCACATTAGGAAATACCGTATCTGTTGAATCTGCTTTTGTAGAAGAGAGTGGTAATGTGCTGCGCTTGCCAGCAGTGTTCCCAGATCGGCAATACGCGATGGCGCAAATTGATGAGCTGCGTCAGATTGTGAATGACCATTTCGACGAGTTAGATACGTCTACTCAGCGGCCTAATTAGTTTTAAACAGACTTTATTCATTAATGAACAGTTCACTGAATCGCATTTTTAGAGTTATCTGGAGCAAAGTCCAGATGACCTGGATTGCTGTCAGTGAAATTGCGACTGCCCACGGAAAGCAACAGTCCCTCACCAGAATTACCCGTAGTATTACTGCAGCAGCTCTGATGACGGGTGGCGCTGTAATTGCTGCGCCGCCAGTTGCCAATCAACTACCAACAGGTGGTGTTGTTTCTGCTGGCTCTGCTGCTATTACTACCAGTGGTAACAGCATGACAGTGACGCAGTCATCAAATCGCGCTGCAATTAATTGGAATGGTTTTGATATTGGTTCGGCTGCATCAGTCAATTTTGTACAACCAAGCAGTCAGGCGATTGCGCTTAATCGTGTGAACTCGCCAAATCCTAGTCAGATTTACGGTCAACTTTCTTCAAATGGTCAGGTTTACCTGATTAATCCATCGGGTGTTTTCTTTGCGCCCGGTTCGCAGGTTAACGTTGGCGGCATTGTAGCCACAACGCATCAAATGAGTGATGCAGCTTTTATGGCGGGCAGCACCAAATTTGAGCGTAATGGCAGTACCGGTAAGGTAATTAATGAAGGTACTATTCAAACGAGCTTAAATGGCTACATTGCTATGCTCGCACCTGAAGTGCATAACAGTGGTTTGCTCTTGGCGCAATCGGGTACTGTTGCATTGGCTGCTGCAGAAACGGTCACTCTGAATTTTGGCCCAACAAGCAAATTAGATAGCATCACCGTTACTGCGGCCAATCTCAATACTTTAATTGAGAATCGTCACGCCATTAAAGCGTCTAACGGATTAGTTATTTTGTCAGCGCGCTCTGCTGCGCAGCTTGGTGCAAGTGTTGTCAACAGCGGAACAATTG
>JACCDH010476421.1_pt1 | contig 14972 bp, 18 predicted proteins | sample 7442481 | NCBI WGS metagenome assembly JACCDH01 (sample SAMN15323433, study PRJNA562643) | freshwater metagenome | isolation source: river surface water | place: USA:Blue River Watershed | collected 2017-08-15
GGACCAAATCACATCTGGGTGAGTGATTTGACCTATTGGAAAACCAAGGGAGGACATTACTACATCAGTTTTATTACTGATGCATTTTCTAGAAAAATCGTGGGCTATCAAGTAGCTGAAAACATGGAAGCCATTGAAAGTGTTGCTGCATTGAAGATGGCCATGAAGTCATTGAAATCAGGACATACAGGGCTTATTCATCATTCAGATCGAGGTTCGCAATATTGCAGTTCACAGTACGTCTCTGTATTGCAAAAACAGAATATTAAAATATCGATGACAGAAAATGGAGATCCTTTGGAGAATGCCATTGCCGAGCGAATCAATGGAATCATAAAAGGAGAATACTTGTTTGATTATAGGATTACCAGTATCGCGCATGCAAAAGAAGTGCCCCGTCCTAAAAAAAGTTTACAGTTTAACTGTTGTTTTTTCTGTTTGTCTGGATGCAAGTTTACATGGATGTTTTAGGACATGACCCTTGTTCAATCTGTCTAACCCAATTTCCCTTACTTTCGCACCCATGACAACCATTATCATAGCAACCAACAGAAAAGACAGTGCCAGTGGACGCATCGGATTAGAGATTCAGCAACGTGCCCAAGCAGCTGGAAAACCCGTTCAAGTATGGGATTTCAATGACTTGCCCCAAGACATCGCTTTCTCTGAAACCTATGGCAACCGTTCTGCTGCGTTTCAAAATGCCATTGATACGTTTGTGGCGCCCATTCAACAATTGGTTTTTGTTGTTCCCGAATACAACGGGTCTTTCCCCGGTATTCTGAAGTTGGTCATCGATGCCATTCCCCAAAAGATTTGGCAAGACAAAATGGCCTATATCGTCGGGGTTTCGGCAGGTGCAGCTGGTAACTTGCGTGGGCAAGAGCATCTGACAGGTATTTTTCACTATGTCAAAATGCACACGCATTATTTTAAACCCAAATTGAGCGGGATTCAAGAGGCGTGGGATTCAGAAGGAAATTTACAGGGCCGATTCAAAGATCAAATCGAGCAACTGGTGGCGTTGATCTAAAAGACCACTAACCCTTTACGATGTAAGCGGGGATAAAATTGAATGGAGGCTTTTGAATGGTGATATTCTTGTCTTTGAAAAATTCATCCACAGCAACGGTCTCCCCATATCGAGCACTGTAATCATCCAGCATAACGATTCCTCCTTGAACAACCTTATCCCACAATTGCTCCAATATGGCCATGGTGGGTTCGTACACATCGACATCGATATGCAGTAAAGCGATCTTCTGTGCTGGATTTTTTTCGATGTAGGCGGGTAAGGTTGCCAAAATATCTCCCTGAACCAATTCATAATTCTGAAATCCTTTGTTCTTCAATAAGGCATGCAGGCGATCTTCGTGTATGCCCCATCCACCATCGGTTTCAAAATTCTTGACAAACTTTTTATCCTCCTCAAATTTGACATTGTCCGGGAACTTACCAAACATGTCAAAGCCAATGACCTTGCGGGTGAAATCGTTTTCCAATAAATAACGAAAGGTCATTAACCGAACCAATGAGGCACCTTTGAACACGCCAAACTCGACCACATCGCCAGGTAGATTGAGTATCTGTTTGTATATCTCCAGTTGATTGAGCAACTTGCCCAAACGACCATTTTCACAACTCAAATAAAATCCATTCTCATACTCCCATTTGCGCTGTAAGTCAATATCAAAATGCTCCATCGTTGTTGTGTTCTGTGATTTCGGTTTCGTTCAAAGATAATAGATTCCTGTTAATCACAACTGCCCGTGTAATCATAGCAGCCTTTCCAAGAGCCAGTTTCCTGTTGCAAGATATCTGTGAGCCCTCCGCCAAAAGGTCCTCCCATCATGCGGGTGCTGTTTTGATTGATCTTGAAATTGCCATCATTGGCGTCGCAAAAATGCGGAGCTTGTTGGTTGATGTTGTTGTCCCAATGATTGATTTCTGTGGTAGCACCATCATAATCGAATAGGCAATATTGGAATAGATAATCTTGCATTTCAGGGTACTCTAAGTCGATGACCAGCTCATTGAAATCACTCAGATCAGCACTGTTTCCGTATACTATGCAATTGGTAAATACCGTATTGTAGATGGGTCGAACTTGAATGACTTGATTGATGTCTTTGTAATAATTATTCAAGGCTAATGTCGGCGCTGTGCGGGTACTACCACTCCAATAATTGGCAAAGGTGCAGTTGTCCATAACGTATTTTCCACCGATCGAGAAGTAAGCGCAGCCTTCCGCGCAGTTGGAAATCAGAAGATTTCGTCCTTTGATGTGTGCACCTTGTCCCCATAAACCCACACCGGCCATGTTGTCGATTTTGGTATTGGAAATGGTCAAGGCAAAATCACTGGTGCCTGTTGTGTCTACTTGTATTCCGGTATTTCCATTTTTTATGATCGCATAGTCAATGGTCGAACCAGTGCTTTGATAAATCCAGATTCCGCCTCGCGATAAAGTATAGATGTCTGGCCCTTGGTTACCGGTAATTTGAAAATCAATCTCGGTGCCCCACTGTCCCGGAAGATCTGTGTACTCCGCATCCAAACGATCGCCCTGAAAAACCACTTCATTTCCCAATTCACCTTGAACATGCAATTCACCTTCATTGACCAAAATTCCTGCACCCTTGTGTAAATAAACTTGTGTGCCGGGATTGATGGTCAATTGACAACCAGGTTCTACTTCCAAAACGCCATAAATGACATGGGGAAGATCGTTTGTCCATACTTCATTACAAACGAGGGTGGTGAGCTGATCTGGCCCTCCGTGAAAATGCGCGTTTTGTCCAAACGCAGCGAGATAAACCGACTCATTTTTTCCGTTGTACTGAATGTCAATATAATCTTCGACAATAAAAGGAAAGAAGTCGTCCGTTGGATCCACTGTGACTTCAGCAAAAAGATAGACGCTATCTCCGGGTAAAATTTCCACATCCTCAAAGGCAACACCATTGTCCCCGTCGATCGCCATTCTGAAATGCGACTGAGTGCCACCCCGCAGTTTAATTTGATCAATTCGGATGCTACCCGAATTAGGGTTGTACAGTTTTAAAGTCTTGGTGACACTTCCGATGGTGGTGAAAACGGTGTCAAAAAACACAGTGTCATTGCTGTAGTTCAAGCTCCCCGATGAATCTATGGAGATTTGTTTTTTACATGCAGTGGTCAACACCATCAACGAGATGGTGGCCAACGCGATTACCATTCCAATGCGCTTTTGATTCACGTTGCGAATTACGCATATTTCCTTCAATTATTGCTTATTCCCGCTTGAAAAATGCGATGTATTGGTACGGAATGATTTTGACATTGTAATAGTAAAAGTGAATGATGTCCTCAAAATTAAAACCCAACTGAGCTTGTCGAATGGCGCCTTCTTGACATAGCCCAACTCCATGACCAAAGCCTTGGCCAATGAGAATCATTTCGTCGCCTTCCTGATGTGCAGAGAAATAAGTGGATTTCAATTTGAGGTCTTTTCTCATGGCTACCAAGGGCACCCTTGTTTCTCCTTCTCGGTAGTATATTTCTTTTTCAGATGGGAAGTAAGCGTAATTGGAGCTGTCAGAAGAAGAAAGTTTTTTACTTCCCAAATAATTTTTCCAATCTTGCAGAGGAATTCGTTTTTCCCAATTGCTGTTGGGCATTTTCATGCAAAACGTATCTACGATTTCTCGGCAATAGGGAAGTGCTCTGGACCAGACATACTCTGAACTATTGGTTCGCCCTCCGCAATTGGAGTGAAATGCAGACGTGATGAGATTGGCATTTTCATCTACAATGACCAAACTCTTGGTTTGCTCTGCGGCGTTGGTCATGATGTACTCATGTTTGGGTAGACCATTGAATGCCTGACAATGGGTTTGGTCGCACAGATTGTACCCATCATCAATGTGCTTGTAGAATTGACTCAATAAGTAAGTTCTGCTGATCACGGCTTGTGATTTGTAATACTCTAATTCATGGTTGGGACCACCCTCGGCCTCTACTACTCCTGAAATATAGGTGTCCAGCGGCATGACGTTGACAATTTCAAGTCGGTTGTTGGTCACGCGGAATTCCAGTTGTTCGCCATATTTTAGTTTCCTGGTTTTGGGCGAAAATTGAATCTGGAAAATCGTTTCTACGTTTGTAGCTTGTAGACTGATTTTTTTTCCATTACAATGAAGGGTGTCGGCATGGGCAGAGACAATTCCATTGTTGTTTTGTAATACAATGGTGGAACCCGCAGGAAGAATGAACGAGCAGTCGTCAGATTGCAACAATGCACCACCAAGATCAATCGCGAATTGAACTTCCTGTAATTCCTTGTGGGCAAACAAACCGATACGTACTTTTTCTTGCCCATAAATGGAAGTGGTCAAGAGAATAAATACCGTCAAGAAGATGCCTGCACGTTGCTTTTTCATTTCAACGAAAATAACGCGCGACAGGAACAGAAGATTGTGCATGTTGTTCAATTACTAACAGCCTACCTTTAAGAAGCGATGAGATGTAGACGAAACAAAGGCAACCTGTAAGATATCTTTCCGTCATATCATTGGTTTGCCGGTGATGACCGGTATCTTATTTTCCTTGCAGGTTTTTTCAAAGGTCATCTTATCATTGGGGTGACCTTTATTTTTTCCTTTTTCTTCTTGTCCGATAAGCGTAATAGGCCCCAACGGTTTCTATGGCTTGCAACATGGCTTGGTTAATCGGCATGTGTGTATTCAATTGTAAGTCAATGCTAGACATCTTTGTAGCGAAGTCGGTCATGACCGGCATGGCTTTGGGGTTCGATGCAATTTTATCCAAAGCACTTGATTGTTCCTCTTTCAATATTTTGCAAGTAACAATCTCCTTTTGTCCTTCCTTGTTGATTCGGGCAGAATAGCCGAACAATCGACAAATTAATCCCCGGTTCGGATAATTGTTGCATAGTCCGCCAAAGGAGGTTACACTGGGCCGATATACAAAGCAAAGCGGCGTATTCAATTGTTTTATTTCATCATGTTTTTCCCATAGGACACCTTCATCCAACCAATCCAAAGCCATGGGTAAGAACTCTACGGGCGTACATTCTATGTCCGCTTTCTTGCAACATTGTCCGCAACCTGATGGACAATGCAAGCCAGACTCCTTCTGAAGGTCATCTATTTTTTTGTCGAGTTGGGCGTATACTTTTTTAACGGCGTTGACTTTTTGTACAATGGTTCTCATGCAATTCACAATTTGCTGTTTGCAAATGTTGAAACAAAACAGAAAAGGGTTGACAACAAATTTCATTTTTGTTTCGACAAAAAGAATAGACATGCGCATTCTCTTGATTTCATTCCATATCCTAACCATCAGCTTGATGAGTTTATTCAGCTTGGACTGGGATGAGCCTACAGTGAAGCAGGAGATTCCTTTGACATTTACAAAAAACGGAACAAGCATTGTTAAGGTTAAAATAGATAAGTCTGGCTTGGAGGGATTTGCGAAGCTCGAGATCAATATTCCCAAAGGATACATTGTTCGCGCGATGGAGACCAAAGGAGCATCATTCACTTTTTCAGAGCAAAAAATTCGATTTGTCTGGATGAATTTGCCCCAAGTGGAACAATTTCAAATCACATATCAATTGGTGAAAAATGGTGCAGAAGGTGACTTAAATGATATTTCGGGAATTTTCTCTTTTATACAGAATAGCAAACGAAAGGACATTGCCGTTTCGAGTAATTTGGAGGAGGGGTCATCACAAAATGAGATGTTGGTCACGCAAGATGAAATGTTGGCTTATGCATACAAAACAACTTTGAATGCCAACAATGAGTTGCCCACATGTGAGCGTTTCATTAACAAAGTTGGTGACGATTTTGTGGTTGAATTGTTGGTAAAGTTAAATGGTCTGAAGGGATTTTTAAAGTTACAAGAATGGGCCACAGAAGGTTGTGTTATTTCAAAACTGCAAAACGGAGGGGCCACAGTGACGGTTGATGGGGGAAACATCAAATACGTTTGGTTTGAGGTACCAGGTGCGGAGGTAATTGCTGTAAAATACAAATTAACTTGCGGGACATTGCCGGAGAATGGTTTGACCATCGATGGTAAATTGAGTTTTGTTGTGGACAATCAGCCTCGAGAGATTCCTGTAATGGCTGGTTCTCGGGTGGCACCAAATGCCAACGCTGGAGATGAAAAGAAAAGTGTTGACCAACAAAAAAATGATACGGCTGAGGCAGTTAATGGCGCAGGGACCAACGTTCAGGTGAAGGAAGTGCAGCCCGTGGCTGAAAAGAAAACAGAGGCCCCCAAAGAACGTTTAAAAGAGTCACCAGCCAAAAACAAGGAGGGTAAATTGAACACAATGAGCAGTGGAGGGGTGAAGTACCGTGTTCAGATTTTGGCCAATCACAGAAGTGTTGGAAAGGAAGAATGGAAAAATAAGTTTGGATTTGATGGGCAATGTCAGGTTGAAAATCATGAAGGGTGGATGAAGTGGACAAATGGACAATTTTCTGAATACAAAGAGGCACGTGATAAACGCGTGAATTTAACAGCCCAATGTCCGAAATTGCCAGGCCCTTTTGTTACGGCCTATCAAGATGGAAATCGCATAACGGTGCAAGAGGCATTGATGATCACCCAACAAAAATGGGTGCAATAAAAGATTGAACGCATACTTATTGTAGAGCAACGGCTTTCTCTAAGTACTTTGGTTAATAATAGAATTTGTTTAGGTAATGATGTCTGAAAACCCTCCCTAGTGGAGGGTTTCCGTTTTAATGAGAGGACATGTCAATGCAACTAAAGGCTTTTACCACATATCTCCGTTTGGAGAGAGGACTTTCCCCTAAGAGTGTGGAAGCTTATCAATATGACTTGACCAAGTGGGGCAGTTTTTTGAAAGATGCTGGAAAGGAGCTCACGCAAGCTGGGGAAGAGGATGTTCGTGATTTCTTGGCTTATTGTGTTTCGCATGGTATTGCCGCAACCTCGCAGAATAGATTGCTATCCTCGCTTAGGGCGTTTTACGATTTTCAGGTAATCGAGAATGGACTGTCCAGAAATCCAATGTTGAACATAGACAGTCCGAAGTTGGGAAAGTATCTTCCGGATGTTCTTAATCCATCCGAAGTTTTTGCCTTATTGGATCATGTAGATTTATCGGCAACAGCAGGTCATCGTGACCGCGCAATTTTGGAGGTGTTGTACAGTTGCGGTTTGAGGGTGGAGGAGTTGCTAACCTTAAAAATCTCCAATTGTTTTTTCTTGGAAGGTTATATTAAAATCCTGGGCAAAGGAAACAAGGAACGTTTGGTACCCATCGGCAATACAGCAATCAAATGGATTAATTTCTATTTTGACAAGGAGAGAAATCACCAATTGGTGAAAGAAGTTTTTCAAGATGTGCTTTTTCTAAATCAACGCGGAACCCGACTTACGCGAATGACCATTTTGAATATCGTTAAACGAGAGGCGCTAAAAAACGGAATACAAAAGGCCATTTCGCCACATACTTTTCGCCACTCCTTTGCCTCCCACCTGGTAGAGGCAGGAGCAGATCTGAGGGCAGTGCAAGAAATGTTGGGACACGCGTCCATTACAACAACCGAGATTTACACCCATTTGGATCGTCAACGCCTAAGAGAAGAGATTGGAATGTTTCATCCAAGGTATCAACAAAAAAAGGGGCGCTGAGCCCCTTGAAACTTTGCAAAAGCAAATTTATTTTTTGAACTTGGCGAAGCGGCTGTTGTATTTGTCAATACGTCCAGCAGTATCCACCAATGTAACTTTTCCTGTAAAGAAAGGATGTGATGTGTGAGAAATCTCCAGCTTAACAACTGGATACTCATTGCCATCCTCCCATTGAATGGTTTCTTTGGTGTTGATGGTTGATTTGCCTAAAAACGCATATTCGTTTGACATATCTTTAAAAACAACCAATCGGTAGTTTTCAGGGTGTATTCCGTCTTTCATTTTCTTAAAAATTGGGATGCAAATATAGATAATTTCTTTTGAATTACAAAGAATATTGGAAACCAATGCCCAAAACTTCTTTGAATTGCAGTCCTGGCCCTTTGATTTCCTTGGTTGGATTGCCTTGTTGATCAAATCCAGCCGGTTGTTTAATCAGCACAATATCATCATCATATATCATTTGCATGGTCAACGAAAAACCCAGGAATTTGTTGATTTTGCAGTTGAGAACACTCTCCATGTTGAAGTCAATGTTTTGCGGATTGTTCAGATAACTGGAGAACAATTCAAGTTTGGTATCCATGCGGTATTGTTCTTTCCACGATTTGGAAATACCAAGCCGTATGTAGGCACCGTATTCAATTCTGAGATTCTCTCCTGGGATGATGATGTTTCCCTCATTATCTTGAATGGCTGGTTTAACACCAAATTGTCCCATATCTGCCAATCTCTGGTTTTTTACAATGGTACCTTTTCCGGTGAATGGAGAAATGAAGCAGGTGATTTTTCGTTGCTGCAAGTAGTCCATTCCCAATGCTGCGGTAAAGTAGGCAGGAGAGAGCCAATCAGATATTTTTCCTCTCTGAACATCAGGTAATCCTCTCGCTCCGGAAACGTAACCGCCTGCAAACTGTGTTTTGAAGTTGATCATGGCCGTATAACTCCAATTGTATTTGGCCCTCCAACCATATTTGGTGGTGACATCCAATTTGTCATCGGTCTTAACAGAGGGTTGGTTTAATTCAATGACGGATCGCCCGTAAGCGGCATTGATGATGTTGTCCCAACTGTGGCGGTTGTCTCGGTAAAATATTCCGTAATTGAGTAATCCTGTCAGGTTGAAAGCGCTGTTACCTCCAGACGCCCAATGGGATAAATAGGTTTGGGTGCTGTTAATAGAGAAGGCTCCGCGATCTTCCCAACCTTGATCCACCACTTCGAAAGGACTTTTGATGAGTTTTTCTCCCTCTGGACCCAAAATGATTTGGCCAGTTGTCTGAAACGACAACGCAAAGTAGCAGGCAAGGAGCAAAGTGCAACGCATCATTTTCTTAATCGTTGCAAAATAACGGCGGTTGTTAGGGATTTGTTTTTTATTTTGTAAAAAAAAAACAGTGGCATATCCTGAAAAAATTATTTTGGCTTGGTCTGAGGCCATTCAAGGAAACAAAGATATTCGGGATTGGTTAATGACCAATGGATACCCAGAGTTGGGGTTGTTTGTTTTTGCGCTGCATCATAAAAATGAAGCTCGTGAGTGGCTACTGCAGAATAAATTTCCTCACTTGATGGCCATGATAGAATGTGCTGAGGGAAGAGAGCAAGCGTGTCAGTGGTTGGTGAAATTTGATTTTGGTCTTTTGGAAAAGGTAGCTCGCATCGCAGATAATGATGAGTCTGCTGTTCAATGGATGATGGAACGAGATGAAAAAAGTTTTTTGCGATTGGCCCTGCGCTTGAGATCTGTTAAGAACGACATCCAATCAAGGCATGATGACATACATTTTATTTCACCAGAATAGATTGAAAGCATTAAATTTGTGCTATGTCTAAGAAACGGATTTTGTTGGATGAAGGACTTTTGGGTGTCGTCATCAAACGATTGTGTCTTCAGCTTTCCGAGAATTATTTTCCTTTTGAAAACACCGTTCTTATTGGTCTTCAGCCACGGGGAATCAACCTTCTCGATGCCATTATTGACGAGCTTAAAGTGATTCATCCCAACATCGAGATCATGCATGGATGTGTAGATCCGACCTTCTATCGCGATGATTTTAGAAGGGGAGACAAACAGTTGGTGGCTTACACAACGAAGATTCCGGTGCACTTGGATGGGAAGAAAGTAGTGTTGATTGATGATGTATTATTCACTGGGCGAACCATTCGCGCTGGAATAGAGGCATTGTTGGAATATGGTCGCCCAGAGAAAATTGATCTACTGGTTTTAATCAATAGAAAATTCTCTAGAGAATTGCCCATTGAACCTTTGATCATCGGTAAAAGTGTCGACCACTACGACGGACAGAAAGTTCGGGTGGTATGGAAATCAGAAAAAGAAAAAGAATCACAGGTATTGTTACAACAAGAGAATAATGGCTGAAAAACTACTTTCTACAAAGCATTTGTTGGGAATCAAAGATTTGACAGCAAAAGACATTCAATTGATTTTCGAGCATGCGGATGAGTTCAAAGAAGTCCTGCAACGACCCATCAAGCGGGTTCCTAGTTTGAGAGATGTGACAGTGGCCAATTTGTTTTTCGAAAATTCGACCAGAACACGTCTCAGTTTTGAATTGGCGCAGAAAAGGCTCAGTGCGGATGTGGTGAATTTTTCAGCGGCCACCTCCAGTGTCAAAAAAGGTGAAACTTTGGTAGACACAGTAAACAATATTTTGGCGATGAAGGTGGACATGGTGGTGATGCGACATGCATCTCCTGGTGCGGCTCTATTTTTAAGTCAACACATTGATGTGCCCATTATCAATGCAGGTGATGGCACCCATTAGCATCCGACACAAGCCCTTTTGGATGCCTACTCCATCCGCGAAAATTTAGGCGATCTCAAAGGAAAGAAGGTTTTGATTGTAGGGGATATCACCCATTCTCGTGTAGCATTGTCCAATATCGATTGTCTGCAGAAGATGGGTGCATCAGTCATGGTTTGTGGTCCTAGTACCATGATTCCCAAACACATCAAATCGTTGGGTGTGGAAGTAGAGTACGATTTTGATAAAGCCTTGGCTTGGTGCGATGTGGCCAACATGTTGCGTATCCAGTTGGAGCGGCAAGATGGGGATGTGCGCTTATTTCCATCACTGCGCGAGTATCACTTGCAATACGGATTGACGGTGGAAAGATTAGAAAGGATTAAGAAAAAGATTCTGGTGATGCATCCAGGTCCAATTAATCGTGGAGTGGAGATTTCTTCAGAGGTTGCGGACGGGGCCAATAGCATTATTTTGGATCAAGTAGAAAATGGTGTGGCCGTGAGAATGGCGGTTATTTATCTTCTGGCGCAAGGAATTCAGCGCAATTAGGAAATTTAGAAATTCTCGTTATATTTGTGGAAACACCAACAAATGAAATTCGCTGTTGAACCCAAAGACAAATTGGTTGTCATTTCTACCAATGTCGAGAAATTAGATGCTCTTCAAGCGCCTGAGCTCAAGAGTGAGATTGTCCTTCAGAATAAAGCAGGAGTTCGAAACATCGTTTTGGATCTTTCCTCAACCCGATACATTGATTCAAGTGGGTTGTCAGCTATTTTGGTTGCCAATCGTCTGTGCCGCGATGCCAATGGGTCTTGCGTGATAACCGGGCTTCAAGATTCTGTAAAAAAACTCATTACGCTATCTCAATTGGAGTCTGTGTTGAAAATTACCCCTACGGTGAACGAGGCCATAGACTTGGTTTACATTGAAGAAGTAGAACGTGAATTATAATCATAAAAAGATGAAAAAGATTTTTACTATTGTTTTTGGAAGCTTGTTGTCATTGGTTTCAACCGCTCAGTGTGATCCGATGGCCTACGATTTTGGTGGAGCCCTTTACGGTGTGTATCCAGATACCGCTGTTGGATTGGCGGACGGGGTGATCAATCAACCATACAACCAAGTGATGTATTTCATGATTCCCAATGATGCTGGTTTGATTGATCCAGCTTATGCGGGATATGTCATTTCAAATGTGACATTGGAAAGCATCACTTACAACAATGGTTTGCCCATTGGTAATTTGGGATTGTCCCACGCCTGCAATCCTGCCAATTGTACTTTTTTACCCAATCAGCAAAAATGCGCTGTATTGTCTGGTACTCCAAATCAATTGGGTGTATTTAGTATTGAGGTTAATGTTGTGGCAACCGCTTTGGTTTTTGGATTCCCTGTTCCAGTGGATTACTCTTTTGCAGGTTATACATTAACCGTAACGGATGGCACTGTTTCAGTTGCAGAGAATACCACCATGAAATTTGAATTGAGCAATGCCAAGCCCAATCCATCCAATGCGGGTTTCAGCATGAATTTCGAATCCCCTATTTCAGAAATGGTGAAGGTGGAAGTGCATAACCTTTTGGGAGGGTTGGTGTACAATAAGTCATTTGCCGCCAAAAGAGGTTTCAACACATTGTGGATGGATACCCAAGATTGGGAGGAAGGAGTCTATTTGTACAGTGTTCAAAACGGTTCAAGCCGATCAACCAAAAGGATTGTAGTTCAGCACTAATTGAACTTTGATATTACCATATTGGGCTGTGGAGCAGCGACGCCAACTTTGCGTCTACGCCCCACAGCCCAAGTTGTTTCTGTGCGTGATCATTATTTCTTATTGGATTGCGGTGAAGGAACGCAAATGCAATTGCGTCAGTATGGCATTAAAATGCAGCGCATCGAAGTCATTTTCATTTCGCATTTGCATGGCGATCATATTTATGGATTGATTGGATTACTGAGTACTTTTTCATTGTTGGGACGGATCGCCGGGCTCACGATTGTCGGCCCTCCTGAATTAAAGGATTGGTTGGATTTGAGTTTCAAGATTTCTGATACGTATTTGTCCTTTCCGCTCCATTTTATATCCACACATTCCCAGGCTGAGTGGATTTGGGAGAACGATTTTTTGAAGGTCAAAAGCGTTCCTGTCAAGCACCGAATGGCTTGCAATGCTTTTTTGTTTGAGGAAAAGCCCATTGAACGAAAGATTGTCAAATCTTTTATTTCTTCGCACCGCCTTACCCTGGATGAACTTTTGATTTTGAAAAAGGATAGCGCTGTGGTTAGAGAAGATGGACAAGTGATTCATCCAAATGAGGTTTGTCTTCCAAGACAACGTGTTCGAAAGTACTTTTTCTGCACGGATACATTGCCTTTGCAGATTGCAGATGATGATTTGCAGCATTTGGATCTTTTGTACCATGAAGCTACTTTCTTGGAGGAGCATGCCAAACGAGCAAAAGAAACCCATCACAGTACTGCACGACAGGCAGCTGAGGTTGCTCAGTATTACGGGGCCAAGAGATTGATTCTTGGACATTTCAGCGCCCGTTATTCAGATTTGAGTCTCTTTGAATCAGAAGCCAAAGGCACTTTTGAGCACGTAGAGTGCGCAGAGGAGGGGAAGAAGTACAATATACCAATTATTGAATCAAAGTAGCCACCACACGGCCTCTCAATGTTTCTCCAATAAAAGGTGAATTGTACGATTTGGACCCCCAATCTTTCTTATTCCAGTTGGTATTTTCAGCAGTGCTCAGCAGCGTGAAACGCGCTGGTTGATCTATATCAATGCGCGGAGTGTCTAGACCCAATATTCGTCTTGGTGCATGGGTCATTTTATCAAGAATTTTTTCAATGTCCACGTCTCCTTCTAACGCGGTGAATGCTGCTGAAAATGCAGTTGGAAGGCTACTATTCCCAAAAGCAGCGAATTCAAATTCAAGACTTTTTTCTTCAATGATGACCGGCGTGTGATCGCTTACGATGACATCGATGGTATCGTCTTGTAAACCCTTGATCAAGGCCTCTCGATCTTTCTGCGTACGGAATGGTGGCATGACTTTGAGATTGGAGGGAAATGAAGTGAGATCCTCATCCAAATAACTCAATTGATGGGCTGAGATTCCGCAAGTTACATTGAGGCCTTTCTTTTTTGCTTTGCGAATCAATTCTACGCTCTCCGCGCAAGAAATATTTGAAAAATGAATTCGGCCTCCCGTGTATCCTAGTATTTCAATATCTCGCTGAATTTGCATGTATTCTGATAAGCTGCTTAATCCCTTTGTTCCCATGCTGGTGGATGTGCGGCCCTCGTGCATTAACCCATGTGGATTGACCTGATGATTGAGAGGGAACACCATCAATAAGGCGTTGAAACTTTTAACGTATTCAAGCGCTTTGATCATGAGAGCAGTCGACATGGGTTGTTTGTCATCTGTAAAAGCCAGCGCTCCAGCCTGCGTCATGTCGTACAACTCGGCCAATTGTTGACCTTTCATTTGTTCTGAAATACAACCGCTGGGATGAAGTGCGATTCCTCTTCTTCCACTTTGTTTAATGTACGATATCTGCGCCGCTTGACAAGTTGGAGGTTGATGAGAGGGATAAACAAGTAAGTCGGTAAAACCTCCTTGCTCAGCAGCGAGACAGGCGGTGTCAAATGTTTCTGCCATCTCATTTCCGGGTTCACCTACACGGGTTTGCATGTCAAATAACCCAGGGCAAATGACAAGTTCTGACTGGTCAAAAACAAGGCCGTTCTTCGGCGGATTTAGCTGTTTGCCTATTTGTTTAAGAATGCCTTTCTCTAGGATAATGTCCATTGTTTTTTTATGAAATGGACTTGTCAGATCGACAATCTTAGCATTTTTGATATAAACTGATTTTACATTTTCCATAGTCCAGTCAAAAGGCTTTCAGTGAGTAAACAAATTAAAGCAAATACAATGAGGTACCACCAAAGTTGATTCCCTTCATCTAGTTTTTTGACATAATTGCCAATATTCTCTACCTCAGGGTCTATTACCTCAATATTGTTCCATGCATTTTCTGCAATCCAATCTTTTAAATCAGACTCATTCAAAAATTGAAGTGCTGATTCTTCTTGGTTGTAATTGATGCCAATCGAATACAAAGCGGTGTTTCCTTGCAATGCGCGATAGATTCCACTGTTGTACAGATGTTGTCCGATGCCAATGGAAATTTGACGATCATTGCTTTTGACCAAAGGCAGGATTTTTTCGTTGCTGCTTTCTCTTTGCAAAATAATTTGATCATCATTGCTCAGCGTTAAATTCTGAATGGTAAAAGGGGCAAGTTGACCAACAGTAAAATACAATGGTTGCTGATTTCCGGATAGCTCTGCGCAACGAATCATGGCGATGGGAAAAATACTATGGCGGAAAACATTACTTTCTGATGTATTAAAATTCCATCCAAAAATTTGACCTTTCCCTAGTTTTTTGGTCCAAAGCATGGGCGTTCCATCCGGGTAGTATATCATACCCATTACCTGATCAC
>JACCDH011479619.1_pt1 | contig 14972 bp, 10 predicted proteins | sample 7442481 | NCBI WGS metagenome assembly JACCDH01 (sample SAMN15323433, study PRJNA562643) | freshwater metagenome | isolation source: river surface water | place: USA:Blue River Watershed | collected 2017-08-15
CATGAGTGGCAAGGTATATAGCCAAGCAACACTCAGCAAGGAGCAACTAGAGGCAGAAAGCTTCGGGGAGCAACTTGCACCAGGTATGTACCTCATGACGCTTCGCCAAGGTGAGGAGTTGAGGGTGATCAGGGTGGTGAAGCGCTAAGAATAAGCCACTTTTCAGTAGTTTTACTATATACATTACAAAAAGAAATAAGTAAAAACCTCGCGAAAGCGGGGTTTTTGCTATTTTAGCGTTATGCGGGTATGGATATTATTAATGTTATTGAGTGTCTTTAGAATAGAACTTGCAGCCCAAACTAGATCAAATCTCCTCAATCGCTTAGATCAACTGATCTTTGATAATCCAGATAGCGCATTAGTGATTTTTAAGTGCTTAGAAGCAGAACAAATTAGGCTGTCTGATCAACAAAAAGGTCATTTATATTCGAATAAAGGGATTTTCTATGCCATGCAAGGTGCGTCTTTGGAGGCAATTAATTTTCTGCAAAAGGCTTATGTTTTAAGTAAACCAAATAGTATTCAAAGATCTAATTCTTTGAAAAATTTGGCAAATGTTTATAGATCAAATGCTAATTATACCAAAGCTTTAAGTTTATTGAAGCGCGCCTTAATCATATGTCAAAAAAATGAGAATAAAAAAGAGGCCTTATCTGTTTTAGGTGAAATCGCTGCGGTTCAATATTATCAATTTAATTGGTCTGCAGCTATTCAAACAAATAAAAGAGTCATTTCCGGGCTTATAAAAATTAGAGATCTAAGGCTATTGGCTATCCAGCAACAGCGACTTGCCAATATTTATTATTCAGTCGGAAGGTACAACGAAGCAATACTTGTCTATAAGCATTCTATGAATTATTATGACAAGCATGCAAAGGATCATCTCAATTCCGCATATGTTCGCATTGGCATTGGAGATGTTTATTTTGCACAAGGAAATTTTAAAAAAGCCATCTTATATTTTATGGATGCCACAAATCGCTTAAAAAGCAAAGATGTCGCAAAGTATTGGTTAGCAAATAGTAAGTTAGCTCAAGCTCAATTAGAGTGCGGCATCTTTCATGATGGTTTTCCTCGTTTGCAAAAAAGTTATATTGAAGCAAACAATTTAAACTTAACTAATTTAGATGAGTTATTGACTTATTTATTGCGTTATTCTAAAGGTCAGACCCAATCAATAAATTTTTTTAATCGACAAATTTCAGATATCCATCAAAGAAAGAAATTAGGGCAGCAATTTAATGATATTACATGGTCGGCATTACAACAAGAAGTTGTTGAATTCTATCAAGCAACTAGACAATATGAATTAGCCACTGCGGCGCTAGTTGATTTAAGGCGTCTAGACAAAGCGCTGAATGCGGATTTTCAAAAAGAGAAATCTAAGAGACTATTAGAGAAAGAGGTAGCAAAACGAGCGCATTTGAGAGCAAAGGCATTGAAATTAGATATTCGCTATTACCGTTCATTGCGAGTTTTGTGGTTTCTATCCATTTTTTTAGTCCTAGCACTTAGTGGATTATATTATTATTTTTCTAAGGCAAAATCAAAGGGCCAAAAAATACAAAACCTTAGGTTAAAATTAGATAATTTTGAGCTAGAGGAACGTTTGGAGCTTGAGCGTAAAAATGTACAATTAGAACAGGAACTACATGCAACCAAGGAAAGGGAGCTTGCTGCAATGAGCTTACAACTCTTTCAATTGCAAGAATCAATTAAAGCTGACATCATTGCAATGGATAAAAAAGGTATTAATCCAGATGTCAAAGCACTTCAAAAAAAATTCAATTCAAGTCTTAAACGAAAAGATTACTGGAAGGAATTTGAATTAAAATTCATTCAACTCAATCCTAATTTTCATCAGAAACTACAAAACGATCATCCTTCACTCACCAAAAAGGAGCTTGATTTTTGTTCCCTTATCCGCCTCAATTTAGGAAACAAAGAAATTGCAAGCCTAACTCAAATTGCATATGAATCCGTACTAAGTAAAAAGTATAAATTACGTAAGAAAATGGGTTTTTCAACAGAGAATGATTTGTTCAGGTACTTGCACCGTTTATAAGGCCCAAACTTAAAATCTTACTTATCTTTAATTTGAATAATTAATCCTAGCGTAAATGTGCCATACAAAAAATTAAAAATGGTCAGTTTAACATTACTAATTTCTTCAATGTCAAACGTGACGCGCGGAGGAGATTTATGCGCTCAGAATTATTGGTATCCTAATCTCCAGGCAAACTAATTATATAGTGGCTATTACGATAATGGCCCTACGCCAGCGTGTAGTTATCAATCAAATACACAGCCCCAGACGGTAAATCCGGCAACCATGGCATACATGGAATTCAGTTGACTATTAATGGTACAAAAACCATCAATTGGGACAAATTCGTAATCAATGGAATTAATTGTTGGACATCTTAACGTTTCGATATGAGGTCAAGTTTAGATAACTGTGCCACCTCACTAGGCTATATGGTTATATGGTTGACTTTTAACATTATGGTTACATTATAGAACGGAACAGGTGTTTATGGTTCTGCAGGATCAGCGTGTACGGTGACTACACCAGCGCTATCAACAACTATGCTATCTGCCAATACTTCATGTGGCGCTGCTTTACTAGAATACACAGTTCAATCTCCAGACTGCTGGATTGCGTTGTCAGAAGGCTAAAGTGTTGGTCAAACTCCACAAGCATTTGTTCCAATCTGGGATAACGTGTATACAATTAAAGTAAAAGTGCAAAGTGGTTCGGCATGGTCTGCTTATGGAACAGAATGTTTTGTTAACACCGCTTACCAAGGTTTAGACCAACAAGACCCACAACTACATGAAGAGCAAACTGAAGGCTTAGGTATTGAAGAAAGTTCATGTAAATGGTCTTGAAGATAATCAAATCCATCCAACCACCTCGAGCAACCCTTTTGCAACGAGCTTCCAAATCAAGTTAAGTGGGGTAGAGGGCATCGAAAATGCAACCGAGTTCACAACTCAACTCACAGACATGAGTGGCAAGGTGTACAGCCAAGCAATGCTCAGCAAGGAACAACTCGAGGCAGAAAGCTTTGGGGAGCAACTTGCACAGGGTATGTACCTCATGACCCTTCGCAATGGTGACGAGTTGAGGGTGATCAGGGTTGTGAAGAGGTAAGTCTAGTATTTTTTAAGGAATGATTAGTTGAACAAAAAATAGTCTTATTTGTAAGGCTCTTTTTTGTTTGATTTACAGGGTTTTAACGAGATAAATTATGTAATCCACAATTAGGAGAAAATAGGAGAAAGCGCAGTTTTAAGAAGTTATTTGAGACTTAGAGCAACCAATTAATTAAATAGCCGTATTTTTGTCTAGGTATATTGTATGCGGACAGAATACATTTTTCAAAGTTTTTTCTTTTTTGCCTTTGGATTGGCTATCACTTACGTATTAACACCTTCTGTAATAAACGTAGTTAAAATGCGTCGGCTTTTTGAAAAACGCAATGACAGAAGCTCGCATCAACAGCCAACGCCAAGTTTTGGCGGCGTAGCCATTTATATTTCGCTTTTATTGAGCATGAGCTATGCTGAACACCTTTTTGAGGGCGACTTATCAATTTACCTCATTACAGGCTTAACAGTTTTATTTTTTGTGGGTCTCAAAGATGACCTTACCGGAATTAGCCCCTTGAATAAATTATTGGCCCAGTGGCTTGCGGCATCCTTTATATTTTTATCACCGCAATTTCAAATCCATGATTTTCATGGTTTTTTAGGAATACATGCAATTGCCCCATGGGTTTATTTACCTTTAGCTTATTTGGTGGTGGCTTTTTTCGTAAATGCATACAATCTAATCGACGGTATCGATGGTTTGTCAGGTTTACTAGGCATATTATTTTCTTTGGGATTTGCATCCTTCTTTTTGTTTTTTAGTGAGTGGGTTCTGTTTTTTACCTGCCTATCTCTAGCTGGTTCTTTAGTGGCTTTTTTACGCTATAACCTCTCCAGCGACAAAAAGATATTCTTAGGAGATACAGGCAGCTTGATGCTTGGCTTTTTCTTTGTAATTTGCGTAGTGGAGCTATTGGCTCAAGATCTACCCAAACCATTTACCATTCCAATGCAAAATTTCCCATATGTGTTGCTTGCATTGCTATTTGTGCCAGTTCTCGACTCGCTGCGTGTTTTTGTTGTGCGCATCAAAGAGGGCCGCAGCCCCTTTTCAGCCGACCGAAACCACATACATCATGTCATGATGGATTATTTCGATTGGTCACATTTGCACACCTCTTTGGTTATCACCATTCTCAACTTGTTTGTATTTGCGTTCTTTTTTGTCTTCTCTACTGTTGCTAATCAATGGCTCGTTGCTTTGATATTATTGATTCTCGTTGTTTCTTTCTCTATTTGGCTCACCAGTTTAAGACGTAAACGCGATGCCCAAATCCATCAATCGCATGTATAAAACTACTCTCCCCATTTTGCTCCTTTTACTTCTGACACTTCAGAGCTGCCACTTACGTGAAAAGATGGTTTATTTACAAGAGAGTGAAACAGCCTTATTAAAGCAAGACTCAACCCAAGCATATGCACCCCAACTCCGCCCCGATGATTTATTGCAAATTCAAGTAGGGGGCCAGGATATGCAGTCTTTGGCGCCATTTCAATTCTATGTGATGGACAATAGTTCAAATCCTCAGGGCATGCAAGCTTTGAACAGCATTTATTACCTCATTGACCCTAATGGCAATATCAATTTCCCGGTATTGGGTTTTGTGCAAGTTGCTGGACTCACTCGTTTAGAGGCGACAATCAAAATGCAAGAATTACTCAGTTCCTATGTCACTGATCCAGTGGTGAATATTCAAATTAAGAATTTCAAGGTGAGTATTCTCGGGGACGTGGCACGTCCGGGCACCTACACCTTACCATCAGATCGGGTTACCATATTAGAGGCTCTATCTATGGCCGGGGACCTTCGCCTGTCAGGCCTCCGAAACAATATTTTATTGGTAAGGGAAATAAATGGAAGGAGGGTAGAATATAGAATTGACTTGACCAAAAAAGATATCTATACTTCCCCTGCATATTATTTGATGCAAAATGATGTCATTTACGTAGAACCAAATAAAGGAGCGCGTTTTCAAGGTCAAAATGTGGGCGTATTTACACAAGTAGTAACACCGGTCATTTCATTAATGTTATCTATATACACCTTATTTGTTTTGAATTAATGAGCACTGAACCCCAAATATCACCCACAAATGAAACCTTGCAAGAAGAAGGTTTGAATATCAAAGCGCTCCTTTTCTCTTATTTGCGTTTATGGCCAATTATTATTTTAATTGTAGTGCTTGGCTTGGGTGCAGCCCATCTTTATTTGCGTTACCAGCCTAAAATTTTTGAGGTCAAAGCCAAAATATTGTTTACCAACCAAGAAAAAAATGCCATCGAAGAGCTTTCTGTGTTCAGTGACTTAGGATTAAGCAATAAAATGGGAGCGAAGCTAGCCAATGAGATTGCTCAGCTCAAAACTCCTGGTATTTTACGAGCAGTTGTAAGAGAACTTAAGCTCAGACAATCTGTGGTGTTATTGGGTCGGAAAACAGGGCTTTCAAAGTCCGAGTTCTATCCAAATGCACCGTTTGAAATCATCCCAATTGCCATGAAAGATAGTATTTGGCAAAATGCGGCTATTCAATTTTCTTTGGTCATCAAAAACCAAGACCATTTTGAGTTGATTCAAGGTGACCGCAGTTTGGGTGTTTTCAAATATGAAGCGCCAATTGCTACCGCTATTGGTACCATTAAAATTCACAACGAAACCCAGCACCGATTTATTAAGGCTGATGAATACATTGTTAGTCTCGACTCAGAAAAATCGGCCATGATTGCTTTGGATAATGCGTTGACATTTACTGCGGACAACAATGCAGAGAATCCTTCCGACGTAGTTTCCATTAATCTAACTGGCCCTTTAGTGCGCAAAATGGAAGACATCATTTGGTCTTTATTGAAGAATCATCGTCTAGAGAAAATTGCTGACCAAAATCAAATTGCCCGCAATACCTCGGATTTCATCAATGAACGCATGCGCATCATTGAAGATGAACTCAATGTGGTAGAGGGCAATGCAGAGGGGTTCAAGGCACGCCATGAGTTGGTCAATATCTTGAGCGATGGCCAGTCTTTTGCTAAAAACCGCGACGAACTCGATAAGGAAATCATTACCCAGTCAGTGCAGCTCAGTCTCATCCAATATTTGAAAGATTACCTGCGTGAGCACCAAGAAAATACTGAATTACTTCCGGGAAACTTAGGTTTTGAAGACGGAAGTTTGGTTGCCATCACTGCGCAATACAACAAATTAGTCTTAGATCGCATCCGCTTGGCCAAAACATCTAGTGCCAAGAACCCGAGTATTCAAAAACTCGATGATCAAATAGAAGGCTTGCGTTTTTCATTGGCTGAAGGGCTGAAATCGAATGAGTCCAAGTTGCGCATTGCACTCAAATCACTCAAAGAGCAAGATGCACGCTATCAAGGTCAAATCCGTGCTTTGCCTGGCTACGAGCGTCAGTTTAGAGATATCGAGCGCGAGCAAAAAATCAAAGAAGCCCTCTATGTATTTTTATTAGAGAAACGAGAAGAAAATGAAATCAAAACGGCCTCAGCCGTTGGCAATACCAAACTGATCATGGAGCCTGTTGTTTCAGGACCAATTTCACCAAAAAATAGTATTGCCTATCTGATGGCGCTGGCACTAGGAATATCGTTGCCGTTGGCTTACGTTTACCTCAAACAATTAATGGATAACAAGGTGCATGGTTTGCAAGATTGTGCAGCAACGCGCATTCCGGCCTTAGGTGAAATTCCGCTTGCAGAAGACCTAGAGCGCAATATCGTCGTGACTAAAAATGCACGTACACACATCGCAGAGGCTTTTAGAATGGTACGCAGTAACCTTAACTTTTTATTGGGTGAGACGGAAGAGGGCAGGGCCAAAGTGTTGCTTGTAAGCTCCAGTGTTGCAAAGGAAGGAAAAACATTTGTAAGTATCAATTTAGGGCATGCTTTGGCACAAGGTAATAGCAAAGTGCTTGTTGTTGGTCTGGACTTACGCGCCCCTAAAATTGGTCGCTACGTCAATATTGAAAAAGCGATTGGAGTGACAAACTATATTGTCAATGAAGAACTTTCTTTTGATGATCTTTTGATAAATGACCCAGGCAACTCGGATTTGCAGTACATAATATCTGGCGATGTGCCTCCCAATCCTTCTGAATTATTGATGCGCGAACGCATTACGGAACTCATGACCGAAGCCAAAAAGCGTTATGACTACATCATTTTAGATACGGCACCTTTAGGTTTGGTCTCAGATTCCTTACACATTCAGCATTTTGCAGACTTAGTGATTTATGTAGTTAGGGCTGAATTGATCAAAAAGGAGATGCTTTCATTGCCAGCAAGCTTATACCACGATAAAAAAATGCCGAACATGGCCATTCTTGTGAATGGCGTGGATTTCAAGAAGGCGGCATATGGCTATGGTTACGGAAGCGGTTATGGTTACGGAAGTGGTTATGGCTACGGCTACGGCTATGGTTACGGTTACGGCTATGGTTACGGCTATGGTTACGGTGCAGCCTATGGATCAGATTACCTAGATGGCCCTCAAAGTAAACCTACTAAAATTCAATTCCTCGTAAACAAGTTCAAATCACTCTTTAAGAGAAGAAAATAAAACGTAACTTTGTGACTAATTTGAATAGTATGAAAACATTAATCCTCTATATAGCGCTTCTTTCGAGCATTGCTTTTGCGCAAACGCCAACCAAAACTTCCACTCCTTCAAATGCCCTTGGTTACAATCAATGGTCTATTGGTCTGAATGTAGGCGGTCACGACGGCATGCATTGGACGAATGCATATACCAAAGCGTATCAAGTAAGTTATTTCAATGGGCACATCCGTTACATGCACAATAACCGCTTTGGCTGGAAACTAGATGCTGCCTACGACAATTTCAATTTCATAAACGGAGCAAGTAATACGCACAAATTGCGTTTTTCGATTGAACCCACCATTAATTTTACCGATGTCTTGCATTTCAATGATTTCACTAGTCGTTTTGGTTTGCTAGGTCATTTTGGTTTTGGTTATTCTGCCATGTGGAATGTGCCATTTTCCTCCTTAAACCCTGATCAATTATTTCAACCAAAAAAAGGGTCCATTGATGAAATGGGTCATCTCATTTTGGGAATCACACCTCAATTTAAGGTCAATGAGCATTGGAGTATAAACGGTGATCTCGCTTTTATGGCCCATATCCGTCAGAATCGCACTTTTGATTTCGCCAATGCCAACCCGATGTCGGGCGGTGGTTTCACCGGCTATATGTGGAATTGGTCTGTAGGCGCGACCTACTATATTGGCAAGAACAAAACCCACGCAGATTGGACTTACACACCGCGCATGTCTCAGCAAGACCTTGATCGAATCTATAATCTTGAAAAACAAGTTCAAGGATTGGAGCAGAAATGGCTAGACGATGACAAAGACGGTGTTCCAAACGGCCTTGACGTCGAAGCCAACACCCCAGAAGGCTCAGAGGTAGATTGGAATGGCGCTTCCATCCAACCTGAGCAAAAGGAGGCCGTTGATCTCAATGTGATTGATTCGGATGGTGATGGTATCATGGACGCTCAAGATTACTGCCCGACGGTAAAAGGAATGTTCAATGGCTGCCCTGAAGAAGTCCATGCGGGTGGCACTCAAGCTGATCGCGACGCCAAATTTTTGGCCGAGCTCGGTATCCGTGATGTATTGTTCATGAACAACTCATCATATTTGAATTCAGTATACCATCCTATTTTAGATCAATTGATTGAATTCATGCAACTGAACCCGGAAGTTAAAATTGAGTTATCTGGTCATGCAGATATCAATGGAACGGATGACTTAAATTTAAGATTATCTGAAGCACGCGTAAAGGTTTGTTTAAACTACCTTGTTGCAAAGGGTGTTGATCGCTCTCGCTTAAGCATCACATTTAAAGGTGCTAAGCAAGTTAAATACGAGGGTGTTACCCAGGAAATACACGCTGCTAACCGCCGTGTGTCTTTTGCCATCGTTCGATAAATACATTCACAACCTATTCAAAAGGCGGTCATCGATCGCCTTTTTTTTTGAGCTATGAGAAAAATAAAAATGGTCGATCTCCATCGACAATACGAGAAAATCAAGCCTTCCATTGACGCTGCCATGCAAGAAGTGGTAGATAGCGCGGCTTTCATCCAAGGGTCACAAGTTGCCAGTTTTGCCGCTGCACTTGCGCAATTTCAAGGCGCGGAACACGTCATTACCTGCGCCAACGGCACAGACGCTTTGCAGATTGCACTCATGGCACTTGGCCTCAAGCCCGGAGACGAAGTGATCACCCCGAGTTTTACTTACATTGCCACCACTGAAGTGATTGCGCTTTTGGGTCTTACACCCGTTTTTGTAGAGGTCAATCCACAATCTTTTTGCATCGACGCCACTGCGATTGAAGCGGCCATCACCCCTCGTACCAAAGCCATTGTGCCGGTGCACCTCTACGGCCAAGCTGCCGACATGAACGCCATCATGGCTATTGCGTCCAAACACAATTTATTTGTAGTTGAAGACAACGCCCAAGCCATTGGTGCCGATTACCACCTCGCCGACGGCCGCAAGGTCAAAACAGGGAGCATTGGCCACATCGGCTGCACCAGTTTTTTTCCGTCTAAAAATTTGGGTTGCTTCGGCGACGGCGGTGCACTCATGACCAACGACGCTCAACTCGCAGAGCGCATCCGCATGATTGCCAACCACGGCCAAAAACAAAAATATGTCCACGAAACCGTCGGCTGCAACTCGCGCCTAGACACCCTACAAGCAGCTATTCTCGAAGTCAAACTACGTCACCTTGATGCTTACATCGATGCCCGTCGCGAAGTCGCCGGTGCTTATGACGAAGCCTTTGCTGCGCTCCCGGGTGTTCGGATTCCATTCCGAAGTTCCGACTCACGACATGTTTTCCATCAATACACCCTCATCCTTGAAAATACTGATCGCGTCGCTCTTCAAGCGCACTTATACGACGCGGGCATTCCCAGCATGATTTACTACCCAATCCCGGCGCACAAACAAAATATGTTTGCTGCTTTTGATCTCGAAAACCTCTCTCTCCCGCAAACTGAATGGCTCTGCGACCGCGTCATTTCCCTACCAATTCACACGGAAATGGACGATGAACAACTCCAACACATCATCATTTCAGTCCAAAATTTCTTCCAATATGCTCCCTAATCGCTAACAGCTTGCAAAAGAACTTATAAGCATCCATCAAGATGTTATAACTTAACACGTATTTAACTTGTGTATTGATTGATTTTTGAGTAGTTTTGTGTAAAATATTGTATTATGAGAAGTATACTTTTACTTTTGTCTTTTTTGGTGGGTTTGGTTGGTTTTGGGCAACAAATTGTTGTTTCAGAATATAATGGAACCTCTTTAGTGACTTCGGGGCAACTCTATACTGTTACCAAAGACGTTACCGCACCAAATAAAATCAACATTCAATTTGCGCAAGGAATCGGTTCAACTGGTCGTTTTGGTTTTGTGGCTTCATACAAGCCGTTAAATACGGGTGCTTCAAATGCTAATGTCGCGTTAACCACAATAACCTGTTTAGCTAAATACGAAGGAACAAGTCCATCTGTACTGTCTAGCGGCGCCAATTTTTTGTTGAGTGAATATGCATCCACAACAGATCCTACATTTAGTGTCTCATCTAGTGCCACTTCCCTTTTGCTTGGCGCTTCGGGTTCTGTGAATAAACTTGTAGCTACTTCCGTAGTTTATATTTATGCATACAACCGTGTTGCAAGTTCCGGAACATATTTGATTTCAAATAAATATGTTAAAGTAGAATTGCCTCCAGAAGACATCACCGACGATATCAATAATGATATTGTTATTCAAAAGAAAATATGTCCTAACTCTACAATTGAAAGTTTCTTTGCAAACCCTCAAGACTTCTCAATGCCTTTTCCAAGAAGTTACAGTTGGAATGGAAATACAACAACTTGTAAATTGTATCAATTTGACGGATCGGCCTACACTGAATCTACTTTAAATGAGCTTCTTACCACTGCGTCTTACACATTCACTCAAAAACGTAATGAAACTACTTATTCAACCTTCACGCCATCCTCACCTACTGTTTTAGTTTCTAACCAATCTTATGCTGCTAATTCAGCATATTCGGGAGAGAATAGTGATGTAATAATTACCGGTGAATACATGTTACCATCGATCGTAAGTCAACCACCGGTAGTTAAATACCTTAGTCATGACGCAGGCACTGAGTTACAATCCGTCGTAGCAGGGGATATGTATTTTTTAGAGTGGTTTTCATCTTTAGATAATACGAGCACAACCCTAAATGATGATGTTTCTCAAGGTCAAACCATTTCATATATTACCAATTCTCCAACTTCATTGCCAAACAACTTAGAATTAAGTCCTTTTGGAGTTGCTATAAATGATAGTTTGAATTACTATTTTAAAATTTATTCTTGGTGTGATGAAGTAATTACCTCTGACATGGCGAAAGTGATTCGATTACCGGCACCAGATGCAACTGGTTATGATAATCAAACAGTTTGTACCGGTGTCCAAATTAACCAACTTTCAAATCCAGGAACGCAAGTCATTGGAGGTAAAAGTTATTCATGGGCATTCTTCCCGACTGATACAGAAATAATTCCTTTTGTAGGATCCGATATTGCTCAAACCACAACCTATTATGTGCGTTACAAATTGGTTGAGAATGGAAATACTTATTATTCCGATAACTTCGCAACAATATCAGTTACTGTACTAGACCCCTTTGCTGGCGCCATATCTGGTGCACAAAGTATTTGTATGGGCAATACGCCTGCAATACTTTCATCAACGACAGACGGCACTTCGAGTGCCGGAATTGTTTCTTATGAGTGGCAAATGAGTACAACAGGCAACTATTCGGATATTTTGGGTGCAACAGCGTCAACTTATCAGCCTGGATCTTTAACTGACACAACAAGCTATCAACGGAGAACTGTATCTACCCTAGGTAGCACGACTTGTTATTCTAGTTATACAACTCCTGTTACAATAAATGTGGTGGGAAATGTCCTAGCTGGAACAGTCTCAGGTAGTCAAACTATATGTTCTGGCTCTGCTGCTTCAGGTATTCATCTTTCTGGTCACCAAGGAAGTATTCAATGGCAATCTTCAACGGACAACACCAATTTCACGAACATTGTTGGCCAGACAGAACCCATATTAGCTACTGGTGCACTGAGTACTACAACTTACTATCGTGCGGTTGTAACTTTTAGTGGTTGTTCTGGATACTCTACAACAGGTACTGTTAATGTATTATCTTCAGGTTCATGGTTGGGTGCAAGTGGTGTAACGATTACACCTGCAATGTACAACAATGCGAGTAATTGGTGCGGTGGGGTAGTTCCAACTTCACCTACTATTCCTCCTGGAGTTACTGTTTACATGGATGGCTCCTATGATTTCACAAACGTTACTATTGAATGTGGTGGATCGCTGATCATTACCTCAACAGGTCGAGTAAATATTACCAATGTTCTCACAAACAATGGAACGGTACATGTAATTAATGGTGGCACGATTCATTATGGCACTACAGCTGTTGGCGAATGTCCAGGTGTATACGAAATTACACAAAACTTCCAGCCTTCAAGATACTGGTATGTTGGCCCTACGACAACCAATACGGTTCGTACAGATTTCGGTTCAGTGGCCTCGACGAATAATCAGACAGGTACTCAAATGTGGTCATGGAATGAAACCACCAATGCTTCAAATGGTTATATCTCACCAATTTACAGTTCAGGCACTACGTTGATACCAGGTAAAGGATATATTTACCGAAATCTAGGTGCAACAACTTTAGATGTTAATGTAACAGGTCCTTACATTACAACTCCTATTTCTCAAACAGGTTTAACTCGAACAGGAACTGGCGTATTAGCGGGATACCATTTGTTTTCAAATCCCTACACTGCTTATCTAGATGCTGATGATTTATTTAATAACAATTCGGGAACAACAAATCTTGTGAGTTCAATTTGGGTTCGTTCAAATAGTACTGCTAATGGTGGAGCAGCAACCATGGTTTTTGATACCTACAATGCTTCTTCAGGTATTGGAACTGGATTGGGATGGCAAACAGCGGCTTTAAACGGCAACCCTGGGGGCATTAGTAACCTTATGAGATGGATTGCTCCAATGCAAGGTTTTTGGGTCCGAGTGAATACTACTGGTAGCGGAAGCTTGGCTTACAATTACAATATGGCTGAAGCTAATCCGGTAGGAGCAGGTCAATTAAGAACTACCTCTCCTATTTCAGGTTTGGCTAGGTTAAATGTTAATTTTGGAGATCAAAAAGATCAAATGGTCGCTGCACTTTCTGCCAATGCGACAAATGGTTTTGAGGCTTTTGATTCAGAAAAGATGTTTACCTCAGGAGTTGTACAGGTATATGCGCCAAATTCAGGCAAAAAGCTTGCTATCAACACGCTAAAAAACAATAAGTCTAAAGTTTCTATGCCATTGACAGTTGAGTGTCCTGGTGCAGGTTGGTATTCGTTTGACTTAGTTGAATTAATATTGGAAAACGGTGTTGTATTCCTTGAAGATAAATTGAATGGCGAGATGAAAGATTTAACCATTGACTCAAGTTATCAGTTCTATGCAAATTCTGGAGTGCTTCAAAATAGATTCATTTTGCACTTCCATTTACCTTCTGCTATATCAAATGTTACTGGACCTACAGCAATAGAAGATCTAGTATCTGAATCTCAAAGCGCAACGATTGATATTACAAGTACGGGTTCAGGAAAGGTAACTGTAGAACTTGATCAAGTTGATGAAGTTACAAACAGCGCTGTTCGCATTTGTGATTTAAACGGCAGAGTTGTTGATAGCTTCATGGCAGACGGCAAATCATTCGAATTTCAGATTAACCAAGGTCAAGGAGCTTATTTAATTGAAGTGACCAATGGTTTAACAGTAGAAAAGAAAAAAGTATTCATTCAATAATCTCCATCATGAATAAGGAAATCCAAAAGTCTAATCAAACGAAGAAAAAATATATAAGGCCTTCTTTTCAAAAAATAGAAGTAGATACAGATTTAAGCTTGGTGATGTTATCTAATCCTCCATTAGATCCAGGAGCGGGCTTTATTGAAGGCATTTCAAAATTCCTCATCCGTTAATGCTCAAAGAGCACTGCGTAAAAGGATTCAGCATGTATCCGTTGCTCAGACCAGGGCAGCGAGTGGTGTTGGATTTACAACCTACTGAATTTAAGAAAGGCGACATTGTCGCCTTTTTTGTTTCACCGGAATTGGTGGTCTTGCATCGGGTGCTTGCCATTGATGGGGATACGCTGATTTGTAAAGGGGATAGCAATGCATTTAGCGATGCGCGGATTTCAAAAGATTCCGTTTACGGGGTGTTGAATTTGGTACGCTTGGGTGCAGCGGAATGGAAGCCTGCAGCAGATTATCAGAAGTCATTTTATTGGACTAGTCTTTACAGTAGCTATGCGCAGAGACGTAAAAAGTTGTTGTTTTTGGCTTATCGCGTGAAGCGTTTATTTTCTTTTTAAAACGTAGCGCTTGATTAGCTTTTGAAAGCGCAAGCGCCAGAGTTTAGCATACGAATTCGAATTGGCACTTGTTCCGTGCCATTGTTTTAAATAATTTTTTGTTGGGAATATTTGAAAGAAGCCAAAAGCGAGCCACTCAAAAATGTTCAGTTCATGGATAGGTTGGGTGGTATTGGTAATGATACTGTGTTCTACCCATGCTCTGGTGTTTTGATGTATGGTTTGTTGGGCTTCAGTTTTCAAATAAGCGACTTCACTTGGA
>JACCDH011072501.1_pt1 | contig 14971 bp, 16 predicted proteins | sample 7442481 | NCBI WGS metagenome assembly JACCDH01 (sample SAMN15323433, study PRJNA562643) | freshwater metagenome | isolation source: river surface water | place: USA:Blue River Watershed | collected 2017-08-15
CCTGCTGGAGACCATGAAACCCAGAACTGTGCGTGCAGAGCTGCTGGAAATGGAAATGCCCGCATGAGTGAAATCACCGTCAACGACAGCACGAGCGGCGACACCTTCCGGATCACCACGCGCGTCCCCTTCAAGCTCAAACGCCGCCCTGGGATCAAAACCGTCGTGATGCCACCTGAAACGGTAGAGGGTCACTTAAATGGCGAGTACCTGGATAAAAGTAGTCGAATTGCCCTGTTCCAGGGCCTCGCTCGGGCCCACTACTGGCAGCGGCTGCTGGATGCAGGTGAGGTCCGCAGTGGCTCTGAAATTGCCCAATTGGAGGAGCTTGACCCGAGTACGGTCAACGAATTGCTGAGGCTGACGCTGCTGGACCCATCGCTGGTGATGGACATCCTTGAAGGGAGGCAGCCTCCAGGGGTCAGCATGATGTGGTTCACACGCAATGCACTGCCCGATCTGTGGCAAGAACAGTTTTCACTAACAAAGGTGAAGAATCAGTGGCTAACTGAGTGTGTGGATGACAAGTCACCGCTCAAACGTCCAAGCGAACACGCCTCCATTGCTGGCAGACACGGCTGACATTGCCGAGAAAAGTGCGGCTACCGCCAAGGAATAAAGCGCAATTCGATGATTCATGGATGTCTCCGATATTTTTCTTGGAGACGATCGAGCGACTGCGCAAACGTCTCAACCTACTATTCTCCGATCACTTCCTCGGCTGGGATGAAATTTCCCAAATGTCTGGAGTAGTCGCAACCAATTCTTTGATATTGGTCCACCGCACAGCGCCTTCCATCTCGCTGCGGCCCTGCATGGCAGCAGTCGCAAATTTCACCATTCGGTCTCGCACACGTTCACTTTCCTGCTGCGGCCATGTCTCCATCGAATGAGGTCCTCGAACAACGACAATTTCTTTCAATCCATTGACACGATCGTAGGCTGCGATGGTGCCTTCACGGCTCTCAGCTCGGTCCCAAAGTCCCTTGGCAAAAAACACTGAGGGCCATTGGTGTATGTTCGCGAGAACCGCCGAATTGGGATAGAAGGCAACATAGTTATCCGCTGCCATTCCACCAAGGAACAAATTCCGGTCTGCCAAATCACGCGCCTGAGGCAGATAACCGGCGCCACTGACGAAGGATGCATAGAGCATGGCGCCCTTGATGTTCTTGTAACCCTTAGGCTTAGAACAATTCACTGTTGGCATGTCATAGCTGCACCCGCCCACGTAGTTCTTCGTCATTGCCCAGCCGGTAGTCATTGATCCACGCGAATATCCCATGAGCAGCAGCGGAATTTCACGCGCTTTCATCCCGGCCATCAGCAGCCCTCCAGCCGAAGCACCTTCAAGGAGTGCCCCACCTGGCGTCAACAAGCGCATTCCATGGCCCTGTTCCATTTGCTCCAGAACACGGAAAATGTCTTCGCTTTGCTCTTACGTGTTGGTGTCGCTGAAACCGCCAGAAAGGCCCTAACCTCGCCGGTCGAATGCCAAAACGTCGAACCTAGCGCGGTTAAGTGCATACAAATGGTCACGGTAGGTGCGCATGCCCATTCCCTCAGTCGTGGCGTTGGGATACTGAACAGTCGTCGCACGACGGGTGACCGGATCAACCCTCACCAGGTTATCCAAGGGATGTTGAATCGCGGTGAGCTGCCCACCACCGCCTGCGCTCATGATCACCAAAGCACGAGTTTGCCCGCCCTTCCCATCGGACACGCCAGCACCCTCAACATACCAACCACGCAGCTTTATATCGCCAGTCATCTCAGCTTCAGACGCTCCAGCGGATCGCGCGGCACGGTGAATTCCACGATGTGCGTGCGCGCATCCGCCTCTGGAACAATCTCGTTGTAAGGCGCCTTAGCGAAGAAGCCCGGCTTGCGAATCGCGCGTAGATCTACATCCCCATCAGAATCGATTCTTCCAACGGGATCCACCATTCCGGTGACGCGCGTAGCCCGCTCCTTATTTGGGGGCAACCATCGTTGAATCTGGGTATTCACTCGCTTGAAGCAGGCATCGTCTGCCTTGCATGCCGACCAACGCTCCTTAAGCTTGGCATCCGTAAATTCTTTAACGTAGTAATCGCCGTCATACCCGGACGCTGGCTGGTTCGCCGTTACCAGCAATGGGATACATTGAATTGAGCCATTTGCCTGTGGCAGCAAATAGCCCGGCAACTCAGCATCTCGATCAACGCCTACCCAAGCCTTGCAGTCGGTCGGTGGATTGACACGCACGATTGGAGATGGAGCGGACTTGTACTGGTTAGCGCATGCAACCAACATGGACACCATGAGTAGTGGAAGAAGCCGTTTCATGTTTCAACCTCTACAAAATTCAGACAGATCCGCTCCGCGCCAATTTCGGCGAAGCGATATAAAAAATTGCGGGAGTAACCCATTCATAAATCATGTAGTTACTCAGAGTCCCTATCAAGCGATGCTTCTTCAGACTAGGGTGACAATTTGTCGTGCCAAACAGGGGTTAACCCTAAATTCACTGGCTTTCACTTGGTCAATCAGTTCTCAGAGATCACTCTCGAATCCGATACCCCACCGGCAGCAATTGCAAACCCCAACGCTGCTCGATCGCGCCCCAGATACCGCGCGGCAGCAGTAGTGCGAACAGCACGGCTACCAAGCCAAGGCCAATCAGGTAGGTCACGCCGGCGGCGCCAAATAGCGTCTCAATGGCGAAGAACAGCACAGCGCCAATGATCGGCCCTTCGTAGGTGCCGATGCCTCCCACCAGCACCATGAATAGCATGTACGCAGTCCATTGCACGCTGAAGTAGGTCTTGGGCTGAAAAGTCACCGCCGTTGCCAACCACATGGCGCCCGCCGCGGCGCATCCAAATGCCGACAACACGAAGATCAACCGTTTGGTCGACATCACACGCACACCGACCGACGCCGCAGCCTCCTCGCTGTCGCGGATAGCCTGCAAGGCAGAACCGACGCGTGTCCGCAGGAGGCCAAACACGCACCAAGCCAAGCCGGCCATCATGGCCAACGCCAGCCAGTAAGTCACCAGGCGTCGGGTGGACGAGTCGTAGGCTTGCAGTGCGATCAGTGAGGTACCGGTTTCCCCTTGCACCAGAGTGTCAAGATTCACCAACAGGTGAGACAGGGCCGCAACCACCCACATACCGATTGCAAACTCTCCGCTACGTAGGCGCAGCATGAACGAGGCGATCGGAATCGACACCAAGGCGACCAGTACAGCGGCAAGTATCAGCGCCGGGTACGGGCTTACACCCGCATCGGCCAGTCGGACAGCTGCATAGGCGCCCAGGCCAAAGAAGGCCTGATGACCTACTGAGACCAGGCCTGCGTAGCCCGCTAAGGCGTTCCACATAAGGGCCAGGATGCCGTAGATGAACAAAGTGGTCAGTCGGTCAACCGCGCCCGGCTCTAGTATGAGAGGTGCTAGGGCCAGGGCAACTTGTGCCAGCAGGACCAAGACCACCGAGGTGATCGACAGGCCGGTCCAACGCTCGACACGGTAGCTCTTGGTTCGCCCCTGAGCCGAGGCGGAAATGGACAAGTGTTCAGCATTCATCGGTCAGGATTTGCGTAGGAAGGTCAATCGAAGGCGCCGACCTTGCAGCGCCAGACGCGCCAGCAGCACCACTAGGAACAGTACATGACCGGCGATCAGGAAGCCCTGACTGTGGATCTGGGCTCCCAAGCTCTGGGCGACACCCAGCGCAATACCGCCAGCGAGCGTGCCCCACAAGGATCCGGCACCACCGATCATCACGGCCTCAAAGGCGAAAATCAGTTGCGGAGCCCCGGAGTAGGGATCGACAGTGGCTCGCATGGCTAAGAAAGTGCCGGCAATCGCCACGGTGCCCATCGCTATGGCCGCGGCCACGGCGTTGACGGAACTAGCATTAATTCCCACCAACTGCGCGGTTGCCGGATCGTCGGCCACTGCCCGGATGCGGAGTCCCAGCGCAGTGTGGTTGAGCAGCAGATGCAAGCCACCTAAAAGCAGCACCGCCACTGCGAAGATCAGCAGCGACAGATGTCCCAAAGTGATCTCGCCTATCTCCAGACCGTCATAGGCCAGCGTGTCCAGCATCGGTGCCAGGGAACGGGTGTCGGCACCGAACGTCGTGAACAGTGTGTTGTCCAACACTACCGCGAGGCCAAAGGTGGCCAGAATCGGAACCAATTCCCCGCTGCGGCTGCTTCGCTCCAGCACCAGTCGATACAGCACCCATCCCACAAGCGCCATGACCAGCACGGCCACAGGCAGGGCCGCGAACGGATGCACCTCAAACCGTTCTGCGATCCAATAAACACCATAGGCAGCGACCACCGCCAAGCTGCCATGTGCCAAATTGATGATGCGCATCACACCAAACATGAAAGACAAGCCGCAGGCCAGCAAAGCGTAATAGCCTCCGAGCAACATACCTTGGAGGATTTGATTCAAGACACTCATACGCCCTCCACAGCGTTGGCTGTTCTATGGCCAAAGTAATGGTCCATAACTTCCTCACGTGTCATCTCTGAGGTGCGCCCACTGGCGACTACGGCACCTTCGAGCATGCAGACGATACGATCGGACACCTCGAAGGTGCGCTGCAGGTCTTGTTCAACCAGGATCAGCGTGGTGCGGGTTGCCATCAACGCCTGCAGCGAGTCATAGACTCCCTGTACCGCCACGGGGGACAGGCCCAAGGAGACCTCGTCGAGCAACAGCACGCGCGGATTGGCCATTAGGGCACGGCCAATCGCCACGGCCTGCTGCTGTCCACCTGAGAGCGAACCTGCGGCAGCTTTGAGTTTGGGCTTGAGTTGGGGAAACGCCTCCACCACGGTGTCAAAATTCCAATGCCCCGTACGGCCCGCAGACTGCGCCACGCGCAGGTTGTCAGCGACAGACATGGAGGCGAACAGGCGGCGACCTTCGGGCACCAGCGAGATGCCTTGCGCACAGCGATGATGGGCAGGCAGAGACGTGACATCCTGGCCATCGAACAAGACTCGACCCGCCGAGGCCGGATGTATGCCAGCCAAAGTCCTCAGCAGCGTGGTCTTGCCAGAGCCATTGGCCCCCACCAGAGCCAAACGTTCGCCTTCCTGCAGAGACAGGTCAATGCCACGAACGGCGTTGAGGAGTCCATGGCGGGCCTCCAAGCCCGAGACTTGCAACAGGCTCATCGATGGCCTCCCAGGTAAGCGGTGACAACATCCTCGTGCGACAACACCTCGTCGGGCGCACCATCGGCAATGATGCGGCCAGCGTCCATGCATACGAGACGACGTGCGATCTGAACCAGGATGTGGACGATGTGCTCGATCCACACGATGGTGATCTGGCGGCCATGCAAGACCCGAATGGTATCCACCAGTTCGGCGGCCTCTCCATCCGTCAAGCCGCCGCCGATTTCATCAAGCAGCAGCAGCGACGGCGCGGTAGCCAGTGCTCTTGTCAATTCCAATCGCTTGCGATCTAGTAAGCCCAACGCATCAGCGCGCCGATTGGCCACCGAGTGCATGCCGCACACGCGAATCGCGTCCACGGCACGGTCATAGGCCTCGTCACGACCAAATCCACCGCCATGCATGGCGGCAGTCAGTACATTCTCGAAAATTGTCATGCCACCAAACGGCTTGGGGACCTGATGGCTTCGTGCCACACCCAGGCGGCAGCGGGCGGCCGCGTCGAGCGCGGTCACGTCCTGCCCCTGGAAGCGCACCGTTCCGGCAGACAAAGGAAGCGAGCCCGACAACGATGCCAGCAAAGTAGTCTTGCCTGCACCGTTAGGGCCAACGATGCCTACAGCCTCACCAGCATGGACATCAAAGTCAACACCAGCAAGGACCGTAAGTGCGCCGAAACTCTTGTGGATGCCACGGGCCGACAGCAGTGGCCCCATGGCGTTCGGATGACTGTTATTCACGAGGAGTTCAGGAGTACGACTTCACTTTGGCTGCCACGGGCACCTTGGGGTCGCCAGCGTTCTCGGTGAGGACGTAGTCGTACTTGAACTTGGAGCCTGCAGCAGGCTTGACCCACTGCGCCCCAATCATGGGCACCGAGGACACGTTGGCCACGGGACCCTTTGTGAAATCGACCGGTCCCATCATCGTGGTGGTCTTCAGGCTGGCCAAAGCTTTGGCCAGGGCTGCCTTATCCTTGGGGTTCGCACTGGACTTGAGCGCTGCGAGACCTGCGTCGAGCAGCGACATCGAGGCACCCAGCTGCTGGTTCCACTGTTTGCCCGAGGACTTCTCGTAGCCATCGGCCAGCTGCACGCCGCTGACACCGGTGGCGCCGGAGGCATACGGGTAGTTCTTGTGCCAATAGGCGGCCACCGAGATGTTGTAGCCCAGGGGGCCGAGCACCTCAATGGTGGATGCGAACAGGCCGGTCTTAGCCACCTGCACCACCTTCATCGTCTTGGCCAAGCCCTGCTGCGCTGCCTGGCGCCAGAAGGTAGCGAAGTCAGGCGGGATCGGGAAAGTCATGAGGATCTCGCACTTCTCGGCTTTGAACTTGGCGATCTGCGCGGAGAAGTCTGTGGTGCCAGTCTCGTAGGGACCGCCATCGACCACTGTGTAGCCGGCCTTCTGCAACTCGGGCAACAGTGCTGCGCGGATGGCGTTGCCGTCGGCGTCATTAGGCAGCAAGGCCGCGACCTTTTTGTTGGTCGACACTGCCGACCACTGCGAAACATAGGACTTCACGAAGTCGGCCACACCGAAGGAAAACAGGAAGGACCACTTGAACGGAGAGGGCTGGCCCGGCTTGGCACCGCGACCAAAGTACCAAGCTTCCCAGGGCATGATGGTGCCCAAGCAAGGAACACCAGCAGCCTCGCAAGCGTCTGCCACAGGGTTGACTACTTCCGGCGTAGAAGTGGTGAGCATCAGATCGATCTTGTCATTGTTGATCAAGGACTTGGCCAATTGACTGGCGCGCGCCGGATCAGATTGGGTATCGCGATCCAAGATCTCCACGGCGTATTTTTTGCCGCCGATGGTCAGGCCGCCAGCCAGGGACTTGCGCACCAGATCCAGCACATAACCGTCACCTTCGCCAAAGCTACCCAAGGGGCCGGTGCGCGGGCTGATGAAGCCCACGCGCAGAGTATCACCGCTCTGGGCACGCACTGCGCCTGGAGCCAGCAGAGTCAGGCCAGCCGCACCGGCCAGGCCCAGGATGTCACGGCGCGATGCGCCAAGAGTTGTGTCAATAGATTGGGTCATGAATGTCTCCTGAGATGGGGCGCGATGACGCTACCCCTTTGTGGTTAAAACGAAAGAGGAACGGGATCAGAAGGGATAATGGCGCTCGGCGGTTTGCACCGTAACCCAGCGCGTCTCGGTAAAAGCATCGATTCCGGCGTGGCCACCGAAGCGTCCCCAGCCGCTACCTTTGACGCCTCCGAATGGCATCTGAGCTTCGTCATGAACGGTTGGGCCGTTGACATGGCAGATGCCAGACTCGATTGACTGGGCCACGCGCCAGCCGCGAGCGATATCGCGAGTGAACACCGCAGCAGACAGACCGAACTCGTTGTCATTAGCGCAGGCAATCGCCGCCTCTTCGCCTTCGACACGAACGATCGCCTTGACCGGACCGAAGGTCTCTTCTCGGTAGATGCGCATCTGCGGCGTCACATGGTCAATCAGCGTGGCAGGCATGAGCGTGCTGTCAGCTTTGCCACCGCACACCAGCTTGGCTCCTTTCGCTAATGCATCGTCGATAAGTTCGTTGCATCGCTTGACCGTGGCCATGTCGACCACGGAACCCAGCACCACAGGGCCTTTTCGGGGGTCACCGAGCGGCAATGCTTGGGCCTTGGCCGCCAGTTTGGCCACGAATGCGTCGGCCACCTTAGCGTCGACCACGAGGCGCTCGGTGGACATGCAGATCTGGCCCGAGTTGGCAAACGAGCCAAAGGCAGCACCGTTGACGGCGGCATCGAGGTCAGCATCGTCCAGCACCAGCAACGGCGCCTTGCCGCCGAGCTCCAAGACCGAAGCCTTAAGGTACTTGGCACAATAGCCGGCAATAATCCGGCCGACATGGGTGGAGCCGGTGAAGTTGACGCGACGCACGGCCGGGTGGGCCACCATGGCTTCCACTACTTCAGCAGCATCAGCCGGGGCATTGGTTACGAAGTTGACCACTCCCTTGGGCAGCCCTGCTTCCTGCAGCGCCTGAATAATCAAGCCATGGGTGGCAGGGCAAAGTTCGCTGCCCTTGAGGACCACGGTGTTGCCGCACGCCAAGGGCACGGCCACCGCGCGAACCCCCAGAATCACTGGCGCATTCCAGGGCGCGATGCCCAAGACCACGCCCGCGGGCACGCGCAGGGAGGTGGCCAGGCTGCCCGGCACGTTCGAGGGGATGACCTGTCCATCGATCTGGGTGGTCAGCGCGGCAGCTTCTAGCAACATATCCGCGGCCAGGTGCACGTTGAAGCCTGCCCAGATACCCGACGAACCGGTCTCGGCCGCCATGGCCGCCGCGAAGTCGGCGGCGCGAGCCTCCAGCGCGTGGGCGGCTTTCATCAGCAACGCGCGACGCTCGCCAGGACTGGTACGTGACCAGGACACAAAAGCTACAGCGGCCGCATCGACTGCAGCGCGCGCATCATCGGCGCTGGCAGCAGGCGCCACGGTGGCGACTTGGCCGTCAAGGGGATTGCGGCGCTCGAAGGTCTTACCGCTCTTGGCTTGGCAGGTCTCGCCGCCAATCAGCATTTGAATAGAACTCACTTGTTGTCTCCTTGCTTCAAAGACCGTTCATCTGGCACTGGATGTTGGAGAACATGCCCCCATCGGTGGCGATGTTGATGCCACGCAGCCAGACCGATCCGTCCGACAATAGGAAGCACACGACAGGGGCGATGTCTGCTGGCGTACCTGGGCGGTCCATGGTCTTCATGTCCTCCTCGGCGCGGGCACCTAAGGTCTCCAGAAAGTCCTTCAAAATGGGTGTATCGACTGGACCAGGACTCACCGCGTTCATGCGTATGCCACGATCGCGCCAGGTCCAGCGGTTTTGAAGGGTCCAAACCAGCAGCGCCTCCTTGGAGAAGAAGTAGCTACGAGCGCCCTCGATACCATGGCCCTGACAGAAGGCTGCGGTGTCCTCGAACTTCAGCGTCTCGCTTGCGCTGATGGTGTCCTTGGCATCGGGCCAGCCCAGACCGGCCAGCGAGGCCAGGTTAACGATGGAGGCGCCATCGGACAACTTGGAGATCAGTTGGAGGGTCAGGTACTTCAGGCCCACCAGATTGACTTTCAGCACAGCCTCGGCTGGACGAGTTGGTGGCAGGCCCGCGATGTTGGCCAAGCCATCGATGCCCGAAGGCAGAGAAGCGACCAATGCGTCGATGGAAGACTGGTCCGACAGGTCGGCTTGGATAAAGTGGCCCACCGGGTTGGCGGGTTGGTTGATGTCAACGGAGATGACGTTGGCGCCTTGCGCCGCAGCCATTGCTGCAGTCGCAGCACCAATACCGGACGAAGCGCCGGTGACGATGATGGTCTTTCCTTTGAGCACGATTTGTCTTCCTCTAATGGGTGGTGGACGATACGCACTACTTTGCAAATGCTGTGCCAAACAGCTACACCTGATCAAGGGCGCGATAAATCAACGACTTGCGTGATTTGGCGCTGGAAAACCCCTAGAAACAGGATCACCAATAGATCAATAATTGTTGAGCAATAATTCACCAATGAAATCCCCAGCAAAGCCCCGACTATCTTTGATTGAGTTGCAACAGCACGCCACGCAAGCTCGAAACAGCCAGGACATCGACGAAGGTGCCTCGCCGACTTTGCGAGATCTGGCCGAGTCGCTCACCTTTTCGCCTGGCGACGGTCGTATTTGGCTCAATGACCAGCGAATGTTGCTGTGGCGGTCCTCAACTTATGGCTCACTCCGCTCAGAGCTAATCGCCAGTCTTGGGCAAGAGCAGGCACGATCACTCCTCACGCGTGTTGGCTACACGGCAGGAGCACGCGATGCTGAACTGGTGCGTCGCTTGTGGCCGGACAGCGATCCCGCCAATGCATTCCACGCCGGACCAAGAATGCACAAACTCGAAGGCATCGTGCGTCCCACCACTATTACTTTTGAGTTTGATATCGGCAAGGGCGATTTCTTTGCAGATTTCTGGTGGCATGACTCTAGTGAGGACGACGAACACATCGCCGCCTTCGGTATCGGTACCGAGCCAGCCTGCTGGATGCAAGTGGGTTATGCAAGCGGCTACGCCAGCGCCTTCATGGGAAAGCTAATCGTTTATCGCGAAATTGAATGTCGGTCTATGGGTGCCGAGGCTTGCCGAATAACAGGCAAACCCGCTGACCAATGGGATTCACCTGAGCTGGATCTGCATTACTTCACCACTGATGCATCAGCTGCGCACATGCGTCGCAATTGGGTTCCAGTTGTTTCAGATGTGGGCCGTCGGCCTCCCGCCAGCACTCCCCGAGGAACAACGGAAGCAACGAACTCGAACCTGATTGGCATTTCGTCAAGTTTCAGTGCCGCCCGACATCTAATAGAACGGGTGGCACCAACTCAAGCCACTGTACTGTTCACCGGTGCATCTGGCGTTGGGAAAGAAATGTTCGCACAGACACTGCACTCGATCAGTCCCCGCGCAAGTAAGCCTTTCATCGCCTTCAACTGCGCCGCGATCCCTGACACATTGGTGGAGTCCGAGCTATTTGGCGTTGAACGTGGCGCGTTCACTGGAGCCAGCACCTCACGCGCCGGACGATTCGAGAGGGCCGACGGTGGGACGCTTTTTCTCGATGAAATTGCATCATTAACCTATGTCGCGCAAGGAAAACTGTTGCGAGCACTACAGGAACGCACCGTAGAGCGGGTGGGGGGTACAAAAACAATTCTGGTCGATGTCCGAGTGATCGCCGCAACCAATGTTGATCTGCGCGAAGAAGTTAAGGCTGGTCGTTTTCGTGAGGATCTTTTTTTCCGCTTGAACGTTTTTCCGATCACTTTGCCGCCCCTTAAGGAGCGCAGGGATGACATCCCGTTACTTCTTGAAGCCTTCTTGCGCCGTTACTGCGAGCTGCATGGCCGCGATGTACCAGGATTTACGCCACGAGCAGTACAAGTCTTGCTTCAATACGATTTTCCTGGCAATGTGCGTGAATTGCAGAACTTGGTCGAGCGCGGCGTGATTATGGCGGGGCATGATGAACCAATTGACGTTCACCATCTGTTTCGGGGAGGTGAGGCCATTCACGCGGAACATCTTGAATTAGGTTCTGAGGGACGTTTAATACAAGCGCCCTCCCCGGAGAATGAACCGCTACAGAGGACACGCAACAATGCAACGCCAAACAAGAGTACATCTACGCAAGGCAAGCAAGCAAACGAATACCGCAAGGCACTGTTGGCAGCTCGTTACAACGTGGCAGCTGCTGCTCGCCAAGTAGGTTTAACGCGCGCACAAATGTCCTATCGGCTTAAGCGCCTCGGTTTGATTTGATCATTATGCGGTTTCGATCGCCTCTCCAATATTTGATTTCCGCCCCGTTTACACAGAATTCCGGACACGCCTCGTCACGAGCTGGTGCGCCACATGGTCAGCTGCGGCCTAAACGAGCGTCGTTCGCTGCGTGTCATGGGCATGAGTGCCAGTGCCCTGCGCTACGAACCCGTCAGTGACCGTAATTGCGACTTGAGGGAGAAGATCATCGCCTTCGCCCAGCGCCACCGCCGATATGGCGCCGGCATTATTTACCTGAAATTGCGCCAGGCTGGCGAGATAGTCAACCACAAGCGAGTTGACTGCTTGTACGCGACCTGCAGGTCAAAAATCGCAAGAAGATCCCTCTGGCCGAGCGCCACCCCCTCCTGGAGCGCCCGATGGGACCCAACCAGATGTGGTCGATAGAATTTATCTTTGCCCACAACGCCGAAGGACGCAACACCAACAACCTGGGGGAAATGACGAACTCGGGGGGCAAACCCAACCAGAACGCCTACATCTAATCATTCAATGGGCGCTTCAGTGGGGAATGTCTCAATGAGCATTAGATCACCAGCATGGCGCATACCCGGGTGATCGTCGAAGCCTGGCGCCGGGAATACAACGAGGAGCTAACCAAGAAATCTTGGGTGAACTGCCCCCTGCTGCTTATGCCCAAAGGCTGATTCAAAACCAGTTAAATTAACCACCGGACTCCAAAGCCAAGTGCTAATGAATGGGGGACGTCGGTGTTAATTACCCAAATACGATGAATTTAACTCAGCCAGTTGTATTTGCAAAAAAAAGTGACCCAGGCTACTCCTGGGTCACTCTGCCAACTACTGTGATTAGCGTTTACGCTGCGCGAAAAGCCAATCAATAATCAACTGATCTTTAAAGGAAATTTCCCAAGAAAAGTGACTGTGGCGCGTGAACATTCCAAGATCGCGGAATGCATCTCCGTTACCAAACAAATACTCTGAATATCGAACATCGGCTCCATTGAATGTGTTTTTTGCCTCGTAGCGTCGGACCAGACGATCTGAAGACTTGAGAATTGACGAAGCGACTTTAAGTTCACCGTTCTGTTCATCTAAAGCTTGGCCTGTGAGAAGAGCAAAAGGTAGCCTGGATCCGATTACTGGCACCACAGAATCCGTATCAGAATGAGTCATCCATACCGGTACGGAAACACGGCGCATGTCGATGCTACGTATAGAACTGGCCAAACGAGCCGTCCTTTGCGAGGCATTTTCACCAGACAAGCTTGAAGCGACAGCGGAAGAAGCTGAAGGAATACCATTGAAGAGGACAGCTGCGGCAAATTTGCGCGAAATCGCTGGGTCTTCATGCGTAAGGAGTCCCCAGGCGCCGCGTGCGCCCATCGAAAGTCCTGTCAGGTAAAGCCGTTGGGGGTCAATTGAAGGATTGTCAGCAATGATTTTGTCAATCAGACCCAGCAACAGCTTTTGTGTATCCATACTGCGCCAACCGTTTTCGCCTCTAGCATCAGAAGTGTCCCGCGCAGGTGCCTGTGGAACAAGCACAAAAGCTCTCTCCCGTCCGCGCTCGATCCAGGCGACCCCACCTTGGTTGGTAAGCAAAGGTGATTTCACATCGGCAGCAACATCATTACCAAAGTGCTTTGTGTCGTGACTCTGCCCAGAACCATGCAGAAATACGATTAAAGGAACTTTAGCCCCCTCGGGCAAACCATTTGGTTTATAAAAATTGTATCCAATGGATTTGGTTTGCTGATTTTCTGGCAAGTTGAAAACGGCCTGCGTAAAATGATCGGCAGTAGCTACTTGAGCCCCTGTTTGGCGCAGTAGTGTTCCAGCCTTGACCACTTCAACGATTGGTGATGGGCGGTCGGGTGCAATATTCGGTGCAACTAAGTTCAAGTCTTGAAGTAACCTGACCTCATAAAGCATATTCTCTTTGTAGGGCAACAATTGGCGGATCCCAGGGTTGAAACCGACATACCATGATGTCGCATTAAAGTCGTCCGGATCCAATTCAATGATGACGTATCGGCCTTGGTTAGCACTGCCAGGTGTGGGCTTTGCGCTTGTATAGGCCTTGAGAATTTTTCTGGGAGCTTTTGCCGCAGCACTATTGGCGATCACATCACCAGCATATGACTTCAATGGTAGAAGTTCGGCGTTTACCGAAAATGCCTGATCGAGCTTCCAGTTTAATGCGAGTGGTTTTCCGAAATCAATACTAATGGCAGTGACCCGAGTGTCAGCCTCCATTACATTAGAAATCAGGGTGTACGGAGCAGTTTGCGCTGATACGGCAGAGCTAGCCAAAGCCGCTATACCTAATGCGAAAGCCGCAGAAAACGATTTTATCAATTTAAATCCGACCATGTCAACCTCACGTTTCTGATAAAAATCTTTGATTAGTACGTTCTAAAATCAGGCAGTCATATCTTCAGACCAATTGTCCAAAAGATATAAACTTTCTGAGACTGCATCAAGGTATCGAGCACCAGTAGAACTTAACTCGAAACCAGGATTGTTGAAAAGCTTAACTTCAAGAATTGTCTCGATTCGTCTAATGCGATGGGACACAGCACTCGGACTAATACACAATTCATTTGCAGCTTTGGTAACGCTTTGAACTTTAGCCAAAGTTACGAATGTGATTAATGAATTAATGGACGGCAACTGTCGCATGTGAAAATCAATTTCTGGATTTTTAATTCAGATAGAAAATGCAATCAATTTTCAGCGAAATCTGTGTTTACACAGAGAAAACCGAGAATGCTTTATCAAGAAAGCCAGCCCTTTATCGAAGCAGACATCTTTTCAGCTGAAATCCCATATCGGTCATGCAATGTGGGAAGCGCGCCCGCATCAAGGAAGGCATCGGGCAGCGCCAGCATGCGGAACTTGCTGGGCACCACGCCTTCGCGCATCAGCAGGCTGGCCACGGCTTCGCCGAGACCTCCGACCACCGAATGGTTTTCGGCCACTACCACTAGTCGGCCGGGCTTGCGCACTTCGGCCAGGATGGTGGCGTTGTCCAGCGGCTTTATGGTCGGGCAGTGCAACACGGCCACATTGACCTTGTCGGCTTCGAGCTGCTTGGCCACTTCGAGCGTACGCATGGTCATGAAGCCGCTGGAGATCACCAGCACGTCGCCGCCTTCGCGCAGCATCTTGGCCTTGCCTAACTCGAACTTGTAGTTGTATTCGTCCAGCACCAGCGGCACATTGCCGCGCAGCAGGCGCATGTAGACCGGGCCATTGTGAGCGGCGATCTGCGGCACGGCCTGTTCGATGTCAAGGGCGTCGCACGGGTCCACCACCGTCAGGCCGGGGATGGCGCGCATCATCGCCAGGTCTTCGGTGGCCTGGTGGCTGGGACCGTAGCCGGTGGTCAGGCCCGGAAGAGCGCAGCAGATCTTGACGTTGAGGTTTTCCTCGGCGATCACCTGGTGGATGAAGTCGTAGGCGCGGCGCGTGCCAAAC
>JACCDH011421355.1_pt1 | contig 14964 bp, 11 predicted proteins | sample 7442481 | NCBI WGS metagenome assembly JACCDH01 (sample SAMN15323433, study PRJNA562643) | freshwater metagenome | isolation source: river surface water | place: USA:Blue River Watershed | collected 2017-08-15
AACTTGCGCGTGTTTGGAATGCCGCCTTCCAGCTGCCAGCCCTTCCAGCGGTAGAGCTTCAGGATGATCCAGCGCACTAGACGCGACGACAGGGAAGGCGGTCGACCCTTTCCCAGCATTCCCCGTTCTCCCGTTCCGGCCTACCTTGTTGGTATCGGCCGAAGCCTCTTGATAGCTGCAAACAGGAATAGCTCAATGGGCAGCGCCGCGCCTATGGGTGATTCCGCTTAGGGCGCGCGTTTGCGGATCAGGTAGCGATAGACGCCGAGCAGGTTGATACCCAGCATGATGACGTTCTGAACCCCGATCCCTTCGGCGTCGGGCTGCACGAACCCCCAGGCGATCAGGGCCAGCGAGGCCGTGACGAACACGACAAAGGCCCAGCCGGTTACGCGGCGTCCCAGGTCAAGCGCGACCAGGGCGGCGGCAACCACGCTGGCGGCGGCGCCGTACCATTGCAGGACTTGCAGCAGCGTATCGCTCATGCGGGTGCGGTAAGGTGCGAGGTCACCTGACCAGGCTAGTGTGGTCAGGCCATCATGCGCAACCGCCGCGCAATCAGTCGGTCGTGCCTAGAAACCGGCCCCGCCCGGCCAGTTCGGCGCGGCCAGGCCCATGACCTTGAACAGGGTGCCCATCTGCTCGTCGCTGATCAGCCGGTGGCGGGCGGCTTCGATCGCTTCGGTCTGGTCTGGTGCAGCTTTGGCCAGGGCGGCGGCGCGGGCGTCTATGCCCAGGGCTTGCAGCCAAGGCCCTTGTGCCGCCGTACCCAGCCAGCGGCATCCGCGTGCCATGGCAATCGGGGCCAGCGTGGCGAAATCGACCAGGGCGGTAAGGTCCGCTTCGCCGGGATCGACGAACGGATCGACCTTCTGGTGGGCGCGGACCGCTTGCAGGGTGGAGCCATAGCGGACCGTGTCATAGCCATAGTCGATGAACAGGGCGGCTCCCCCTTGCCGCACCAGCCGGGCGGCGACCTCATCGATGACGGTCGCAGCGCCAGGGCAGGTTTCGATCAGCGTTCCCGGTTCCGCCTCGCGCCGCGCTTCGGGTACGGCGGCGTCCATCGGGCGGTCGCCGGCGATGCAGATGAGCCGTTCGCCCTCCGGCACGACCATGCGCTCGCGCCAGCCATGCGCGGTCTTGACCAGCTGGCGCACCGGCAGGGCATCAAGGAATTCGTTGGCAACCAGAAGGATCGGCCCGTCCTGGGGCACGGTGGACAGGTCATGATGCCACTGCGCCTGCGGCAGATTCGCCATTTGCAGGCTTTGCAGCGCCGGCGAGGTTTCGACCAAGTGGATCTGCGGCTCCAGCCCAAAGCGCTGCATCACGCGCAGCGCATCGCTGGCCAGAGTGCCGCGTCCCGGACCCAGTTCGACGTAGTGAACCGGCACGGGCCGACCGGCATTGTTCCACATATCCGCGAGCCACAGGCCGATCAGTTCACCAAACATCTGGCTGATCTCGGGAGCAGTGACAAAGTCGCCCGCGCTGCCGAGGGGATCGCGCGAAGCATAATAGCGGGCGTTGGCTTCACCCATGTAGTGCATCAGACTGATCGGCCCGGTATTGGCAATCAGCCTCCGGAATACGGCCGCGAGCGATTCCGGCGCCAAGGATTCAGACGCGGCTGGATCGGTCATTGCGGGGTGCGGGTTCCGCTGTTCAGTTCCGGACGGACCAGCGCGCGGATCACGAAGAACAGACCGATCGCGATCAGGGGAATGGTCAGCCACTGGCCCATCGACATGCCGGTCTGCCGCGCGAATTCCTGCAACTGTTCGTCCGGCTCGCGGAAGAATTCGACCACAAAGCGGCCCAGCCCGATTCCGATGGCAAACAGGCCTGCCAGCAGGCCCGGGCGCCAGCGCGCCCGCGTTTTCCAGAACAACGGGATCAGGATGATGGCCAGCAGCAACCCTTCAAGCACGGCCTCGTAAAGCTGGCTGGGATGACGCGGCAGGTCGCCGCCACCGGGGAAGACCATGGCCCAGGGCACGTCAGGGCCGGCAACCCGACCCCACAGCTCGCCGTTCACGAAATTGGCCAGGCGGCCGAACAGCATGCCGAACGGAACGGCTACCGCGATATAGTCGGTCACCCGCAGGAACGAGAGCTTATTGCGCCAGCAAACCCAGGCAATCGCCAGGGTCACCCCGATCAATCCGCCGTGGAAGCTCATCCCGCCGTGCCACAGTTTGATCAGTTCCCCGGGGTGGGCCCACAGGCTGGGGATGCCGGTGTCGCCGCCGGTGTAAAACGTGGCATAGCCAAGGCGGCCGCCCAGGATCACCCCAAGCGTGCAATAAAAGAACAGATCATCGACGTGGCGCTGGGCCAGCGGTGCGCCGGGTGCTTTGACCGCCTTTGACGTGTGCCAGTAGGCCAGCAGGATGCCGGCCAAATAGGCTAGGCTATACCAGCGCAGGGCAAAGCTGCCGATGGTGAAGACATTGGGGCTAAGGCCTAAGTCATCGAAATGGAGCGGGACGCTTCCCGCCGCTGCGGCCAACGTTGCAAGCGATAGTGACAGCAAGTGCTCAACCCCTTAGATGTTCCCTGCCCTCGCGGGCGCTGCGGCGCTGCTTGTGGCACAGAGCCGACCGGGAAACAAACCCCCGGCAAACGTGGAGAGACTTCGGGGCAAGCGCGAGTAGGGGCGCGGTTGCCCCGGGCAAAAAACAGAAGGATGCCAAATGCGCACCGAACTTGATAATGCGCTGGATGAAGTTGTTGCCCGTCTGACGACCCCTGGAGCCATGCTCGAGACGGTTCCGTTCGAACGCTATGGCCGGCAGTTGCCGATGCTCAAGAACGCACCGCCGACGCTGCCGGTGATGTTCGAGATGTTCTGCGCCCAGCACGGCGACGCCGAGTTCCTGGTTGACGGCGAAATCCGCATGACCTTTGGTCAGACCTATGCCGCGGCCCGCGCCGTCGCCGGGGCCCTGGTTGCCGGGCACGGTGTGCAGAAGGGCGACCGGATCGGCATTGCCGCGCGCAATTCGACCAACTGGATCGTCGCCTATATGGCCGTGCTCATGGCTGGTGGCTGCGCCTGCCTGCTCAACGGCTGGTGGAGCGGCGAGGAGATGGCTGCCGGGATCAACCTGACCGGCTGCACGATTGTCCTGGCCGACAAACAGCGCGCCGACCGGATTGCCCAGCTGAAGGTCGATACCAAGGTGGTCCTGATCGAACATGACTGCGGCTGGGAGCAGGGCCTGGCCAATGTCCTCGCCCATGGCGGCGGAGCGGCAACGCCGCTGCCTGCGCTGACCGGCGACGATCTGGCGACCATCCTTTACACCTCGGGTTCGACCGGCCTGTCCAAGGGCGCGTGGTCCGATCACCGTGCCGTGACCCAGGCGGTGTTTTCCTATGTCGCCCAGACCTTGACGATCCTGACCATGCTGACTGAAAAGGGCGAGGCGCCATCGGTGCAGCCCTGTACGCTGGTCAACGTGCCCTTGTTCCACGTCACCGGCGAAGTGCCGGTGTTCCTGCAGTCCTTCGTTATCGGGCGCAAGCTGGTGCTGATGCCCAAATGGGATGCGGAAGAGGCGATGCGCCTGATCGAGCGCGAGAAGGTGACCTACTTCGTCGGCGTGCCGCTGATGAGCTTTGAAATCGCCACGCATCCCAACCGTGACAAGTATGACCTGTCGAGTTGCACCTCCTTCGCCGCGGGAGGCGCACCGCGTCCGGTTGATCATGTCCGGCGGATCAAGGACGCCTTGCCCCACGCCTTTCCGTTGCTGGGTTACGGCCTGACCGAAACCAATGGCGCGGGCTGCGGCAACCTCAACGAAAACTATCTCAACAAGCCCGGTTCCACCGGAACGGCGACCAAGCCGCTGATCGAGATCGGCATCCTGGATGACGCGGGCAAGGTCCTGTCAGCCCATGCCACGGGCGAAGTTGCATTCCGCTCGATCGTCAATTTCGGCGGATATTGGCAAAATCCGGAAGCAACCGCCGCTGCGATCACTGCCGATGGCTGGTTCCGCACCGGCGACCTGGGCTATCTCGACGAGGACCAGTACCTGTTCATCGTCGACCGCAAGAAGGACATCATTATCCGCGGCGGCGAGAATATCAGCTGCATCGAAGTGGAAGAGGCGATCTATGCCCATCCCGACGTGGCTGAGGCGAGCGTCTTTGGTGTCCCGGACGAGAAGTTCGGCGAGCAGCCGGTCGGCGTCTATGTGGTCGAGGACGGCCGCAGCCTGAGCGAGGACGAGCTCAAGGCATTCCTGCTCCAGCATATCGCGCCGTTCAAGGTGCCGGTGCGGCTGTGGCAGGAAAGCGAAAACCTGCCGCGCCTTGGCACCGAAAAGGTTGACAAGCGTACGCTGAAGGCCCGTTACCTGCCGGTGTGGCAAGCAGAGCAGAAACCGGCCGGGTGAGCGGTTCGCGGATCGCGCATCAGCGCGCGGTGATCGATCGCCGCGCGCTGGCCTCGGCCATAGCCGATCTGGTCGACATGACTGGTGCGGCGAAGGCGCGGCCCAAGGTGGTCGAACTGCTGCGCGGTGCCCTGGCGGGGGGACGGGCCGAGATCGCCCGGCGGCTGACCGAGAAGCCGTCTGCCGGCCATGTCAGTGCTGAGGCCCAGGCGTTCCTGATCGACCAGTTGATACGCGTAATCCACGATCATGTCGTCAGCGACGTCTATCCGGCTGCCAACCGGTCCTCCGGCGAACGGCTGACGATTATGGCCGTCGGCGGTTACGGCCGCGGCGAAATGGCGCCGCATTCGGACGTCGACATCGCCTTTATCACCCCGATCAAGCAGACACCGTGGTGCGAGCAGGTGATCGAGGCAATGCTCTATTTCCTGTGGGACCTGGGGTTGAAAGTTGGTCAGTCGAGCCGCTCGCTGGACGAGATGGTGCGGATGGCGCGTGGCGATCTGACGATCCGCACCGCGCTGCTCGAAGGACGTTATGTCTGGGGCGACCAGGCGCTGTTCGATGAAGCGCAGCGCCGTTTCTGGGCGGAAGTCGTTGCCGGGACCGAGCGGCAGTACGTCACGGAGAAGCTGGCGGAGCGCAACGAACGCCACAAGCGGTTGGGGGATAGCCGCTATGTCGTCGAGCCCAATGTGAAGGAGGGCAAGGGCGGCCTGCGCGATCTGCACACGCTGTACTGGATCGGCAAGTACATCCATCACGTCCGCGATGCCTCGGAACTGGTCGCGGCAGGTCTGCTCAGTCCGGCCGAATATCGCGCCTTCCGCAAGGCCGAGGATTTTTTCTGGGCGGTGCGCTGCCACCTCCATACGATCACCCGCCGCGCCGAGGACCGCCTGACCTTTGATCTCCAGCGCGAGGTCGCCGCGCGGATGCAGTTCGCCGACCGCCCGGGCAAAAGCGCGGTCGAGCGGTTCATGCAGTACTTTTTCCTGCAGGCGAAACGCGTCGGACACCTGACCGGGCTGTTCCTGGCCCAACTGGATGACCAGTTCGCCAAGAAGCAGCCCAAGGGCCTGCTTGCCGGTTTCCGTGCGCGACGCCGGATCGTGAAGGGCTATCCGGTCTTTGGCGGCCGGATCAATGTCCCGGCCGAAACCTGGTTCGTGGACGATCCGGTACGCCTGATCGAGATTTTTGCGGTGGCGGATGCACAAGGGCTGGAATTGCATCCCGATGCGATGCGTCTGGCGGTTCAGCATGCCCGCTTGGTTGATGGTGTGCGGGGCGACCCGCGGGCCAATGCCCTGTTCCTTGACCTGCTGACCAGCCGCAACGATCCCGAGAATGCGCTGCGCTGGTTCAACGAGGCCGGGGTCTTTGGCCGGTTCATTCCCGACTTCGGCCGGGTCAACGCGCAGATGCAGTTCGACATGTACCACCACTATACGGTGGACGAACATACCATCCGGGCGATCGGCCTGATGGCGCGGATCGAGAAGGGCGACATGAAGGCCGATCATCCGCTCGCCACTTCGATCGTCCACAAGGTGGTCAATCGCCGGGCACTCTACGTCTCGATCCTGCTCCACGACATCGCCAAGGGCCGGCGCGGCGACCATTCCGTGCTTGGTGCGGAAGTGGCACTCAAGCTCTGTCCGCGGCTTGGCATGAGCCCGGATGAAACCCAATTGGTGGCATGGCTGGTCCGCACTCACCTGTTGATGAGCGCGGTCGCGTTCAAGCGCGATCTGGCCGATTGGAAGACGATCACGGATTTCGTCGCTCAGGTCCAATCGGTCGAGCGTCTGCGCTTGCTGGCGATGCTGACCATCGTCGATATCCGCGCGGTCGGTCCCGGGGTATGGAACGGCTGGAAGCGCCAGTTGATCCACGAACTCTATGAAGCGGCCGAGGAGCGCCTGCGGCTTGGCCACGTCCAGCACGGCCGCGCCGAACGCATCGCGGCCAAACAGAAGTCCGTGGCGGATCGGATGAGCAAGCAGGGCAAGCTGGTTGAGAAATATGCGAGGCAGTTCAACGATGCCTACTGGATTGCCGAACCGGACGATGTGATCGCCAGCAACCTGACCCAGCTCGACGCGGCGAAAGGCAAAGCGCTTGACGTTCGCACGGAGTATTATGCGGCGCGGGGAGCGACCTTGGTCACGGTCATCGCCGCTGACCATCCCGGTCTGTTCTATCGCATCGCCGGGGGCATCCACCTGGCCGGCGGCAATATCATCGACGCGCGGATTCATACCGCGCGCAACGGGATGGCGGTTGACAATTTCCTCGTCCAAGACCCGCTCGGCCGGCCCTTCTCCGAAGATAGCCAGCTCGCCCGGATTGAAACCATGATTGCCGATGCCCTGGGCGGGCGGATCAAGCTGGTGCCGCAGCTGGCGGCGCGCCCCTTGGCCCGGCCGCGCGCGGATGCTTTCGAAGTGCGTCCGCAGGTCGAATTCGACAATGCCGCCTCGAACCGCTTCACCGTGGTCGAAGTCAACGCCCGCGATCGCCCCGCTCTGCTCAACCGTTTGGCGCGGGCGCTGTTCGAGGCCAAGCTGATGGTTCATTCCGCACACATCGCAACCTATGGCGAGCGCGCGGTCGATACTTTCTATGTTACCGACCTGCTCGGCGAAAAGGTCGATTCGGTCTCGCGCCTGAAGAGCGTCGAGAAAAAGCTGCTCGAGGCAGCGGAAGACCAGACGGTCGAAATCGCGGCTTAGCTTTCGGCTAGATCTTCATCTGATCGGGCTGTTCGCGCAGCCGTTGTTTGCGCAAATGCCGGTGCCAGCCGTGAATCAGCCCGATCAGTGCCACCAAGGCGGTCAACATCAGAACCACGCCGGTTACCGGATAGCTGGCCATGACGCGCCAGGCGAATACGCCCAGAAACAGCACTCCGAAGGCGGAGGCCAGATAGGCGGGGCCGCTGACTGCTGATTTCCTGATCACGTCAGCAGAACAGGCGGCCCCGCGATCTGTTCCGGCGACCGGGCTTAACCGATCAACGCTTCGGCGATCTGCACCGCATTGAGCGCTGCGCCCTTGCGCAGATTGTCGCCCACGACAAACAGCGCCAGGCCATGCGCCACGGTCGGATCGCTGCGGACGCGGCCGACAAAGACCGGGTCCTGGCCGGTGGCATCAAGCGGGTTGGGGACTTCGGTCACGACCACGCCGGGCGCCGAACCCAGCAATTCCAGCGCGCGCTCGACACTGATCGGGCGTTCGAACTCGGCATTGAGCGACAGGGCGTGGCCGGTGAAGACCGGGACGCGGACGCAAGTGCCGGATACCGGCAAACCTGGGATTTCGAGGATCTTGCGGCTTTCGTCGCGCAGCTTGATCTCTTCTTCGGTATAGCCGTCCTCGGCATAGACATAGTTCAACGGCACCACGTTGTGGGCCATGGGCACGGCCCACTTCTCGGCCTGGGGCAGCAGGTCCTGATGGCCCCCGGTTGCCAGTTCGCGCGCCTTGTCGCCGACGTGGGCAAGCTGGCGGGCCAGGACGTCGATCCCCTCCAGCCCGCCGCCGGATACCGCCTGATAGGTGGAGACGACCAGACGCTTCAGTCCGGCTTCGTCATGCAGCGGGCGCAGGACCGGCATGGCGGCCATGGTGGTGCAGTTGGGGTTGGCGACAATGCCCTTGGGCAGCTGGGCAAGGGCGTGCGGGTTCACTTCTGAAACGACCAGCGGCACGTCCGGGTCCGAGCGCCAGGCGGAGGAGTTGTCGATCACCACGGCCCCGGCTGCTGCTGCCTTAGGGGCAATCGCCTTGGAGGTGGAGCCGCCTGCCGAGAACAGCACAATGTCGAGGCCCGAATAGTCAGCAGTCGCCGCGTCTTCCACGGTCACGCCGTCCACGACCTTGCCGGCCGATCGGGCCGAGGCGAACAGGCGCAGCTGGCCGACCGGGAAGTTGCGCTCAGCCAGGATCTCGCGGATCATCGATCCGACCAGGCCGGTGGCACCGACAATGCCGACGTTGAGTTGTTGTCCGGGGGCGAAACGATGAACCATGATGATGCTACTCCTTCAAATTGGAAGAGCGGCGGGGTTCGATATGTTCCTGTGAAGGGCCCCGCCTGCTCGTGCGGGGCGGGTTGTCCGGGTGCCTTAGCCGCGCACCGCCACAACCGTTCCCGCGCAAGCGGTCGGTTTGGTGGTAATGGTAATGGCCTTCAGACTGGACATGGACGCGCCCCTAGCCCTGGGTGCGCGCAATGGCAATGCTTTTCTTGCGGCAAGTGCGAAAGATTACTGCGCTGCGGCGCCCAACCGGGTAATGGCGGCATCCTTGCCGATCAGCGGCAACAGGGCAGACATGTCCGGGCCGTGGTCGCGGCCGGTTAGGGCCTGGCGCAACGGGAGGAACAGGGCCTTGCCCTTGCGACCGGTCGTTTCCTTGAGCGCGGTGGTCAAGGCACCCCAGTCGGCACCCGTCGTTTCGAGCACGGCCGCCGCTCGGGCAAGGAAGGCGCGCTCGGCCTCTTCCTGCGGTGGGGCCGCAACCGGGCCAGTGATCACCACCCACCAGTCCGCTGCTTCACCGATGTGTTCCAGGTTCGGGCGGATCGCTTCCCAGGCGCGCTCCCCCATGCCCTGCGGCAGGAGGTGCGCGACGCGGGCATAAGGCAGGCGGTGGACCACGGCGGCGTTGACGCGGTGCAGTTCGGCTTCGTCAAACCGAGCCGGGGCGCGGCCAAAGCGCGAGAGGTCGAAGCTCGCCGCGATCTGGTCGACATCCAGCGCGGGATCGACCGGATCAGAGGTGCCAAGCCGGGCGAGCAGGGCAATCAGCGCCTCGGGCTCGATCCCTTCATCGCGCAGAGCCGAAACACCAAGCGAGCCGAGCCGCTTGGACAGCTTGCCTTCGGTCCCCACCAGCAGCGCCTCGTGCGCGAAGCGCGGCGGCTTTGCGCCAAGGGCGGTGAACATCTGGATTTGCGTCGCGGTGTTGGACACATGGTCCTCACCGCGCAGCACGTCGGTGACGCCCATGGCGATGTCGTCGATCACGCTCGGCAGCATGTAGAGCCACGAACCGTCCGCGCGGCGGATCACCGGGTCCGACATCTGCGCGGCGTCGAAATGTTGCGAACCGCGAATGCCATCGTGCCATTCGATCGGTTCGGCGTGGTCGAGCAGGAAGCGCCAGTGCGGCTTTTCGCCGGCGGCTGACTTTGCCGCATGATCAGCCTCGGTCAGTTTCAGGGCCGCGTGGTCATAGAGCGGCGGGAGGCCGCGGCCGAGCAGGATCTTGCGTTTGAGATCCAGTTCCTGCGCGGTCTCGTAACAGCGATAGACCCGGCCGGCTTCGACCAGCCGCTGGAACTCCCGCTCATAAAGGTCGAAGCGGAGCGACTGGCGCTCTTCGCCATCGGGAGTGATCCCGAGCCAGGCGAGATCGGCACGAATCGCCTCGACATAATCCTCGCGGCTGCGTTCGGCATCGGTATCGTCGATCCGCAACATAAAGCGCCCACCCGCGTTGCGGGCGAGCAGCCAGTTGTGCAGGGCGGTGCGGACGTTGCCGACGTGAAGCGTGCCGGTGGGGCTGGGTGCAAAGCGCGTAATGACCGTCATGGCAGGCCCCTTAGCACCAGCGGCGGCTTAGCACAGCCGCTTAAGCGCTGCGAAACGCGTTGGTGATCGGATAGCGGCGGTCACGCCCGAAATTGCGCGTGCCGAGCTTTACTCCCGGCGGCGCCTGGCGGCGCTTGTATTCGGACAGGTAGAGCAGCCGTTCGATCCGGATTACGGTGTCGCGCTCAAACCCCTCGGTCACTAGCTGGTCGACGCTCTTTTCGTGTTCGACCAGGCCGTGGAGGATGCCATCGAGCACCGGATAGGGTGGCAGCGAATCCTCGTCCTTCTGGTCCGGGCGCAATTCGGCAGACGGCGGGCGGGTGATGATCCCTGCGGGCATGACCGGGCCGTCAGGACCCAGGCCAATGCGCGGCTTGTGCTGGTTGCGCCATTCGCTGATCGCGAACACGGTCACCTTGTAGGCGTCCTTGAGCGGGTTGTAGCCGCCAGCCATATCGCCATAGATCGTCGCATAGCCGACGCTCATCTCGCTCTTGTTGCCGGTGGTCAGCAGCATTGGGCCAAACTTGTTGGACAGGGCCATCAAGGTAACGCCGCGAATGCGCGACTGGACGTTTTCCTCGGTCAGGTCGACCGCGCGATCGGCGAAACTGCCGGCCAGCATGGCGTCGAACGCTTCCACTGCCGGGGCAATCGGGATGGTGTCATAGCGGCACCCGATCATCTGCGCGCATTCGGTGGCCAGATCGAGACTGAGCTGGCTGGTGTAGCGGCTGGGCAGCATCACGCACCACACCCGCTCTGGCCCCAGGGCATCGGCGGCAATCGCGGCGCAGATCGCGCTGTCGATCCCGCCTGACAGGCCCAGGACCACGCCGGGGAAGCGGTTGCGTTCGACATAGTCGCGCAGGGCCAAGACCATTGCGCAGTAGATGTCTTCCGGATGATCGGCGAGCGGTGCGATCTCGCCCGCATCGCAGCGCCAGCCGGTGGCCGTGCGGGTCCAGCGGGTGGTGACTTCGTGTTCCTCCCAGTCCTTCATCTGGACCGCCAGCGAACCATCGCCATTGACCACGAAGCTGGCCCCGTCGAACACCAGTTCGTCCTGCCCGCCGACCCGGTTGACATAGGCCAGCGGCAGGCCGGTATCGACCGCGCGGCGTTTCGCCACGCCGTCAATCCGCAGCGTGTCCTTGTCGATTTCGTACGGACTGCCGTTGATGCAGAGAAACAGTTCGGCGCCGAAATCGGCCAGATGGCGGCAGACGTTGGGGTGCCAGATATCCTCGCAGATCGGCAGGCCGATCATCACCCCGCGAAACACCACCGGTTCGGGCAGGGGGCCGGACTGGAACAGGCGCATTTCATCGAAGGTGCCGTAATTGGGCAATTCGTGTTTGAGCCGGATCGCGGCGATCTTGCCTTGGTCGAGCAGGGCGACTCCGTTGTGGAGGTTGCCGTCGACCACGAAGACCGAGCCGACCAGCATGGCCGGACCGCCATCGGCTGTGGCCTGGGCCAAGGTATCGAGCTGGGCCGCCGCCCGCTCGATCAACGCTGGCTTAAGCACCAGGTCTTCCGGTGGATAACCGATCAGCTGCATTTCCGGGAAAACGATCAGGTCGGCTCCGGCCGCTTTTGACCGTTCGCGGGCGGCCAGCATCGTGGCGGCATTACCGGCAATGTCGCCCACGGACTGGTTCAACTGGGCAAGCGTGATGGAAAGCGTATCGACCATTTGTCTTTACCTAAGGGCTCCAGTCGCGTTAGCCAATGCGCGATCGCACCGGGCGCGCAGTCCGGGCAGGATTTTGGGAGAGAGAAATGTTCGAGCAGGCCTTCGCCAATGCCAATCTGCCCGGTGCAGTCGGGATCATCGTTGACCGGGATGGCGTGCGCTATTCCAGCGCGCTGGGCGTCACCGATGTCGAGAGCAAGCGGCCGGTGGCGGAGGACACGCCGTTCCAGATTGCGTCGATGACCAAGGCTCTGGCCTCGGTCGCCGCGATGCAGCTGGTCGAAGCGGGACGGCTCAGCCTTGATGCGCCGATTGGCGATGTCCTGCCCGACCTGGCCAATCCGCAAGTGCTGACTGGCTTCGATGCTGGTGGCAAACCGCAGCTGCGCAGCGCCGCGCGCCCGATTACGCTGCGCCATCTGCTGACCCACACTGCAGGGCTTGGCTATTTCTTCATCCACCCCGAAGTGCTGCAATATTTCGGCGCGGTCGGAATGCCCGCGCCGGGATCGCTCGATTCGATCCGCATGCCCTTGATGTTCGACCCCGGTGACCGCTGGGAATATTCGGTAGCGATCGACTGGGCTGGTCTGGCGGTCGAGGCCGTGACCGGACAGACGCTGGGCGACTACATGGCCGAACACGTGTTCGAGCCGCTGGGAATGACGGGAACGGCGTTCCACGATACGCTGCCGGAAGGCGCGGCGCAGGTGCACGTGCGGGATGAGAGCGGAGCACTCAAGGTCCAGCCAATGTTCCTTGGCGGCGGAGAGTATCACAACGGCGGGGGCGGCCTGATCGGCACCGCGCCCGACTATGCCCGGTTCGTTCGCGCCATGCTGCGCGGCGGGGAGCTGAACGGCAGGCGCATTCTGAAATCCGAAACCGTAGCGGAAATGGCGCGCAATCAGGTCGCTCCGCTGCGGGCAGGGGCGATGGGCACTTCGATGCCGCACCTTGCCCAGCCCTATGACACGTTCCCCGATCAGCACACGGGCTGGGGCCTTGGTTTCCTGATCAACCCCGAGCAGGGACCGCACGGCCGCTCGCCCGGGAGCCTCGCCTGGGCCGGGATCTTCAATTCCTATTACTGGATCGACCCGGTGCAAGGCGTTGGCGGGGTAATGATGAGCCAGCTGTCCCCGTTCGGCGACCCCGGCGCGCTAAGCACTTTCGGAGCGCTGGAACAAATGGCCTACCGCCCGCGTTAAACCATTTGCTGGGGAGATTTGCACGCCTTGTCGCGCTGCCAGTTGGCTTGCGCGGCGGCTGTGCTTATTCTCCGATCTTAAGATGACCCGACTGAAGCGCGACGATCCCGCCACACTCAACAGCAGCCTGACCCCGCGCCATGCGCGGCCGTTGCGGCGGCTAGGCATGGTCCTGGCCGGAACGGCTGCCTTGGCCGGAATGGGCATGGTCTATGGCAAGCTGTCGGGCAGCCCTGCGGTATTTGGCGAAGCGACGATCAAGCCGGCCCAGGCACGGACTCCGCGCAAGTCGGCCAATTGTGCGCCGCGGCCCGAAGCCTTGCAGCAGGAACTGAACCGCATTGCCGCCTCGTTCCAGGGCAAGGTCGGGATTGGTGTGACCCAGGCCGGTTGTGACTGGGTGGTCGGCGCGCGGCAGGACGAATTCTTCCCACAGCAGAGCGTATCCAAATTGTGGGTCGCACTCAGCGTGCTGGATGCGGTCGATCGCGGCGCGGTGCGACTGGACCAGCCACTGACTTTGCGCCCCGACGATCTGGTCGTGTTCAACCAGCCAATGCGCTGGCGCTTGCTTGAAGAAGGCTCGTTGACTCTCCCGGTCCAGACCTTGTTGCAAAGCTCGCTGTCGCTGTCTGACAATCTGGCCAACGACAAGCTGCTGTGGACCGTCGGTGGGCCCGACCATGTGCGCGGCGTGCTCAAAGATCGCGGACTAGAGGGAATCCGTTTCGGTCCGGGCGAGCGCCTTCTGCAAAGCAGCATCGCCGGACTGCAATGGACTCCGGAACTGGCGCAGGGCAGCAACTTTAACGACGCGCGCGAGCGTTTGCCTGTGGAGCAGCGCCAGGCGCTGCTGTCGCGCTACGTGGCGGATCCGATGGACGGGGCAACCCCAGCGGGCGTCTCCAAGGCGCTGGGCCAGCTGGCAATGGGCGACCTGCTGTCGCCTGACACCACACAGGTCATGCTCGACATCATGGCCCATTCGCGCAGCGGACCGCGGCGGCTCAAGGGCGGGGTCCCGGCGGGGTGGAAGGTCTATCACAAGACCGGTACCGGCCAGGAACTGCGCGGTACCGCGACCGGCTATAACGACGTTGCGGTTTTCGTGGCGCCGAATGGCACTGCCTATGGCGTTGCGGTGATGATCGCGGAAACCCGCCAACCGATCCCGGCACGGATGGAAATGATGCACGCGGTGTCGCGCGCGGTTGCCGCAGCGCATGAGGCAAACGGATCTATTTAGACTGCCTTTGCACGTCGTTTGCGGCAGTGCTTCGAGACAGGTCCTCAATTTGCGAATTCGGTCCTTCCTCAAAAAGAACGGTCCGTGGGATTGGTGTAGTGGCTGTGATTTTACTACACCCGTTCGTCCTGAGGAGCCTTGAAGCCGAAGGCTGAAAGGCGTCTCGAAGGACTAGTGCGGAGCCGATACGAAAAGCCCCGCCGGATCGCTCCGGCGGGGCCTTTCTTTTGCCTGGGTTGAGCGAAGAGGTTTACTCTTCGCCTTCCGCCGCTTCAGGGTTCAGGTATTCACCCGCATCGGCGTCAAGCCCATGGGTTTCACCTTCGACCACGGCCAGCGGATCGTCGCCGATGGCAGCTTCCGGTCCCTGGGCCAGTTCGGCGGCGTGCTCTTCTTCCGCGCTATCGGGAGCGATCAGGCTCTCCTGCAGCTTGCGGTACGAAGCGCGCAGCGCGGCGTCGCGGCTGGAGGCAGCAACGCGCAGGCGGTTCATGCCGGCACCGGTACCCGCCGGGATCAGGCGGCCAACGATCACGTTTTCCTTCAGGCCGATCAGGCTGTCGCGCTTTCCTTCAACCGCCGCCTGCGTCAGCACGCGGGTGGTTTCCTGGAACGACGCGGCAGAGATGAACGAGCGGGTCTGGAGCGAGGCCTTGGTAATGCCGAGCAGCACCGGCTTGCCTTCGGCGGGCTTCTGCCCCGGAGCCAGCTTGCTGTCGTACTCGTCCATTTCCTCGCGGTCGACCTGTTCACCGGCCAGCAGCACGGTGTCGCCACCATCGGT
>JACCDH010919556.1_pt1 | contig 14961 bp, 11 predicted proteins | sample 7442481 | NCBI WGS metagenome assembly JACCDH01 (sample SAMN15323433, study PRJNA562643) | freshwater metagenome | isolation source: river surface water | place: USA:Blue River Watershed | collected 2017-08-15
AACCATGTCCATGGCAGCAGCCAATGTGACGACCCATCGGTCGAAAATACCGACACCAGCGCGCGCCCGACGAGATTTTCTTGCGGGACGATGCCGATGGCACCGGGCTTATCGATCGGTGTCCAGCGGCTGTCGGCGCTGCGGTCGCGGTTGTCACCCATCAGAAACAGGTCCTTTTCGCCGACAACAAAGGCTTCAGTGTTGTCGCCTTCCAATCCGTTGGCGAGGTCGAGGATTTCGTAGCTCTTACCCTCGGGCAGTGTCTCACGAAAACGCGGGTACCGGCATTGCGTGCCACCATCGGGACTGGCCTCTTCCATATCGGGGCGCCAGCACGGGAAGGGGTTGCGGTCCATTTCCGCGGTGTCGCGCATGTTTTGCGTTACCGGAATGACAAGATCGGCAATACGTTCTTTTTTGACCGCCACGCCGTTAATCTCCAAAATGCCATCACGCATTTGGATGACGTCACCGGGAAGGCCGATCACGCGCTTAATATAATCTGTGCCGTTCGACATGGGTGCCTTGAACACCACAACATCGCCGCGCTTTGGCTCGCTGGCGAATATCCGCCCGGGTATGAGGGGCAAGGAGAAGGGCAGGCTATATTTGGAATAGCCGTAAGGCCATTTTGCAACCAGCAGATAATCGCCGATGAGCAGGCGGGGCTGCATAGATTCCGAAGGAATATTGAATGGCGAGACGATGAAGCTGCGCAGAATGAACACGAATATCGCCAACTTCAAAAGGAAGCCGCCAAATTCGCGCCATTCGGAAGGGGGCGCTGCTGGTTGCGGATGTGCGGTCACGTTCGCATCGTCCGTCTTGTCGGTGGGTGAAGTCACATAATCTCGCAAATTAATGTCGTCTTATGACGGATTGGCTGGCCTTTTATCGCGTAGACGCGCTATTTGCCAGCGTCGAGATTCACAGGCGACATTCGCGCCATTGATAAAGGGTATATGATGACGGATCACAACTGGGCAGGGCTTGAAAAACAGCAAGAAAAATCGCTGCTTGAGCTGTTTGCGTCAGACCCCGACCGCGTTGCCAAAATGACCATAGAGCAGTCGGGATTGCGCTTTGATGTGTCAAAAACGCATCTTGATGACGCCATGCTGTCCCAATTCGCGAAACTTGCCGAAGACATGCATTTGGGCGACGCCAAATCGGCATTGTTTTCGGGCGCAGCGATCAACGTGACCGAAGGCCGAGCTGCCGAGCATGCGGCGGAGCGCGGTAATGGCGATGTGCAGGCCGTCGCCCATGCCCGTGCGCTTCAAGAACGGATGCGTGGCCTTGTCGAAGCGATCGACGCCGGATTTATGGGCGACATCAAACATATCTTGCACATCGGCATTGGCGGATCCGCGCTTGGGCCCAAATTGCTGGTCGATGCGTTGGGCCGCGATGGTGCGCGTTACGATGTCAAGGTCGTGTCAAATATCGACGGCGCTGCGCTGACGGAGGCGGTGAAAAGCATGGACCCGCATAAGACAATCGTCGCGGTCGCATCCAAGACATTCTCGACGACGGAAACCTTGCTGAACGCAACCAGCGCGATGGAGTGGATGCGCGACGGCGGTGTTGCCGATCCTTATGCCCAGTTCGTGGCGCTTACGGCCTATCCGGACAAAGCACTTGAATGGGGCGTCGATGAAAGCCGGATATTGCCGTTCAATGAATCGGTTGGCGGGCGCTATTCGCTGTGGTGCTCGATTGGCTTTCCCGTTGCGCTCGGGCTTGGCTGGGCGGTGTATGAAGAACTGCTTGAAGGTGCAGCGGCGATGGACCGGCATTTCCGCCATGAGCCACTGTTGGAAAATGCGCCAACATTGGCTGCGTTCTGCGACCTATATTATGCCCAGATCAAGGACTGCCAGACCCGCGCGGTTTTTGCTTATGACGAGCGGCTGCGATTGCTGCCGGATTATCTGCAGCAGTTGGAAATGGAATCGAACGGCAAATCGGTGACAGCCGAAGGCGTGCCGCTCGGCCGCAACAGCGCACCAGTCACATGGGGCGGGGTTGGTACCGACGCGCAACATGCGGTCTTCCAGCTGTTGCATCAAGGAACGCATCTTATTCCCGTTGAATTCATTGCCAGCAAAACGCCCGGACATGACTTTGATACCGCGCATCATGAAACACTGCTGGTGAACTGTTTTGCCCAAGGTGCGGCGTTGATGGCGGGGCAGACGTCAGATGATCTGGCACGCAACTATGCGGGTAATCGGCCCTCAACCACGATATTGATGGATGATGTGACGCCATCTGCGTTGGGCGCGTTGATTGCGTTTTACGAACACCGGACTTTTGTGAATGCAGTGCTGCTGGGCATTAACCCGTTTGACCAATTTGGCGTTGAGCTGGGCAAGCAAATCGCAAAAAGCATCGGCGAAAATGGTGCCACGGGCTTTGATCCATCCACGACAGCATTGATTGCGGCGGCACTGGGCGACAACTGACCTGACATGTTTGTTCGATAAGACAGAATAAAAAATGCCATTGGCATATGCGTTGCGGCGCAACCATATGGCAATGACATAAGGAAATAATCGCATGGCTGAATTTGAATATGATCTGTTTGTCATTGGCGCGGGTTCGGGCGGCGTTCGCGCATCACGGATAGCCGCGTCACACGGCGCGCGCGTTGCCGTTGCCGAAGAACATCGTGTTGGTGGCACATGCGTTATCCGCGGATGTGTTCCCAAAAAGCTGCTCGTATACGGATCCCATTTCGCCGAAGACCTGCACGACGCGCAGCGTTTCGGATGGAACACAACAGGCGCGACGTTCGACTGGAATATCCTGCGCGACAATGTCGCGGCGGAGGTGAACCGCCTTGAGGGGCTTTACGGCCAGACGCTTGGCAACAACAATGTCGAGGTATTTCGCGAACGCGCGGTGGTGACGGGGCCGAACAGCGTGCGCTTGGCAAGCGGGCGCGAAATTTCGGTGGCCTATATCCTCATTGCCACGGGCGCGTGGCCATCGGTTCCGGAAATAGCCGGGGCTGGGCATGGTATCACGTCAAATGAAGTATTCAGCTTGCCCGAACTGCCCAAGCGGGCGGTGATCGCAGGCGGCGGCTATATCGCGAACGAATTTGCCGGTATCTTCAACGAACTTGGCGTCAAAGTCAGCCTTGTGACGCATGGCGACCGAATTTTGCGCGGTTATGATGACGAAATTGTTGACCGCCTCGTGGACATTAGCGGCCATAAGGGCATCGATATTCGCTTCAACTGTAGCTTTAAATCGATCACCAAACAGGATGATGGCAGCTTGGTGATCGAAACCAACCAGGGCGAGACGATTGAAACCGATTTGCTGCTGTGGGCCATTGGCCGGACGCCGCACAGCAAAGGGCTTGGCCTTGAAGAGGTTGGCGTCGCGCTTGGCAAAGACGGTTCGGTTCAGGTTGGCGATGACAATCGGACCAATGTGCCCAGCATTTACGCGGTGGGCGATGTCACCAACCGCGTTCAGCTAACCCCCATTGCGATCCGCGAAGGCCATGCTTTTGCTGACAGCGTCTTTGGCAACAATCCGCGCACGGTGCATTATGACTGCATACCTACCGCGGTGTTCAGCAATCCGCCAATTGCCAGCGTCGGGTTGACCGAGGCCGAAGCCCGCACGGCGCATCCGGACGTCAAAATTTACAAAAGCGATTTCCGCGCGATGAAAAATGTGCTGGCCGACCGCAACGAACGCGCATTGTATAAAATGGTGGTCGCGGGCGCAAACGAGCGTGTGGTCGGATTGCATTTGATTGGACCGGACAGTGGCGAGATCCTTCAAGCAGCGGCTATCGCGGTTAAGGCAGGGCTGACGAAGCAGGATTTCGACGACACTGTCGCGCTGCACCCCAGCATGTCTGAAGAACTGGTTTTGATGAAATAGCCGAGAACATCACCGTAGCCCTGAGCCTGTCGAAGGGCGCTTATCGGCTCTCATAGCGGTTTATGGAAAGAGAATAGCTTCCTCGCTCGCTGTCCATTTGGGGTAGCGGGTCATGATCTGGCCAAACAGGTCTGACGCAAGCAGTCCGTTCAGCCACGCCTGAAGCGCAGGCAATGGCAATGCATCGAACCATAGCGGGTCGGTTGCGGCAAACTGGCGGACAAAGGGAAACAAGGCGATGTCGGTGAACGCAGGCGCGCTGCCGCCCAAATAGGGTTGCGTCGCCAATATTGCGTTCAGGCCCGACAAATGTTTCAGCGCGGCGTCACGATGTTCGAGACCGTCGGCCAGACCATAACGGTGCGGATATTTGTACCGGTCCAGCGCCTGTTTGAACGGGCCATCATTGGCCGCGATCATGCCCGCATCCGCATAGGCCAGCCAATCTTCGGGGTCATTTTGCACCAATGCCCAGCGCATGATGTCCAAGCTCTCGTCGACAACATGACCATCGCCCAACAGCAACACCGGAACAGTGCCCTTTGGCGAAACCGCGATCATTTCAGGCGGTTTGTCCCGAAGCACCACTTCGCGCAGTTCAACTTGGACGCCACTCACCGCAATCGCCATCCTCGCCCGCATGGCGTACGGACATCGCCGAAAACTGTACAGGATGGGCAGGTCAGTCATCAAGCCGAGGATTGACGCCGATATGCTGCTTGCCGCGCTTTTTGGCGAGCGCGATTTGTTTCTGCCGCTCGGCGAAACGTGCGCGGTCTTCGTCGGTGCGTTCGGCATAGCAAGCCGCGCAGGCGACACCTTCGATGAAATGCGCTGACGCCTTATCCTCTTGCGAAATGGGTCGGCGGCAGGCGTGGCACAATTCCATCTCGCCAAGCTCAAGCCCATGCTTCACGGACACGCGCTCGTCGAAAACGAAACATTCGCCCTGCCATTTGCTCTCGGCTTCTGGAATATTCTCCAGATAGCGCAATATGCCGCCTTCGAGATGGTAGACCTCGTCTATCCCTTCCGCTTTCAGGAATGCCGTCGATTTTTCGCAGCGTATGCCGCCGGTGCAGAACATCGCAAACTTGGTTTTGCCTGCCGCAAGTTCATCGCGATGCGCGCGAAACCATTCCGGAAATTCACTGAAAGACTTAGTCCGCGGATCGACTGCGCCTTCAAAGGTACCAATCGCAACCTCATAATCATTGCGGGTATCAATCAGCACAGTGTCCGGATCGGAAATCAAGGCATTCCAATCCTCCGGCTGCACATAAGTGCCGACTTCCCGTTTCGGGTCGATGCCATCTACGCCCAGCGTGACAATTTCCTTCTTCACGCGCACTTTCATCCGGTAGAACGGCATTTCGGCTGCATGCGAATATTTAACGTCCAATTCGGCGCAGCCATCCAAGGTTTTTAGGAAAGCAACCGTTGCATCAATGCCTTCTGCAGTGCCGGCGATTGTGCCGTTGATTCCTTCTTTCGCAAGCAGGATGGTTCCTTTGATGGCGTGTTTAACGCACATATCAAGCACTAGCGGGCGCAGCTCTTCCGGACGATCGAACGTCGCGAAACGGTAAAGTGCTGCCACTTTTATCGGATAAGGCATAGACATGGAGGCGCCTATAACGTGCATCGCTGACCGGATATATCGAAAATTGACATTATCGACCGTTTGCATTTGGTGAAGCGCGATGCCAAGGCGATGGCAACAAACTGCAACTGGGGAATTCTATGTCGGCCAACATTGCTGAACTGGAAACGCGCCGCGCGGCATCTAAATTGGGTGGCGGGCAAAAACGGATTGACGCGCAACATGCCAAGGGCCGCCTGACCGCGCGCGAACGGCTGGATATCCTGTTGGATGAAGGCAGCTTCGAAGAACTCGACGCCTATGTGACGCATAATTGCACCGACTTTGGCATGGCCGAACAGTTGATCCCCGGCGACGGTGTTGTCACCGGCAGCGGTACGATCAACGGCCGCTTGGTCTATGTGTATAGTCAGGATTTCACGGTATTCGGCGGGTCGCTTTCCGAAGCGCACGCGATGAAAATCTGCAAGGTCATGGACAATGCCATGAAGGTTGGCGCACCCGTCATCGGTCTAAACGACAGCGGCGGTGCGCGTATTCAGGAAGGTGTGGCGTCGCTTGGCGGCTATGCCGAGGTGTTTCAACGCAATACGCTCGCAAGCGGTGTGATTCCGCAAATCAGCCTCATCATGGGCCCATGCGCGGGTGGTGCGGTATATTCGCCAGCGATTACGGACTTCATCTTCATGGTGAAGGACAGCAGCTACATGTTTGTCACTGGGCCCGATGTCGTCAAGACCGTAACCAATGAAGTGGTGACGCAGGAAGAATTGGGCGGCGCGGTTTCGCATACGACCAAGTCGGGCGTTGCCGACAATGCGTTCGAAAATGATATTGAGGCGCTGCTCTCGGTCCGTGATTTCTTTGACTATTTGCCAGAGAATAACCGCACCGGCGTTCCTGAGCGTCCCACCGAGGACGCGTGGGATCGGATTGAACCGAGCCTCGACACCTTAATCCCGCCAAGCGCGAACCAGCCTTATGATATGCATGAGCTGATCCGCAAAACGGTGGACGAGGGCGACTTTTTTGAGGTTCAGCCAACGCACGCGGCAAACGTAATCATCGGTTTTGGCCGTATTGAGGGCCGCACGGTTGGCATCGTCGCCAATCAGCCCATGGTGCTGGCGGGCGTGCTGGACATCAACAGCTCCAAAAAAGCGGCGCGCTTTGTCCGCTTTTGCGATGCGTTCGACATTCCGATCATCACCTTCGTCGACGTTCCCGGATTTTTGCCGGGCACGGCGCAGGAATATGGCGGTATCATTAAGCATGGCGCAAAATTGCTCTTTGCTTATGCCGAGGCGACCGTGCCCAAAATCACCATCATCACGCGCAAGGCCTATGGCGGCGCCTATGACGTGATGGCGTCAAAGCACTTACGCGGCGACCTTAACTACGCATGGCCGACCGCTGAAATCGCGGTGATGGGCGCAAAGGGCGCAGTTGAAATCATCTTCCGCGGACTTTCGGCAGAAGAGCAAGCGGTGAAGACAGCGGAATATGAAGACCGCTTCGCGAACCCCTTCGTCGCGGCGAGCAAGGGCTTCATCGATGAGGTCATCTACCCGCATTCGACGCGAAAGCGGATTGCGTTGGGTCTTAGAAAGTTGCGGAACAAGACGTTGGAAAACCCTTGGAAGAAGCATGATAATATTCCGTTGTAAGGCAGAAGCATGAAACTAGGCCGTCTAAACCATATCGGCGTCGCCACGCCTTCCATTGCGGAGAGCATCGTCTTTTACCGCGACGTGATGGGCGCGACGAAGATTCATGATCCGTTCGACCTGCCGGATCAAGGCGTGAAGGTTTGCTTTGTCGACACGCCGGGAGCCGATGGCGCGTTGAACGGAACGCAGATTGAGCTGATCGAGCCGCTGCCGGGCAATGCTTCCATCGCTGCGTTTCTGGAGAAGAACCCGGCGGGCGGGCAGCACCATGTCTGTTATGAAGTGCCGGACATTCACGCTGCCAAGGCGGAGTTTGAGGCTATGGGCAAGCGCGTGCTCGGTGAGCCACGTATTGGCGCGCACGGGACGCTGATTTTCTTTGTGCATCCCAAAGATATGCAGGGTGTGCTAACCGAAATTATGGAGGTGCCTTCGCAGGCACATTGACCAACCACCACATCGTCACCCTGAACATGTTTCAGGGTCCATTTATAGTCCCGGAGCGTGGGTTTTTGGGCGGCAAAATGGATGCTGGAACACGTTCAGCATCACGGTGATAGAATGAAGGGAGCTGGAACTATGACATACGAAACCATCCGCCTCGATATCGCGGACAATGTTGCAACGATTACCCTCAACCGTCCTGAGCGCCTCAACGCGATGGCGCCGCAAATGGCGGACGAGATCAGTGCCGCGCTTGATCAATTGAATGGCGCGCGCGTTGTGTTGATTACGGGCGAAGGCCGCGCCTTTTGTTCAGGCGCTGACCTGTCAGCACGCGGCGCCGCCGCTGCCGCGAGCAGCGGGCAGGGGGCTTACGCAGCGCTGACCACGAGCTACAACCCGTTGATGCTCAAGCTGGCCAAGCTCAACGTGCCAATCATTACCGCGATCAATGGCCCTGCAGCCGGCGTTGGCTGCAGCCTTGCACTCGCCAGCGACTTTGCGATTGCCGGCAAATCTGCCTATTTCCTTCAGGCCTTTGTCAACATTGGTCTCGTGCCCGATGGCGGCGCAAGCTGGATGCTTTCGCGCCTTGTCGGCAAGGCACGCGCAACCGAAATGATGTTGCTCGGCGAAAAAATCCCTGCGGATAAAGCTGCCGATTGGGGCCTGATCTACAAGTCTGTTGATGATGCCGAACTGATGACGGAAGCGAATGCTTTGGCGACCCGGTTGGCGAACGGGCCGACCGTCGCCATTGGCATCATGCGTCAGAATATCGCTGCGGCATTGGATGCGGATTATGCTTCGGCATTGTTGCGTGAGGCAGAGGGACAGAAGATTGCGGGTGACAGCAACGACGCGCGCGAGGGCGCGATTGCGTTTTTGCAGAAGCGTAAGGCGGAATTTAAGGGGCAATAACTGTCTACCAAGGCCGTCACCCTGAACGTGTTTCAGGGTCTTAATCGGCAACGGTGAAAGTAAGATGCTGAAACACGTTCAGCATGACGGGATTGAAATGTGAGTTTGTAATGACAAATATCGACGACTGGAAAAAAGCGGCTGACAAAGAGGTTAAGGGCAAGGACCTGACCTGGCATACGCCCGAGGGCATATCCGTAAAGCCACTGTACACCAGTGCGGACGCGGGTGACCCCGGACTTCCCGGCTTTGCGCCGTTCACACGGGGCGTGCGTGCGTCGATGTATGCAGGTCGCCCATGGACAATCCGTCAATATGCCGGTTTCTCGACCGCCGAGGAATCCAACGCCTTTTATCGCCGCAATTTGGCCGCCGGGCAAAAGGGCCTTTCGGTTGCCTTCGACCTTGCCACCCATCGCGGCTATGACAGCGATCACCCGCGCGTCGTTGGTGATGTCGGCAAGGCCGGTGTCGCTATCGATAGCGTCGAGGACATGAAAATCCTGTTCGACGGCATTCCGCTGGACCAAATGTCAGTGTCGATGACGATGAACGGCGCGGTCATTCCGATCCTTGCATTCTTCATCGTCGCGGGTGAAGAGCAGGGGGTTTCTCAGGCCCAACTCGACGGCACCATTCAGAACGATATCCTCAAGGAGTTCATGGTCCGCAACACATATATTTACCCGCCCGAACCATCGATGCGGATCGTTTCGGACATTATCGCCTACACCAGCGCGAACATGCCGAAGTTCAACAGCATTTCGATCTCGGGCTATCATATGCATGAAGCCGGCGCGACCGCGGTGCAGGAGCTTGCCTTCACCATCGCCGATGGCAAGGAATATGTGCAGCGCGCGATGGCTTCCGGCTTAGATATTGATGCGTTCGCCGGGCGGCTTTCGTTTTTCTTTGGCATTGGCATGAACTTCTTCATGGAAGTGTCGAAGCTGCGCGCGGCGCGCACATTGTGGCACCGCGTCATGGACGAGCTCGGCGCAAAGGACGAACGCTCCAAAATGCTGCGTACGCATTGCCAGACATCGGGCGTATCGTTGCAAGAGCAAGATCCCTATAACAACGTCATCCGCACCACGGTTGAAGCGATGGCCGCGACCCTTGGCGGGACGCAGAGCCTTCACACCAATGCGTTGGACGAAGCCATTGCGTTGCCGACGGAATTTTCGGCGCGCATCGCGCGAAACACACAGATCATCCTGGCCGAGGAAACGGGCATTACAAAGGTCGTCGATCCTTTGGGTGGCAGCTATTATGTCGAAGCCTTGACCGCCGAGCTGGTTGATCAGGCGTGGAAGATCATCGGTGAAGTCGACGAACTCGGCGGCATGACCAAGGCGGTCGCATCGGGCATGCCCAAGCGTTTGATCGAAGAAGCCGCCGCTGCGCGTCAGGCGCGTGTGGACAAGGGCGAAGACGTCATCGTTGGCGTCAACAAATATCGTCTGGAAACCGAAGACCAGCTCGATACGCTGGAGGTCGATAACGACTTCGTTCGTCAGGGCCAGATTGCACGCCTTGCCGCCACGCGCGCGTCGCGTGATGAAGCCGCGTGTCAGGCCGCATTGCATGCGCTGACCGAAGGGGCGAAGAGCGGCGCGAACCTGCTCGCGCTTGCAGTAGACGCCGCCCGCGCACGCGCCACACTGGGTGAAATATCCGACGCAATGGAGGCTGTGTTTGGCCGCTATGCGACCACGCCCGTGCCTGTGCAGGGTATTTATGGCAGCGCGCATGAATTCGACAAACGCTGGGCGCAAGTGCTCGACGGCGTCGCATCGGTTGGCCGCCGCCTGGGCCGCAAACCCAAATTGCTCGTCGCCAAAATGGGGCAGGATGGCCACGACCGTGGTGCAAATGTCATTGCCTCTGCATTTTCGGACATGGGCTTTGACGTCATCAGTGGGCCGTTGTTCCAGACCCCGGAAGAAACCGTTGTTCTGGCGCTTCAGCATGATGTTGATGCCGTCGGTGCCTCCAGCCTCGCTGCCGGTCACAAAACGCTAATCCCAGAACTCATAAAGGGTCTGCGCGAAGCGGGGCGTGGCGACATCAAGGTCATTGCCGGTGGCGTCATTCCGCCGCAGGATTATGATTTTCTGCGCGAAGCTGGCGTGCAGGGCATTTACGGCCCGGGCAGCAACGTTGTGGAATGCGCAGCCGATGTCTTGACGTTGCTCGGCCACAATATGCCGCCGTTGGGAGAAGGCACATGACCGTCCGCACCGATTGGACCCGCGCAGAAATCGCGGCATTGTTTGACCTACCGTTCGACGAACTGGTCTATCAGGCGCAAACCGTCCACCGCGCACATCATGCGGCCGGGCAGATCCAGCTTTGCACATTGCTATCGATCAAGACCGGCGGTTGCCCGGAAGACTGCGGCTATTGCTCACAGTCCGTAAAGGCAGACAGCGGCGTTGAAGCAACCAAGCTGATGGACGTTCAGGCGGTGCTGCAAAAGGCAGCCGAGGCAGCAGACTCCGGTTCGCGCCGTTTCTGCATGGGGGCGGCTTGGCGCAACCCCAAAGATCGGGACATGCCCGCAATTGTCCAAATTGTTCAGGGCGTGCGCGCCATGGGCATGGAAACCTGTATGACGCTTGGCATGCTGACGCCGAAACAGGCCGATATGCTGGCCGACGCAGGCCTCGATTATTACAACCACAATATCGACACCAGCCCCGAGCGGTATAATGAGATCATCACCACACGGACGATGGACGACCGGCTTGATACTCTGGCCGAGGTGCGCCGTGCGGGCATCAATGTCTGCAGTGGCGGCATTGTTGGCCTAGGCGAGACACGCGCCGACCGCGTCGGTTTCATCCACACGCTGGCGACCCTGCCGGCCCACCCCGAAAGTGTGCCCGTCAATGCGCTCGTGCCGGTAAAGGGCACCGTGCTGGGCGATATGCTTGCAGACACGCCACTGGCGAAGATCGACGACATCGAATTTGTGCGCACGATCGCGGTTGCCCGCATCACCATGCCGATGAGCATGGTGCGGTTAAGCGCGGGACGCGAAAGCATGTCCGAAGCGACACAGGCGCTGTGCTTCATGGCGGGCGCGAACAGCATCTTTACGGGCGACAAATTGTTGACTGCGGCCAACGCTGGCGACGACAAGGACGCCGCAATGCTGGCGAATCTGGGGCTGGTGCCGATGGAGGCCGAGGAACCGTTGCGCGCGTGTAAAGCGCTGGAGCCCGCAGAGTAAGTGGCATGAGATTTTGTGGGAAACATTTATGGTAGGTTCCACACCGCCTATGCCGCATTCAGCGAGCGCCAACGCCGCGCAACTTCCAAAGGCCTATGTCATTGCCGAGGTTGAGGTGCGCGATGCCGCTGCGTACGAAGATTACAAGTCCGCCGTTGTCCCTATCGTGGCCCAATTTGGCGGACGTTACATTGCCCGTGGCGGGCAGATCGAAAGCGTTGAAGGCAGCGATCCGAGCGGCCGCATGGTCGTCATTGAATTTCCGCATTTTGCCGCTGCCCAGGCCTTTTTGAGGTCGGAAGAATATCGTCCTGTCGCTGATATCCGGCATAAGACAGCTATATCCCGCATTATGATTGTTGAAGGAACGCTTCCTTAATGTTCAAGAAAATCCTGATCGCCAACCGTGGCGAAATCGCTTGCCGTATCATTAAGACCGCACGCCGGATGGGGATCGCAACTGTCGCGGTCTATTCCGATGCGGATGCGCGTGCACCATTTGTGCAAATGGCCGATGAAGCGGTGCATATCGGGCCTTCGCCTGCCGCGCAGTCTTATTTGATTGCCGACAAGATCATCGCCGCGTGTAAGGCAACGGGCGCTGAGGCAGTGCACCCCGGCTACGGATTCCTATCCGAACGCACCAGCTTTGCCGAGGCTTTGGCCAAGGAAAACATAGCGTTCATTGGCCCGCCCGTGAACGCGATTGCCGCGATGGGCGACAAGATCGAGTCCAAGAAGCTGGCCATGAAGGCCGGCGTCAACGTCGTTCCCGGCTTTGTGGGTGAGATTGACGATACCGAACATGCGGTGCGGATTTCGGAAGAAATCGGCTATCCAGTGATGATGAAAGCCAGCGCCGGCGGTGGCGGCAAGGGGATGCGGCTTGCCTATAATGAGCAAGATGTCCGCGAAGGCTTTGAAGCGACCAAGCGCGAAGGGCTGAATTCCTTCGGCGACGACCGCGTCTTCATCGAGAAATTCATCCTCAATCCGCGCCATATCGAAATCCAGATTTTGGGCGACCAGCATGGCAATATCCTGTATTTGAACGAACGCGAATGTTCGATCCAGCGGCGCCATCAGAAGGTCGTGGAAGAAGCACCATCGCCTTTCGTCACGCCCAAGATGCGCAAGGCGATGGGTGAGCAGTGCGTCGCGTTGGCGCGTGCCGTGGGCTATTATTCGGCGGGTACGGTAGAGCTTATCGTGTCGGGTGCAGACCCCAGCGGCGAGAGCTTTTACTTCCTGGAAATGAACACCCGTTTGCAGGTGGAGCATCCGGTGACCGAATGCATCACCGGCATCGATTTGGTCGAACAGATGATCCGCGTTGCCGCTGGTGAGAAGCTCGCCATGACGCAGGATGATATCAAAATTGACGGTTGGGCCATCGAAAACCGCGTCTATGCCGAAGACCCCTATCGCGGATTCCTGCCCTCAACAGGCCGCCTGACGCGCTATCGCCCGCCAGTCGCTGGCTGGACTGAGGACGAGGACGCTAACGGCCGTCGCGGTGTCGAAGGCGTTCGCGTTGACGACGGCGTTTATGATGGCGGCGAAGTGTCTATGTTCTACGACCCGATGATCGCCAAGCTGATCACATGGGGCAAAACCCGCGACGAAGCGGCTGACTTGCAAATCGCTGCGCTGGACCGTTTTGAAATCGAAGGCCTTGGCCACAATATCGATTTCGTCAGCGCCATCATGCAGCACCCGCGCTTCCGTTCCGGCGAATTGACCACGGGGTTTATCGCGGAGGAATATCCGGACGGTTTCCACGGCGCGGCATCAACGCCGGATTTAGTCAAATCACTCGCAGCTATAGCAGGGTTCGTGGCGACGGCAGAAGCCGACCGCGCGCGCCATGTCGACGGCCAATTGGGCGATACGTTGGAGCCGCCCGCGCGCTGGCAAGTGAAGATTGGTGACGCTGTCCATGACATCGAAATGGTCGATGGCGACATGCACGTCGACGGAGAGCATTTCGACCTTTCGATGGAATATGATCCCGGTGATCGTTTGATCGAGGCGGAAGTCGGTGACGAAGAGCTGGCGGTCAAAGTTTCGAAGATGCGGACTGGCTTTAAGCTCACCACACGCGGCGCAACGCATATCGCGCGCGTCTTGCCAGGGCATATCGCGCATTTGGCCGATCATATGATTGAAAAGATCGCGCCGGATCTGTCCAGATTCCTTATTTGCCCAATGCCCGGCCTGTTGACGACATTGCACGTCAATGCCGGCGATGCTGTGGAAGCAGGGCAACCGCTCGCGGTGGTTGAGGCGATGAAGATGGAGAATATCCTGCGTGCGGAGAAATCCGGTACGGTAAAGATTGTCAACGCGAAGGCAGGTGACAGCCTTGCCGTGGATGCTGTCATTCTGGAAATGGAATAATATCCGCGCGGTGGCTTAATCCAAAATCGCCACCGCCCTTATCCATCCCGCACTCGCTCGCTCGATCTTCACGGGGAAGCATGACAGCGTAAAACCAAATGCTGGCAATGCCTCTAAATTGGTAAGCTTTTCAATCTGGTAATAAGGCTGAATACGTCCGGCCTTATGTCCTTCCCAAATGATCGATGGGTCGCGCTTTTCGGCCCAACGCTGTGCCGTATGGCTGAACGGCGCATCCCAGCTCCATGCGTCGGTGCCGACGACCTCGACACCTTGCGCCGTCAAATACAGCGTTGCTTCCGCACCCATGCCAACGCCTTGGTCGGTGAAGTTATCCGTTCCGTAAACCGCACCAGACTGCACCAGAACAATGTCGCGTGGTTGAAGGGTGTAGCCAATACGCTGTAGCTCCGCCTCGACTTCCGCCGCGCTGACAACATGACCGGCGGGCAAATGCGAAAAATCCAATTTCACGCCCGGCGCAAAAAACAGATCCAACGGCGCTTCATCAATCGATGGGGCAGGGCGTGCACCGGCGTCGGTTGTCGAATGGAAATGCCACGGCGCGTCCATATGCGTTCCAACATGCGTGGATAGAGTGAGGCTTTCAACCGCCCAACCCTCACCATCGGGAAGGTCGTCCTTCGTGAGCCCCGGGAAAAACATCGCAATCTGTTCCCACGTATTTTCGTGCGTCATATAGGAAATCTGCGGCCGCATGACGGGCGGATCGGAAATGACGTCGTTGGTAATCGGGATCGACAGATCAATAAATT
>JACCDH010212785.1_pt1 | contig 14958 bp, 14 predicted proteins | sample 7442481 | NCBI WGS metagenome assembly JACCDH01 (sample SAMN15323433, study PRJNA562643) | freshwater metagenome | isolation source: river surface water | place: USA:Blue River Watershed | collected 2017-08-15
CTGCAACCAATGGGTTGGCAACTAAGCAAGACTCAATCTCCATAGTGCCCATGCGGTGACCAGAAACGTTCAAGACGTCATCGATACGACCAGTAATGGTGAAGTAACCAGTCTCTTTATTGCGGATTGCACCATCACCTGCCAGATACAAGGTACCACCCAACTCTTCTGGGAAATAGGACTTCACGAAACGATCAGGATCACCCCAAATCGTACGAATCATGGAAGGCCATGGACGCTTCACCACTAAGATACCGCCACTGCCATTGGGCACATCGACTCCGGCCTCATCCACAATCGCCGCCATAATGCCTGGCAAAGGTAATGTGCAAGAACCTGGGATCATTGGCGTAGCACCAGGCATTGGAGAAATCATATGACCGCCAGTTTCTGTCTGCCAGAAAGTGTCTGCGATTGGGCAACGTGAGCCGCCCACATTCTCGTAATACCACATCCAAGCTTCTGGATTAATTGGCTCGCCCACAGAACCCAAGAGGCGCAAAGAGGATAAATCGTAGCTCTTTGGATGTACTGCTTGATCATTGCTAGAAGCTTTGATCAGTGAACGGATGGCAGTTGGCGCTGTATAAAAAATAGTTGCCTTGTGTTTTTGGATCATGTCCCAGAAACGACCAGCATTTGGGTAAGTTGGCACGCCCTCAAATACGATCTCAGTGGCACCAACTGCTAGGGGACCATAAGTAATATAAGAGTGGCCTGTGACCCAACCAATGTCAGCAGTACACCAGAAAATATCATTCGGCTTAATATCAAAAGTCCACTTCATTGTGAGAATTGCCCACAATAAATAACCGCCGGTTGAATGTTGAACACCCTTTGGTTTGCCGGTTGAACCAGACGTATACAGAATGAATAAAGGATGCTCAGCACTGACCCACTCTGGTTCACAGGTGCTTGCTTCATTTGCTACGATTTCTTGCATCCACACATCGCGACCCGGCGTCATCGTGACATCTGTACCGGTACGCTTATTGACGATCACATGCTTAACTTTAGGGCACTCGCCAGTAGAGAGGGCTTCATCGCAAATTGCCTTCAGTGGCAAAGCTTTGCCACCGCGGAATTGTCCATCAGCCGTAATCACGGCCACTGCACCAACGTCCATAATGCGATCACGCAAAGCTTGTGCAGAAAAACCGCCAAACACTACTGAATGAATTGCGCCAATACGGGCACACGCTTGCATTGCCACAATGCCTTCGATGGTCATTGCCATATAAATAATGACGCTATCGCCAGATTTGACGCCCATCTTGCGCAGCGCATTTGCCATTTTGCAAACACGCTCTAATAGCTCTTTGTAAGTTACCAAAGTAACGGTGCCGTCATCCGCCTCAAAAACCAAGGCAGTCTTGTCACCAAGGCCATTTTCGACTTGACGGTCTAAACAGTTATAGGAAGCATTAGTCGTGCCATCTTCAAACCATTTATAAAAAGGTGCTTTTGACTCGTCAAGAACCTTAGTGAAAGGCTTTTTCCAGTAAATATTTTCGTTAGCCAGGCGTGCCCAAAAACCATCGTAATCCTTCTCAGCCTCAGCACAAAGCTTGTTATACGCATCCATTCCAGGAATGGCAGCTCCTTTAACAAAGTCTGCTGGCGGGTTAAATACGCGATTTTCTTGCATTAATGGTTCCATGCTTTACAGCCCTTCTTTTGAATAATGAGTCATCTTTTCCGCGAAAATAACGCAGAATCAGGGAACGTCTTCCCAAGAGCTAATAAGATAAGTGAAAACACGCAGTAATTGCTCTATGGCAAACCCTTAAAATAGAACAAACCATACAAAATAAGCCCCAAACCATGACAAATATCAAACAAAACGACCTCATTCAAAGCGTAGCTGATGCATTTCAGTTCATCTCCTACTACCACCCCAAAGACTTCATTTCCGCGATGGGAAAGGCGTACGAACTGGAACAAGGTGCCGCAGCCAAAGATGCGATAGCGCAAATTTTGACCAATAGCCGGATGTGCGCCGAGGGTCACCGCCCGATGTGCCAAGACACTGGTATTGCGGTGGTATTTCTCAAAATTGGAATGAATGTGCGATGGTCTGATGCCACTATGAGCGTCTCCGAGATGGTAAATGAGGGGGTAAGAAGGGCTTATATGAACCCAGATAATCCATTGCGGGCCTCGGTTTTGACTGATCCAGCAGGAAAACGCAAAAACTCTGGGGACAATACCCCAGCAGTAATCCATTATGAAATTGTCCCGGGGGATGATGTTGAGGTGATCTGCGCCGCAAAAGGGGGTGGCTCAGAGAACAAAGCCAAAATGGTCATGCTTAACCCATCTGACTCTATTGTTGACTGGGTTCTCAAGACCGTGCCAACGATGGGCGCAGGCTGGTGTCCCCCAGGTATTCTAGGAATCGGTATTGGGGGCACCCCAGAAAAAGCCATGCTCTTGGCCAAAGAATCTTTGATGGGACCTGTTGATATTCAAGAGTTGATCGCTCGTGGCCCACAAAATCGGATTGAAGAACTGCGCTTAGAAATTTTCGAGAAAGTAAACCAACTGGGTATTGGCGCTCAAGGTTTAGGTGGCTTAGCCACCGTACTGGATGTCAAGATCATGGACTATCCAACCCATGCAGCCTCGCTGCCGGTAGCAATGATCCCTAACTGCGCCGCGACTCGTCACGTGCATTTCCATCTGCATGGTGATGGACCGGCAAAACTGGATATCCCGTCATTATCGGATTGGCCAGATGTCACTTGGACTCCTGATACTAAAAAATCCAAACGCGTGAATTTAAATACGCTCACTGCAGAGGAGGTCGCCAGCTGGAAAGAAGGCGAAACACTCCTACTCAATGGAAAAATTTTAACTGGTCGTGATGCTGCCCATAAGCGCATTCAAGACATGCTCGCTAAGGGTGAAGAGCTGCCAGTGAGCTTTAAAAATCGCGTGATCTATTACGTCGGCCCCGTTGATCCTGTTGGCAGTGAAGCGGTAGGTCCTGCAGGCCCCACCACAGCAACCCGCATGGATAAATTCACTGAGATGATGTTAGCCAAAACCGGCTTAATCTCGATGATCGGCAAGGCAGAACGTGGTCCTATTGCAATTGAAGCCATTCAGAAACATAAATCGGCCTACCTCATGGCTGTTGGTGGCGCTGCTTATCTTGTATCAAAAGCTATTCAGACAGCCAAGGTTGTTGGTTTCGCCGACTTAGGCATGGAAGCCATTTATGAGTTTGATGTGAAAGATATGCCTGTGACTGTTGCTGTTAGCTCGGATGGCACGTCTATGCACGACATTGGGCCCAAAGAATGGCAAATGAAAATTGGCAAGATTCCAGTCACGGTTGCTTAAATCTATCAGCAACAATTTTTGTTAAGCGACCATCTACTTGGCACTCATCGGGGTATTTGATTCTGGCGTTGGTGGCCTATCCATTTTGGATGAGGCCCTGCGCCAGCTACCCCAACATGACTACATCTATTTAGCGGACTCCATGCACGCACCTTATGGTGAAAAAACGAATGAGTGGATTGCTACTCGTAGCATGGAGCTATGTCGATTTTTGGCCTCGCAAGGTTGCGATGCCATTGTTGTTGCCTGCAATACTGCAACTGCTCAAGCAATTGCCCGCATTCGCTCAGAGCTGTGTGACACCCCAATTATTGGTGTGGAGCCCGGTATAAAGCCTGCCGCACTGCAATCCTCAAAAGGGATCGTTGGTGTTCTGGCTACTGAAGCAACATTGAAAAGCGATAAATTCAATGCCTTACTGGAAACACTTCCGAGCAGTTGTCAATTTATTAAACAAGCTGGTGCCGGCTTAGTACCGCTTATCGAGTCAGGACAAGCCAATAGCGCCAAGACGCTTGAGCTCTTGGCTAAGCATTTAGAGCCGATTCAAGATGCTGGAGCAGATACCCTAGTTCTGGGCTGCACTCACTATCCCTTCTTAAGGAGATCTATCAGAAAGTTACTCGGCGACTCCATTAACCTCATTGATACCAGTGATGCCGTCGTTCGGCAACTAAAGCGTAAATTAGAAAGTCTGCATCTAGAAGCTGATGAAGATTGTTATGGCAGCATCAAGTTTATTAGCAGTAAAGATGCACAAGCTTTACTCAACATGTCGCAAGAATTAATGCAATCCGATTTGAGTCAACATGCTCTTGAATGCCAACTGGAGCAGGATTTTAAATGAGTAAGCCTCTGTCACGCATCAATTCGCTTCTGCCATTGAATAATACCGAGCGCATCATCTTTGCTGTTGTTATCGGCTTACATCTTCTCTTTTTGATTGGCTTTCAAAGCAGCATGAAACCAGATCACGATAACAATCTAGATGAAACCCGAGTCATGGCTAATCTCGTCAGCCCAGAAGCAACCCAAACGCCTCCCGCAGCACCCCCAGCAGCACCACCCCCAAAACCAAAGCCAGAACAAAAGAAGGCTGTAAAAGAAAAAGTAGCACCGACACCAGCGCCTGCTACGCCTCAACAAGCACCAGCAAGCCCGCCAACACCTCAACAATCTAGCAGCGAAGCCCAAACATCTAGCGCTGCGGTTGCCCCCTCTAGCAACTCAGGAACCAGTGGCACACCCATTCAGACCGATATTGGTAAACTCGTAGTCGTATACCAGCCCGATGCAGACGCATACTATCCGTCTTTTTCTAAGCGCTCCGGAGAGCAAGGCGAAGTAGTTGTAAAACTCATTATTGATGAGGGCGGAAGTGTTGAAGATGTCGCGCTAATGCGATCAAGCTCCTTTCCACGCCTTGATCGAGCAGCAACCGAAATTGGCAAACGTTATCGCTTTAAACCGTACTTAGTAAATGGCGCACCCACCCGAATTTCTACTAACCTATTAATTAAATTTAATCTAAAGAATTAATCAATATGAACACACCATTTGGCTTAGCGAATTTATGGCTTGAGGGCGATGCAGTGACTCGCTTTGTTGCGCTAGCGCTTCTAGCTTGCTCTATCGTGACCTGGGTAATCTTGCTATCCCGCATTTGGGACTTGAGAAGACTACGCAAACTCACAACGGAACTCGATCAATTTTGGCGGGCGACCTCCTATGACCAAGGCTTGAATGCCTTTACCAATCAAGCCAGCAACCCGTTTTATCAAATTGCGAAATCTGCTACTACTGCTTCTACTCACCACCAGAGCCAGTCCAGTAATCACCGTGAACTCTTGCAAACTTTGAACTACTCCGAATGGATGGCAAGAAGTATCAAAAATAGCATCGACAGCGTTGCAGCAGGATTGCAAAAGGGTCTGACCTTTCTTGGGTCAACTGGTGCCACCACTCCATTTATTGGCCTATTTGGAACCGTCTGGGGGATCTACCATGCCCTTATCGCCATCAGCAGCTCTGGAAGTGCCCAAATTGATCAGGTAGCCGGCCCTATTGGTGAGGCACTTATCATGACTGCGCTCGGCTTAGCAGTAGCGATACCAGCAGTTCTTGGCTTTAATGCACTAAACAGAGCCAATAAATTATTTGTTGCAGATCTCAATCGTTTTGGTAACGACTTACTGGCGTACTTTGTTACCGGTGCTCGAGTGAAGTCTGGAGAATAAAGATGTCTTTTAATTTACAAGACAATCAGGGTGACGATGCCATCATGGCAGAAATCAACATGACTCCGATGGTGGACGTCATGTTGGTACTGTTAATTATTTTCATCATCACTCTGCCGGTGATTCAGCAAGCTGTCAAAGTTGAGCTCCCAAAGGCAAATAGCGTGCGTAATGAAGTCAAACCGGAGTCTGTACAACTGACGATTGATGCGAATGGCAAGATTTTCTGGAACAGCACTGCAATTGATTTGCAGACTTTCAATGGCTACGCCGAGAAAGCTGCGCAGAAAGAGCCCCAGCCAGAAATTAATCTACGGGCTGATAAATCAGTCAAATATGAATATGTCGCCCAAGTACTTGCAGCATCGCGGCGTGCTGGATTAAATAAATTAGGCTTTGTTACCGAACCCAATTAGTTTCTTTTTTCATTGGTCGGAATCGCAGCGACGCATTTCTCTTCATACAATTTGGTGCCCTCGCCTACACTGGCAGACAGAATGCCACCTTTAATAGTTTCTGTTTTACGAAGTTGACCACTATTTCGGTTGATATTCATCATCGTGACTACTGAGCCTGGTCCGTATTGCTTGCCATCAAATATCTCAGGTGGAAAATGGGCCTCCATGGAAATCAGCACGGAAGCATCATTAATCAATACATTTTTAATGGACTGGCGCCCCATTTCATCCGAGCGATCTAAATCACGCTCATCTACAAAAACTTTAGCCTTCTGGGATTTTGAAGCTGAGTAAATTTTTAATTCGTAAGTTTCTACGTAGTGACGCTCACTGCGCTCACAATTAAAAACAAGCGCGTCTACAGCCAAGCATTGTGCAGAAAATATGCCTAGAAGGAGAAATGCAATTAATCTCATGGAATCTTGAATAAGTAAAACAATCACTGGTGCCCGAGGCCGGAATCGAACCGGCACGACTTTTTTGAGTCGGCAGATTTTAAATCTGCTGTGTCTACCGATTTCACCACTCGGGCTTGCGCTAATAATAAGGACGCACTAAATAAATCAAGACAAATAAAATTTTAGCATGTACGGACTCTGAAGGGTCTCAAGACCGACTTGGGCAGGCTCGCTCGATTCAGAGGTCAAACCCACTAAACTATCCCCATGAGAATCCTTCCTCCCAACTCAAGCCTCAGAAGCCTCTTAAAAGGGATTCTCTGGATTGGTTTAGCACTACTTCTCTGCCTTGGAATAGCCGTGATCACTTATTTACTATCAGCAAAGACAAGTCCGTCTGGCAAAAGAGTGATAAAAGGCTTAGGGGATGGTGTAGTAATCACGTTTGATGCCAGTGATATCCCACATATACAAGCTAAGACTTCAACGGATGCTCTTTTTGCTCTGGGCTATTTACACGCAAGCGAGCGCTCTTGGCAGATGGAGATTAATCGACGCCTTGCCAGCGGGCGCCTCTCAGAAATCTTAGGCAAAGAAACGCTTTCGATTGATCGCTTCATCCGAAGCTTGGGTGTTAAGCATGCCGCTGAAAAACAGTTTGATCGTTACCCTATAGCCACAAAACGATTGTTGCAATCTTATGCTGATGGCGTTAATGCTGGCAATGCCCATTTGGGTTGGGCTTTACCTGTGGAGTATTTTTTAACAGGCTCAAAACCAGGCCACTGGTCTCCTAGTGATAGTGTTGCATGGATGCTCATGATGGCGCTCGATCTGGGTGGCAATTGGCAAAAAGAATTACAGCGCCTGGAGTTATCACAATTCTTGTCAACTAAGGAAGTATGGGAAGTAATGCCGCCCTATGCCCCTGGAGATCTAGTCAGCAATTTGGATTTTGCAAAAATGTATCGCGATTTACGGGTTTTTAATCCCCTTCCTTATAGTCGAGAACAAAAGTCCAAAAAATTACCTGCTACTGAATTAACCCACATTGAAGTGCCTGGAGGAAAAGATGGTGTTGGCTCCAATAATTGGGCGCTGGCTGGAAAACTAAGCGCCTCTGGAAAGCCATTACTTGCCAATGATCCCCACCTTGGTTTATCGGCACCCGCTATCTGGTACTTTGCACACCTCGATGCCCCCGGCCTCAATGTCATTGGAGGAACCCTCCCCGGCATACCAGGAGTCGTCTTGGGGAGAACTGATAAATACGCTTGGAGCTTTACAAATACTGGACCTGATGTTCAAGATCTCTATATCGAGCAACTAGACCCCAACAATCCGGGTACCTATCGTGGGCCAGATGGACCGCTAAGTTTTAAGGTGCGCCAAGAAATTATTGATATCAAGGGTGAGTCTCCTCTGCGATTTTTAGTGAAGGAATCTCGTCATGGGCCGATTATTTCTGAATCCTATGCCCGCGCTAAGCGCGTTATTGATGCAGAACGATTTGCATTAGCACTGCGTTGGACAGCCTTGGATATAGAAAATCAATCCGTCGTTGGATTGCTAGAAATGAATCACGCAAAAGATTTGGATGGCTTTAAACAAGCATTACGCAAAAATTATGCGCCAATGCAAAATGTCGTCATGGCCGATGTCGATGGCAATATTGCATTTCAGGCAGCAGGTGTTGCCCCTAAGCGCACTCTGCATCAAGGGCTTTATGGAATCGCCCCCGCTCTGGGTTGGGAAAAGCAATATGACTGGCCTGGCTACATTCCCTTTGATCAACTACCCAGCAGCAATAATCCTGAAGCAAATTGGCTAGCTACCGCAAACCAAAAAGTGGTTTCTCATATCAATCCCAATCCCCTAACCGCAGATTGGGATCTACCTACTCGCTACGACAGAATTGTTCAGCTGATTCAAGGCAAGTCAGTCCACGACTTTACTTCCATGAAAGCAATGCAAGCAGATACCGTATCCCTAGGTGCCACACCGCTGCTTGCTCTTTTTAAGTCTTCACAATCAAAACATGCCTTAGCCAAACAAACATCGGAACTTAGCAAAAACTTTGATGGCAATATGACGGTGGATAGTGCTGGCGCACTGATCTTTAATGCTTGGGCGGACCAACTCACCCGCCATCTTTTTTCACGCTTAGGATATCTTTTTACTGAAAACTACGGCGCGCGTCACTTTAGGCAAGCCCTGATCTTGCAACTTCAAAATCCCAATAGCCCCTGGTGTGATGACCCCACAACCAATCATCTAGAAACTTGTGCTGATGCAGCCAATCTTTCACTGGATAAAGCCTTAGAGCAACTGAGTAAACAATTTGGCAGCAATCCTCTAACATGGGCTTGGGGCAATGCACACATTGCCGTCTCTGAGCATCGCCCTTTAAGCAAGATTCCTGTTCTAGGGGATTTTTTCAACTTAAGACAACCCTTTCCGGGTGACAGCTTTAGCGTTAACGTAGGTCGCCTTGAGCTCTTGAGGGCAGATAATCCATTTGAAACAAAGCAGGCACCAAGCCTGAGAGCGCTATATGACCTTGCAGATTTAGAGCAATCACTCTTTATTTACCAGTCCGGTCAATCTGGTTGGGTGCAAAGCAAACTGTATCGAAACATGAGTCCATTGTGGGCGAAGAATGAATATTTGCCATTACAAATGAAACCAGCTGCTACCCTGCGCCAACTTGAGCTAAATGTGAAATAAATCCGCCTGATCAGTTTAAAATGGACTTCAATTAATTGACTCCGTAAAACCCATGAAAAAAATCTACTCCTGCATCTTATTTACTGCTTTGTGCACCCTCCCAGTTGCTCATAGCTCTGCCGCCTGGAAAGAGTTAGGATCCAACGCGTTGATGGTGGTCTATGTTGATTTGGATACGGTGAGCGCTGTTGGTGAAAAGGCCCAAATCATGTCTATGCTGGACTTTAAAAAACCTGGTGTGAACCCAAAAACTAAGCAAGCCGTGAACTCCATTATTGGTATTAATGAATACAACTGCCCTGCAGTGAGCTACCGCCCTATCGAGTACAAAGAATTTTCTGGTAACCAGGGAACCGGGGATGTCGTCTCAGATAACAAAACTCCAGATAGCGAGTTCGAACCCGTTGTGAGTGAGTCTTGGGCTGCTGGAGTATTTAACGTTGTTTGTCAACGCAAGTAAGCTACTGCATTTCGTAGATTTAGGCAGATCACAAGCCTTGCTTGGATCTGCTTTTTTATTGCCTGGTTTAATCATAGGTGTTTTACTCAGTATTACTGGCTGTGCAGCACCATTAATGGCGCTTGGCAGCAGCTCGACAGCAGTAGCTAGCTCAGCGGGAACTGCTGCGGCTACCGTAGCAGTCGCGAACCCTAGCACTGCCGTGAGCGCGGTTTCCACTGTCACCACCGGAAAATCCCCTTTAGAGCATGCTGCTTCAGCAGCAACTAAACAAGATTGCAATTTTCTCAATGCTCTAGGATCTAAGCCCATTTGCACTGACATCCCCGTCCCTCAAGTGCTGGACAAGAGCGAACCTTACCCCGGACCCGCCGACCTCCCCTCCGTTAAATAAAAATAGCGAATTGGCTAGCAACACCAGTTTTACGGAAATCGCCATAAGCAGTCTAAAATTGGTCAATACCCTATTTCATTAAGAAATGAAGCAATGACTACTGAAAACTACTACCTCACGCTCACCTGCCCCAATCGTCCCGGCATTGTTGCCGCTGTCTCTACTTATATATTTGAATTAGGTGGCGACATCGAAGAGGCGCAACAATTTGATGACAAAGCATCAAAACGGTTTTTTATGCGCGTTAGTTTTAGTTGCTCTGCAGATGCAAAAACTCTGCGTGATGGTTTTGTTGATATCGCCACACGCTTTGATCTCACCTGGAATTTACGGGCAGTGAAAGAGCTAAAGCGCGTACTCATCATGGCCTCAAAATTAGACCACTGCCTCGTTGACCTCCTCTATCGCTGGCGTATTGGTGAGCTACCAATGATTATCTGCGGCATCGTATCCAATCATCCTCGCGATGTGTATGCGAGCATTGACTTTGCTGATATTCCGTTCTATCACCTACCCGTAACCCCATATACCAAAGCCGCTCAGGAAGCTAAGTTGTTGGAAATCATTGATGAATCGAAAGTGGATATGGTGATATTGGCGCGCTACATGCAAATTCTTTCCGATCATCTATCCACTCAATTATCTGGACGTTGCATCAACGTCCATCACTCTTTCTTGCCAAGCTTTAAGGGCGCCAAGCCCTACCATCAAGCTCATGCCCGCGGAATTAAGTTAATCGGTGCAACTGCCCACTTTGTCACCAGCGACCTAGATGAGGGCCCTATCATTGAGCAAGATGTCACCCGTGTTACTCATGGCGATACCCCAGATGATTTAGTCCGTAAAGGTCGTGATTTAGAGCGTACCGTGCTATCTCGTGCACTCCGCTACTACTTGCATGATCGCGTCCTCATTAATGGCGCAACTTCGGTTGTTTTCTCAGACTAAACATCATCACGAGGCTTGCTTTCTATGATCTCTGGCCTCGTTCAAATTCTGCTGTTTCAAAGTCTAGGTGAAATAGTATCCAAGTTTGCTTTACCAACTCTTCCAGGTCCAGTGATTGGACTAGTCTTGCTCATTATTTGGCTTGTCCTGCGTAAAGGTATTAATGCGGAATTGGCCATGGTGGCCGATGGCTTTAGCCAGTATCTAGGCTTGCTATTTGTGCCCGCTGCGGTGGGAGTTGTATTGTTTCTTCCTCAGCTGAAAGAAAATGCATTGGCAATTGTGAGCGCATTGGTTGGCAGCGTCATACTGACTATTGCCACAACGGCACTCATTGCACGCTTTTTAGGTCCTAAATCGGGTGGGGAGATTTGATGTCCGAAAAGCACTCTATCGTAGAAATTTGGGTTTATCTTTCAGGAAGTCCTTTATTTGCCCTATTTATTACTTTAGCCGCCTATCAAATTGGCTTATGGATTTATAAAAACAGTAAGCAAAATCCACTAGCCAATCCAGTAGCGATCGCCATTATTTTGGTTGCTAGCATTATTCAGTTACTTGATATGCCCTATGCCACCTACTTTGAGGGCGCCCAATTTATTCACTTTTTATTAGGCTCGGCCACAGTATCTCTAGCCATTCCAATTTATAGAGGCTTAAGCAGCTTAAAAGGTCGGTCTCTTCCTTTGTTGGCCTCTTTATTAGCGGGCGCACTAGTATCGATTGTCAGTGCGGTCAATATCGCCAAATTATTTGGAGCTGATGCCAGCATTACTGGTGCAATGTATCCTAAATCAGTTACCGCTCCGATTGCCATGGGTATTGCAGAGCGTATCAGCGTCTCGCCAACCCTAACCGCAATCTTTGCCGTGACTACTGGCATATTGGGCGCTATCTTAGCCCCCTTTATTCTGAACGCTCTTGGCATAAAAGCTTGGTGGCAACGTGGTTTTGCTATTGGTATCGGCGCCCATGGCATCGGTACCTCACGCGCCTTTAGCATTCATCCTGAAGCAGGCACTTACGCCAGTCTTGCCATGGGCATGAATGGTGTTATCAGCGCAGTTGCCATCCCTATTCTCTATCACCTCTTTAACTAAGTCGGACTAAATCTATGTTGATCTCTCCTCCCTATGGCGGTGGCCGCGCACCAGTATTGGCAAAAAATATCGTTGCCAGCTCATAACCTCTTGCTACTCAGGCAGGCATTGAAGCTCTGCAAAGTGGCGGCAATGCAGTGGATGCTGCGCTAGCAACTGCAATCACACTTACCGTGGTTGAGCCCACTATGAATGGGCTTGGAGGTGATGGCTTTGCATTGATTTGGGATGGCAAAAAACTCCATGGTATGAATGCTTCTGGTAGAGCTCCAGCCGCATGGACACCCGAATACTTTTCAGGGAAATCAGTCATGGACCCCATTGGCTGGAATACCGTAACGGTACCAGGTGTCGTTTCTGGATGGATTACGCTTTCCCGAAAATTGGGCAAGTTACATTTTGCACAACTTTTTAAACGTGCCATCGACTATGCAGAAAATGGCTTTCCTGTCTCACCAGTAGTCGCACGTCAGTGGCGTGAGCAGTGCCTATTCTCAAAAATCAACCTGGTTTTGCCCAAAACTTTTTAATCGATGGAAAAGCACCGAGTGCCGGACAAATTTGGCGAAATCTTGCACAAGCAAATACATTACGTGAGATCGCCAATACTGAAGGTGAATCTTTTTACACTGGCGCACTAGCAAAGAGCATGGTGGAGTTTTCCCAAAACACTGGGGGGTGTTTTACGATGGCTGACTTTGCTGCCAACAAAACCGATTGGGTAGAGCCTTTAGCGTTTGAATACGGGGACTACACTTTGCATGAAATTCCACCAAATGGTTCAGGCATTGTGGCGCAAATGACTTTGGGGATCTTAGAAGCAGCTCATGTAAAACAATACCCCGCTAACTCTGCGCAGCGTATTCATTTACAAGTTGAGGCGATGCGTATTGCTTTTGCTGATGCTTATGCTTATGTATCAGATGAGAGCACCATGAAAGTACCAACCAGCGCATTATTGGATCGTGATTATTTAGCCAGTCGCGCCGCCTTAATTAATCACCAGCAAGCTGGAAGTTACGGCCCTGGAGATCCACACTCTGGAGGCACAGTCTATCTTTGCGCTGCTGATAGCTCGGGCCTGATGATTTCTTATATTCAATCAAACTTTAGAGGCTTCGGCTCCGGAGTGGTTACTCCGGGAGGCATCGCCTTTCATAATCGTGGCATGAGTTTTAGCCTAGTTGAGGGCCACCCAAATCAGGTTGCTCCAGGCAAACGACCCTTTCATACCATCATTCCTGCATTTTTAACTAAAGGTAATCAGCCGGCCATGGCATTTGGCGTCATGGGTGGCAATATGCAACCCCAAGGACATGTGCAGTTCCTTATGCGCTTTGTTGATGAGTACCTTAACCCACAAGCTTGCTCTGATGCACCTCGCTGGAGAATTGATGATGTGGGTAAGCTCACAGTCGAGTCTTCAATGCCAACCTCAGTTGTAGAAGGCTTAAAAGCCATGGGCCATGACGTGATTGTGATGCCTGCTAACAGCCTGGACTTTGGTAGTGCGCAAGCAATTGCTTTACTGGGGGAAGAGACTAATCAGGCATATATCGCCGGTAGCGATCATCGCCGAGATGGTTTGGCGGCAGGGTTTTAAAGATCCATTAAGCCGGTAAGCAATTCAAATAAAAACGCTTGACCTCTTGATCACAACTCACATCTTTGGGCTGTATTGGGCGCTCTAAAGTAATGCCTTCAATTGAAGTGCAACGGCTTAAGGCAACATAAACCTGCCCCGAAGCAAAAGCACCTGAAGAGAGATCTACCTTTATCTTGTCAAGCGTCTTACCTTGGCTTTTATGAATCGTTACTGCCCAAGCCAACATCAGAGGAATTTGCACAAAAGTACCAATTATGTTGGGCGAAATTTTTCCAGACATCATGTCATGGTCATAACGATAAGATTCCCACTGATGACCTTTTACTTCAACGGTATTGGCATACGGTCCGTTTTGCACTACCACCTTCACGCTATTGGGAAGCAATTCACGGACAACTCCGATAGTGCCATTTACCCAACGCTTTGGAAAGTTACTATCTGTAGCAGTAAACATCACCTTGGCCCCCACTTTTAAAGTGAGATGATTGGGTGATGGTAGATTGCGGTCATCTACATTGAACTTGCCTGTAGTGCTACCGGTATAAATCTTGGCTTCAGTATTTAATGCCCTTAATCCAGCGTTATTAATTTGGTCGGCACGTGCATTCGTTGTTGTCAGAGTAATGGTTTGCTCATCAGCTGGTGAAGCATTTTCATAACACTGCTCATTAAGAATGCTTAAGGCTTCATCAATTTCTTGATTAATCCGAATTTGATTCAATAGGCCCGCAAAGTGAGCATCTTTTTGTCGAAAGATTTTCGATAGCTCTACCATGGTGACATCTTTACGATGTAAGGCCATTGCGCAAAAGAAATAAGGGCCCTCGTAACCACGCTCTGCAAGCACTTGCATATCCGCACTGGATACAACTGGTGGAAGCTGAAATAAGTCCCCCACAAACATCACTTGGATTCCACCAAATGGCTGACTTTTATGAGGACCATTCGCCCGCAAAAACAAATCGATTGCATCAATGACATCCGCCCTGACCATTGAAATTTCATCAATAATGAGCAAACGAATATCTTTATAGAGACGCTTGTCTTTTAAGGTCTTAATGTCCTCTTCCGGAAAGATCAGACGGGGTGGCAAACGAAAGAATGAGTGAATCGTGACGCCCTTTACCTGTAGGGCTGCAACTCCCGTAGGGGCCACGACAACAATATTTCCTCGAATCTGCTCACGCAAATACCCAATAAGAGTGGTCTTACCTGTACCCGCTTTACCGCTCACAAAAATATAGGGATCGTGACGCTCGATGGCATCAATTACCTCCTGGTA
>JACCDH011012748.1_pt1 | contig 14955 bp, 18 predicted proteins | sample 7442481 | NCBI WGS metagenome assembly JACCDH01 (sample SAMN15323433, study PRJNA562643) | freshwater metagenome | isolation source: river surface water | place: USA:Blue River Watershed | collected 2017-08-15
CGATCTGGATCACACGTGAGTCGATCGTCGCCTCGACCCGGCCCTCGACCAGCAGCGTGTCGCAATCGGTAATTTCCAATCCCTTGAGCTTGATGTTCGGGCCGACGGTCAGCTTGCTGCGCATCTCGCCTGCCGGCATGCCATGGTTGCCATGGGTGGACGAAGCAATCGAGGCCGGCACCACGCGCGGCCCGCTGACGATGGCAGGTGCGGCAGGTGTGGCGGGGGCCGGATTGTCAGCGAAAGGCTGGGCAGACCCGCCAGCGGCGTGGGCATCGCGCTTGCCAAAAAATTTTTCGGATTTGAGCATGAGATCTCCTGAATCGACATGAAAGCGCAGCGCTGCTCGCCGCACACTGAGCGTTCGGCCATTGCCAGTGGCCAAAGTTCCCGCTATCAAGCATCTGTTCAGGAAAAATTCACGCGCATGAAAAAACCGCAACCCGGATCACCGGATTGCGGTTCGTTGTCAGATCAGTGGGGTGCGAGGATCAGACGCGGCGCTTGTACTCGCCGGTGCGGGTGTCGATCTCGATCTTGTCACCCTGATCCACGAACAGCGGCACCGATACTTCGAAGCCGGTGGCGATCTTCGCCGGCTTGAGTACCTTGCCCGAGGTGTCGCCCTTGACGGCCGGCTCGGTGTAAGTAATCTCGCGCACCACGGTCGTCGGCAGTTCGACTGAGATGGCCTTCTCGTTGTAGAACACCACCTCGCAGGCCATGCCATCTTCGAGATAGTGGATGGCGTCGCCCATGTTGTCGGACTCGACTTCGTACTGGTTGTAGTCGGCATCCATGAACACGTACAGCGGATCGGCGAAATACGAATAGGTCGCCTCTTTGCGCTCGAGCACCACGACGTCGAATTTTTCATCCGACTTGTACACCGCTTCCTGCGCCCCTTCGGTGAGCAGGTTCTTCATTTTCATCTTGACCACGGAAGCATTGCGGCCAGACTTGGAGAATTCGGTCTTGATGACCACCATCGGCTGGCCGGAGACCATCACGACATTGCCGACGCGGATTTCTTGTGCAGTTTTCATAATGAGTGTGAAAAGTTCTGGTTTGGCCGGGCCGCCGCTTGTACCGTCCGTTGTTGTTTTGGTCAGCGGTGTCGCCCAAGGCGCGCAGGGAGAAAAACCGGCGGATTTTACCTGATTTTGTTCGCGAACTCGACGATCTTCCCGGATAGCTCTCCGACCGCGTGCACTTTCGCCACCCAGCCGCGCACCTGAGCGCGCAATGGCGGCAGGGCCTGACACAATCCGGGCCAGTGGGCGGCCACTGCACCCGCATCCGCCTCGTTCCACGCCGCCCAGAATGCAGATACTGACGGCGGCACCTGCACAACGCCCGTGCTGCCGTCATCCGCCGACGCATCGCGCAGGAACACCTGAAGGAAGGCCTCCATCTTCGCGAGATGCGCGCGCTCCTGCTGCGGATAGAGCTGCCAGACGAAGGGCTGCTCCGCCCAGTGCGCACGCACCAGACTGTCCTCGCCGCGCACGAAATTCAGGTCGCAGCACCAGAGCAGCCGGTCGTAGTCGTCCGGCTCGAGAAAAGGCAGCACGCGCAAGGTCAGCTGCCCGAGCGTGACCTGTGTGCCCGGCGCAGCAGGGCCGCCGGTCAGCCGTTTGACGGCATCGACCGCCACGCCCTCGGGCACAACGCACAGCACGCGCGGCCCTCGCTGCATCGCGCCGAACAGTGCGTCCACCGGCGCATGCGGATAACAGAACAGCGACATGAGCAGCGTGTCTGCCGGCACGCTCAGTCCCTGCGAGGCCAGCCAGGCATCGCGCTCTGCGGTGCCAAACGCTGCGCGTGCTTCACGCAGGCCCGGCTCCGCGATCAGCCCGCCGCTGCCCTCCTCGACGCCGGGAAAATAAAAATACTGCGTCAGTGGCCATCGCGGATGCGGCGAGGGCAAGCCGTGGCTGTCCCGCGCCCAGTGCTCGGCCGTCAGGTACTCGAGATTGATCCACGCGGAGCGAGGCGCCGTCGCCGCCAGTGCCACCAGCATGGCATCGGGCATCCGGCACGCAAACGCTTCGATCACCAGATCGCCGGGCACATAGGCTGGCGACGTGGCGTCAGCGGCCGACTCGTCCCAGCGGATGACGGTGAAGCCGTCGAGCGGCTGAGCGGGCAGCGACACATCGAGTCGCGGCCGCAGTCGCTGCAGGCGCGGCAGATCATCCACCCACAGACGAACGACCAGACCGGCGCGGGCGAGCGCACGCGCCAGTCGCCAGCAGACGCCGGCATCTCCAAAATTGTCGATGACGCGGCAAAACAGATCAGCCGAGCGCACCGGAGTCATCTCGATGAACAAGCGCGGGCTTGGGCAAATTTGCGGGGAACATGGCACACTGTCCTCGGATGACAGCGCAGACCAGTGCGCGACACGTCGTTGCTTTCATCGCTTCCATCGACAAAACCAAAAGATAACGAGATATTCATGAAAACCAAGCTGCTGCTACCCCTGATGCTGTGCCTGCTGACCGCCAATGCCGCTCTGGCCAAAGACGCTGACCTGTGCGGCGAGTACACCAGTGTCGATACCGGCGAACAGCGCATCGACATGGGTAACAAGACGACCTTCATTCACTTTCGTTCATCCACACAGCTGTACGCGCCCGATGGCTCGAAGTTCAATCAGCTGAGCGGCCAGTGCACCGGTGGTGCGTTGGTGTACGCCGATGGCACAGTCGAGGCCGAGGGGCTGTGCGCAGTGGAGGATACCGCAGGCGATGTCCTTACCTATGCGTTCTCTCAGGGACGCCATGCGCGCGAGGGCAAGTACATGCGCCGGGGCGGCACCGGCAAGTTCGCCGGCGCCCGAGAAACCGGCTGGTACAAGCCCGTCAGCCTGAACGGTGAAATCACGACCGGCAACTGGGGCGGCAAGGGCGCGTGCAAATAAGCGGACACGGCAGCGGCGCTTTCGTGCCGGTCAGGTTCATTGCGCTTGCGCGGCCTCGCGCAATGCCTGTTCGAACAGATCGACCGGCTGCCCGCCCTGCACCAGATAGCGCTGGTTGAGGATGACCGAGGGCACGGAGTTGATGCCCTGTGAGAGATACCTCTGCTCCTGCTGGCGCACCTCCTGCGCGAACTCGTCACCCGACAGCACCTGAGATGCGCGGTCGGCATCCAGCCCGGCGCGCTGCACGACCGTGGTCAGCACCTCCGGGCTGGACGGATCTTCGCCCAGCGTGAAATACGCCTCCAGCAACGCCTGCTTGAGCCGGTGCTGCGCGCCCGCGTCGCCCTCGACGTCGGCCCAGTGCAGCAGACGGTGCGCATCAAAGGTATTGACGATGCGCTTGCGGTGGTTGAAGGTAAAACCCAGCTCCGCGCCGCGCTGCGCGATGCGCGCCTGATTTTGCGCGACCTGCTCGGACGAGATCTGGTACTTGCGCATCAGGTGCTCGGTGACGTCCTCGCCCTCCGGCCCCATCTGAGGATTCAGCTCGAAAGGCTGGAAATGCAGCTCGACGCTGACGGCATCCTTCACGCGCTCGATCGCCTGCTCCAGCGACGCCAGTCCGACTGCGCACCAGGGGCAGGCGATATCGGAGACAAAATCGATACGGATGGTGTTCATGCGGACTCGCTGTCAGGAAGAGGATGCGGCGGATGCTAGCACGCAGACCCGCGCATTGCCGGCAAACGGCGTTCGCCGTATCATGCCCCGACACACCCTATCAGCCTGTAAAGACAAGAATGAAGCGCATCCTTTTCAGCTCCGCCCTGCTGTTCTCGCTGAGCAGTGTGACCTTTGCGGCGGATCCGGCGATTCCGATGACCGATATCGAGCCACGGGTGCAGCCACCCTCGGAGCTTCCGCCGCCCTCGATGCCGCCTTCGATGCCGCCCTCGATGCCACCGGGTGCGGCGATGGATGATTTCAGCTTCATTACACAGACCGGCGCCAGCGGCGTCTCTCCGGCCAGTCCGCTGGAGGACGGGCCACGCACCGGGCCCACTCCGCATCCCGCATTTGAGGGTCTCTGAGCGACGGCCTCTCCCTGCCCCGGAGTACAGTTGCTGCAAAGCAACGTAGCTGTTAGGCTGGGCACTAAGGACGCTTAAAAAGTTTTGAAAAATGAAATCCTCGTCGCGCCGCAAGGCTCTTCAGCGGGTCGGATCCGTGCTGGGAGCAGAGACTCGCCTGACCGGCACGCTGCAGGTCGAGGAAAGCATTCGCATTGACGGCCGGCTGGAGGGCAATGTCGAACAGACCGATGGTGATGAGCGCTGGCTGATCGTTGGCCCCACCGCAGAGATCCATGGCGACATACGCGCACAGAACGTCAGCGTCGCCGGCAAGGTGATCGGTAACATCCACGCCAGTGGCAATGTCGAGCTGATGAATGGCTCTGAAGTCCGGGGCAACATCAGTCATCTGTCGATCACGGTCGAGCCCGGCGCGAGCGTTCATGGACAGCTGATTGCGAATGACCCGCAGCAGGCGGCCCCTGCTGCCCCCGCCCTGCCCGTGACCGAGGATCGTGACCCGGCCTGACAGGTCATCCTCCCAGCGTATGCCCATCCATATTCAAACCACGATCTTCATGATCTGCATGGCCTATCTGGTCGTGCATGGCGTGATCTGGTTTGCGCTCTCCGAGCAGCGCAATGTGCAGGTTCGTCTGTGGTGTTCCTCCGGTCTGCTCAGCGGTGTGGCGATCGTCTTTCTGTCATTGCGCGCGCAGGTGGGTGAATTCCTGTTCATGTACGTTGCCCAGTTCCTGATGCTGGCCGGGAATATGGGACGCTGCGTTGCGCTCCGACTGTTCCTGCCCGAACCCGCGCGCCCGGCGATCATTGCGCACACCATTGTGGCGCTGACCTATTTCGTCTGGCTCACCTCGGCCTATGAGGCCGGCACGCCCGATGGCCCGCTGTCAGTGATGTTCTTCGGCTTCTATGCGATCGTCTGCCTTGATTATTTTCTGGTCGGTTACCTGCTCAGCCCCCGGCTGCAGACGCTCGGCCCACGGCTGCTGATGATCGGCGGGCTATGCTTCAGCAGCTCGCTCGGCATCAAGACGATTCTGGTCATGACGGGGCTGGGCGCAGAGGGCATCTATGAACATGGCCCGGACCAGTATGTAATGATCGCCGGTCAGTTCATCGCGATCACGCTGGTGAACATCGGTTTCCTGCGCATCTTCCTCGACCTGCGCGAGCAGAAAAACCTCGAGACCGAGCGCAGCCTTGCGGCGGCCGAGGCGCAGGCCGATCTGCTGCAACGCCACCGTGAGGAATTGCAGACCCTGCTGACCGAACGCGAAGAGATCATTCGTCAGCTGACCCTGTCGAACAAAACCGCGGGCATGGGCGCGCTCGTCGCCAGCCTCGCGCATGAGCTGAACCAGCCACTGTGCGCGATCCAGCTGAATGCGCAGCTGGTGGAGCGCAAGCTGAACTCGCCCGAGATCGACGTCGGGGGCGCGCGCAAGTTTCTCGATTCCGTCATCATGGACAACCGGCGCGCGGCGAACATCATTACCAAGCTGAGGCACATGTTCGAGCATGCGGAAGAGTCGCAGGGACTGATACGATTTGATGATCTTGTGCGCGACACGCTCGCGCTGGTGCAGCCGCGCGCCCTCGATGAAAAGGTGACGGTGCAAGTGCACCTGAGCTCCGGGCTGAAGATCCACGGCGATCCCACCCAGCTGCAGCAGGTAATACTCAATCTGCTGAATAACGCGCTGGATGCGCTGGCCTCATCGTCCGTGTCCGGCAAACAGATCGAGGTGATCACCGAGAATGTCGATGGCCGGCTGACCCTGCATGTGCGGGACAATGGCATCGGCATCCCTGAGGAGATGAAATCATCGGTGTTCGAGCTGTTCAAGACCAGCAAGGCGCAGGGCATGGGTGTGGGGCTATGGCTGTCACGCACCGTGATCAATGCGCACCGCGGCGAGATCCGCTTCAGCAGCCGGCCGGGCGAAGGCACGCACTTCGAGGTCGCGCTGCCGGCCTACTGACGACCTGCTGCCGGCCTGCCAACAGTCCTCCGAAAGCCGGCGACATGGATGCAGCCCGCCGCGCCTCCCTCGGCAGCGGGTACTTTATAATCGACAACCTCCGGGACATGCCCTACGGGCGGCTCATGCCATGACTGACACACAGCCTCGTTATCGCCGCATTCTGCTGCCGCTGCTGCCTGTATTGCTGGTGCTTGCCGCCGTCAGCGACGCGCAGGCAGTCGTCTATCAGTGCAGCATTCCCAAATTGCGCGGCAATGAGTTCGTCTGCCGTGAATATCCGAATCTTTGCAATTTCACTTTCCTGATCGATGAGCGCGCGAAGAAGATCTCGCGACGCGATACGGACAAGGAGAAACTGGTACCCGTCGTCGCGGACAAATGGGAAGAGAAATTCATCATCGCGCACGAGGACCAGACGCGCACGGACAGCCGGTTTCTGGAGCAGTATTTCTACAAGATCGAGCTCGACAGCGGCAATTTTCTGATGGCCAATGAGTACGTGACCAACAAAGGCCGCTACCTGACGCAGGAAGACATCAACCTCGCCGACCCGAAAACCTTTGGCTACTACAAACCCAAGCTGTTCTCGGAGCGCGGGCGCTGCAAGCCGAAGGCCAAGGAATAAACACCGCGCAGCCGCCATCGGTCTGAGCGCCATGGCCCCCTCACCCTGAACGGAGCGGCGATCCGCCGAACAGAGCATGTCGACCCAGCCAGCACGACGCTATCGTTACTATGACCTGCTGCTGGTGGCCTTCGTCACCGTGCTGCTCTGCTCGAACCTGATCGGTGCGGGCAAGGCAGCGGTCATTACCCTGCCGGTGCTGGGCGAAGTGACCTATGGCGCCGGCATCCTGTTCTTCCCGATCTCCTATCTGTTCGGCGACATCCTGACCGAAGTGTACGGCTACGCGCATGACCGTCGCGCCGTCTGGGCCGGCTTCGCCGCACTGGTGTTTGCGGCGGTGATGTCGCTGGTGGTGCTGTCGCTGCCGGCCGCCGGCGGCGACTACATGAGCCAGTACCAGCAGGGCCTCGAGACCGTGTTCGGGAACACCTGGCGCATCGTGGTGGCGTCCATCACCGCATTCTGGGCGGGCAGCCTTGCGAATGCCTATGTGATGGCAAAGATGAAGATCTGGAGCGGCGGCCGTCACCTGTGGATGCGAACCATTGGCTCGACGGCCGTCGGCGAAGCGATCGATTCCTCGCTGTTCTATATGCTGGCGTTCTATGCGATCTGGCCGACGGAACAGGTGATCGCCGTCGCGATTGCGCAGTACTTTCTCAAGACCGGATGGGAAGTCGTGATGACCCCGGTCACCTACCAGATCGTCGGCTGGCTCAAGCGCAGGGAAGAAGAAGACTATCTGGACATCGGCACGGACTTCAATCCGTTCCGGGTGCGCGTCTGAACCATCTGAAACGCCTTAAAAAAACAAGGGCCGCCGATCCTCGCAGATCGGCGGCCCCGGTCATTGTGCAGCGCCGGGCGGGAACGCTTACTTCGCCAACGCCGGCTCGGTGATTTTTTCGAGCGCGTCCGCCAGATAGCTGACGGTGCGATCGACATGCTTGAGCTTTTCCAGACCAAACAGGCCGATACGGAAGGTACGGAAATCGCTGCGCTCGCCGACCTGCAAGGGCACACCGGCCGCTGTCTGCAAGCCCACTTCCATGAACTTCTTGCCGTTCTGGATCTCGGGCTCAGTGGTGTAGCTGACAACGACGCAGGGTGCCTGATAACCGGCAGCCGCCACGCTCTTGAAGCCCTTTGACTCCAGCATCTTGCGCACTTTCGCGCCGAGGTCTTCCTGCGCCTTCTTGAGGTTCGCAAAACCCATTGTCTGCGTTTCCTTCATCGTGTCGCGCAGCACGCGCAGCGAATCGGTTGGCATCGTCGTGTGATAGATGTGCGCGCCTTTCTCATAGGTCTCGACGACCTGCAACCACTTCTTCAGGTCGCACGAGTAGCTGGTGCTGGTGGTCGCATCGATCTTCTGGCGCGCGCGCTCGCTCATCGCAATCAGTGCGCAGCACGGCGAGCTGCTCCAGCCCTTCTGCGGCGCGCTGACGATCACATCGACCTTCGATTCGACCATGTCCACCCACATCGCACCGGAAGCGATGCAATCCAGTACGAACAAGCCATCCACGGATTCCACTGCATCGCCAATGGCGCGCAGATAGTCCGGCGGCAGAATCATGCCGGCCGAGGTTTCCACATGCGGGGCAAACACGACGGCCGGCTTTTCCTTGCGAATCCAGGCAGTGACTTCCTCGATCGGCGGGGGTGCATAGGCGCCCTCGAAACCCTCGGCCGGCTGACGGCCCTGAATCACGTGCAGCTGATCGGAGATATGCCCCATCTCGAAAATCTGCGTCCAGCGATAGCTGAACCAGCCATTGCGGATAACAAGGCACTTGCGGTCGGTGGCGAACTGGCGCGCGACGGCCTCCATGCCGTAGGTACCGCTGCCCGGGACGACGACGGCCGACTTCGCGTGATAGACCTCTTTCAGAATGCCGGAGATGTCATTGATCACGCCCATGAAGGCCTTGGACATGTGGTTCAGCGAGCGATCGGTATAGACGACCGAGAATTCAAGCAGTCCGTCGGGATCGACGTTGGGCAGCAAACCTGGCATAGCAAATCCTGAAAAATGAGAAAGGGCGGCGTCGCCCGAATGGCCGGGCGGCAAGGCCCTGCGCAGCGTTGCAAGTTTAACAGAGCCGGCTGAAGTCGCCTTGTTGCCTAGCATATAAGGCGCCTTTTTAGTGCTTTGTTATCACGGGCTGCTTTAGAATTCGCCGCTCTGCCAACGATTACCGCGCGAATGTTGCGCAAAATACAAAATATTCAGTCAACACCGAGGAGATCAGGAATGCGAGCAGCGACGTACACGAGCCGGGGGCCAGCCAACGAGGTACTCAGGATCATCGATAAACCGATGCCTGAACCGGCGGCCGGCGAGGTGCGCATCAGGCTCGCCTTCAGTGGCGTGAATCCCTCAGACGTGAAGTCCCGCTCGGGCGTCGCCGCACGTGCCGGCGGCTTCCCGGAAGTGACGCCGCACAGCGATGGTGCCGGCGTGATCGACGCCGTCGGCGCGGGCATAGACTCGTCCCGCATCGGCCAGCGCGTCTGGACCTACAACGGTCAGTGGGAGCGGCCGTATGGCACCGCGGCAGAATGCATTACCCTGCCCGCTGCGCAGGCTGTGCCCTTGCAGGATTCGGTGAGCTTTGAAGTGGGTGCCTCGATCGGCATTCCGCTGATGACCGCCATGCATGCGGTGCAGGCCTGCGGCTCGCTGCTGGGCAAGACCGTGCTGGTGCCGGGCGCTGCGGGCAGCGTGGGCTTGTATGTCACGCAGCTGGCCTGCAAAGCGGGCGCGCGCGTGATTGCGATCGTCAGCAGCGAGGACAAGGCGGCATTGTCACGCCAGATCGGCGCAGCAGAAACCATCAATTACAAGACCGAAAATCTGGTGGAACGCGTTCAGGCGCTCACCCATCAGCAGGGGGCGGACGCGATCATCGATCTGGATGCGGCGACTCATGCACCGCTGTACGGGCAGCTGCTGCACTTTCAGGGGAAAGCCGTGGTCTATGGCTCGAACCAGCCGCAGTTCAGCCTGCCCTTCGGCCCGATGATCCTGGGCTTCGTGACCGTGTACAGCTTCATCGTTTATAAACTGCCGCCGGCCGAGATGCAGCAGGTGCTGCACAGTGTGCAGGCGGTACTGCAGGATCCGGCGCTCAAGCATCCACCGACGTCGATCTATCCGCTCGACGAGATCGTCGCCGCGCACCAGCAGGTCGAGCGCGGCGCGAATGCGAAGGTGCTGGTTCGTCTGTAAGTCAGCGATGGCCACAGATCATTTCGGCGGCGTCGCCGGCAACTACGCGACGCATCGTCCATCGTATCCGCCGGCGCTGTTCGACTGGCTGGCCTCGGCCTGCCCCGGACATACACTGGCCTGGGATTGCGGCGCCGGATCGGGACAGGCGTCGGTTGCGCTGGCCGACCGTTTCGACAAGGTGCTGGCCACCGACATGAGCGAGGCACAGCTGTCCCATGCCATGCCGCATCCGCGCATCGATTACCGCGTCGCACTGGCAGATTCCAGCGGCCTGCCGGATCACTCGGCCGATCTGGTGACAGTCGCGCAGGCGCTGCACTGGTTCGACCTTGAGCGCTTCTATGCCGAGGTCAATCGCGTGCTCGTGCCGGGTGGACTGATCGCGGCATGGAGCTATGGCGTGATCGCGGTCGAGGGCGATCCTGTCGATGCGCTGGTCCAGCATTTCTACCGTGAAGTGATCGGCCCTTACTGGCCTGCCGAGCGCCATCATGTCGAGACCGGCTATCGCGAACTGCCCTTTCCTTTCGCGCGACTCTCGCCACCGCCGCTGGCGATGGAGGCCGAGTGGACACTGGACCATCTGGCGGGCTACCTGCGCAGCTGGTCGGCATCGGCCCGCTATGCGGCAGTCCACGGGACCGACGCAGTGGACGCCTTATGCGAGCAGCTGCGCCCCTGCTGGGGCGATCCCTCCCGCACGAGGACGATACGCTGGCCCTTGTCGATACTGGCAGGATGCCCGGCGGCCGCGTCGCGGTGAAGCGGCTTCGTGCTCCTGATCCCCCTATAATCGCGCCAACCACCGTCGCGCCAACCACCGAGGAGGAATGCATGCAGTCCCTGATCCTGCGCATCACGCTCGCGCTGCTGGCCGTGCTGGGCAGCGTCAATGCGCACGCCGAACAGTTGCGCTTTCTGTGCCGCGGCTGGGCGCCGCTGTATCTGAGCAGCTGGCGTCCGGAGAACCCGGATCCGACCGACTTCGATCTGCTGACCCTCGAGGCCGATGACGAGACGGGCGTGACACGCTTCGACCTGCCGCTGGTCGGCCGCCTGCAGTTCAAGGCCTCGGTCAGCGATTACGCGGTGAAGGCGTCCATCCCCTACAAGCAGATGATGATGGACGATTACATCGAGATCATCGACTTCTACTTCAACCGGCCAAGCGGGCAGATCCTGATTACCGCGCTCGAGAAAAAAACGCGCAAAGGTCACCCGCTCTACAAGGGCAAGTGCGGGCGCGTGAGGCCGAATCATTTCGAGCCGATACCGCCGACGCCGATTCAGATTCGATAGACGTTGCCCGCGAATTCACAGCCGTCTGTCTTAGTACTGCCCGCGACCGATGCGCTGGGCGATACCCACGCTTCAGAGCGAGTGTGCAGGCGCTAGATGTCTGACCAGGGATTGATCAGGTCGGCTGCAGAGAGATCAAATTCATTGATGTTTCTGGTGACAATGCGCATCCGATGAACGAGCGCCGTTGCGGCAATCATCGCATCCCGCTCCGAACGCTTGTCAGGGACGTACAGCTCAGCACACCTCCGTGCGACTGCGGTATCCACCGGCAAGACTCGTCCGTCGAAAGCCGGCAACACCTGCTCCTCCATCCACCGCCTCAGCATCAGGCCCTGCCGATGATCTCGGCGCTCCATCGACAGAATGCCCATCTCCAGTTCAAGAATGGTGATCACAGACAGATACAGTGTCTCGGGCGCGACGCTGCCAGCCCATCGGAGCACGTTGAGATCCGCCTTCCCTGTTGGCGCCTTGCGAAGTTCGGAAATAACGTTGGTGTCGAGCAGATACATCAGCCGAGATCCAGAGGACGGCTCAGTGAGCCTGCTTTCGGCGGATCAAACGCCACTGGTTCCGACATCCCCAACAGATCGACGATGTTTCGTGGGCCACTGGTCAGCCGTTGGTACTGCTCAAAGGTGAGCAACACATGAGCCGGCTTGCCCCGATCGGTGATGAAGACCGGGCCTTGGCTGGCGGCGCGCTTGGCGCCGCTGGTGTCCTGATTGAATTCCCTGCTGGAAAAAGTCGTAATGGACATCTCGCCCTCCTTGCGGCCAAATTTGTAGATATGTTACTACATATATGACTGAAGTCCGGTCAACCTGTCGTGCTGACGACGCAGAACTCCGGTTGAACTGTTCTTCGCCCGCCCTGCGCGCCTGCGCTAAATTACTGTTTTTACTAAGAATTTTTACAAATAGCCGCTTTACAATACCGTCTCGCACTACTACCGCGAACGGGACGTACTGTCGCCACATTTATCCATCAATGAGCGTTAACCATGGTTATTTCCACCGTTTTCACCATCAACCGCACCGAGGCGGTTCGGCTCCTGGCAGAGGTCCGCCTGCCCGAGGGAGTGAAGCACGTCAGCGTCAGGGCAATCGGCCACGAACGAATCATCGCGCCTGTCGAAAACACCTGGGACAGCTTCTTCATGAATGGCCCGCAAGCCATCGACGATGCCATGTCTGAGCGTGCCAGCCAACAGCAAGACGAGCGGGAAGCGCTCGAGTGATCCGTTATCTGCTGGATACCAACAGCGTGACTACGTGATCAAGGCACGCCCGTGAGAAGTAATGCAGACGTTTAACAAGAACACCGGCAGGAGACGATCGGCTTGAATGACCTTCATATTGCAACGCATGCGCACAGCGAGGGGCTCGTGCTCGTCAAGAACAACTTGAGAGAGTTCGAGCACGTACCCGCACTCGTGACCGAAAACTGGATCAGTGTTGCTGCTTGATCCAGATTCACAGCGATACGATAAAAAGAAAAAGGCCGGTATCAGTTGGTCAATAGGACCCCGCGGTGCCTCTATCGGGATAGGCAAGCGTGGCACCTTTCTTAACACTGGCATCCCCGGAACAGGCCTCTATTCTCGTCAGCGCCTGACTGCTGGCAGCAGTGTCCCGAAACGGCAAGCCAACGCTACCACCTCGGTTTCCATGACTGTTTCGGTTGAGGATGATGGAACGATCACCTTCAAGGACTCCGATGGGAGTCCGGTTTCTGAGGCCCTGATTGAAGCGGCAAAAAAGCAAAATGGTGATGTGATCAAGACAATGATTCAGAAGACTTGTGATGACATCAATTTTCAAGTTGAAGCCCTTGGGGAGTTGCACCTGCACATGCCGCCTCCGAACAATCCTCCGACCTACCAACCCCAGAATTTCGACACTCCCCGGCCCATTCAGCCAGTGCTCAAAGTCCCGGGATTCTTCGCAAAGTTCTTTGAAAGCGTGATCGCAAAGATAGAGGCTGAGAACATCCGTGCAAAGGCCAACTTCAAGGATGCGCTTAATAAATGGGAAGCTTTGAAAGCTCAGTTCGATGCTGCTGAAAGGAACAAGCAGGAACTCATAGCAAATGCCGTAGCTGGTGATCCTAACGCGATGGAGTTGTTCTTCAGTGAAGTATTGATGGACATTATATGGCCCCGGGAAACCATTGTTTCCTTAGAGGTGCGGGATGGTGGGCAGCGTCTGGTTTTTGATGTTGACCTGCCAGAAATTGACGACATGCCGACTAAAATAGCCTCAGCTCCCCAGCGAGGTTTCAAACTGTCAGTCAAGGGATTAGGGCCAACAAAGATTCAAAAGCTGTACGCGAAGCACATTCATTCAATTGGCTTCCGGTTGCTAGGTGAAGCCTTCGGGATGCTACCCACGATTCAGGAAGTAACGCTGTCAGGGTATTCCCAGAGAAAGAGCAAGACCACCGGGCAGGTAGAAGATCACTACCTGTTTTCGGTGATTGTCTCTCGGATCCACTGGGAAGCAATCAACTTCAACAGTCTTGAGTCCATTGATCTGCTGGAGGCATTCATCCGCTTTGAACTCAGACGCGACATGTTGAAGACCGGGCTATTCAAAGCCGTTCAGCCATTCTGAGAAAAAGGGGCCAGCTTAACAGACAGAAAAATGGCTCTACAAACATACCGTTTCTGTACCAATGGCATTTAGTTTGCTGACACAGCGCGATGAACGCCGAGCTTGAGGCCCGCAGCATCCAACACAGCCAAAAGCGTTTTGATAGTTGGATTGCCATTTGGCGAAAGCACGCGATAGAGACTTTCGCGAGGGATACCTGCTCGCTCTGCAACTCCCGCCATCCCTTGCGCCTCAGCGACATGACGCAATGCGGTCAGCAATGCTTCACGACCACCATCGTGATTTGCTTCCTCCATCGCTGCTGCAAGATATTCATCTGCAAACGACGGGTCCTCACGCAGCAGTTCAATGACTGCTTCATCGTGTGCACGGCTTGCATTATTCATGATGATTTCTCCGCTTCCAGTCCCGTAAATAAGCAATAGCGGTCTCAATATCGATCTGTTGCTTTCGCTTGTCACCACCCACGAGCAATAAAATCAGTTTGCGATCGACTCGCGCGTAATAAACCCGATAGCCCGGGCCGTAGTCGATACGCAATTCGCAAACCCCATCCGAGAGTTGCTTGTAGTCTCCAAAATTGCCCGATGCCATCCGTTGCACACGCACCAACACTCGAGCCCTTGCTTGCCGATCAGAAAGTCCTCTTAACCAGTCCAGAAATGGGTCGGCTCCCCCTCGGGTAAGGTAGTCAACGATTTCGTACATGCCCTGTGGATTATACGTTACAAGTTAAAAAGCTGAAGCTCGCAGTCTTATTTCTTAGCATTTTTATAGCAAGCTGTTTTGGCGAGATATGCGCGAATCGCAACCAAGGCATCGTCAAACTTGGCCGGGCACGCGCATTTGCGCGGCATAAGGAAATTGCGAGGGCGAAGTACACGCACAAGAGGCATGCTCTAGTTCGATGTGTTGCGCTTGAGGAGTTGCCCGGAAAGAGCGAAGTTTTTCGGGTTCAACCCAGCGTTCCATCACATCAGAGCGATGAGGTGACGGTAGGGTTCTATGCCAATGAAATTGTGAGCGACCGTATTTGGGCAATAAAAAACCCCTCTTCACTCGCGTGAAGAGGGGTGATACTGGCGTCCCCACGGGGATTCGAACCCCGGTACTCACCGTGAAAGGGTGATGTCCTAGGCCTCTAGACGATGGGGACAA
>JACCDH011269983.1_pt1 | contig 14953 bp, 10 predicted proteins | sample 7442481 | NCBI WGS metagenome assembly JACCDH01 (sample SAMN15323433, study PRJNA562643) | freshwater metagenome | isolation source: river surface water | place: USA:Blue River Watershed | collected 2017-08-15
CCAACAGCTGCACCACCGAATTGTGTTGTATACCAAGATAATGTACCTGGTAATGTTCCAGTAGTTGATGCTGTTAAAGTCACTGGTGAACCAGAACAAATTGTTTGATTTGATGCAGTAATATTATAAGTAGTAACGATATTTCCTGCAACACCTGAAGCACCATTTGTAGCACCATTTGCAGGAAACTCATTCACTTGAGTTGATGTTGAAGTTCCGTTGCTTCCTCCAGTAACTGTTTGAACTGGTGTTCCTGACACGAACGCAATTCCACCTCCAGCTCCACCGCCACCAGGTCCGCTCGCTTCTGATGACGCGCCAGTTCCAACTGTAATATTATGATTACCACCAGCTCCACCATTGGCGTTTATCGTAATTGTTGCAGGTAAAGGATTGCTATTTTTTACAATGATCATCCCTCCAGCTCCACCGCCACCTGCGCCGTCGTTTCCTTTTTTATTCGAAGTTGAAGGAAAAGGTGAAGTAGCTTGATTATTCGGATTGGTATTTAGTCCAACAGAACCATTCGATTCTAACGTTCCTGTTCCAGTTATTGTTCCGTACGCTTGAATGAACACAATTCCTCCACCTGTGCCACCGGATCCACCTTGACCACTATCTTGATCTCCAGCGCCTCCGCCTCCACCCATGAACATGCGTGTGGCATCAAATGTCAAAGGATGACCTCCAAGGCCACCATTTTCTTTGCGTGCGTCTGTGGAAGCTCCACACCATGCGGAATTATTCGGTCCAACTGTTAATGCATTCTGATCAGATGCCGACAATGAATATCCTCCCCTTCCACCACCGGGACTTGAAGAAGTAGCAAATCCAGCTAATTCAATGTTCCAATAACCAGCTGCATAGGTAGACGAAGGCACACCTTTTCCTGTGTACGTTCCAGTAGCCCCAATGTTTGCACCACCGCCACCGCCGGCATTTTGGTAACCGCCACCGCCACCACCATTTGCTGGTGCACCAGTCGCGTAATTAGAATATTGGGCAATGTATTCTGCTTCATATCCTCCAATACCTTCACCTTTTCTACCTCCTTCATCATCAATAGAAGAACCAATTTGTGTCCCACCATTTCCTGGACCATTCGTGTGTGGAGTACAACTACCAGCTAAACCAACTTGCGTTGAAGGTGTCGAAAGACTACTAGTCGTCATTCCACCTCTAAAACCTTTTCCTGAAGCAGTAATTTTACTTGTTGCCGTCATGGTTAAAGTCCCATTTACCTCAATAGCAACAACTCCACCAGTTGTACCATTCCATGCAGTTGGAACGATTGTAGCTGCAGCATTTAATGTAAGATTATTATATCTTGGAACGCGAATAACTTGAACATGTCCTGAACTTGTATAACTATTTTGAAGTCCGCAACTTAGATTTATGGTATTTGTACCACTCACACTCAACACCTCAACTTGCTCATATTTTCCGCAATTGTTATAGGATAAAATCTTACCCCATTCGGCCACTTTTGCATTTGATTGAGTCCATGTGTTATCCCACACATAGGCAGCAGGACGTGTAAAAGTTGTATTGGTGAGATCTATATCCATCGAAGCTCCTTGCATCTGAACAATCAGTATTAAATCTCCAGCTGCTAAATTCCCTGTAAAATGAGCTCCTGCAAGTGAGTTACTAGCAACAGTTATTGAAGTGGCATTTGCCGCCGCATTTGCTGTTAATGAAGTATAAGTATTTACAATATCATTCGATATCGTGACTGTATAATTAAGATCCTTGCCGCGCTGAGCTACAGCGAAAATTGGAGAGATAGCAAGAAAACCTAGCAATAGTCGAGCTAGTTTAAAGTTCATAGTTTTATCGTTTCACAGTTCTAGTTAGAGACGAAAATAAGCATAAAAAGGTTGGGTTTACTTAAATTTTATTACAATTTCATCAACGATTCTTGCAACGGCTGGACAAATTTCTGTGTTTTTTTCTGTGAGGTGTAAAATTTGAAACATATTTTTCCGATCCGTATGTGGGTATTCTCTACATGCCAAAGGACGGTATTCATAAATATCACACTTATTATCAGCCCCTAAAAATGCGCAAGGAGATTGTTGCAACACGTAATCTCCTTCCTCATCCATTTTGAGATATTGTTGGATAAACTGTTGCTCTTTTAACCTTAAGTACTTTGCAATTCGCTTAATATCAACATCTCTGAAAATTGGACTAGTTGTTTTACAACAATTTGCACAGGCAAGACAATCAATTTTCTGAAAGGTTTTTGTATGACTCGCATGAAAGGAAGCGTCCAATTCTTTCGGTTTCTTTTGTTTTAGTTTTTGAAACGTCTTTTTTATCTGATCTTTCTCAGTTAACGATTTTTCAATGGATTGTTTATATTCTGCTTTCAACTTAATGGGATTATTGCATTGCGGATTCGCTTATATTTCTAAATTTACTTGCGAATTTAATGAAAACATGGACAAATTTGACCTAATAGTAATTGGAGGTGGGCCTGCTGGATATGCAGCGGCAATGAGAGCAATCGATTTTGGGAAACGCGTTTGTTTAATCGAAAAAGATAAAGTAGGTGGAGCTGGTGTATACAATGGTGCGCTTTCATCAAAAACACTATGGGAAATTGCCAACAAGGTCTCAAGCATTAATGATACGATTGTTTCAAACGGAAGAACTCCCTATGAAATCTCATGGAATGAGGTCAAAAAAACACTTGCCGAAGCTATTTTTGAACGCAAATTTCAGTACTCATGTCACATCAAATTACTTCAAACCGAGACGATGCAAAAATTGTTGCATTACGAACGAGGGATTGGGAGTTTGATCAACAATCATGAAGTAAATATTCATCACGAAGGTGAAGACAAAACAATTTGGGGTGAAAACATCATTTTGGCAGCTGGAAGTCGACCTAGAAAAGTTGGAAATATACAAGTTGATGAAAAGACAATTCTAACAAGTGATGGCATTGATTCGATTGAAGATTATCCAAAAAGTTTAGTAATCGTTGGTGCGGGAGTTATTGGTTGTGAATATGCTACTATTTTCTCAAATTTTGGAAAAACAAAGGTGTATATAATCGACCGACAAGAACGAATTTTACCCTTTGAAGATGAGGATATTTCAAAACTTGTGGCAGGTAATTTAATCAACAAAGGAGTGGTAATTCATTCAAATGCGACGCTTGAACGCATGGAAACAATCGACGGAGAGGTTGAGTATGAGTTATCCTATCCTGATGGTAGCCGTGAAGTTATCCGTGTCGAAAAAGCACTTTTATCAATCGGTCGCGTTCCAAATATTGAAAACCTCGGACTAGAAAATGCTGGCGTACAAATGTCGGCTCGTGGTGTCCACATCGGTGATGATGATACTCGAACAAATATTCCAAACATTTATGCGGTTGGAGATGTGTCTGGGCGAATTGCCTTGGTAAATATGGGAGAAATTGAAGCGCGTCATGCTGTCGAAAAAATGTTTGGTGGAAAAACTGAACGTTTGAGTTACGATAATATTTGTACCATAATGTTCTTGCATCCAGAAGTTGCTGCTGTGGGTTTAAACGAACAACAATGTGCGGCTCAACATATCCCTGTTAAAGTTGTAAAGGTTGATTTTTCGGTGATGACTCGCGCTATTGCAATGCGCAAAACTCAAGGATTCTTTAAAATTATTGTAACCAACGACAGTGAAATGCGCATTTTAGGGATGCGTGCGGTTGGAGAACATGCATCAACAGCCATTCAAGCAGTTGGTTTACTGATTAAATTGAATATGCCTATTGAAGTTTTATCGGAGTTGATTCACCCGCATCCTTCCATCGTTGAAGGTATTCAGGAATGTGTTCGTATGTTATTGAATAAATCCATTTTTAAATCTTCAGTTTTCAAAGATAAATTGGCATGTTATTCACTCGTTGAGGGTGTTAAAACACCGTTGGAACGACTCTAATTATTTACTTTAAGCATAAAATAAAAAAGGGGAACTTCGTGAAGTTCCCCTTTTTGTTTCATATGTTTTTTTTAAGTTTAAATGACTTCCAACACAATTAGTAAAGCGTAAATCACTGATACTAGTGCGCAAATCCATGCCAAACCATGTAACAACCAAAAACCTATTCCCCAACCAACTAATGCCAAAATTAAATCTATCCAAAAACGCTGAGTAGCACCTTCGTATAAATAAACAGCAAGTGGCGGAAGAATCAAAGCAAGAATTACAAGTAAAATCAGTTCAACATCACCAGCAGGGGCTTTTTGCATTTTTTTACGCAAGTTTACTTTTTTGGAATGTTGGTTTACTTCTCTTTGTGATTCAATGTTAGATGATTGTTTAGTTTCAACAGCTGAAATTGTTTTTGTTTTGCTATTGTTTTCTGAAGCAACACCGTCTGAAAGCACAGTCATTTCTTCATTCACATCTTCAGCTTGTACAGATTCTTCAGCAAAAATCGTTTCCAATTCGCTGGTCGTTTCTGAGGACGCAGTTGTAGAACTAACATATTTTTTAGAATTACGCTCTTCTCCTTTGAAGATATCTAATTCTTTTTCTTCATTTTTTGCAGAAGTCCCTTTCAAATTTCCATTTCCTTTGAAATAAACCCCATTTGTGTATTTTCTTTTTTGAAGAAATCCTCCTCCTGTCACTTCATTTGAACTAGCACATGAACCTAAAATCAAGGTTGCAATGAGCGACACGCTAAGCATTAATTTAATTTTCATATCAATTATTGTTAAGTGGTTACTTTTTATTTTCCTTTCAGCTCCATTGCTTTCAAGGTGTTAATCATTAAAGAGGCAATTGTCATTGGTCCAACTCCTCCTGGTACCGGTGTAATGTAAGAACATTTTTCGGCAACTTCATCAAACTTCACATCACCTTTCAATCGCCATCCTCGGGCTCTTGTTTTATCTTCAATACGCGTTGTACCAACATCGATAATCACAGCTCCTTCTTTTACCATTTCTGCTGTCACAAAATCTGGTTGACCAATTGCAGCAATTAATATATCTGCTGTTTGACAAATTTCTTTCAAATTTTGAGTTCGACTATGTGCAAGTGTTACCGTACAATTTCCAGGGTTTGAATTTCGGCCTAACATGATGCTCAATGGAGTGCCTACAATGTTACTACGACCAATAATCACACATTTTTTTCCTTCGGTGTCGATGTTGTTGCGTTTCAAGAGCTCAACAATTCCCGCTGGAGTCGCTGGTAGGAACCCAGGTAAGTTCAACACCATATTTCCCAAATTCACAGGATGGAATCCATCGACATCTTTCTTTGGGTCAATTGCTTGTGTGATTTTTAATTCATCGATATGTGCTGGTAAGGGCAACTGAACAATAAATCCATCGATACTTTTATCTTCATTCAACGATTTTACTTTGGCCAAAAGAATTTCTTCAGGAACAGAATCATCGTAGCGAATCAAGGTACTTTCAAAACCAATTTGATCGCAGGCTTTTACTTTTGCTCCAACATATGTCAATGATCCTCCATCATTCCCTACCAAAATAGCAGCTAGATGTGGAATTTTTTTACCCGCTTTCTTGCGCTCTTGCACTGCTTCAGCCAATTCTTTACGAATTTGCTCTGCTGTTTCTCTACCATCTAATAACTGCATCCTTGATTTTTTCTGCAAAGATACATTGTGCAAGATGATTTAAAAAGTAACTTTTGAAAAAATAATTAACTTTAAACCATATTAATTGACATTATGAAAAAGTACTTAGTTTTCGCACTTATAAGCTTCAATTTTTCGCTCTTTTCACAAACAAAAACAATCGAAGGTTATGAACTTGGAATCGATGGGTTCGTTTCTGCCTCCAATCAAGGAGGAGCTTTTGGTTTAGGTCCAAAATTTGGTTTTCGTTTGAATGACAATTTAATTCTTGGTCCATCTTTTCGTTGGCAGCGTACTTGGAGTAGTTATTACTCACAAACTTATCATTACTCCATTTGGGGTGGTGGAGTATTCTTACATGCACGTTATAAAAATGTTCTATTTGGCGGATTCGAAGTTGAAATGTTAAAAAGTCCTGTGAGCTATACGGTCGTTTCACCTAAAACAAATTGGATTCCAACCGTGTTCTTATGTGGAGGATTCTCGAAAGAATGGAATCACATCGTGCGTTTAAATGCTGGTTTGTATTACGATGTTGTAAACAATGCTAATAGTCCATTCAGAACGGCATATTTCATGACAGTGAAAAATCCTCAAACTGGACAAATTCAAAAGTACATTCCATTAATTTACCGCATTTCCTTCTTTTTCCCTCTGGATAGACCTGATAAAGATAAGGGTAATCCAACCGAAGAAATTGAACCTGAAGAAGAATATTAAAAAAAATCGCCATCTCGAAAATTCGAAATGGCGATTCTGAAAATTCCTACTAATTGATTAGAATCCTTGACCTTGTGGCATTGCTGCTTGTGGTTTCACAAACACGCCATTTGGTGCATAATCAACTAAATCGATAATAAAAACCAATGTTTCGTATGGTTGAATATCCATACGTTGAGTTTGTGGGTTGTACATACCTTCTGCTCCGTATGCAAGTTTCCAAGGAACGTATAATTTATATTTCCCTCCTTTTTTCATTTTCGGTAAGGCAAACGTCCAACCTGGAATGACACCACCTTTTAATTGTAAAGCAACACTTTCAGTGGATCCTGTCATTTTCTTCATTTCGTATGAACTTTGCATAGTATCACCCATTGCATTCATCAAAATGTATTCAATTTTGACATCATCCGTTGAACTTGGACTACCACCTTTTCCGTCTTTAATGACTTCAATCACAATGTCATTACCAAAAACTTGTGCGCCTGGGTGTTTTTTTGCTTCTGCAATAACTTTCTCACCACTTTCCTTCGTCAAATCACCAATGAACTTTTGAACAATCTCTTGTTTTTCACGGTCAGAAATCAAGGTGTCTTTTTTCAATAAGCCATGACGGAAACCAATTACCGCCATCTTCATGTCGATGTGATCTTTTCCGTTCATTTTTACTAAATCACGATAAAACGTGTAGCCAGTCAAACGACCTAAACATTCTGCACCTTCTTTCGCATAAGCTTCATTGAAATCTTGGAAATTTGGTCCGAATAATTTTTTCAAAGTCACATCACATCCATCTGGATTAGATTCGCTTAAGTTTTCAGAAAATCCTTTCGCTACCAATTCCATATCTAGTCTTGCAATGTTTGGATCAGGAGTTCCAACAATTGTTTTCGCATTCATCGCCCCTAAAACGTATGAAAGTCGATCTTTCTCTGTTTTTAATTCAACAACTTCGCCATCTTCCTTGGCAGCATCATCTCCACAGCTTACGAAAAGCAGAGGAATGAAAAATAAGAAAAGTAACTTTTTCATTAAGCAATTTCTAATAATTCAACATCAAAAATCAATGCACTGTATGGTTTGATAGGTCCTCCTGGATGTGGATGTGCTCCGTACGCTAATTCTTGAGGAATGTACAAACGGAATTTTGCACCAACACTCATCAATTGCAATGCTTCTGTCCAACCTGGAATTACTTGGTGAACACCAAATGTTGCAGGCTGACCACGCATTACTGAACTATCGAAAACAGTTCCGTCGATCAATGTTCCATGATAATGAACTGTTACAGAATCTGTCGCAGCTGGTTTGTTTCCATTTCCTTCAGTAAGAATTTCATATTGCAGACCTGTCGCTGTTGTATGAATTCCTTCTTTCGCTTTATTTTCATTCAAAAAAGCTTCACCTGCTTCTTTGTTTTGTCCAAATTTTGCTTCACCAGCTGATTGCAAATAGTTTTGAATAATTGTATTCGCCATTTCTGGGGTATACAATGGTTCTTTTCCAGCAAATGCATCGGAAATTGCTTCCGCTAATATTTGTGGTGAAACACCTTCTAAATCCTGTTGCATTAAACTTCCTGCAATGCTCATTCCCACGCAGTAACTTACTGCTTTAATATCTTCTGTCATTCTAATTTATTTTGTTGCAAAAGTAGTTAGAAAAGTCGAACGGATGACTTCCAATAAAAGGAAAAGTCGGACCGAAAATCCGACCCGACTTAACCATTACAAACAATCGACCTTATTGCTTTGTGAAATCTAAGTTGTATGTTACTCCAATTTGTAATGTGTGATTACGTTCTGCTTTAATCCCGTCAGTTTTAACAATGTATTGATTCAGATAACCTAACTGAACATTTACATTTTTATTGAAACGCCAGCCTATTGCTCCGTACAAACGATTTTGATCTAAAATATTTTTACCAATTCCTTTACCAAAACCTAAAAATGGTTCATCGTAAACAGCCAAAAACAAGGTGTTATCTTTCAATTCTTTTCTTGAAAGAGGAACTGTTGCTAGAAAACGATAACGTACGCGTTGACGAAACAAAAATCCATCTTTATCAAACGTTCCATCGGTATTCTTAACCCAATTTTCAATAAAACGTTGTTCTAAGCGATAGCGATGTTGGATATCAACACGAGCAATCTTGTTCTTCATGATGTACTGCTCCCAAATACGATGTTCATTGTTATTATGAGCAATAGGTTGATCTCCATATTGATACGAACGAATCCATCCATAACCAAGTGTCATCTGCGTATTTTGTTTGGTATAATAATCAACACCTAATCTCAAGAGAGATTGTTGCCAATCATTGAATCCATCTGCTCGTCGCCATTGGTATTCTGTATGAAACCCCCAACAATCTGTTAATTTATGACTTCCCGTATACATCACCCAAGCATGTGTTTGAGGTGAAATAATTTTTTGGGAAAAGGAAACTGAACTTATTAAAAGTAGAATTCCCAAGCTCCAAAATTGTCTCATCACTTTTTCAGATTAACAGCAAAAAGTTTCAATAACGCACTACTGAAATCAATGAGTTCATTGATTTCCTGAACACTTAAGATACGTTGTTCCTTAAAAATCAAAATAAATTGATCATTCACCTCAATTTTATATTCGCGATGTATCTCTAGAAACTCTAACACCTCTGATGAAAAGAGTTGACGAGTCGCAACCTCATCATCACTAGTAAGAAAGTAATGGTTTTCAAATTCAGGATGATTTTCAAATTTAATATCCTTTGAAACGAATAATTCTTGCAGGCTATCAAAGAAGCTTAAATTTCCTAGTCTGAATGATGGTTTATCCGTTTTGGGCATAACAAACGCTGTAAAATTTATTGCGCCACCTTCTAATTTTAATCGTTCCGTAGCTTCAACATCTGCAATCTGAAAATTAGGTCCCATGATTACATTGTGAGCACGATCAATTGTCATGTTTGACAATAATTTGAAATTTTTAAACTCATACCCAAAAATAGAACCAGGATTGTATTGATATCCTCGTTCAGAAGCTATTCTCATGAGCTCTTTATCACGATTGGAAATCTTGACTTCAAACTTACCCCCTCTTTTTCTTCCTGCAGTTGGATATTCACTTACTGGAGTGAGCTCGTCCAATGCCTTTAATTCAAATGATTTATTTTCACGTTTCCAATCTTCTCGAATTCCTTCTAAATGATGCATCACATTGTGATCTACAAAATTCACTTCAGAAAAATCAAGCGTAAGCGTTCCAGCTTCGTAAAAAGATGCAATTTTCTTTTTCAAACCAAGGTAATTCGTGAATGATAATCCTCCTTTTAAGTAAAGTGTTGTTCCCTCTTCTTTGTACCAAACTTTGAACAAATTTGTAACAGGCTGACCTTTTGCGACAACAAAAGCCATATTCACCAATATACCAACTCCAATTCCGACTAAAAGATCTGTAGCTAATACAACAATGCAAGTGATTACAAATACAACAAATTGAGATTTACTAACTTCCCACATATGTTTAAATTCTTTCGGAGAAGCTAGTCGGAAACCCGTAAATATTAACATTCCAGCCAAGGCTGAAAGTGGAATCATTTCAATAACTGGTTTCAATAATAAGATGAAAACAAGCAAAAATAAACCATGAAAGAAATTAGACCATTGCGACTTTGCACCATAACCAATGTTTGCAGAACTACGAACAATCTCAGAAATCATTGGCAATCCACCTATCGCACCGGCAACCATCGTACCACTACCTAGTCCAATTAAATCTTGATTAAAATTAGATTTACGTTTTTTCGGATCCAATTGATCTACAGCCAAAGCACTCAATATACTCTCTATTGCTGATACCAAAGCAATTGTTACAACCGCTATCCAAAACGCAGAAGTTGCTATTTTCCCAAAATCAGGAGCAACAATACTTTTAGATAAATCATCTGGTAAGTCTACAAATGTATTTCCATGTAAATGGAAAAATTCAGCAGTTGGAACCGCCACAATTAATACAATTAGAGGCGCTGGAATTTTACGAATCCATTTAGAATTCATTTTAGAATGTGTAAAAAGAATTACAAAGCTTAATGCAGAAATTACTCCTTCATGCCAATCCATATTTTTAAATGCTGCAGGAATTTGCATGATAATTTCATAAAACTCTTTTCCAGTAGCTTTTACACCTAACGCAGGAAACAATTGTTTTACAATGATGATGATTCCAATTGCAGCTAACATTCCGTGGACTGCCGCTGTTGGAAAGAAATCACCCAATTTTCCAACTTTCAAAAATCCAAACATCGCTATAATTGCGCCCGCAATAACAAATGCTGCAAGGGCATATGGCAAGCCTCCTGGATTTCCTTCTGTCCACGCACCACCGAGACTTTCAATTGCTCCGAGGTTCACAACAATCAAACCTGCTGCAGGCCCAGCAATAGTTAAAAATGACCCATTGATACGTGAAACCAATACTCCTCCAACAATGGCAGCAAAAATACCAGCAATTGGTGGAAATCCAGATGCGATTGCGATTCCCAAACAAAGTGGTAAAGCAATCAAGGAAACGCTAAAACCTGAAAGTAAATCTTCTTTCCAGTGATTTTTTAGGTGATTAACACCTGATTTTATCGATAATGTACTCATATTATTATTTTTATTAAGAAGAGCGTTTTGCTACTTCGTGATACGTTTTAACATGTGGTCCTAAGAAAATGCGCGCATAAATGCGAATCGCTGCAAGACCATTTATTATTAAACTCATTGATATAAAGAAGGCCAACAGAATTTGATCCTCTTTGATGTGTGAAAAGATTAAATCCTCTCCAATGAATGTTGGGGTAATTGGAAAACCAGCAATACCCATACTCGCAAGCAAAAACAACAAGGCCATTTTCGGATGTTCATAGGCATGACCATAGAATTTATCCAAACTGATCCATTCCTTCAAATTTCTCATTCGCTGAATCACTAAATAACCGAGCAATCCGGATAAAATAACACCGCTCAAATACCAAACATGGTGAGAAAAGGCGAAATCTTCATTGAACGAAATAGCCAATGCAATCGCAAAGTGATTGGTAATAATTAAACTCCAACTCAGTCGCACACTTGCGCGCTCTGTAAACGCTTTGATTACTAGTAACAACCCAAAGAATGCAAAAATCACAGGAAGGTATTCTTTCCATCTTGGAGAAATATATTCACGATTAATTGCCAGGAACAAACCAATAGCAAAGATGGCTCCGAAGAAGATATAAATGTTTTTGAACGTTAGAAATCCCCATGTTGAACCTAGCTTTTTCAAAGGATTCCACATTCTACGGTACATCCAACTATCTAAATTCCATTCCTTCAAACTCAAGATGTACAAAGAATACTCAAAGCGTTTTGGCCAAGAATCTTCAATTGTTTTGTGACGTGGAACATAATTATAGAATTGCTCGCGAATCTTGTAACTCACAACTGAAGGAGAGACCAACAATTGATAGGTTCTTAAGAACGCATTTCCAGCCACATGAACCAATGCAACTGATTCTAATCCCAAAGCGATTTCAATGAAAATTAATCCTATTTGAGAAATCGACGAATAGGCAATTTGACTTTTGACGGATGATTGAACTCGCGCAGTAAACGTTGCGATGATACTCGTTAATAACCCTAAAACAACGACAAAAATTCTAAATGAAATTTGGTGTTCCCAAAATGTGTACGTGCGCATTAACAAAAATGCCCCCATGTGCACAGAAAGTGAACCATAGAAAATTGCACTTGAAGGAGTTGGACCTTCCATCGCTCTTGGTAACCAAGAAGAAAATGGCAATTGTGCTGATTTTGCTGCTGCAGAGATAAAAATCAAAAAGGCAATTGAAAAACCAATCATACTGTGCCCTGCCAAATGTTCATGAACCAAATTGTAATTGTTCAGTTTTTGAAAGGAAATGTTCTCATGCCAAAAATGATGACTCAACCACATCGCTAAGATTAACCCAACATCACCAATGCGATAAATGGAAAATACTTTTACCGCATTTTTAACTGGTAAATAACGGTCGCGATAGAACGCAATCAACAAGAATGAGGATACACCGAGCACTTCCCAACCAATGAACAAGGTTTCAAGGTTTCCAGAGAAAATAACAATGTTGTACCCTAAATAAAAGAACATTATTACATTAAAAAAACGTTTGTAGCCCTCTTCTCTGTGAAGGTAATAACGACTATAAACGGTAATAATAAACGTTAGTAATGCACCTATGATTAAATAGGTCATTGTTACATGATCGAAATAAAAATCGATATAGAAATCGTAATTGTTTGCTTTGAAAATTGAAAACTCTTTTAAGTTCAACACTTCATGCTGGTTGAATAACCAGTATCCAATGAATCCAAGTGCAGAGAATAATTGAGCTCCAACTGTTGTAAATGCTACCCATGATAACAGATACTCATTGCGCTTCGGAATTACAAGACTTAATACAAAGCCTAAAACAGGAAGCAGAATGAAAATATTAATAAACCATCCCATCTTGTTAGTCTTGAATTAAATAAACTGGTAAATTCTCATGTGTTGATTCGATTTCTGCCAATAGGTTTGAAGTCATTTTCACCTCTTTATTGACAGGATTGTAAACTTCAAATTCGTCATTTGTATAAACAAAAATCTCTTTCGTTTCTGGATTAACAACCGCTAATTTCACCCATTCATTTTTGAACCATTCATAAGTTCCTGGGTTGCGCTTAATTGTATCCAAAACGACAGCAGGAAAATGCTCAACAATGACCATCAAGCGAAGTGGATCGTGTACTTCAATCATTTGACTTGGTAAGCCTGTTCTCAAATCTCCATCAATTCCATTGGCAACACCAATTAATCCCATCACATTGTGAGGTAATTTGGTTCCAGCTCCAAGGTTTTGATTATCAACACGCGAGAAATAATATTCCAAATTGATACCTCCACAAACAGGTGCTACGGCATTCAAAATAGTCAATAAGTAATTTCCTTCCGAATCTGTTTTATAATCGTATGAATTCATAAACGAACGACGATCTAAGAACAAATTCTTTGAAAAATCTCGACGTCCAACAACAGCCAATGTATTTGTTGCATGGTTCAATTCCGGACGTGGTTCAAATAAGGAAACCGTTCTTAACTTCACTTTTTCATGCACTTTTACACTTGATTTTTTGGTATTGATTGACATGAAACGACGCGAACGTTCTTTTGCATTTGCAGCTAAAGCACGATCAAATTTTACTTTAATCTCGTTGTGTTTCGCAAAATTGACATCTGAAAGAACTTTCAAATCATAATACATCATTTCATCTCGTGATGTATCATGCAATGCTCCGATGAATTGCGTTTCAGCAGGAATATGAATTCCACGCTCTGCCATAATTTTTCTAACCTCAGGATGATTTCCAATGTGAGAAATTACGCGTGCATTCACTGAACCAGGTCGTCCAGAACAAGCTCCACAATCATAACCCGCATAATGCGTATTGTTCACACTACTCGAGCCGTGACCTACAATGTAGACTAGATCAGCAAAATTGTTAAGTAAACCTGTACTTCGAAGTAAACCTTCCAAACGATTCGCCATCTCCTCAACCGTAAACCCAATTTGCAATCCATCTTCTGTCATTTCTCCATTGACATTTTCAATTGTTAAAATTGAATGTTTGTCCATATGACTAAATGACGTAACAGAAGCTGCATTTTGTGAAGGTTTGAAAACTGTGAAGAACAAACGTAAAGCAGACCAAAATCCCAGTGTATGCGTTAACAACCATCCACCTAATAAACCATGTGTATGCTTTCCAAAATGAAAATCAGATTTCGTGCGATTCGTGTTTTCAACTTCCTTAATTAAGTACTTTGGTGTTACTGGAGCTGGACAAACTTTCGTTCTAAAATCACTGCGCTCGGGCTGAAAATAAAACTCTACGTTGAAAAATCCAGCTGTACCAAACGTACGACAATCTTTGTCTTCTAACTCAATGTGTCGTCGTATTGAACATTCACGATCATCGATACAGAAAAACCCTTGAAACGAAGGTTTTTCTTCTGCTTCTTTTTTCAACGTGTGCTTTTGTAAACCGAGTAAAACAGTATCGTAGTATGACCATTCGTATGCTTGTTGCCAAAGACGTTTCACTTCCGTACTTTCTTTCACAATTACATCCGAAAACAACGATTCTGGTAAGGTTTCCAACTTCAAACCAAGCGGAGACCAAATTGTTCCAAAATGTTCATCCAATGCATCGATTTCAAGTAAGAGTTCAAAAATGATTAAATCTTCGAGACTTACTTTTTTCTGATCGATTAAAGATGTTGGATTATCTTCAATTACGGCGATAATCCCAGACCATCCTGGATGTGCAAATTGTTGGTCAAAAATATACTGTTCGTACAAATTTGGATCTCCAACAACGATTTTAAGTAAGCTTTCTACAGAGTATTTTCCTTCGATTAAAAACGATTTAACGCGTTCTGTTTTAAAAAAGCTAACAAGACTATTGCGTTCTAATTCTTTTATGGAATCTAAAAAACCGTTCTCACTTGATGGAAAATTCCAAATGGAAATTCCTTGATCCAAATAACTTCCGATGATTCTAAATAAAATCGGATGAA
>JACCDH011605254.1_pt1 | contig 14948 bp, 13 predicted proteins | sample 7442481 | NCBI WGS metagenome assembly JACCDH01 (sample SAMN15323433, study PRJNA562643) | freshwater metagenome | isolation source: river surface water | place: USA:Blue River Watershed | collected 2017-08-15
ATCAGCATCCAACTCAAGGTTTATTGGATATGTATACGATGCGCCATTTCAAGAGAGACTTTAGCGGTCTCAAGGTGGCAATTGTGGGTGACATTGTGCATAGCCGCGTCGCTAAATCGAATATCTGCGCCCTAAGAACCTTAGGTTGCACCGATATCCGTGCTATTGGTCCTGAGAGCTTGCTACCAAGTGATTTGGATATGCTCGGCGTTCAAGTCTTTCACAGTATGGAAGAGGGCTTAAAGGGTGTTGATGTAGTCATGACCTTGCGTATCCAGAAAGAGCGTATGGAAGCTGGTCAGGTTCCAGAGGGTGATGCGTTCTTCAAGCAATATGGCTTAACTCCAGCACGTTTAGCTCTGGCTAAACCTGATGCTATTGTGATGCACCCAGGCCCCATGAATCGTGGTGTAGAGATTGACTCTGCGGTAGCTGATGGCCCTCAATCCGTGATTCTCAATCAGGTTACTTTTGGTATTGCAGTTCGGATGGCGGTAATGTCGATTGTTGCGGGGAATTAATCCTCTTTCTTGCGCAGGCTCAGTGCATCGTTTAACGCAAGAAAATTATTGAGAAAGTAGATCTGATGACACAATTTTTTGGCTATTGGGGTGGTGCTCTACCAGCAGTGACGGATCTCCATTTCAAGAGTTTTATTCACTTTCACCCAAGCTCTAAGTATGATCTTTGGTTGGATGAAGATGTGGGGTGCAGCATTCCCGTAGAATTAAATTGGATCAAAGAGCATGAGCAAATTCGCATCCGCCCCTTTTCGCTCTCAAGGCTAGTCGAGCGGTATGTCAAGCCATTAACTGCTGATGCAGATTCAAAAAAATATGATATTTTGCGGTTTATCCACAGTAAAAAATTACTACGCTATATCAATATTAAGTCTTACTATGCCCCGCTTTTTAAGATTAACTACAAGCATTCCTCGCCGCTATTTACCTATAAGAAGGATTTGGTCTATAGGGGTGATTTGGCTAGATGCATTATCCCGGTAGCCCATTACAGTACACCATCACTTTATTCTGACCTGGATGTTTGTTTTTTAAGTGATCTAAATAATATTTGCCTTGACCAAGGCTTTGTCTATCAATGGGAAAGTTATGATTTTGCAAACTCAGCAATTCTTTACTCGCCAAATAATGAGGTTGCAAAGAGCATCTTAAAAACTGGAAATACCATTGAATGTTTTAGGCCGTGGTATCTGTTTTCAAATGCTAATTGCGAAAAATTAAATTTGAAAATTTATCCCAAGAATCGATTTGACGCGATGTGGGACCCAGAGTCTTTACTATTCGGGGATGCGATGAAGTTTTTCACTAAGTCATCACAGTCTCAGCAGATGGTCGATGAACTTTTTGCAAAAAAATATATTGTTAATCACTGGCATAATAATTGGCGAACCGTTCCGCAGGGCGGCTCGCCCTATGATCTACTGTTAAGGCTGTGCAATCTAGACAATACTTAATGGTTTTTTCATTAATGTAACTAGGGTGTATCCATTCCAACCCTGTTCCACAATTTCAAATCCACCATTAAACCCATAAATCTTTGCATATGTGTTTACATCATCAAAATAGATGCTAAATGTCTCTTCGGTAATGAAGTTAACATGTGTCGGATCTCTAAATAATGGTGAATATGGGTAGGCTGGAGTATGTGACAAGAAGTAGCCTCCTGGCTTGAGGCATCTAAAGATTTCATTCATGAGGCTGATGAATGGAAAGCTTCTCGATGGCATGTATAGAACCCTCGGTATGTGCTCTATAAAATCATACGCCGTTATGTAATCAAAGTAGTTGCTTTCAAACGGAATTGGGCTGATTGCTAGATCGGCAACCTTAATTTGCGGACTGTTTTGTTCAAATAAATCAACACCATAAAACTCATCTGCCCCAAATGGATTTCTTGGGGTGCTGCCACAGCCAAGATCTAAGGTGGTCGAGTTAATTAACCCATTATGTTTAGCTGCATATGGTTGATAGAGTTCTTCGGGTTTTAGCTTTGGAGCGTGAAGGCCGTATTTCAGAAGTCTATAGGATGCTTTCCATTTGGATATTTTTTTCATATGGTGAATATTGACCTAAGAATTTATAAGGAGCTATGAATTTATAATAACTTATGGAAACTAAAGTCGACATTATTTTTTTAGGGGATCAAGATCGCGAGGACCCTCTTTGTCGAATCTATTTTGATACTTTAAGTTCTGACTTAATTCTCAGGGGATTTGCTGTGCATAGAATTTCCCCAAGAGAGGATTTATCGAAATACATGAATGAGTGCACGCAAGTGATCATTAATTTCTTCTACAAGGATCAAGACGCCATTAGTGCAATTCAATCACTAGCAAGTCGTAATTTCTCTGTTATTTGCTTTTGTTCCGATATCGATAGTTACTCAAACTACCGGGATGCTTATGAAGTTGCGGATCTCTTTATCTGCCCTAGTAAGGTACATAAGCAGGTATTGCAGTACGCCTTTGATCTGCCTATTCATCACTTGAGGGAGGCGATTGATCCTAGTCTTCATCAGGCGCAAAAGCTAAATTTAGTTTCCGATGGTGCAAAAGTGGTTTGGTTTGGATTCCCAGAAAGCTATTACAAGAGTATGGTTAGTTTGGAGTCTGTAATTATTCAAGCCTTGAACGAAAAACTGATTGAATCTTTCTCCGTGGTTTCGGCGGAATCTTTGGAGTTGGAGTTGCCTCATGAATTTGAATTTATTAAGTATGAAGTAGATACATTTGCCGCGCATTTGACTAGATTTAATGTAGCAATCTTGAGTCATATTCCAATGGATCTGCATGTGAATACATTGATTAAAAGTCCCAACAAGGCGTGCTCTGCAATTGTGGCGGGGCTCATACCAATTTGCAGCGATACGCCAAATTATCGAGATTTTCTGACTGAAATGAATTTGCAGGAGTATCTTTTTGATTCCCCAAAAGGCCTATTGGGTGCTTTGAGAGTACTTTCCACGCGTTCCATTTCTTCACTTGAGGATGAGTGGTTTAGTGCATTTAGATCCGTCTGCAACAAATTTTCAGCTAGCAATCAATGTAAGGATTACCTGGAAATTATTGACTCCTGCAATTCTCAGGTTCCTGGCCTACGAGATAAAAATAAAGAGAATATTGATTTTTATAGCCCCCCAGTTGAGGATATAAAGCTTAGATTCTATATTCGCCAGCAACTAAGTAAATTAAAAGGAATGCTTCATTTGAGGTGACGTTAATTTTTTAAGAAATAATCGGCAATTTGCTGTTTAAAAATTCTTGGCTCATCTTGCAGCCATTGTCTGTATGCGCCAAAATCTTCATAGTGTTTTGGAAAATTTTCCATCACATCTTTTGCAAGCGTTCCAAATGCTTCAATAAATCCTGGTGCGTTGCTATCAAACTTATATTGAGCTGGAATGGGAAGGTCTATGGCATTTCCAGCGGATCCTAATTTTCCAGTAATGAGGCAGCAACCATGCATTGCCGCTTCTCGCGGCATACGATCTCTACCTGGGTGGTGCCCAAAATCTATGTATAACTTTGCACTGTACAGTTTCTCAGAAAGTTGATCTCGATTAAGCCCTTTAAGCGGAAGAAATTTCCACTCGGGATATCGCGCAATTAATTGCTGGGTGATTTTCCAACCCTTGGTTGGGTTGTACAAAATAATATTTTCTTTATGATCAATGCGATCAAGATATTTATCCGTAAGAAAATCTTCATTAATCGAGTCAATCAATGGAATTGGCTCAATGCCACAGGACTTGAGATATTGAGTCGAATGCTCTGTTTGGGAAAAATGCAAAAGACTCTTTAAGTTTTTTGCGCCACCCCAAGGTCTGCGTCCTTGAAGCACTCTTTTAAGATAGCGTACTCGGTCATGAAGTGGCCAAATATGACGGCGTTCTAAGAAATTTTCTAAAGATAGCCACCATAATGCCGCTTGTGCATGTTTTACCTTGAGAGCCAACATAGGATCAACCTCAGGGAAGATGATTAAGTTTCCAGCTATATCTTCGTAAGGTGCTGACTGTGTTTGATAACGCTCATATGGCGCTGGTGGCTTAGCCGATTCAGAGAACGGCAGATAGCACATAAACGCTGGCAGGCCTAGGCTATTCATGTGAGCAGCTAATTGGTGCAGCGCTTCTGGCCCCCCAGTAACAGCTCCTGCAGGACAAACCACCAATATTTTTTTAAATTTATGCATCTAGAGATCAGCCATTCTCAGTTGATATTATTTATGAATCCTGGGCGCCCAATTGACTATAGAAGCGCCAAGTATCCTCACACATTCTTTCAATTCCATGCTTTGCTTGCCAGCCCAAGACTGTTTTAGCTAAGTCAGAATTTGCATAATACTCTGCTAAATCGCCTGATCGACGTCCTACTAAATCATATGGAATTTTTTTGCCGCTAACTTTTTCAAAGGCGGCAATCATTTCTAGAACGCTATAGGGTTTTCCAGTTCCAAGGTTTACTACAAGTGCGCCTGGATTATGCTGAAGATACTGTAAGGCCAAGACGTGACCTGTTGCTAAATCATCAACGTGAATATAGTCCCTAAGCCCTGTGCCGTCAGGAGTGGGGTAGTCATTCCCAAATACTTTCAAACTCGGAAGGCTGCCCAAGGCAATTTTCCCAATATAGGGCATTAAATTATTTGGAATTCCAACGGGGTTCTCTCCAATAAGCCCAGACGAATGGGCTCCAACCGGGTTGAAGTAGCGCAAGCAGGCAATTTTGAGATGTGGATTTGCTCTTGCAGTATCTCTGAGTACATCCTCTACCATTAACTTTGTACGTCCATAGACATTAATGGGGATGGTGGGCATATCTTCTTGATACTGGGTGGTACCAGGCTCACCGTAAACGGTGGCGGATGAGGAGAATACAAAGGTATCCACTTTGGCTTTAAGCACTTCCTCTAGGAGGGTGATGCTACCAACGACATTATTGTCATAGTACTTTAATGGCTCATTTTGCGATTCGCCAACAGCCTTTAATCCAGCGAAATGAATTACTCCTGAAATTGAGTGATCAGAAAAGATCTTACTTAGCAAGGCTCGATTACGAATATCGCCTTCATAAAATATAGGGGTGGACCCCGAAATTTTTTGGATATTTTGAAGTACGGCACGCTGACTATTGCAAAGGTTATCTAGTATGAGTACTTGGTAACCGCTCGCTAGAAGGCTCACTACAGTATGGGAGCCAATATATCCGGTGCCGCCAGTGACGAGAATCGTCTTCATATTTGATTTAATGTAGGAAGTAATTGATACATGATGCCCTAGTGGTATTCTCTTTTAAAATACAGCACTATTGGGCTAAAAATATATTATCTTATGAAATATTTTCTCCAGCCCAACTTAATGACGGCGCATCACATTAATCTCTCAAGAGGGCTATGAAAAACAACTCATTACATGCCGACACCAAGCTAGATTGGTTAGTAATGTTTGCTGTTTTCATGTTTCCAGTCACCTTCTTGACGGTGCGCCATGGCGTGCATGTCTCATTATTTGCTTTACTCCTTATTGCTACTTATCAATTCTGGCGAGCTGGCGTAAAAAATATCCAGCTTGATTACCCGCAGGATTTACTGATTCTTTTCGTTTTTTCAGGTTTATTTCTGTCGGTTTTCGTATCGCAAATATTTCGTGGGGCAATCCATCCTGCAGCATTTGATGGCCCATCTCGCATATTATTTGCCGGAATTGTTTTTATATTTCTGAAGCAGCTCAATATTCCCTATATCAAAATTTTGAGTATTGCTATTCCACTTGGTCTGATATGTGTATTTTTTAGCCTGCAGATGAATCCGGGCGCATACTGGGGTGAGCGCTTTGCCATTTATTTTGTTGATCCAAACACTCTAGGATCTCAAGCTTTTATTCTTGGCCTCATCTCGGTTCTGATGATTGGATGGACTTGGGATCGATCAAAGACTTTGATGGTGTTTCAGGCGATAGGTTGCGCTGCCGGTTTGTATATTTCGATCGGCTCTGGTTCTCGTGGAGCATGGCTAACAGCCCCATTTATCTTGTTATTAGTATTTTCATTCAGATTGCATGACATAGTATTTGCGCCAGCACACCAAAAAAAGAAAATGTGGCAACAGTTGCTCATGTTCATGATTGCTGTATTTATTCTGCTGGCATCATCTTTTTATTACTCAAGTAGTCTTTCTGCCCGTATCGTGAGTGGATATTTTGAGGTGCTTAATTGGTTTTCTGGATACGATCTAGAGGGTTCGGCAGGCATAAGACTCAGTATGTGGAAGTTTGGCCTTCAATTCGCCAATGAGAGTTTATTGTTCGGCTACGGCGAAGAAAAAAATATGTTGCAGGTTTTGCAAAATAGCCCGCTAAATATTCCAGTTAATGAGCTCGCGATTGGGACTATGGCATATACCGGTCCTCATAGTGATATTTTGAGTAAATTGTTAACCTCAGGCATATTTGGTTTGCTCGCTTATTTTTGTCTTTTAGCAGTGCCTTTCACTATTTTTTGGCGACATCGTAATGTGATCAACCTTGATGTCAAGATGGCCTCAAGAATAGGCCTCTATTACATCACCGGTGTTTTTATTGCCGGGCTTTCCAATGAGCAACTTTCTTTAAAGTATCTTTGTACTTTTTATGGTCTGATGATCGCAACATTGCTGGCACAGGTGCTCCATAAGCCTTCTGGCTTCGAACAGTCGAAGCCCTCTAGGGTCGCCAACTGATTTGAGTGATTTCATGGATAACCAAAAAGTAGTCCTATTCTCCGACTCCTCCATGAACATTGGCGGTCAAGAGTTACAGGCGCTTCAACAGATGCATTCTCTTGATGAGTATGGGTATCAACCCATATTGCTGTGCAAGCCCAAGAGCGCAATATCTGCTCGTGCCAAAGATGAGGGTCTCGATTTCATCGAGATTCCGTTTCGCAATGCGTTTCACATCCCGAGTTTGATGCAGCTTTTACGCTTAGCTAAGGAGAAAAAGCCTGTGGCGATGTTTTGCCATGGAAGCCATGATGCTTTAATTTGTGCTCTTGTAGGAATGGTCCAAATTATTCTTGGCCGTAAGCGCATTCCAGTTTTTCGGGTGAAAACTTTCCAGCATGGCTACCCTTTATCGTTTGCTTATAACTATCTTTTTTCAGGCACGGTAATACCTAGTAATTATCTGCGCGCCAAGTTTGTGGCTAATCCAGCTATTCATACTCAGAAGTTGAAAGTGCTCTATCCAGGCATCAATTTCTCAGGATTGGAAGATCAAGGCGGAACATTGCCGGAGCATGTGCAAATTTGGTTGGACGCTCATCCAGGTCCGGTAATATCGCATGGTGCCATTCTTAGAGGTGAAAAAGGGCACAGCACGATCTTGAAGGCCCTCGTGCATGTTAAGGAGGTCTTTCCTAATGTTCGTTATCTAATCGCGGGAGAGGGGCAAGATAAACCTCTACTAGAGGCGGAGATTATGAGACTGGGCCTCAGTAATAATGTATTCATGACCGGAATCTTGAAAAAGATTGCGCCCCTCCTCAAAAAAAGTGATCTTGCAGTGCTCCCATCTTTGGTTGAGCCCTTAGGCATGTTTCAGATCGAGGCTCAATATTTAGAGGTGCCAATTATTGTTAGCAATACTGGCGGTATTCCTGAGACGGTAATAAATCAAGTAACTGGATTAATGATTGAGCCTGGTAATGTCGAGGAATGGGCAAATGCCATTGTTTGGGTGCTGTCCAATCCCGCTACTGCAAAGCAAATGGCGCAAGAAGGTAAAAAGTTCGTTATGGAAAAATTTTCCCTACATGCCAATACAACCGGGCTAATGAACCTCATTGATGGTGCTTAATTAAATCCACTCAAAGGCTTGATTTTTTCTTAAGCCATGCACAGACATGCCATATTTTTTGACTTCATCTTGACAAGATTGAGATTGATGTTTTTTTGCTTGAATCTTAGCTAGCTTTCTTTGAACCCAGCTTTGATTGAGTAACTTGTAGTTATAGCGGTTGGCCAATCCATCCTTTTCTGAAAGCCCTCTTTCTTGTTTCATGGCGGTTTGGGTGATCGACCCAAAATGATGCAGCCACGAAGCACCCGTTATCGAGGTTTGAATGTTTGATTTTTTGAGCTCATTGAAAAACAAAGTATCTTCATATCCAAGCAACTTTGGAATGGGTTGGAAGTATCCGACATCCATCCATACAGAGTTATGGATGGCTAAGCACACCGCATGTTTGCTGCCGAAGCGGTGAACATCTTTCATGTCTGCTGTGGCTTTTAGGCTAAATGCATCAAAGTCATAGTCTAGAGGCCCTTCAATTAAAGCGGGGCTGATTACTTTGAGGTTTTTTGATTCTGCAGCATGAATTAGATTCTCAATCCATAACGGTGAGACCAGGACATCATTATTCATGATGATGCTCCATTCACTTTGTAGTGCTAAAGCTCCCTGATTCCAGGCGGTGCCACAACCAAGGTTGCTCGCATTGAATATTCTTCCACCTAGAGGGAGGGTAGAAAGGTAGTCGCGCGTGCCATCGGTTGAGCAGTTATCAACCACTACAAGTCGATCCAGGGGGGTGCCGTGCTTAATCATGCTATCGACACACATTTTGGTGTATTCAACGGAGTTGTAGCAGGCAAAGGTTAGGCTATATTTATTGGGATTCACGATTTGGTAATGGTATTGTTTTGATAAAATATGCCTGTAAGCAAAACTTCTAGAGTAATAGGGATTTAGCTTTGATTTAAGAAAATCTCATACATACCCTCATCGTATTACATTTCGCATTACATATATTGGCTAATCATGATTTTAATAACAGGTGGCGCCGGATTTATTGGAAGTAACTTCGCCTTAGATTGGCTTGCCGATCCAACAGCTGAAGGGGTGGTTAATCTCGATAAGCTTACTTACGCTGGTAATTTAGCCAATCTAGCATCCCTTGAGAGCGACCCGCGCCATATTTTTGTTCATGGCGATATTGGCGATAAAGAGCTAGTAGCCAAGCTACTAAGTGAGTATCGGCCACGTGCAATCGTGAATTTTGCGGCTGAGAGCCATGTCGATCGCTCAATTCATGGCCCTGCTGAGTTTGTGACAACGAATATCGTTGGCACCTTCAATTTGCTTGAGTCAGCCCGTGAGTATTGGAATGGCTTAGATGAGTCTGCTAAGAAAGTGTTTCGCTTTCATCACGTATCCACTGATGAAGTCTACGGCTCCCTATCTTTAACGGACCCAGCCTTCATAGAAACGAATCCCTATGAGCCTAATAGTCCATATTCTGCATCCAAGGCTGCATCTGACCATTTAGTGCGCGCCTGGTTTCATACCTACGGTTTTCCGGTGCTGACAACCAATTGCTCTAACAACTACGGCCCTTATCACTTTCCTGAGAAATTAATTCCGTTGGTGATCCTCAATGCGCTCAATAGCAAGCCACTACCTATTTATGGCGATGGTCAGCAGATACGAGATTGGCTCTATGTTGGAGATCATTGTTCCGCAATTCGGGAAGTATTGGCTAGGGGCAAATTAGGTGAGACCTACAACATTGGTGGTTGGAATGAGAAGGCCAATATTGATGTTGTGAAAACTATTTGCACTATTTTGGATGAGCTAAAGCCTCGCTCTGATGGTAAGTCTTATGCGGAGCAAATTACTTTTGTTCAAGATCGCCCTGGTCACGATCGACGTTATGCGATTGATGCTAGCAAGGTAGAAAGTGAATTAGGCTGGCGCCCTGCAGAAACATTTGATACGGGGATTCGAAAAACGGTCCAATGGTATTTAGAAAATCCAGCGTGGGTAGAGGGCGTAGTGAGTGGCTCATATCGCGATTGGCTACAAAAGCAGTACAGCTGAGGCCAATCAGTCGCCCATGAATATTTTAGTATTTGGTAAAGATGGCCAGTTAGGTAAAGCTTTCCATATTGCTCTTGATGCTTGCAATTTGGGTTTAGCAGATCAGTTAAATATTCAATACCTTGGACGTGCTCAATGCGATCTGAGTTGCGAGCAAGCTATCGCAAATGTATTAAATCAATTTAAACCTGACCTCATCATTAATGCGTCTGCATATACGGCTGTTGATAAAGCTGAAACAGAGGTGAATTTGGCGTTTGCGGTAAATGCGAGAGCTCCAGAATTAATGGCTCAATATGCCGCTCAGCATGGTGCAACTTTTCTGCACTACTCAACAGATTATGTATTCGATGGTGAGAAGTATGGCTTCTATTTAGAAAATGATATGCGTAATCCTTTAGGGGTTTATGGCAAAAGCAAGGCAGGTGGTGAAGAAGCTATTGCAAAAGCATTTGCTAAATTAGCTAACCAGTTGTCAAGTGTCGGTGGTCAATACGCAATTCTCCGCACTAGCTGGGTATATGGTGATGGTGGAAATTTTATTCGCACTATTTTGCGTTTAGCGAAAGATCGCGAAGAGCTGAAGGTCATTGAAGATCAGCATGGTGTCCCAACTAGCGCACAATGGTTGGCTCAGGTTAGCTTGGATTTAGTAATGGATGCTCAAGGTGCTTTAAGAAAATTTCCATCCGGTATCTATCACGCCGTTCCTCCTGGCGAGACTAGCTGGTACGGACTAGCATCCTTGGCAGTGCAGACTGCTTTAGAGGCTGGCTCAGTTCTGAAGTTAGCCCCCAAAGCAATTAAACCCATTCCTGCAATCGAATACCCATTACCAGCCCCCAGACCCATGAATTCAAGAATGTCGACGGATAAGTTGCGGCAAGTTTTTGAGGGGCGAGGCGATATGTCAAAATTACAGCAATTGAATGAGCCTTGGGATGAGGCTGTTCGAACCTATGTACGCAATGCAGTTCAAGACGGACTTATCTAGAAAGAGCGCTATGGCAGTAAATCAAGCAAATCGTAAAGGGATTATTTTGGCGGGTGGTTCTGGCACTCGCTTGTACCCTGTCACGCAAGCCGTATCTAAGCAGCTCATGCCCGTCTATGACAAGCCAATGGTGTACTACCCACTAACCACCTTAATGCTTGCAGGGATAAGAGATATTTTGTTGATCTCTACCCCGCATGACACTCCACGTTTTGCTGAATTGCTAGGCGATGGTTCTCAGTGGGGTCTTAACATTGAGTATTGCGTGCAACCCTCTCCAGATGGTTTGGCTCAAGCATTTACTTTGGGTAAAAGCTTTGTAGGCAACAATCCAAGTGCTTTAGTGCTTGGGGATAATATTTTTTATGGTCATGAGTTGGTTGATCAGCTTGATAGTGCAAATCAACGCAATAGTGGTGCAACAGTATTCGCTTATCACGTCACCGATCCAGAGCGGTATGGCGTTGTGGAGTTTGATAAAGATTACAAAGCACTTTCCATTGAAGAAAAACCCCTTCAGCCAAGAAGTAGTTATGCAGTTACTGGCCTATATTTTTACGACAATCAGGTATGCGATATTGCCTCTTCGATTAAGCCTAGTGCTCGTGGTGAGCTCGAAATTACTGATGTCAATCGCGTTTATCTCGAAAAGAATGAGCTTAGCGTAGAGATTATGGGCCGTGGATTTGCTTGGCTTGATACTGGCACGCACGATTCCTTATTAGATGCTGCAGGCTTTATTGCTACTTTGCAGAAGCGTCAAGGCTTGATGGTTGCTTGTCCTGAAGAAATTGCTTATCGTCAGGGGTGGATTAGTGCCGAGGATGTTCTCAAAGTTGCTACGCAGTTGAGTAAGAATAGTTATGGCCAGTATTTAAAGAAGATATTAAATGAGCTTAATACTTCAGCTCAGCCCGTTTCTTTATCTCACAAAAAGATGATTGGATGAGTGTGGCAATTACTACGCCTTCTAAACTGCTGGTCACTCCAACAGCAATCCATGACGTACTAATCATTGAGCCAAAAGTATTTGGTGATGAGCGTGGTTGGTTTACCGAGTCTTTTAATGCTCAAGACTTTTCGCTTGCTACTGGCTTGGCTGTCGAGTTTGTTCAAGACAACCACTCCTTTTCACGTCAATGGACCTTGCGGGGTTTGCATTATCAGCTAGAGCAGACTCAGGGTAAGTTAGTACGCGTTGTGGCAGGTAGTGTTTTTGATGTTGCTGTTGATGTCCGCAAAAATTCTCCAAGCTACGGCAAGTGGGTTGGAGTAGAGCTGAGTGCTGAAAACCACAAGCAAATGTGGATTCCTCCTGGCTTAGCGCATGGCTTCTTGGTTTTATCTGAGACAGCTGAGTTCCTCTATAAAACTACGGATTACTATCATCCCCAAAGTGAAGCATGCTTGTCTTGGAATGACTCGGTAGTTGATATCCAGTGGCCTTTGCCTGAAGGTATTGAGCCGAACATGAACGCCAAAGATGGCGCGGGCTTTAGCTGGGATCAGGCTCCTAAATTCTAAGCATTTTAGGGCTCTCATTAAAAGATAAGATAATGCTCACATGAGCAATATCCCACTCAATTCCTCTTTATCTAGTAAGCCTAAAGTTTTATTGGTGAAGTTGTCCTCTCTTGGGGATGTTCTTCATAATCTTCCCATCGTTTGGGATTTGCGCACGCGATTGCCTGAAGCGCAAATTGATTGGGTGGTCGAGGAGGCTTATGTTCACCTGCTAAGTCCGCTTTTGTCACGAGAAGGTTTTAAGGGAATCGATCGCATTATTCCATTTGGCTTGCGCCGCTGGAAAAAGAATTTATTCAAGCTATCGACTTGGCAAGAATTCTTTGCATTTCGTAAGTTACTTCAGTCGTCCGCTTATGATGTCTTGATTGAGACACAAGGATTACTAAAGTCTGCCATTGTGTGTGCCCTGGCAAAGAAGAGTTCGAATGTGCTTATTGCTGGTCTTGCCAATGCAACAGAATTTTCGGGATATGAGCCACTGGCTAGATCGTTTTATACCCAATCTGTGCAGGTGCCTTCCCATTGCCATGCGGTAGATCGTTCACGTTGGGTGATGTGCTCCGCTTTTGATTGGCCTTTGCTAGATCGGGGTGATGCACCAAAGTTTTATCCCGAATCATTTGTGCAGGGTATCCCAAAAACCACGGTTCAGGGTTTGCGTACGCCTTATGTTCTTTGTTTTCACTCAACTGCGCGTGAAGCGAAGCGTTGGCCCAATGAGTACTGGGTTGCTCTGAGCAAAGATTTATCTGCTCGCGGCTATCAGGTGGTTTTCCCCTGGGGCAGCCCTGCAGAGCAAACAATTAGTCAGTTACTTGCTGCGCGGATTCCAGGCGCCTTTGTGCCGCCTGCCTTTTCTATTGAAGATGCCTTCTCTGTGATTACTGGGGCAGCTTTAACAATTGGGGTTGATACCGGGCTTACTCATCTTGCGGCAGTCCTTGATAGGCCTACTGTTGAAATCTATTGCGATTCACCGCGCTGGAAGACCGAGGGTTATTGGTCCAGTCAAATTTGTAATCTTGGTGATATGCAAAGTCCTCCCAGTGTTCAGGAGGTTCTGAGCGCTTCTCTTAAGCTGTTACAGCAGCCTTAATTTTTCTAGTGTTTACCGAAGTAGTGTATTGATCGCTATTAGATCTTCATCTGATAGCGCGGCAGCGTGCGCTTTAAGTCTAATTGCATTGAGAATGGTGTTATATCGCGCCTGTTGTAGTTGCGAGCGGGTAGTGATGAGAGTGTCCAATGCTATCAACACATCAATATTGATTAATGTGCCCACCTGGAATCCTAATTTACTCGATTCGAGTGCTGAGCTTGATGAGCGCTCAGCTGCTTCATAGGCCTTGACGCTCGCCAAGCCTCCGTAGAAGCCGGTAAATGCTGCTCGGGTATTTTGGGCTGCGGTACGCCGGGCGTTGTCATAATTGGCTTTGGCCGCATCCAGTAATGCTGCATTTTGACGAATCACTGAGCTATTAAACCCACCTGATACAAGGGGAATGCTCATTTGCAACGCGATTGTATTGTTGTAGATGTTAGTTTGTGCAGGCGTTAAGCTATTGGCTGTTCCATTGGATGTGTTGTACCCAGCCGTTCCAACAAAGTTCACGGATGGGTAGTTCAGTGCTTGCGATGCGCGGTAAGAACTCTCTGCCAAGTTGACTGATAGCTGCCCAGCCAATACATTGAAGTTGGCGGTCTCAGCTTGCAAAATCCAATCATCCAAGGTTTGACCCTTAGGCAGTTGTGGATTAATACTCTCCGCAATCGGTATGCCGTTACTGTCTTTATTTTTGGAGCGAGGATCTTTTAAAACGCCATCGATCTTTGCTTCCTTAATTAGAGGCCTTAGAGGGCCGACCGGTCGGCCTGCTAATTGTTCTAGTACGCCACGCTTTACAACGAGATCTGCTTGTGCAGCAATTTCTTGCGAGTTCGCAAGATCAAGAGCTGCCTGTGCTGTATTGACATCAACAATTGTGGCCAGTCCAGCATCAAATTTGGCTTGTGCGATTTCAAGTTGTTGTTTGATTAAACCCTTTTTGTTGCGATAGAGCTCGACATTGTCTTGGCTTGTGAGCGCATCGAAATAGGCTTGTGAAACTCGAATGATTAAATCTTGCTGCGCTAGATAAAAGCGCATATCTGCAATTTTGGTATTGAGGTCACCTTGCTTAAATGCCTCTAAGGCTGCCATATTAAATACAGGCTGCGTTAGTGTGACCGTATAGTTTTTCTGGTCGTATACACGGGATCCTGTCACAGCCCCTGAGGGAGCATTGCCGGCTGTGTGTTGGTAGTAGCGGGTGCCACCAGGAACGGCGTTGGCCTGCGGCAGTAGGAGGGATAAACCCTGCCAATACAGTTCTTTGCTAGCCTGATAGTTAAAGCGAGCAGCATTTAAGACCGGATCACTAAATGCTGCCTCTTGATAGAGGCGAATCAGATCTGAAGCTTGCCCAACATTGGCAGCATTCCCACTCAGGTTGGAGGGTGCTGGGCTACTGGGTATGGCTTGTTTTGGGGCGATCACCATTTGAGGTGGCAT